>Ga0160421_1000287_pt1 | contig 10856 bp, 5 predicted proteins | sample TAMARWmetagpilot_FD_108195 | JGI IMG/M metagenome (GOLD analysis project Ga0160421, IMG submission 108195) | Phycosphere-associated microbial communities from TAMU algal ponds, Corpus Christi, Texas, USA - TAMU ARW-7 10/27 metagenome pilot | ecosystem: Engineered > Artificial ecosystem >... | reverse complement strand
TCGTATACAGTTCTTGGGCTTCTTCCACCCGACCGTGTTGTAATTCCTTTTTGGCGAGGTAATTGAGTCGATCCGCGTTGACTCGCAAAGGATTGCTGAGGCGGACCCCGTCGCGAAACTGTATGGCTCCGTCTCCCATAAGCGATGTGTCGTACTGGAGTTGACCGGTTTTGGTTCGGCGATAGCCGAAAATACGATCCCGGACTAGACGCGTTAAATCGGCGTCGACTTTCGCTGGCTTGGTTTTGTTGTTGCTGTTCGAGCTTGTTGTCATGGTGAGGACGTTGGACATGTTGTGCCGTTTCTCGTTCGGACGAACGTTTGCAATACTCTCCGAACTAGTTTTGCTTATGCTGTTGGGAATCGTGTTCTTGCGGGTAGGAGGAGCACGGTCGCTTTCCATTGAAGGTGATTCGAGAGAGCTGAGCTTGGGCTCGCGCCACAATCGCATGACGGAGCTTCCACCGTATGAGGGTGATCGCATTTTTGGATTGACGAGGCTATCGCGCTTCTCGCGCAGCTTTGTAGAATCTACCACAGGATCCTTTTTCTGTCGGATGTTGTTGCTGTTGATGCCATCGGTGGCATTTTTTTGAAAGGCGAGCCGTTGCTTTTGTTTCTCGTCCCTCTCTTTAATTTGGTACAAGTCTCGTTGCACGGAGGTCTCGTCCCAGACCGGATCCGGAAAAAGACTTTCGAAACTCCAGATATTGGGTGCCACATCAGAGCCCGACTTCAGCTGCTCATACTTGGCCTGGCGCGATCGACGCAGTGTTTTCACTTCACGTTCTGATTCCGGAATGAAATTGCGCTGGTAATTTTTACGCTTGAGCAGATTATTGTCACGGGCGTGTAATCGTGTACTACTGCTACTGCTGCAGCTACTGCGTGTGGCGCTCTTTGGGCGAGCTTGTCCAGTCCCCGTAGACCCACTGGTGGAATCAGTATTCTCCGATGCGGATTGAACGGGTGTACCTTGCGGCGGGGACGTCGTCGATAACGTGGTGGATCGCGACGGTCGTGATGATTGGGATACGGATGGCGTTGGTTGCCGTTGGGATGGAGGAGTCAAAACCATCCACGTCGCGGTACGGCGAGTACGGCAGTGGCTTGGTCGCGGCACAATCGATTGGCTACTACTTTTGCCGAACCCTGTACTTGTCGTCCCAGACCGTGGTCTTCCCGGAGCCTGTGGAACTACCAGCGCTAGCGTCGAGGGGGAAAAGCTCAGAAGGGCGACAACTCCGACGACGACAACGGCACACGACGACCATCGTAACCCTGCCGAAATTGTTGGAATCATGAAGCAAGCCGTCTGTCGAAGGAGAGTGGGAGGCGTATCTGAAGTGTTCGATACTATAGTTAGATGATGTGTGGACGAGATGATCCGTCTCCGATTTTGACCCTGTTGTTGTACCATTAACGCCATTGGGGGGATACAGAAGACTTCGTTGGTTACTGTTCCTGCTACTACCTAGTTTCAGTTGCGTTAGTTATTGGATGTTCCGTGCGTTGTTCGCCCATGTTGTAACTCCCAGTCTGCGTTGGTGCAACAACGAGACAGGAGAAACCACCATAGCAGGGATCAATTTGCGATGTTGGGTGGGTGGGTGCGCTGGAGGCCGGATGGGTATTTTCGGCTGCTACAAATCTTTCCAGTTCACTTCAACTGTTGTGACGTGGCGTGATTGGGATTAGTCTGTTGTCCAGCGTCATTTGCCAACGACAGCCCGAAGGAAAATTCTGTCCTTCGTCCCCCGAGAGGACCATCCAAGGCGGGAATCGTTTCTATTTCCACGACTCGATTCATGAACCCGGATTACCGAGGTCCACGGTTGCTCGCATTCTGTTCTGTTCCTTTCCGACCATGAGACGAAGCAGGGAATTTGTGCGTAGCCTACTGTTCACAAGCACGACGACGCCCGTCGTCTTTGACCCAAGACAACTCGACGAAACGTCGTGATAGCAATTTCATCGCGGACTTCTGTTGCCTGCGACGAAGCAACGTTCGCATGACTTTGTCGGCGGCGGCCGGAACGGTTTGGGACTGCGCGGGCTTGTTGGAGCACGTGGCGAATGCGGAAGCCATCCACCAGGTGCACTGCGAGGAGGAAGAGACGATGTTGCGCGCCTCCACTACTTCAGTCTTTGGTCATCCCGATCCGCCGCGGACGTACCTTTTTCACCTTGACTCCAGTGGCGACGTGTACACCGGCAACGACACTAATTGTCGTTCCCCGTCCGCCGTTTTGATGATCGCATATACCGCCCACTGTGTCGCGGGACAAATCCTGGAATCCGATTCTTCAACCGAAACTAGCAGCCCAAAAACCCCGTCCAATACTCCCTTTACAATCTGTAGCTTGCGTCCACAACTTCCGGAAGAAAACGACGAGGATGATATGGAGCTAGACCGGAGCCTCGAGTATGCTTTCCTCCTGGGTGAAGTTGTAACATGTTTGACAGTCGTTGGTGCAACACCAGCCAACCCAAAAACAGCCGACAGCTCGGTAGAATCATTGTCCCGTGCGATTCCTTCTACAAGCGCTAGCAGTAGTCCAGACGTGGATTGCAGATTGCTCGCACTCCTTTTGGGCACGTCGGCTTCCAGGGTATTTGCAGTAGAGCTCACGCTACGACGCGAACAAGACGTTTGGAGTCTGACTTTAGCAGCGCAAGAGAGACAGCACAGTGATCAAGTTTTGTTTGAAGCTCTACCTAGAGATGATTTGGAAACTTGCCGACGACTTGAACGTTCTGGTAATTTTCGTGTTCCTTTTGTCCCCGACGGCGGCGTGGTCTCCTTGACAGCATTTTCCCTCGGTGCCACAACAACGACGACCTCCTCCGGCCGTCACTCGTCTTTTGTGTGGGTGGTCTATGGCGATGGCACGCTAGTCCGCGTCCATAGTCAAGCCGTTTTCCCGTCAACGTGGCAGCAAGGTGCAGCCGCCAACCAATCCGTGGAGGCCTGGCTTGGTGGGACACCGACGAGTAAAATGACGACGACAGGTAGGACTGCTGTAAGTATCAACGGCAAACGTGTCCTCGCTCGGTGTCACGTACAAATGCCACCATCAGTAGCCGGTTCCCTTCGAGTTGTTCCACTCTATCAGTATCACCTTACACCGCTCGCTGAGGTGCCCGGAACCGTACAATCACAAACTGTGGAGTCGTCGTCCGATGACGACGCTGACTACGACGGAGAAAATGTTGACGAGTTGGAATCATTTGAAGCCTTGGTTTTCAGTGAAAGGGCTACGGACAACTTTCCTACGCTCGTATTTTACACGTCAGAAAATCATTTTGACCATTCCATGCATCCCAGCCAACGCAGTTCTCTCTCCCAGAGGACTTCGGTCAAAGCTGTTGTCGGAAACACCAAGGCATTGGTTGGTGGCTTTGTGGGTTCCGCCATGGGAGCGCTGCGGTGGGGTTGGGGTGGTGATACACGTGCGGCTACTCACATGAGTACTCCGCCGGTCCTTGACGACGAGATGACGGGAGACGAAAGGGACTTGCCTGCTACGCCATTTCCGTCGTTGTGGAAAGGTCCCATCACGCTGGTGGCCGGTCATGAGCTTCACGACGCGCCACGGCGCATCGAGTTTTGTGCGCTGGATCCGAAGGGCAATCTAGCGGCACTCGCCGACACTCTCGGACGGATTATCGTGTTGGATCTGACGACCAAACAAGTCGTGCGCGTGTGGAAAGGTTTTCGAGAAGCTACTTGCCACTGGATTCAAGCGCCGCGTGCGGAGGACCCGGGCAAGTGTCGCCTGTACCTGGCAATTCACTCACGACAACGACATGCTCTCGAAGTGTGGCCGATCAGACAAGGTGGAAAGGTTTTCTCTATGCAAGTGGGACGGGATGCACATATTCTTCCGTGTACGAATGGTTTGTCGCCGTCTCATTGGGCAACCTGTTATTGTCTACATTCAAATGTAATTGGTACGGGTCTAAATCGGATGGAACGGATTACTGTAGACGGTTTATCCAACAAGAAGTCCTCCGTAGTCACAGCGCCATCAATGGCTAGCTCGAGCACATCAACGCACAATGTTGCGCCAAGTCCATCACAAACAGTATGGTCACCGAGAACAGCTGCTTTGAAGCTCCGCCATCTTCAACAATTGCTCTCAACTGAATCGGCACACTACACGACCCAGGACCTTTACAAAGCTTTGCAGGACATCGAGTCGCTAGTCGACCTGTCTTCTGCTTTGGATCTGCTTGCAGGAGCGTCGGTACTAGAAGATCGGTTGGGTGTAAAGGGGGCCGACTTTCAGAAATTAGCGCTGGGCTATTGCAGTGTGACCTTGAGTGCGGCTACAAAGGGAAATGATACCACAAAGAGTTCAAATCCGAATGTGCAGCTGCTTTCGCGGAAGATCAACTTCTATTCTCAGGTAAGAGTGGTTCGATATTGAGATTTTAGTGGATAATTTGATTGGTGCCTCACCCTAAGTTTCGCTATCAGATCATAACCGCTTTTGTGCTGGTGCAAAAGTTTGAAGCTACGACACACGACAAGGCCTCCGAGTCTCAACCTTTGGTGCCATCAACCTGGGCCGAAGAAGCTGCCGGATGGGCTTCGACGTACTCTCAGATCGTTGACAACAAGGAATCTTCCCAGCAGGATAGCACCCCTTACCATAAGAGTCCGGTTTCTTTTTCAATTTTTGCAAAGGCATTGATATTTCCCAATTCAGCAACGGAGGGAAAGAAAAAGATGAAAATTTTCTTCAGTGATAGCTCCAGGACCCGCAAAGATATTTTGGTGCATGTTTTTAAGCCGCTTCTGGCGGATGTATTTTCTTTCAATGTTGTGAACTCAATTTTCGATGCGCTAGGAATTCGAGACGAGACGGACTACATAATGAAGTGCTTTGGGGAATGGTTCATGACGGTTCATGTGGATCAGATCCTTGAGAGATGCCTCTTCGCGAACCTAGCTCCGTCGACACGATTGTTACAGGACCTTGCCACTGTTCAGCTTACAAAGTACCAAGGCGGGGCTGCCTTGAATGTTCTTTACAAGTTTTGCAAAGAGGCGACAGACTTGGTGCGAGCATTTCTACTGTGTGTCCTGTGTCGAGACGCCGTTGCGAAAGCCTCTACACAGCAAGAGAAAGCCACTTACGGTACGATTTTGAGTGTAGATATGACCAAAGATTGGGAATGCCTACTTCGGAGTGTAAGAATTTGTCTTCTGGTTTCTTTGCGACTGAAGGGTGTTAGACTTGGCGCTGCGCCAGTCAGTGTTTATGCCGTTGAGCAAGACGGTAACTTTTCGGTTTACGAGTGGCTTGCACGAGACGAGCTTTCTTTGACGCAGGATCACGAAGAAATCTCTAGTTTGGAGAAAGCGTGCAAAATGAGTAGCTTCGCATTTGACCCATCGCAGCGTGAAGGTGACGACCCCATACACTTCAAGTTACTACAAAGTTCTTGTTTATCTGCATCAATCAGTGAGGACGAACGCGCTGAGTACTTGGTTGACTTTGACGACGACATGGGCGCTCTCCTGCTGTTCTTCAGACGCTACAATGAGCCTGCACTTCTCGTAGCTCACCGGGCCTTACTTCTCGGATCCAAATGGTCAGCGGATCCAACACAGCTTGCGACTCTAGGTGACGTCATTGCAGCTCTCAAAGCCATGGATAAGCGAGCGGAGTTTGTATCGCTGGCCTTTGCTGTGAAAATGGAAGTTTGGTACAATCAAATCTGTCCGATCTACCGGGCGTACCTTTTTGGCTTCGACGAGGTCCATGAACTAAATGAACAGTTAGTTTCGCCCTTGATTGCAAGCAAAAGCTGGCTGTCTGCTTTTGGCCATCTTGCTCTTCAATTGTTAGTGCTACTAGCTGAAATTCCGTGGGACGCGGAACTCATGAGTGTCTACAATCCTCCTCTGGAGAGCGGTATAGTTGAGACATGGCCGCCGGTAAAACCAGACTGTATATTCGTGAGACTCGTCAGTAAATGCCGTAGAATAGATACAGGCGCCTGGGATGCTCACTGCGTTGTGATGTGTGGGCTTCTGGTTTCTAGCGATGCCAGTTGCTTGACTGACGGTGAATGCATTTCTGGACTGTATGACTTATTCATACCGCAGTCATTGTCTTGCCCGACCAGCATCTCAGCTAATGCAACTCCACAGCAACGGATCTTTCTACAAACCGCAGTTGCAGGGTTAGCCACTGAGTACAGCGGACGCGCCATGGACAGTTTTGCTTGCTTGGTTGAAGTCGAAATGCTGGGAAAGATTTGGGGTTTCGATCTGAAGTTTCTGCGCTCTTTGTACTTGCTTGCGATGTACGAGTTGGCCAAAGATCGGATGGTTGACGAACTTCTGACGAAGAGTGCTACGGTCATCGACGGACCTTACTTTGTAGAAGGGGCTGTCGATATCGTATGCCGCCGGCTCAACGATTTTTTGTTCGGGGATAGGATGAGAACTGGTGAAATACAAGGTGTTGTAGGTATGCTGGACGCTGATTTGTGCGAGTGGTTGCAATCAAGAGCCGAAAGCTCTAGCTACTTTGTCAAGCCGGGACCACCTAGTAGTATTCGTATTGGCAACACTCATTTGTTCACCATGAGGTTGTTGAGTTTAAGCGCAACTGCACAGATTGAACCCGCTCTGCGCGTTAAAATTCATTCCCTTGTCGTACTCAGTGGAACACTGGTCAAGGCGCTCGAAGGGCGGAAGTAAGAGTTTAGAGGTAAAAGCAAGTACTTCGCTATGAGAGATTGATTCGCTTAATACTCTGAAATAAAACTTGCACTTTTCGCTGAGCCTCGACTCCATCAAGAGTTTTTATTTACATGCTTGATGCAGCGACTTCCGGCACAAATATACGAGTGTGCCTGGATCGAAAAGGTTGACAATGCCTCACGCGTTTCAAAATATCTCCGAGAACGAGAGTGTAATCCTGGTGACCGGATACCAAATCGGATACATCAATATTCTCCACCCCAGGTACGTTAACTGGACAAGTTCCACATACCGGCTTAAGCCCGAGCCTTTTGAATTGAAACATCAGTGAAAGGATCAAATCCTTCTGAGAAAAGCAGTTGATAAGCCTCCCGGCCACAACTTGGCGACATGCCTTCCAAGAAGATAAGCTAAGATGGTTTGGAAGTCCCATTAGTACCACATCTTCAACTATGCTTGCCGGCTCTCGCATGTACCTGAAATAGTCCTTGTTTGATTCGTCTAACTCTAAATCGGCGACTGATTGGTTTTGCAACACTTTTCCGCTCCGAGAGGAATCCTCGTCTTCACAAAAATCTTCCCATTTTTCCTGAAGGCGAGCGAGCTCTTTCAAGCAAGAATAGATTGCTCGTGCGCCAAAGGAGAATCCTACGAGAGTAACAGGACGATGGCCTGCCCGGCTGAGGAGCAAGCTTCTGGCCAACTCTCTCCCCGCTTCATCGGATCGTTCAACTGCTAGCGTCCACGTCCCATCAATCATGTTTGCGGCGTTTACAAGCGCGTACGGCCAAGCAAAGGCCGATATTAGCGTTGACAAAGCAGTATGCTTTAAGATCTGAGCGGTTCCACCGCTTACCAAATCTCGCGCAAGGTCATTGACAGAGTCGCACAACTCAGTCAGCAGTTCACTTTCCCATTGTACCGTATACTGCTCCCCTCCATATATAGATGGATAGTCCCAAACAGTAGCAATGTGCCTTGGCAACTCAACTTTCTCTGTCGACTCATCTGATCGCTTGTCCGGTGGAAGCATTGACAGCGCAGTAGAAAAGCTCTCAAATCCCGACGATGTAACCTCAGCTCTAGACCCAACGTATGTCTCGACACTCTCAGGACTTTGCAAGGAATCTGCAAGAGATCGATGTGCAGGACCGACAGGAATGTGTGAAGTAGATAAATTTTCATCGCGTCGAGGTCCAGCGGCTTGTTTATTCCAGCCCTTCCTAATTCTTTCGAAAGGCGTAGGCTGCGTTTTTATTTCGTCCAGAGATTTGGGCGTGTATCCCAGCTCTACAAACAACTGATCTATGACCTCCTTCTGCTCAAGAGTCAACGAGGCGTGTAATCGAGGACCTTTCTCCAAAGGAAATAAATGGTCTGGATCTTGCCCGTACTTTTGCCTGAGCAAACCCCAAAGATCCTTTTCTTCACCTTTCCAATGGTCCAAAATTTTGGCACAACGTGATATATGCGATGGACTATGGATCGTGTAGAATCTTTCCAACAGCTCTTGTCGATCAGTCAACTCAGGTCGTGATGGGGAGACCCCCCAAGGTCGTTGAAAATCGAATTTGTCCCGGAGCCAACCTGATATGCAGATTGTACTAAACAGCTCAGCGTCTACTGTGTCTATTTGACCCTCTTTCTCCCGACTTGCCTTTCCAGTTTCTTTACGAAATTCGAACTCGGTTAAACCTTGTGTCCGCCGCTGCATTTTGTACGCTGCCAATCCTCCTCCCCCCACTCCAAAGATTGTCGTCACAGCTGCCGTACTTGTTAAGACAGCCGCGGCGGCCGCTGTCACTGCCGTCCCTCCCGCAATCGCCGCAACCCCTGCGGCAATACCTGGAGCGGCGAGTCCTCCCGTTATTGCAAATAAGGTACCGGCTGCCATCGCCGTGCCACCAATCTTAATCCCTCGCATCCACTGTTCCCGGGTCAGGCCTTTTGATGCTGGTGTCTGTTGAGTCTGAGACGAGCGAGCACCAGCACTCCGGGCGCCCCTATGAACTTTATGTGCCTGCTGTTCACGTGACAACACGATTAGTTTTGCTGCAATAAAGTGTTCAAGCGATTCAAACTTGCGGGTGGCCAGTACGACCAAATCGGGATGCGACGTCTTCAAATGACCTCGATGTCGTCGAGTCCTTGGTGAAGAAGAAGGCTTTTTCAATTCATCATCAATGTACACATCAACGGGGTCATGTTGCATGTCATGAACCAGAACCAGGACACCAAGCGTTTTTATGGCATGTCGTACACGAGCGTCATAGCCCGTTTGACGGCTGTGCAGCAATAAATACTGAAGGAGCAGTAACGCAACACATCGCAACCCGGCACCAGGAGTCAGTGATTCCAAGAACGGCCGCAAATACTCGATGTCATCCAATTCAAGATGCACCATTTCTTCGGAATTTGTAAAGCCATTCACATTGGCGCCAGAGATCCCTGAGCGTTGCAATATAGTCTTTTCCTGATTGTCCATAGCAGCCAAATTGCTGCTCGTGTTGCTACTATTGGAGTGCGGCCGCTGACCATGTTGAGCTGAAAGTTGAGATGCATGCGATGCCTCTTTTTTATCACTGTTCGGCACCAGGAGTTTGGCTAGCATAGGTAAAAAAGCCTTGACCTGGCCACTTTCGAGTTGCAAATAGTCTCCTGACGCCAAAAGAAGATCCGACAATATATCGTACCGCCGTTTGCGATGGCGTGATCGAGCCTTTTGAAGCTGATCCCGGGTGCCCCGATCGATTTGCATGGATGATCGAGACGAAATCATCGATCGGTATTGTTGCGCTCTGGCTGGTGTGTCAAAACCGTCGACTGAGCGCGAATATAAGCTGCTGCTGTCTTTTGTATTGTTACGACTTGCTTTGGTCGGACTAAGACTATGCTCGTCCTCGTCGTCTTGCTCACTTCTATCAAGGTATGCCATGCTCAGGACTTTATCGGCTTGAGACAAGTCTTCGTCGTCATCAACCACATCGAAATCGTAAAGAGACGCCAAAACTGCTGCTAAACAACCCTATTTTAGAAACAAAAAAGGAGACAAACTCAAAAAGTATATGAGAAATACACTTGATCCGAGTTTTTGTAAGCCAAAATCTCCCCAAACGATCAGAACCTGCACCTGTAGGGGAGCACAATGGAATGTGGAAAAGTACGCACCACGAAACGCTTGCGATCTTGTTCATCGGGCATGGCGGGTAGCGTTTTAGTTTGTAAGGATTGCAAGGTTGGAGATAGTGGACCCTTTTTCCGTGAATTCGGTGTCATTCCAGAGGTATGGTATCCTCTTCGACCGCCGTCGATGTCGGTGTAAGAGCCCGAGCACGACGAACCGTTCCTTTCCTGCTCATAGTGCTCGTCTTCCAAGACGGACCGAGCAGCGGATTGAATAAGGTCGGACACTAATGAGCTGTTTTCGGAGCACAAGTCCTGACGCAGGGCGCAATTTGGTGTCGGTGGATTCCGTTCGGTCGTCGAGTATTCGGAAGGAGGCAAAGCTTGCGCCTGGTCACCTTGCTCCTCGTCGTTCTTTGTGTATTCTTTTCTATCCGACTCCATGATGACCTCAGGTTCAATGTAGATTTGCCGCTGTAAGCTGGATGAAACGAGAATGATGCTAGTATAGGGGATAATACTCCTACTGGGACTCAGGACGCGTCGCTTTCAGATGTTGGGATTCACTTTTTGAATCGAACTTGGTCAATTAGGATGCGGCAACGAGCTTGCTTGACTGTGAAAATACTTTTTGGCCTGGTGTACCATACATCCACTGGAAGGCGTCTTTTGCAGTTAGTCTTGGAACCGAAGTTAAACCCTGTTAGTAGGGTTACAGAGGCACTCGATGGACTCACGGTCGACGTGTGTCACATCGGCGTCTTCACTGTCTGCTATGCGACGGTATTTTCCTTTCCATTCGCGCGCAGGCGCTTCCCATTCATCGGATTATCATTGCCTTGGTCGCCTCGCCCCTCTACGGTGAACCCTCGCTGGGATCCACGGCATGGGCTCTCCTGCCACCAACGTCTATTTGCATCGCGCCGAGGACGATCCTATTCGGGACAGGACCATGGCGGAACTGGATGTGAAGCGTTTTTTGACGCGGCTCAATAAGCTGCAGTCTCAT
>Ga0160421_1000284_pt1 | contig 10950 bp, 10 predicted proteins | sample TAMARWmetagpilot_FD_108195 | JGI IMG/M metagenome (GOLD analysis project Ga0160421, IMG submission 108195) | Phycosphere-associated microbial communities from TAMU algal ponds, Corpus Christi, Texas, USA - TAMU ARW-7 10/27 metagenome pilot | ecosystem: Engineered > Artificial ecosystem >... | reverse complement strand
GGAGTTTCCAGTTGTCCTCCGATGCGCGCCGCGCCACTCTCGCGCGCGCTAGCTTTGGGAGTCGCGTGTGACACCATCGGTGTCTGTGATTCCACGCGTCCCGTCCATCCCGACAGGGTCTTCTCTATCGATGTCCGGTGCGCGATCCGAACAAATAACGCCACCCCATCGTTGGACAGACGCAGGCTAGGCTTCCTGGGTCCAAAAACCTACTCTTGCCATTAGGTTAGGGTCTCCACGGTCACGTTCGTCGTAACGGGTACGTTCCCCGTCCTTATCGCCGACACTTGCCGAAACAGCCCACACAACTGCAGCAATTCTCGAGAGAGCTAGTAGAGCAACCCAACATGCCCCGCATCCCCCGCCAATCTGTCGTACGGTAGACCATCTCTGCTTTGTTCCAATCCGTACCAGGTGTTGCGGTCCGGAAGACCGAATCCATCCCTTTGCCTTCTTCCGGTGCCTCGTGGATTGTTTGCTCGTTCCCTCACGAGCCCGCGGTTCCTAGTTGCCCACCCGACAAACCTTCCGCTCCGTTCCGACATCGCAACGTTCGCTCGACGCATCGGTGATTCTCACCAAGGAACAGTCACGAGACCAAACCTAGCGCATTCGTACGGCTTGGTCTGCTGGAGTGTATATTTCCACACATATATATATATACGCACACACAAAAATATATATACAGCGGTAGAGTTTATACCTGTTATCTGTGTTTGGAGAACACTCTCTCAACCAACCCCACAACACCCTCCACACATCACATGTGGGGAAACACGGCTACCCTTCACCGCCCGGGTGTACCGGTAATGGTGGTGGTTGCACTGCTGCTGCTCGCCACGTTCCCGTCCACCAAGGCTTTTGCAAGCCCCCGAATTGCGAGATGTTGGACTTGTACGCATTGGGTACCCGTACCTTTACCGTTGCGGTCCACCAATAACGACGGCGACAACAACAACAATCCAGAGTCGTCCTCCGCGCCACCTCCGCGCCCCCGAACCTTTCGGGAAGCTGAAGTGCTGGGGTTGCAGTGGATGCAGGAAGGGAACTACGGTGATGCACTCGATGGTACGTACCAACAAAAGGATCGTCCGTTCCCATTCTTCCAAACCCGATCGGATACTATCACGAATGTTGACGAGTGTTTGCGGCACAGGCTCGGAACTCACTCCCGTCTCTTTTGTATTGTGACCATGTGTAGCCTTTCAAAACGGTTTGAAACTTCCGGGGAGTAAGAACGACGTGGTCCGCACCAAAATGCTCTCCGGTCCGAGTCCAGTAGGCGGCAGTATGGGAGGCTACGAAAGCAAACGATCCAATTCGTTGGACGAATTTGAACTGCAGGCGGCACACTACAACATGGCCTGTGCGCACGCCCAGCTGGGCAACGTGAATGACGCCATTGCCAATTTGCAAACCGCGTTCGAGAACGGTTTCGATAATTACGCCACGGTACGTAGTGATCCCGATCTGGAACCCATCCAAAAAGAAAAAGACTTTGAAACGCTCATGGCGAAATTCGAACCCAAGAAAGGATTCAATCCGTTTGGGTTTTTGGGCAAGTAAAACAGGACGGAAGGAAGACTATAGGGTATAAAGAGATAGGAACATAGCTAAAATATAAGATCCGGAAAGCGCCAAGTTTTTTGCCTGCATTCTGTTCCGTCCGTGAAGCATCCCGGGTGTTACCACCGTCGCGCTGCACATTCCACTAGATACACGTTACGGTCAAAGCTCCGTTTTTTGCTGCAAATACGCGAGCATGGTGTCGGCGTCACTGACTTCGAACGGATCGGGTCCAGAATTTTGCAAAAGCGGTTGTTCCACAAAGAGTTTCTCAATGACACCGTCGTTGACGACCATACTGTAACGCCAGGAGCGTTCGCCAAAGCCTCGTTCCACGTCCCACAGTGTGGACATGCCCATGCCTCGGGTAAAGGCCGCGGCACCGTCAGGAATCAATTTGACCTTGGTAAAGCCCAAGCCACCAACGGTTTTGTCTTCCGTCAAACCCTGGTGCAAACCCCACTGGCGCATGACGAAGGCGTCATTGACCGACAAACCTAATTTTGTGATCCCACAGTGCCAACGAAAGGCCCAAAATGGCAAGAGACAAGGTGAGACTACCATCGCGTCGAGTTTGTGCACACACACACACAAAGAGAGAACGACTTACAGTACACATCGTCTACTCCTTGTTGACGAATTTTGTCGTAAGCTGCCTCGTATCCGGGCAAATGCGTCGACGAGCAGGTGGGGGTAAAGGCTCCCGGAATCGCAAAGACCACTACCCGCTTGCCTTTGAAGTAGTCATCCGTCGTACGCAACTTCCAGTCGAACGGGTTCGGATCGTTCGATTCCACGCGACTCCGCGTGAGAAAGGTGACCTCCGGAACCCTGTCTCCTTCGGATAAGGGCGTCGTCCAGTCGGACGGAAATTCCACTCGGGACGTCGCCGCCGACGCCAAGATTGGCGTGGACGCAACGAGCAGTGCGACACCAGCGACCAACGTGAGGATATTCACGCGCTTATAGGACCACATTGTGATGGTTATTGTCAATATGTCGAGTCGAGGAGCGCTCGTTCGTGTTGCGAAGAGACTATGAAAAAGGTGCTTTGGCTGGTGTGTAATTACCCAAAGTCCAGCCACCGTGAGAGCGGTGCCCAATTCCGCAGAAAGCCAATAGAACCCGTGCTCGTCGCAACGAGAATCTTTCGTCTCTCCGCCCACACACGGTCGTCTTTGCCCATGGACCTTTCCAAACAGCACGTCCGTCGTCGGCAGAAGCTTTCACTTCCAGCTGGAAGCCATCAATGAAATATTGTATGACGCAAGATACACGACTCAATCTTTTGTCATTACCGGGATTCAGTAGTGCTCATTCGGAAACGGACGAAGCTGTTGATGTAGTTCTTGTTGTCCGTGATACCGGATTGGACAGTCCACAAGAGTTGATAGTGGGGAACGACGCTCTCACAAAGGTGTACCTTATTCACAGTCATTCACTACCCTTCCATGTCTCCTCACGAAGCGGCGTTTTCCGGTTCTGCTGTTCCGGCGCAAACTTTGGCGTCGCATTCCTGGTCGGCCAGCGAACAAAAGTCGGCCACGGATCGCTTTGTCGAATTCGTACGCTTCGAGACGGTTTCGACGCTGGCTCCGGACACCGGTGCCTACCGGTCTTGCGCAGCCTGGCTTGTCGACTTGTGTCGCAACGTGGGTCGGGAGGATGGCGGTACGGCGGTATTGGACGAGGTCTTTTTATTGCCCGAAGCACCCGCACACTCTCCGGTCGTCGTGGCAATCTGGAAGGGTCGTGACGAAGGCTTGCCCGTACTCGTCTTGAATAGTCACTACGATGTGGTGCCGGCCGATACGTCTGCGTGGACCGTGCCACCCTTTGCAGGGTTACAGCGGGACGGCAACATATACGGACGAGGCACACAGGATATGAAGTGTGTTTGTATTCAGTACGTGGAAGCCATACGACGCATTCATCGGCTGGATCCAACCTGGCAGCCCGAACGGAGTATCTACTTAACCTTTGTACCGGATGAAGGTAAGCAGCCAACCACTTTTCTGGCGTCGGAGAAAAGTATTGGGATGCTACCTTTCCATTGACTGTGAGTGCTCACGGTTTGTTGTTTGCATCGTTCACGTTTGCAGAGGTGGGAGGCTTTGGAATGGCCGCATTTTTGGAATCCGAAACCTACCGCAGCCTTCCCGGTATTGCATTGGCATTGGACGAAGGCTTGGCCTCCACGACCGACACGTATTCCGTATTTTACGGGGAACGCTTGCCTTGGTGGGTTGATGTGACGGCACACGGTCCGACCGGCCACGGTTCCCGCTTTATCGAAAATACCGCAGTCGAACAGCTGGTGGAACTCGCCAACAAGGCCTTGGCCTTTCGAGATGGCCAGCGAGCGCAACTGGGATTGGACGAGCACGTCAATTGCGCACACGCAGTCGCGGCGAAAACGTTGGGCGACGTGACCTCCCTCAATATTACCACTCTTCAGGCGGGTGTCAGGGTCGGGGAGACGTTTGCCTACAACTGTGTCCCACCCAAAGCGCAATGCAGTTTGGATATTCGCATTTCGCCGCACGTGGAACCCTCAGAGATTGGAGAAATGCTGGATCAATGGTGCCGGGAGTGCAGTAAGGACGAAAAGAACAAGGTTGAATGGTCCTTTCTTGGCAACGGCAACGATATGAAGAAGCATTCCGTAACCTCGACCGACCCAAATCAGAACCCCTGGTATGCTGTCTTTTCGAAAGCCATGGCGGACATGAATCTCAAGTTTGAACCGCAAGTATTTCCTGCGGCCACCGATTCACGCTTTCTGAGAGCACTGGGTATTCGAGCTTTGGGGTTTTCACCCATGAAACAAACCGAAATCATGCTCCACGAAAATGACGAGTACATTCCCGAGTCAATCTTTTTGGAAGGAATTGACGTTTACGTGGGTTTGATTCGAAGTCTAGGCGGAATAGGCAAAGATGTTGATGCATAAATTATAGACTCGTTTTTACCGTGTGTGTAAAATGGAATTGCGTTCACAGACCCAATGGTTGTTGCCAGCGAACTGCTTCTTTATAAACCTCAGCCATCCTTCGACTGAAACTTTTTGGCATACGCCACTCTTGTGGTGGTGGCGTAGGCCCCTCCTGTGGCATTGACCATGTTACTGCGTTGATTGACATGCTCCAAACGTCGGTGCGCCATACGATGCATACCGGACTGTCGAAAGGTGGATGAGCTGTGAACCGAAGCTTTCGCATCAAATAGATCATCAACCAACAATGATATGGACTGCATATCCCGGACTGTCGGAGATGCTTGACGACACTTTGCAATGATATTCTCAATTCGGTTCTGGGCTTCCTGGAAGTTTCCTTGATTGGCCAAATCTTCGGCTGACTTCATTTCGCGAATTGCCAGCACACGAAGCAACTGACCTTCAATGTAGTGGTTCTGCGCCGAGTATTCAGCACCCACCGGGCGACGTACATAGCCAATGAACGCATCTGTATTGGCCGGCATCTTTTTGAGCGTATCGGTGTAAGCAAGAGTGACTTCCACGTGGGCCACCGGCAAAGTTGACGTAAATGCTGGCTTGGTCAGCTCCATCTTGAATATCACATCGCGGGACTCTTCCGCGTAGAAGTCTCCAAGAGATACAGTGTAGATGTCATTTTCTCTTTTAATAGCCTGGTCGTGATAGACCTCAACAATCCTTGCTCCTCGTGCTTCGGCTTCGGATGGAAGTCGGATAGTCAAAACAGCATTTTGGGCCACAATCGACATGATGCCACCGAGAGCGTTGCCGAAAGCACTTCCAACATTGCTATCATCTTCGATAAAATAGTAGGCGCCTCCTTGTGTGGTGTCAGCTAAACTCTCTAGAAGTGCAGCATTATGGTCCCTTCCATATCCAAACGTGTGAAGTGTGATCGGTGCCCTACAAACACTTTCAATCTCAGCAACAGGAAGTCGAGTGATCTGGTGCTGCGACGTAGCGAGGTCGTCCAAACACTCTGCTATCATAACTTCGCTGTTGAGAGCGTTTGAAGGGTTGTCAGATGGTAGGAGACAGTTTCGAGTGAGACTGACTAGCCCGTCAAGATCACTAATGCCTTCGTTCGCGAGACCATCAGTCAGAAAGAAGAGACTCCGAACAGGGTTTGATTTCTCGATAATCTTCAATTCTTGAACCGCGAGACCAAGTGCCGCTGACATGTTGGTACATCCGCGTGTCGTCAGGCTCTGGATCTTCTGCAATGCGGACGCCTTGTTCTGCTTACTCATGGCTTGAGCAGGAAATTCAACCCGTGCATCCGAGCCGAATGAGATTAGCCCGAAGCGATCTTGAGTTTGCAACACTCTGAGCAGCATTGTCAGTGTCTTCTTGCAAAGCTTCAGCTTGTTGCCGGCCATCGACCCTGATACATCCAACACAACAATCAGGTCAATGGGTGTTCTACAATCTTCGTCCTCTTTGGGCATCGTTCTGGCATGGATAGACGCGCAGAAATGATTCGTCGACACTTCCGAATCAATTCCTATGATGTCGCGCTCTGCAAGAATTGAAAGGTCGAGCGCAGCGTCTTGATGGGGGTTAAAGGAGTCGCCGTCCAACCCTTGAATACTTGCGATGGTCTCGTATTCTGTCATAACGAAAGAGGGTATTAAAATATTACAGAAATTTAAAAATCGGAGATGGATTGGTTTTTATGGAAGCACAGATGGCCGTATAAAGGTGAGCAGGCAATAGTGGGTTTTTTTTAACAAGACAAAACTCATTGTCAAACGTGCGCGATTGGATTGAATCGTGCGCAGAGCGCACGCTTGAAAAATGAAGAAAGCCAGATTTTGCTTTCGGCTGTCGACCGCGCAAAAAGCTGGAATTACTAGAGCTCTTGTCGGCTAACGAAGTTTGTAAATGTGAAGAGTACTACATTTTATAGCAGATTTAAGAAGCTATGCTGTAAAGCAAGTGACGCTGTGCTTAACGGTGTTACCGATTGAACTCGCTTGTCGGGTAAAGTTACAAATCGACAGCTAGTTTTGCCCTGCGTTGAGGCATCCGCGCCATTCGTTCTTGCTTCAACTTCGTAAAAAAGTCAGTAGTTAGCATCATGGCCACAACTGCTTCTCCATGCGCTTCCCACATGTTTCTATTTTCGAGAGCGTAGTTTAAGCATTCATCGCTACAAACTCCAAAGACTCCACAATCTTTCAGCTTTTTGGCCAAAGGAATGACATAATTATCAAAAAACCAGAGTTCGCCTTTGTACCATCCTGGTGCTGGATTTGTGTCCGTCCGACCGGACTTGAAGGCAGCATACATTTCATAGAACAGTCGCTCATTCCACTTGCAGTAGACATCCCAATGCTGCATAGTATGAGATACATCCGAGGCCTGGATAAGATGCTCAATAACAATTGTGGCTTTGCGGTTTGCCGCAATGCTAGCCGACTCGTCCACTTGCACATCAGTAAAGGCCTTGTTCCATCGGTTCTTTCGCAAAGTACTAAGCTCCTTGTCAAAAATATCCGTAGCTAGAACAACGTTCACCACAAGCTGACGGAATTGTGTGAAGTCTGACTGGGTCCTAAACAAAACTTTTCGTAAATCCATGTATCGTTCATCCATCAGAAGATCCCAGGCCAGATCCACGGAATTCTGCTCGGCAATGCTCTGATTTCTATACAAAGAAGCGACATGCGCCTTCTCTTTGATAAGTTGACCATTTGATACGCCGGTGTGATCCACGTCATGGATCAAGGCGCAGAAAACAACAGCAAACTGAGTTAAGGGATCCGAAGTGATGCCGTAGGTGTACGTATGCGCTTTCAAGGCAAACGCGGAAGTATCTCCATCACAGTCAATCCCATCTGGTGCAACCACTCTTTGTAACAATTTGCACATGGACAATTGTACATGACAGGCATGTTCATAGCTATGAAAAGGGTTGTCACGATACATTGAAGCGATTGCAGTAACATAGTCTCGCAATTGCTTCTCAATTGCATCGCTTTCGAAGGTTACCAAATCTGGGTCAATGTCTTGAAGACTGGCAACTGCATTTGCGTCAAATTTGGGCAAAGTGATTATCTCCACTACTTCATCCAATGCGGTTGAGCCTGGAAATGCTGCAGTAAAAAGTGCCAATTCGGCACCATCTTGATTTCCATTGCGCTTTTGAAGATATTCTCGCTTCGCAACAAGTTGCTTCAAGAGGCCAGAAAGCATTTCAACGTTCCAATCAATTAAGCGGCAAACTGTGTCTGATGAGTGTCTTCTCAGCATTGGCGGAGACATGGACTCCAGAAACTCTTGTGAATCACCCCAGACCATTGAGTTTTTGGACATAAGCAACTTTCTCTTAGAGTAATTGCCATCCACGTCTCGAAAATTTTCCATTGAAGAGCGCGGCGACTTTGCTTGAGATGAGATTTCTAGGCTATCTGAGCTTGGCAAACTCAAATCACGTTCCATTGGTTTGATCCAGAAAGTCTTCATATCCCCTTTTCCCTTGATGTGGATAGACTCAGCTCGCTCTTGGATCCAATGTACTTTTCCCGCACTTCGCAGTAGAACGGCGGTAGACTCGGACACCTGGAGACGATCCGCCATTCCGGAGCTTTCCATACGGGAAGCGGTGTTGACTGTATCACCAAAAAGCTGGAAGCGTGCTCGATCGCCACGGAGAACACCTGCTGTCACCGGTCCAGAGTGCATTCCAAATCGCCTGTGGAAAGAAGGAGATAGAAACATAAGATATTTGTTATAAGTAAACATCTTTGCAGATCAACCTTGTAGCTTACATTCGAAGATCACCCGTCTCTGGTCCAAGTGCCCGCTCCAATTTTCCAGTAACTTCCCGCATCCGGCTCCGGCACTCTAAAGCAAATCCAGTCATAATAAGCGCATGGTCTTCCTGGTGGTCTGGTAGTCCAGTTACTGCAACGTAGCTGTCTCCGATTGTTTCAACTTTAAAGACATCAAGCTTCCGCGCGATCTTGTCGAACGCTGCGTATACATTTTGTAACAAAGTAAAGACTTGACCAGGGGAATGCTGAGAACTCCAAGCAGTGAAACCAACAATATCGGCAAATAGAACCTGGAAACAACAAAGTGAAATGATTTCAGCGAATGTGTGAAGAGTACAGCAAAAAAGCCTGACTCAAAAGGGACTTACAGTGCAATTCGGAAAAAAGTCGGCAATAGGTCTTGTTTCGTTGATTGTTACCTCCGAAAAGTCAGCTGTCGACTCTCGAATCATGGACTTGAGGCGCCACTTGGGAGATTCTTTTGAGTATCCTTTGATGCATGAGTCTGAAAAGTCGTCCAGATCCAAAATGTCATGGTCGTGAGGTACATTGATGGCGGAGCCAGTTTTGTTTGCTCCGTTTTCTGTTGCTACTCTAGAGGTGCGCATCAATCGATTGCAAACACCTTCAGGAAAGAGAGACGAAACCAGCGCCGTGGATTCTTCGGCCTGTTGGAGTATCAACTGTTGCTGTTTCTGTACGACATAATCATACAAGATGAACAAGAGCATCGTGAACACAAAAATGAGGGCCACGTATGTGCTGTGCATAGCAGCATCTTGAGAAGAAACCCCGTTCTCCTTCTTTTTGGAATCGTACGTGGAAAACCTGTACTGGCAACTTTCGCTGTCGACCGGAGTCGGTAGCTGTCCTAGCGAGTCGAACAAGCTGATATCTAACTCGTCATCAACGAGGCCGTAGTTGTGATTGTATAGGTCACCTGCAACAAATTCCAAGGAATGTTCGTTCACCATATAGGTTGATGATTCTCCACAGTTGGTTTCGAGCACGGCAATTAGACCATCAGCATTGAAAGTAACATCGGTTTCAAAAACAAGATTCCAGTCTATGAGAGTGGCAAGTACTCCAACCAAACCCATAGGTTCAGAGTGGCTTTCATAGATTGGCTGGAAGAACAGACTCAGCAATCCTTCTTGCGAGTTTTCTTTGTTTCCGTAAAAGAGACCGAGAACTTCATCGGTGGCCGCAAAACTTCCAGCCACGACCGCTTTTCGACTAGATAAAACTTGTTGCAACCCTTCAGCAAATTCCACTTGATTGAGCATGTTAAAGTTGTATGAGTTCCATGGTTGTGCTTGCGGCGTAGTCTAAATCAAAGAACGAAAGTACATGAGAGGACAAGAGAACCAGTATCCAATCCTTTTTGTCAAATTTGTCCGTACCTGCCATAGTGGAAGGTAGGGTCCTGTCCCCAGTTCACTCCCCGCCTCATTGTATATTGAAGGTGAAATTGCCCCGGCCTTGACCGGAGTGGCCCCATCCACCTCACTCTGGTAGTCCAAGCTTTCTTGTAACCATTTTTGGTGATGGTTTACCGCATACGCTTCCCAGGCTTCACGATCAGCTTCAGGGACCAATGGAAGGAATAAAAAATTGGTCGTTTTGACCGCGTTTTGGAGCTTCACACCTTTTTCTTCAAACCGTGGTATAGTGACAAAAGGCCAAGTAGTCACGTTACTTGAAAATTGGGCAAACGTTGACACATCCGAAGCGAAGGCGTCAATAGCTTCTATGGTCGTGCGGAGGTTATTCCTGATACTTCTACGGAGTACGATGGAAATTTCCTCGACGTCTTCCTGGAATTCAATGCGGTCTGCACTACGAGTGTAAAAGAAAGTTCCCAACGACGCTATCAGGCCCGTGGCAAATAGGACCGCGTACACCAAAAAGCGACATCGACGGACAACTTGTCTTTCCCGAGAAAAGAGTTGTAGTCGCTTTTCCGGACTGTGAATGCTTCCAGAAGATTTGTCGGTCGCATCCTGCAGAGCGGTGGCTTCGTGCCGTGATGAAAGCGCTATGGACGATTCTTCGGTAGAGGCCATGCTTATCCGCTTTTGCGATGAGTAAGAAAATAACAGATTAACACACTTCCGTTGTAGAATTGTGCGGCGAGAATCCTGTTTGACGATTATTGTCAGAACGGCTATCTGCAAACTGTGAGTGTGTTTTGCGTCTGTGATCCGGGACAACAACCTGTCCATCTCAGATTTTTGTACGCAACTTAGAATGTATAGAACGCAGCTGTTCGATATTAAAACAGACCTAAGAAGCTCTTTGGTTTTGTTAAGTGAATGAGATGCCTTGTCCGTTTCAGAAAATTCTATAATGTCATAGTCATTATATTGATCCCGATGGATTCGACACATTAAATTTTCCGAGTTCTTTCCAGTCTACTTACAGGCATTCTCGGAGTTCAAAAGCCTGTCTGAAAGTGGAAATAGAATGGAAGAGCTTTTCAGTGATGACCCGCCTGCTCTCCGACCGCATTTCTATGCTGCAATCAGCAACCCTATATATACGGCTGGTAGGTCTGGGCTGTCTGCGGATTTCGCCTTCCCTCGCTCCAACCAAAATCAAATACTT
>Ga0160421_1000283_pt1 | contig 10952 bp, 8 predicted proteins | sample TAMARWmetagpilot_FD_108195 | JGI IMG/M metagenome (GOLD analysis project Ga0160421, IMG submission 108195) | Phycosphere-associated microbial communities from TAMU algal ponds, Corpus Christi, Texas, USA - TAMU ARW-7 10/27 metagenome pilot | ecosystem: Engineered > Artificial ecosystem >... | reverse complement strand
GCCAACGCAAAGGCCGACCATGGTTAGTTTCCCTTTCATGCCGTCGTTCCATCCCTGTACTTTGCGACGCTTAACGGGCTGCACTTTCTTTACATCATCTAAATAATCACGTCCGACGAAGGCTTGGACCGACTTAATCTTGAAATTACAGCCCGCACGATGAGTAAAAATGGAGAAAACAACGACGAGGAAACATGGCAAGACGAGGACTTTCTGTCACTTTCGATACCTGCAGACAACACCGGCAATGATTTCGATTCCCCGGAAGAAGATGTCGATGAAGACATGGATACTTCAACCTCGTCGGAAGACGATCCTTTGCCCCCATGGATTGAGCATCACGATATAGGTTTGCAGAAAGCGCATGCAGCTACAGCTTTACACAACGAAATTGTTCAATTTGTCCGTCTCATGGAACCAATGCCGGAAGAGATACGACAACGCGAGGACCTCGTGAAGCGGGTTGAAGAACTGGTACATCGGACGTTCGATAACGCCCAAGTCCATGTGTTTGGCTCTCAGGCAACTGGCCTCTTTTTGCCTTCCTCCGATGTCGACCTTTTGGTAATAACGAACGAAAAGGCAAACGACGAGACATCGCAACCAGACAGACAGGAGGACTGGCAGAAACCATCGGGGAGTCCATTGGATCGATTTGAGTCTGTGCTACGAGAAGACTGGCTAATGGAACTATCATATTTGGAGGTTATAGGGAACACCAAAGTGCCTTTGGTCAAGTTTACGCACGCACCCACCAACATTTCGGTGGACGTGTGTTTCGACCAAGAGAGTGGCCCAGGGGCCGCACAACTAATGAAGACATATCTAGAGGCACTCCCACCTCTGCGACCACTAACTTTTGTTTTGAAATACTTTTTGTCAGCGAGAGGCCTAAACGAGCCCTATAGCGGTGGAGTTGGATCGTATTTGCTGCAGCTCATGATTGTCTCGTTTCTGCAGCATCGGGAGCGCGATGCATACAACTACCGTCGTCCGAGTTTAAACAACCTGGGGTGCCTGTTACTCGAATTTTTGGAACTCTATGGCATTGGCTTCAACTACACCACGACGGGGATTTCCGTACGGAACGATGGCTTTTACTTTCCCAAGGGTTCATCGGAGCGTAAGGAAATATTTTGGCAACCGTCCCGGGTGTTTATGATTGGCATGGAGAATCCTCTCGAAACGACAATGGACGTTGGGAGATCATCCTTCCGAATTCGTGTAGTCCAAGGGGCATTTGCCGCAGCCTATCGTGTTTTGTTGACATACATGGCGGTTCCTTTACAGCCCACATCATCCATTCTGGCTTCCATTCTACCTCCTACGCAAGAAATGCGACAACGGCGCTTTCTCAAACGAAAGTCCAAGCGCATAGCTAACAGTAAAGCAAGTCCAAGCAACGATTGTGTCGTCAAGCGGAGGAGAATGAACTGACGTGTCTTTTTGGAGACACTTGTCACAAGGTGTGCTATTTTTATCATCTGGAATATATTAACTCTAAACCAAATCACTTACCAGTGCCGATGTATGACGTCCCCTGCAAAGTAGCCAAAGGAAACAAGAACTCGAAATAAACGAGGTAAAGAAAACAATAGACGATGCAGATCTAACAGAATTCATTTGACATTAACGCTGAAGAACAATGAATGCGACAACAGACACGACGCTTGGATTGTATGTACGTGGAAGGCACATTATCAAAACATAAATCGAAATCACCAACACACGAGACTGCCACCTTTTGTTTCCAACGTCACAAACATTCACCACTGACCCACAACATTTGCATTGCAAAAATAGACGGCACGCGGCAAAGTGCAGGCACGCAACACATTTGACGAAAAGCTCATGGCATTCCAGCAGGCTTATCCCATTGAGTCTCACCTGTGCGCTCATTGTAGTAGTATATCTGACCACCAGGGGCTGTTGTTGATTTCCAGAATGACGGAGGTGGAGGGGGTGGTAGAGAAGCAGCTGTTGGTGCAGCCGGCATCACATTCGAATACTGTTGAGCATACCCTCCTACCTGAGCTGGTCCTCCATAGCCACTAGCTGCCTGGTTGTAGCCTTGCTGCCCTGTGTACGGTTGCTGATACGCTGAGTAAGCTTGCTGCAGCGGTGGCTGCTGATACCCGTAAGATTGTTGAGGCTGCTGTTGGTAGCCGCCATACTGACCACCTCCTGTTCCATATCCACTACTATCCATACCGCCGGCGTATGGATGCTGTGGTCCAACCTCAATAATCTCAGCAATCATTTGTTTCGCCATTTCAATGCCTTGCCGACTTCCCTTGATTGTAATCTGGCAGTCTTGACCAGCAGTCACATCCTGATTTATTTGAATATCTGTGCCGGAACGGCGTTGCAAATCATTAATGGTGACGCCTTTTTGACCGATAACTCTACCCATGAACTGTTTTTGAGCATACGTGACATCCACTTCGATCCCAAAGGCCCCGCCGTGCGTCGCCTGCTGTGGTGGATATGTAGTAGCGACAGGCTGTTGGGGAGCGCCGTACATGCCACCCCCACCACCGTTGTTGTAAACCGGCTGCTGTTGGTAGCCTTGCTGCGTATAAGCTCCTCCTCCTCCATAGCCGCCATCATGAGCTGCCATCTGGGGTTGCATGTTGATCCCTTGATTTGGCATGTTAGTGTAGGGTGGACCGCTTCCCCAAGCGCTGCCACGAAGTTTTTCTTCGATCAACATATCCAGCGCCTGCGACGCATCCATCGCCGGGTTAGTCGTCAGGAACAAGACCATTTCCGTACCCTTATCAACAGCCTGTACAGTTCCAGTAATTGTGACTTGCTTTTGCCCAGGGGGAGCAGCGCCTCCATGATGCTCAACCTGGATTTTCGACTGAGACTTGGCTTGCAGCTTGCGAATCATTTCGCCGCCGTACCCAATAATTTTGCCAACCGTGTTATCAGGAACGTAAAAAATTTCGCGCTTTGCTTCTCCCAGGGGCAAGTCAGCATCACTGACCCCTTCTTGTGTAATCATGCGAACCAAGGATTTGGCAAAGTCTACCGCTTTTCTCGTTCCGCGGTACGTAATGCGGCGTGGTTGGCCCGTGGGTACCTTTTGATCAACGTCGATTCTAGCTCCCGAACGCGCTTGTAAATCACGGATCATGTCGCCACCTTTGCCAATGACACGTGCCACATAAATAGGAGTGAGTTCGCCGTATTCTTCGACAATTTGTTCCGGGTTCACTACCGTGGGCTGCACCATTGGATCCATTGGAGCCGGTGCCGCCGGTCCAGGAATACCGGAATATGAAACTCCCGGACCTTCGGAGGGCGCATTAGAAGAAACTGGAAGCGACACGTTTTCTTGCGGCGAAACAGATGAGAAAAACGTGGCCTCGGGTTCTACTAATGGTTCGTCGGGCGCTGTGCCTGTTTCGGGGAGATCCTTATCCCCCGTTCGATCAATAACAATGGCAACCTCGTCTTGGGTAGTCGTTGATGGAAGGGTCTTTTGATCCGGTAGCATTTCTTCAGCATTCTCCGCCGCAATATTTCCTGCCTCCGTTCCGTTAGTAAGTTCGTGTCCTTCGCCTACGTTGTCGTCGGCTTTCTTAGGTTCCGCAAGCGTAGTGTCTTCCGGAGTTTCCACGGCATTCGAATGGTTGTCGTCCGTTTTTGTCGCCTTGGCTGACGGCTCGTCGCTGGCATCTGCTTCGTCTCTTTCTCGTTTCGATCCGCTATTCACTTCTTCTTCCGCCATGGTAAAGAGCCCTTTGACTTTCACCAACAAAAACCGTACGAGTACTGGATGTTGTTGTGGGAGGATGGTTACCGCGAGGGCTGTTGACTGACAGGGAAACAATCTTTTGCGGCTACGGCTCGGCCATTCACGGTCAACGTGCTAACTGGAAGGTTTTTGTGCGTCCGCTCCGCGACCGTGAGAATCTGGTGTCTGTCCGTACCTCGTCTGTCCGAATTCGGTCCACGAACCGACCAACAGGTGAAAAAGGCCCAGTACCCATTTTTGGATTCCGAGGTCCTACTCTGGATGCCTACGTCTTCCACCGCTAAAGCTATGACGCACAAACGCGTGTAACACCAAGGGCATGGTCCAAAAACAAAATCTGGAATGAAGTTTTCGGCTATTTTACATGCTAGTGTCTACTAGCAAAAGACTCATGGATTCCACCCTTCGGCACAAGACTATCTTCCACGACACAAGACCACTTACTCCTGGCCAGCTTGGTGTGCTTCCAGAACTTGTAGTGCTTCGGAAATCTTGGAGTTCAAAGCGTCCGGACTTTCCAAAAGATGCAACAATTCGGAATTGTCCATCTCTAGCAACATTCCGGTAATCTTGCCCGCAAGTTCAGGCTGCGATTGGTGAATCAGAGGATAAAGACGCTCGCCAATCATGTTCTTTTGGACTTCCGGGGAGGCGGAGGCCAGAGCCGAAGCCGTTAGAGCACCCTCGTGGGGAATAGCTTGAGGAGCACCTTGCTGGTGGGGAGGTTGATTCTGCATCGGAGGCCCAGCGTTGCGAACCTGCTGATTGAACTTGATCGGTTGTTGACCAGGTCCGGGCATGGGGCCACGCCCGCGTCCACCACGTCCAGCCATGGGGACACGGCCTCCACGGCCTTGCGGCATGACGCCGTATCCCATCGGGTAACCCCCGCGTCCCTGTTGCCCCATCATGGGGTACGGTCCACGCTGTTGTTGAGGACCACCACGACCTCCAGGGCCCATCATTTGTGGCATCATGGGGTAGGCCGGTTGCATGCCTCCTCCGGGACCAGGACGCTGCATGTACATGGGCATACCAGGGTATCCCATTGGGGCTCCCATCGGAGCACGCATCATGCCTGGTTGCCCAGGGCCACCCGCACGATTGGCATGCTGGGCCTCCAGCTGAGCACGACGAACTTCTCGTCGCTGAGCCAAAGCGACGAAAATAGGCTTGTTCGCAATAAGTTTGCCGTTCATCTCATTGACGGCGCGAGTGGACTCTTCGGGAGTAGAATAGCACACAAAGCCGAAGCCTCGGGAACGTCCGTCTTTCGCGTCCTTCATGACACGAGCCGACGTAATCGTACCCATCACCGCGAATTCATCACGGAGCATGTCGTCCGTAACAGAATCGTCAAGATTCTTAACGTAAAGGTTGACACCCTGAAACTTGGAAATACGATCCATTTTTTCGGCTTCGAATTTGGCACGGAGTTCACGCTCGCGTTCCGACTTTTTCTGGGCACGCCCAACGTAGATCTGTTGGGTAATTTCCTCACCATCTAAAGTGGTGGTGTACTCCTTTCCGTTGAGCGCTTCCACTGCAGCAACGGCAGATTCGTGTTCCGCAAAGTTAATAAAACCAAAACCAAGGGTCTGGTTGGTATCTTCTTCCTTCTTTTCACCTTCCTCTTCTTTGGTTTCAACAGGTTCCTTGGATTCCTTCTCATCTTCATTCTTTTCTTCTTCCGTTTCTTCGCTTTCGGGTTTCTTCTGGACCTTGGGTTTGTGTTTGCGTGTACCGCGAGACACGGTAGCACTCAGAACTTCACCAAACTGGGCAAACTCCTGGTTCAAACGAGCATCATCCCATTCGTAGGGAACATTTTTGATGTAACAGTTCGTCCATGAATCAATATCGGGACGATCGTTACGACGCATAAAGTGACCCACCTGAACTTCTTGGCCGTCAATCAACATGCCGTCGAGTTTTTCAATGGCGGCGTTAGCAGCTTCAGCCGTTTCGTAGTGAACGTAGCCGTAACCCATAGAAACACCACCCTCACGATCTGTGACAACTTTGCAGGATAAGATGTTTCCAAAGAGGGAGAAGGTATCATAGAGCTGCTTGTTGTCAATCGCTTCGTTCAGGTTCTTGACAAAAATGTTACCAACTCCCGAACGACGGAGGGAGGGGTCACGCTGACTCCACATAATACGGCACGGCTTGCCCTTGATCATCGAGAAATTCATTGTATCCATCGCGCGCTCAGCATCTGCCATCTGATGAAAGTTAACGTACGAGTAGCCAAGGGAGCGGCGGGTTACGGCGTCGCGGCAGACACGAATGGAAGCGACGGGACCGACCGCGCTGAAAATCTCGAACAAGAGACTCTCGTTGACATCGGGCGCGAGATCACCAACGTAAAGAGAGGGCGTTTGAAAAGGATTGTCGCTAGCAGTAGAGGCGGAGGGGACGGCGACAGGGGCTTCGGTGGTAGGATTTTCGTTGCCAATGTCAGCAGGAACGGGAGTTGAAGTGGTAGCCATGGTTCTTGGTTGTTTCAGACGAGATAACTGGGGAAAGGCGTGGTATGAATCAAACGGAAACGGATTCTGATAAGTAGTATAGAACACGAAGAGGTTCTACAAGATTCTTCTGCAGGTTGCGAAACAAGCGAGTTAAAACTAGTGAGGAACACAGTCAAGTAATGGTGCACTGTACTGGACACATCGTTATCACCACGTAAAAAAGCAACACATCGGCAACTCCCAAGCGCACCACGAAACACCACGACCGTCCAAATTTCTTGGTCCCTCTTCCAATTCAGAACAGACTGCCCAAACAAGGAGTTTTCTGGAAATATTGTAGATTCCGTATTCCTAGACAAACACTGGCTTCCGGTACAAGACTCTACACGCCAAACTAGTAATGAGGTACCAAGGTAAAAGAACACCCGGAGATGAATGATGGAAACACGAATTCCCACGTCTGCGGATCGCGATAATCGACGGTTGTCCTTGACCATGACACCGCTCGACGACTCACTTTTTTTAGTTTTTTTGCGGCTGCTACTACGGGAGAGCAACTCTTCTTACGAGTCCTGACACGGGTGTGTTAGGCGCTTTTTTATTCGAGCAACAACGGATACGCGCTGTTGGTTTTTTTTTGTGGTCGTCACGGTTGAAATTTCACCAGACGGGAAAGCTGGTGCCCCACTTCTCTTACTAACAGTAACCCAGTTCGGAAAAGGAATGGCTGTGATGAGGGCAAGGGTTTCACTGTGACATTTTCTACACGACCCCTTCAAATCACGAAAGTCTTACCGTTTTCCTCCGTCGTGGCACGGTGGCACACACCCAATTTCTGGTCCCACAGGGGTGATGTGCATATCAACGCCATTTATTGAACACTTTCCCAATGTTCACTTTCAGGACACCAAGTTGTCGTTTACAAAAGCACATGTACACGATGATCTTAGAAACTTAGATTGTCATTACCCGAAAAGTACCGTCCATCTTTGGTTGATGTTCACTTTCCACATTCGCATCTCTTTTTTCGGAGTCCTGCATCCTGTGTAGTCTCTTAACGTGACTTTTGCTTGCGAAGCAGCATTTTTTATAGCGCAGACCGCTGCCACATGGACAGGGTGCGGACTTCTTCGTTGTTTCAATGGACATTCCTGTGTCGGGAAGGGCGTCGAGAGTACTTTCGTCACACGGGCCATCAACCATGGCTTCCTTTCTTTCGGTACAGAATTCGTTGTCGTCAGATTCCGACTTGACAAACGTTTTTAAGGGAACGGAAGGCTTTCCCGATGCATGATTCCGAACACTGTTGTAGTGATCGTTGTCGTGATAGCTTATACACAGGTCAGATCCAGCGGATTGCTTATCACTGCCGTGTTCAATCGTGTAGGCACCCATGGAGGCCGAAAACACAGTAATATTTCGCCTGCATGAAATCAGAAAGGTAAGTTCGGGCATGTTTACAACCAAATCAAAGAACGCCAATAAGGTCCACCTGGCGACAAATCGTACCGGTATAGTCGAGCAGCTGCAACAAGTTCTACATTGCCTCCCCAGTCCCCATCTTGTCGCATATTCTTGATGTATGTATTAAAGTCAGCCGCATCTTCATCGTCTTCGTTCTCGTCCAGCACTAAAAAAACGCTAAAATCCTCTTCAAAAGCTTCCAGGTAATCGCAAACGTCCGACCGAATCTCCGCGTGCTTGCTTCCAAAATCGTGGTATAGCTGATCGGACAACGAACGAAACAAGCAGTTTCCATCTGCATCCATGTCAATGATCGTTTTTGATCCATCAGATTCCAAAGAGTCTCTAAGTTTAGAATCTTCCGCAAAATTTCCAGAGGCTTTGTTGTTCTTGCCACGCCGCTTTTTGCGACTGCAGCTCATGGACGGCGATCGAGAAACGTGTTCCCCCCCATCATCTGGCACTCTATTGTAGCCCTTGCTACCCTTCTTTGCTGATTTCTTCTTTCCCATAATTTGTCAACCTTTCTACGAGGCGCGTGTGGATCCTGACAAACACCATGTGAATCGTGTGGCCAATCTTCGTGCATCCATATTCTGAAAGCGGTTGTTTTTGACGGTCTGCTTCAGATGTGTGATCTTCTGAATCCAGAGGCTTCGCCGGTTTCGGCAAACGCTCATAGGTCCAAACACTGCGAGCGCAGATTTGCCAATGCCGATGTCGCACCATTTTACAATTGAAAAACAGACAATTTTTATATTCAAATTTTATTCAAAGGATAGGACAACGTACAGACATGTTGGCATCCGGAGCAAATGCATACCGGTAGCTTGTTTCGTGACCAAGAGAAATTTCGACTGTGAAATGATGTTAGAATTTGACTGGAAACATAATGAGGATGATCACTTTAAAGACCAAGACGCTTGCACAGGTTGATCTGAACGGAATCCTTTCCATATCTATATATTTTCCCCGCATCAATGGATCGCGCAGACGGGAGATTAGCTAGTACTCTACGGCCACTTTCTTGTGAACTTGGCACCTTACACAATGCCGACGGGTCCGCCTTATGGAAGTCTGGATCGACGCAGGTCCTGGCGGCCGTCCATGGACCTGTGGCTCCACGTCAACCTCAACATGAGACTCAAAAAGCAAAAATTTCAATAATCATAAAGTCAGGGACGACAGTGAATACGCTGGAACGCGAATGGGAAGCCTTCATAACCAAAGCGCTGACGGCATGTCTGGTCACTGAGCAATACCCCCGCAGTGTGATCCAGATTGTTCTGCAGATTCTTTCGGCAGATGGGTCTGTCCTTGGGGCTGCGTTGAATGGGGCGGTAGCTGCCTTGATGGACGCTGGAATAGCAATGAAAGTCTTGCCCGTTGCTGTGACATGCGTAATATCCGAAATTGACAATTCAACAATACAGCTAGACCCGTCGCTTGAAGAAGAACAGGTCGGAGGTGTTGTGGTCCTCGTTTCTGAAAGCGCCACCCCCGGTAAGATTCTTGCCTGCCACACGAGTGGAGTTGCTGCCTCGATGGATGTGATTTTGCGGTGCTGTGCTGTTGCCGAACGAGCCGCACCTGCAATTCCAGCGTTCTGGAGAATCGTCATCGAACAAAAAGCTACGCGCGAAGCTCAAACACTATGGTCTTTATGAAGACGAATAACTTTAAATTATATTACTGTCACCTAGGCGGATGAATACATTCAGTATCTTTTTCTTGGAGTACTTGCGCTATTGGATTCGTTCAATTTTGTAATTTTTGAATCGGCAATAAACCCCCGCTCGTGACCTTTCTAGCAGCAGTCAATTTGAAGAAACTGCGGACAGAAATAATAAGCCAAGGAACGTGAACATGACACCGAGAGTAATTAAAACTGAATTTGTGCCTTCGATTGGCTTCGCTCGATATTCTACCCACTTGTCATGATCGAACTCGACGCGCTGATTGACTCTTGACTGTTCTGCTTTGGAGATCTCGTCCAATGTTCCATCATCACCAGAGCCGTAGGATTGCTGTATAGACAGCAGAATGCGGGGATGAACTAAAACAGATGACTTGGGGGCAAATGTTAGCGAGCCGCGTGCGAAAAAACAAAAGAAACCAATTAGTCGATAAAAACATTTCATTTCTGTATACTGCGGGAGATATGTCTGCCTGCAATGAAGGCAAAGGAAAATCAGATTGTTCGTTGGTTCAACGCGACCACTTCACCCTTGCTTTGTGAACACATCAATTTTCTTTGCTCATTCCCGTCTCCAAGAAAACATCTAAGAATTCGAATACTGGGATGACGTGTCATCGTCACTTGTTTTTTTTACCTTGGACCAGTTTTTACACTCTTATGACTTTATACATAAACAATTGCGATCAATGCTACGTAATCAAGATGTATAACATTGAAGATATACTATATGCATGCAGAAATTTAGCATAGAAACGCGATTGCATAGGATGAATGCACCGATGTCGGCTTCCCCTTGGAGCAACTTTTTTCCGATGTAGTCGACCCAATGCAGGAATAATAGTAAATACGACGCGCATGTAGCGCTTGCTCCTTTTAAACTTGAGCGGCATTTGTTGTTGCCTTTTCTTGACACCGCCTGGCGATTTATCGTATACCCACCATCAGCACCTGGCATTTAGCCATTCGATAATATCCTTTTCAACCATTTCTCGCAAAGGGGACGGCTCACAAAGTAGTCCATGCAAAGCAGCATATTTTTTCATGGTCTTGTCAATAGATGGAGATTTCTCGTATAGATCGTAGGAGCCTTGGTTTTTAACCACTACGTCTTCTTCCGCCACAGCTAGTAGGAAGGGGGTAGTTACGTTCGGCAATTCTTGTTGGATGTCGTGGGCCAGTTGAACACAGGTCGATGCTGATGCGATCGCGATGAAGGAACTACGTGCTTCAGCGGGTTTGTCTTCCTCGCATTCTTTGCGACGGATTGGGTCTCGATATTGCTTGTCAGAGGAGGCCGCCGAGCTTGGGATTACTTGCCAATTGTTCACCCACGGTAAGGACGCCAAGCCCGACAACAATATTCTTTCAGGAGTACTTACCGCAAGTTGAAGCATGGGTGCGAGGAGAACAACCCCAGAAACGTCTAACATGTGGTTGGCGACCGAAAGTGCTATAGTTCCTCCCATACTGGATCCCAAAAGGAAAATCTTGGATGTCGGATCCAAAGCTCTTGCGTACGTCACAACCTTGCGGCCCCCTTCGAGCACCT
>Ga0160421_1000281_pt1 | contig 10994 bp, 7 predicted proteins | sample TAMARWmetagpilot_FD_108195 | JGI IMG/M metagenome (GOLD analysis project Ga0160421, IMG submission 108195) | Phycosphere-associated microbial communities from TAMU algal ponds, Corpus Christi, Texas, USA - TAMU ARW-7 10/27 metagenome pilot | ecosystem: Engineered > Artificial ecosystem >... | reverse complement strand
TGGACACCTCCGAAAACGCCACAAGACTTGACGAATGCGTTTCGCCAAGTTTACCGAGAATTAGAACAGCCCGGAAGCAAGTTCGTGTACGCCACGGAAACCTTGCGGTTTTCCTACGTCCATCCACCGGTGAACGGTACGAAAGCGTGGAACACCGGCGCGTTCCTCGCACCGTCGACGGCCGAATCCGCGGATGCGAAACCTTTGGCTATTTATATTCCCGGCTTGGACGGATACGGAATTTCGGCTAGTACGCATCAATTTGACGACCTTGCCCAGTCGTTCGAGCTTTGGCGCATGACCATGATGCCCAAGGATCGATCCAGTTTCGCTGTCGTGGTCAACGCTATTCACGATTTTGTGGAAACACAATTGTCCCCGGACAGCCACGAGGAAAACTTCAAGAACAAACGTCGTGTGATTTTGATTGGGGAAAGCTGCGGCGGAGTATTTGCGTCGGCGGCGGCTTTGAAACTGCAAAGCAAGAGTCGCACGAGTCCTCTGGACGGACTCGTGTTGGTCAATCCGGCCACGTCGTTTGACCGTACCGCCTGGGAAGTTCGTAAGTGCCCTTTATGATTGAGAATACGTACTAGGATGGTTGATTATCTAACATTTGGTATGCGCACATTCTTCTCGCCGCAGTGGTACCCCTTTTGGCCTCGCTCAAGAATCTGGACCCAGACGAAACAGGAGAGAACGATGTAGTGACACCGTACGCCGTGATCGGCAGTCTAATTCTTTCTGGTCTGTGAGTGCTTATTGCTGTCGTTGATTGTATGGCTCGTTGCACTGAATCCTTCTCAACAATATTGTTCTTCACCGTTCGAACATTGCGCTGCACAACAGACTTCCCGACGAAGACCAAACGAAGCGCATTCGCGATAATATTTTAAACCTCGAAAGCTTGCGGTCCCCGGGGATTAACCTTGCCACTCTGGCCCAGCTGCAGGAGGCTGCGGCTTCCAGCTTCCGCATGACGGCGGACTTCTTGCCACCGGAACTTCTGGAACACCGGGTTTCGCGTTGGTTAACGGTAGGCAACGCGGTCATCCAATCACGACTGAAGGATATAACCGTCCCTACTCTCGTCGTCGTTGGTAGCGACGACAAGCTAATGCCGTCGGCGTCCGAGGCGGATCGTTTGCTGAAAATTTTGCCCAATAGCGAGAAACTGGTCGTGCGTAATCGCGGACACTTGGTATTGGACGAGAATGTAAATTTGACGGAAGCCATTCTGTTCTCGAAGATTGATCTGCTGCGTTGGAATGAAACGAAGAAACCGTACGATGTGATCACCGATTGGAAATTACCGTCTTTGGAAAAGATAGAGAAAGCGGTTGAAGAAACGGTAGATCCCCTACGCCGCTTTCACAGTCCCGTCTATTTCAGTACCGACGATAAAGGGAAGCGATGGATGGGGCTCTCCAAAGTTCCGAAAGTAGACGGGCCCCTTCTTTTCGTCGGGAACCATCAGCTTGGTACGTGGTCCAAATGCCGTATATATGTAGTGCTCGCTTTTCCTCTCATCTTCATCGTATCTCCAGGTGCTGCAGATCTCCGCTTTATATTTGCCCAACTCTATGAAGAGAGAGGAATTGTCGCTCGAGGATTGGCTCATCCACTTTTGTTTTTGATGAATAATGTGACTGAACTTGCAGGCCGTACACCAGGCATCATCCGGAGTGTTGACAACAGGTTTGCTTTCGCAAATGCTGACTTTCAATCATTTGGAGCGCTGCCAGTAACGCCCCGAAACTATTATCGACTGATGCAAACAGGGCAAAGTGCGTTACTGTTTCCCGGTGGAGCAGCAGAGGCACAGTCGGGACGAAGAGACTACCCTCTTTTCTGGCCGGAAAAGACCGATTTTGTACGTACGGCAGCGCGATTCAATGCTACCATAATTCCTTTTAGCGCTATTGGAATGGTAGATAGTGTCAATGTGTTGGTGGAATCGGAGGATATATTCAAACTCCCGTTTATTGGTGAAAGGGCGAAAGCTCTCTCCCGTAATGTGACAGCGGCACGGTACGACACGAAAAAGGAAGACGAAGTGCTGCTTCCCCCAATAGGTGTGCCATCACTTCCTGCTCGAAACTACTTATTATTCGGCAGGCCTATCCAAACAAACGATCTTGACTACAAAAATAAACAAGATTGCGATCGAGTATACCGAGAAACGCAGTCCGCAGTGCGTATAGGTTTGGATGATCTGATTAGAGCCAGAAAGGAAGATCCCTTTGTGGATACGCCGAAGCGCCTTGCTTACGAACGAGTCTTTGACAAAAAAGCGCCAACGTTTCCCGTCAGTGAACTAAACTAATTCAGACCGAATGAAATAACCATAGAGGAAGAACTATCTATAATTTGTCTGCTCTTCGACGAACAGACGGTGCAGCTCGAGCCTTTCGGCCTCTTCGACTGATGCACAGGGAGTGACCGTCCAAACTTCAAGATGGACTACTTCGAATTCGTTGCTACGTGACTTACGATCGCCGAGGCTCGGATTGTTAAAAGTGGCACAAGCGCTGGTTTCGCCGCCCATTAAATCTCCGTCGATCATAAAACCGATCCCTTTTGGCTCGACTGCGTATGGGCTTGTGTGATCTTCACTAAATTCCCCTCCCCCTACAGCCACTGTTTTTTCCGTGCAGTATTGAATCATTTCGTCACTTCTTGTGTACGGATACACCTCCATTTCGTTGTCATTGTCATAATTTCGAGTGGTGGAATCAAGCACAGCACGAGACGCCTTTAATCTCCACAAGAAGGATTCCCCCGATCCAAACCAAGAAGGACGTACCCGCCAATGTGAACTGCAAAAGGCCCCGAATACATGCCCGCTTTTAGTTTCTACACCGAAAATAGTGTGTTTCGATGTCCGAACTTTCGACAGCAACGTGGGCAAATGGGCTCCATCACGTTCCATCGAAAATTTGAGCCAAAAATTCTCTTCCGCAACACCATAAGGGAAGAATCCCCGAAGCGATTCCATCAACGCAGGTGTCAAGACTCCCGGTGGCTGGTGAGGACGCGCTCCTAGAATTAAGAAGGGGTGATCCCGGTCCTCTAAACGGACGGGCGATGTAAAAACAGGCTCTAAGGGTGGTTCTTGTTCTGTGTGCCAAGCGGATGAGGTGGCACGGATTTTCTGAGACTTTTTCCAAGCCGATTTGGCAGCTTCCGCACCAGGAGGCGATGAATCTTGAAGAAACTGAGATGAATGCACCGCCTCCAACGAAAATAATGGGTCGGACACTAGTGTTCTGGACGCTGTTTCTATTGCCGATACTTGTGCTTCCGACACAGCTTCATCGTCATCCTCCAAGAGACCCTGCAAAAATGTCCTCTCAATAGGAAGCAATGATCCATCTTTTTCAATCAACGTTGACTTTAGTATACGGCACGCCATCAGATATCTTTCCCGGGTTGCGGAGTCGATATCGCTGGGAATGTCGGAAAGGGCGTCAGAATCACGAAATTTCTTTTGTGGAGACTTGGAGAGTCCGAGGACTTCGATAGCCGCAGTGCTTGCTGCATTGGTAGCTTCTTGCGTTGCCGAATTTTCCTCTCGTGAAAAACTATAGAGGTGAACTGCGTTGGGACTTCGCCTGACGCGGGGCGGAGAATCCGTCCTGCTCGGGGGGAGTCGGGGCGACGATGACGACGACGGCGAATGTCGTCGCTTTTTACTACTATTCGGCGGGGAAAGATTTGCACTGATCGCGCTGATAAGACTGGCCTCCGATGACTCAAACGAATGGTTAAGATCCTTGGCTCCCTTCATCGACAAAACCATTTTGTCCAGTTCGTCAACTTCTTCACCATCAATTGGTCTCAGGTCAGCGACGGGCTTTCCCACATCAAATAATGAATTGTCGAGTAAGGAATGCGACTTATTTGCTTGAGCTGAATAGAGTCTTGCAGGCCGATTTTCAGGAACGCTCGCTTCTTCGTCGCTGCCACTAAATTCTCGGTCACGATGCAAGGCGCTAATATCATCTACTTCGATGGATTCCATGGTAGCAGTCATCTTATTTGTACGCAGCTGCAGTCCGCGATCCGCCTCCTCGTCAATGAGACCTAGAGCATTTTGAGGCCGCCGAGACCTTTCGTCGTGATCCCAACTTACTGGAAATTCTACGTGTTGATCCGCCAACGCTTGCGCCGGTTGACCCCATCCTTGTGTACGCAGACGCCATTTTTCAACGGCTTTGAGATCTTCCTCGCTGTCGCGGCCCCCGCCAATGTTTTCGCGTGTTATAATGTGCGAGACCGGCGGAGCGGTGGATCTCCGGGAGAACTTGGGGTGGCTGGTCGTGGGCTCGCCCCATCGCACTTCGTCGCGGTCGGAATCGCCGCAACAGCACTCCATGGCATCGACCTCCCTTTCCGCACTTTTTGACAGCGGTAGCAACCAACGAGTTTTGTCTTTTTTTCGATCATCCACGCGTTCGTTCTCGCGTGTAAGATATTTCTAGCATCGAAAATTACGTCGCATCGATATTTTTGGTGTCTCGGAAGGGAGTCACCTGAAAGGAGGGGCTTATCGGATAGGTGAGTGTCCCATTCATATCACATTCTATAGTATTGCATGTTGGGGTTTCGTGACGCGTGCGCCGATTCCGCAAAAAAATCGTCGTCATTCCGTTCTGCTCACAATATTATAGTCTTTACCCTAAAGAAATAACCGATATACTATAGTGCATCACCTGTAAACAGGGATCTCGTCGGTTGTGGAAAATTGGCTAACTAACAGTAACAGTAAGTTGTTTCAACAACAGAAAAAAGTGAAGGAAATTTAATACACAATGAAAAACCATCCCCGGCGAAAAATTTAAAAAGGGGCCCCCTTGTCGGTTAAAGTACAGTTATTCTCCCTTTTAAATCTTCGTTTGCACTCTTGTCGACTCCTATATATTCGAGACTCCTTCAGGTTAGGATACACATACAAACAATGTCGTAGTTTGTTTGGACGTCGATTACTACCAATTAATGTAAAGAATTCAACTCGTGACACTCTTTTTTTAGCATTCCCAATCAACACTAACTCTACTTCAAGTCAGTCAGTTTCACAGTCAGATTGAAATGAAAATTGACTTTCCAATGGGGTTGGAGTTGTCCATGGAATCCGCCTATACGCAAAAGCAGAAAAAACTTTTGGCAAAGAAAGATTTCGGAATGTTGTCGGAAGCCTGAAGTCTGGGGGGGCTTCCCTGCACGCAGCCATTGTATCGAGAGGGACTCGAGCAGCCGCTTCCAGCAATGTTTAACATTTGATTGTGATACAGTATGGCCAATTCACTGTCAGCTAGACTCTAGTATGGGCCACCCCTAGCCGATTTCAGACGGCATTGTCGCCCACGATCCCCCGGCGTTCCAGCGCTTCTAATCGTGCCGTTCGGGGATCCGTGGGCCTCCGTGAGGTTGTCCCCAGGGTATGCCCCGACCCGGCATTGGCTAGCAACGATGCGTGGTCAGCAGCGTTGTTCGCGTCCTCTCGAATTCCGCTGCGAAAAACCGATCCAGCACGAGCAGATCCCGTAGCTTCGGAAACCGCACTGGTGCGTTGTGCTGAACCTCGTTGCATTGTAGGTAAGCTCTACCGAAAGAGAATAGAGATTTTTTGTTGACGTGAGTCCAACTTTATGAATCGAAGTCGCTTTGCGCAGTTTTTAACGTACCATTCCCTCCGAGGCAGAGCCCCCGTTGGCCTCGCTCCATGCATCACTACCCAGGATTGCCTGGCCAGTCACCCATCCTTCGTTGCGGGTCCAGTCTGCTAGTATCGTCTCCTCCCATTGGGAAATCCGCGGCGCGCTGGGTTTAAGGCCATCCAAGTAACCGAATCCGTACGCGTATCCTATCCCCATGGAAATGAGATTTGCCACGGAGAACGACTGCCCGAACAAGCCAAAGACGGCGAACAAGGCCAACGGATAGTAGATGGTCGGAATTTTACAAAAGAAAAGCGGCCGTTGGGTTCCACGAGGTGCCTGTACACATTCCATTGCGATGATCCCGAAGAGAATCAACCATATCCCAGCGGCTGCCGTAAACAGATAAGCCTGTTCTCCACCCGACACATAGTAGAGCAGGACATTGGTCACCAGAAATAGTACATTAGCCAGTACTCCCATGGTCAAACACAACACTCCAAACGCTGTCGATCCCATGGAATTTTCCATTCGCTTTCCTTGCGAGGTAAAGGACAGAAATGCGAACAGCAACGAGAAGAAGCGAGTATTAACCAACGGACTCGTCAAAATCCGGTAAATTTCGAATCCGAAGACGGAAAACTGTGGAATGTTTGCCATGGCAAAGTGCGGATCAATGACCCACGAGAGAAGATAAGACAAGACTAGGACGGTGAGGATCGAACGTGTGACGACTGGTGTATTCCTGCGAAAGTCTTCGTAGGCGGTTAGCACCGGGTTGGGAGGCGGCGGAGCGGACGAGGACGAAGCGTCTATCGTATTAGAGGGCATCATGGTGCTTCGTAGGAATGTATACAACAGAAGCAGATGACGCTGCGCCGAGTCGCTTTGTGCTACTTGGACTATCTTTGTCCCAGCATTAGTTTCAATTTGGCAACTGACAGTGAGTCGGGGTCGCCATTATTTCTCGCTCTCGAACGCTCAAATAATCATAGGAGCAGATTTTGTGAAAATTGCGCAGTCTTACACTCGGTCACAGTCACGGACCTTTTAAATATTTAAATTACAAATCCTGTAGTGAAGAAATCAAGGCCGAAAACGAAACCGACACAAAAATTAGACAACCAAATTATGGTACTGCCGTAGCCTGACTGCGAGTGGGTGTTTCTTACCAAGGCATCGACGCTACCGAGGGATTGAAAGTGTTCGAGGTAAGAAGGATTTGCGGTGTTTGTATGACATGAAAACACATTTTCCCCATGAAAGCCAATCCAACTGAGTTGAATAGAATGGACGAACAATCGGACGACGACTGCATTGGACGTCTCTTGCGGACATGCGCTTCATTGACGGACAAGGCCTTGTCGGCCAATATCTTGACGGCTCCGGATGATGTGTCGGAGGACCATATTGACGCCGATATAGAGCGTGAAACCGCTATATCTCGATGGCTTGATCGGCAATTACTAGAGTACGAGTCGCGCCTGAAGACGCTCAGGAACACTGGCAGTACGGCATTCCCAGCGAAATCCTCCCGTGGCGTCGTGCAACAGCAATTGGTGGATGCCTCGATCCGAATACAACAAGAACACATGCTTTTGGAAAGAATTATGCGATCCAGGACTGCTCGAAACGTTGCCTTCGCGAAGGAACCGACGCCCGACGATCTGCTTCTACAGCAAGCCCAGCAAGTCTGTCAACGTCAAGTCCAGCGCGCATTGGAAAAGAGCCGCGAGCTGGAACAGGTACAGCAAGATGTGATGACGGCTACTGAGGACAGTCGAAGAATGCAGACAGAGAGTCGAAGCTGTTGGGAGAGTCTAGTTCGAGAACGAGAAGATGACGTGGTAATCTCTAATGCATCCACCAAGGAATCCAAGGACGAGCGGCAATTGCGTGTTCTAGGAAGGGTTCTGGTAGACCTTGTCACGTCCAGCAATATCGATTGGTATGAAGACGACAAACTGCAGGAAATAATGCAGCGATTGGAGCAACTCGACCATAGATGAAACGAGGTTGCTTCTAGGAAAATGGCAAACTGATACGGTATGAATCAGAATACACCATCCGCAATTTTAAAAGTAAAATAGACGGGTTTGTTGAAAAGAAATAATAAATCTAAGCTAATACATTATACTTATGAGAACCGCCGCCAACGCCTTGCTTCGCACTCACACGCAACGTTTCTTCGTTGAGAAGTCGTTGAATTTCCTGCACGCAATCCTGTAGCATTCGATCACTAGTAGCTTCCAGATGCAAGTAAAGCTTACGCTCGTCGTCCTTGGGCTCCTTTCCTGGACCAAAATACGTACCCTTGAGTGTGACCGCTGTCCTAAATTCCTCCTGTAGTCTCGAAGTCGTATCCTTTTGCGTAACCTTCCACCGCGCTTCTCTTGGATATTCGTTGATTTCAAACTCTCGCAGCCAGTGGTTGTCGCCCATGCGGACAGGTCCAAGCAGAGGCTCGGTGGCCGCCTCGCCTTCGTTCCCAGCAGTCGGTAGGATGATGCCGGCTTTCCGTAGCAAAGCTTCCTTCATTCCGGGCAAAGCTAGGATTTCGGGTGTCAATGTATCAGGAATTTCCATTTCAATGCCGGCCACTTTTTTCATTTGCGTAGAACTACTGGCTGAGTCGTTTTTAAGATGGCTGTCGTTGGTGTCGTTCGCATACGGGTCTTCTTCGTCTGGATCGAGCAGCCCGGCCTCCAGCAGGGCTTGTCGTTTTTCCAGTCGAGCCATCTTTTGCGCTTCGCTCAATTCGGTCGAGTCATACGTGTACCCCTTGCCTTTGAATCCGGATCCGGCGTAACGTGCCTCTCCCTTTTCTACCTTGGCTTGAAATTCGTCAGAGAGCTGCCTCAGCTCAGGGCTGATGTTGTCACCTTGTCCAGCTTCACTCATTGCACGCACAACGTTAGGGGCAAATTTGGCTTCGTCGGTCGAGCTTACAAAAGTGTAGGCGACACCACGGTTTCCAGCACGACCCGTTCGTCCCACTTGGTGCACGTACGCTTCCAGGTGGTTGGGTGCCGAAAAATTGATGACGCAAGTACACGATCCAACATCCAGTCCACGTCCCGCCACTCCAGTGGCCACCAGAACATTGGGACCATCCTTACGCTTAAAGTCTGAAATGGTGGAATCCCGATCCTCTTGTTCCTTGCCTCCGTGTAGCGACAAGGTGGAATAGCCATTGCGGAGCAATTGTTCAAACAAGTTGTCCGCGCGCACTTGCGTGTCGACAAACACGATAACCTTTTTGGTTCCCTCCACTTGCTCGCCCAGGACTTGCAGGAGACGCAGAAATTTTTCGTCCTCTTCAACTCGTTCGGCGTACTGTGTGACACTATCCGATGCTACCGAGCGACCGCCTACCATCACTTCGACCGGGTACTGGAGTGATTTGCGGGCCAGCGATTCCACCGCCTTGGGGAAGGTCGCCGAAAAAAGCACGGTCTGTCGATCCGGACGAACCGCCGCTAAAATGGCCGAAATCTGTGGAGCAAAGCCCATATCGTACATGCGATCGGCTTCGTCCATGACCACGTACGTGACGCGCTGTAGCGACAGGATTTTGCCCGACTGCATTGTTAGTATATCAATCAATCGACCCGGCGTGGCTGTGACAATGTGTGTACCACGCTTGAGATCGGCAATTTGTTCCGCCACACCGGCACCTCCGTACACAGCAGTGGACCTGTAAAGAGCCAAACACAAAAAAACAGACACGGTGAGAAATGGAGTTTGTAAATCATCTGAGCCCAAAGCATACCGATGCGGGGTGCACGCAATCGTGGTCGCGTCCGGTATTCGCAGGGCCCACCCCCCACTACTCGAAAGCTATGGGGGCGCCACCGGCAACAGTAGAAAAAAGCAAGATCGTTAGCAGCGGTGCCTGGGTCGCGATCCTTCGCAGACGCCACCGTCAGTGACTTACTTGTAGCCTAACGGTTTGGCCATATTTTTGCAGACGACGTGGATTTGGTAGGCCAATTCCCGTGCGGGTGCCAGAATGAGTCCGAGGGGTCCGGATTCGTGCGGACCCAAATCTGGCTGCGCGTCCATATGACGCAAAAGGGGTAAAACGTAGGCCAGCGTTTTGCCGCTGCCTGTTTTGGCAATACCAATGACATCCCGACCGGCCATGATGCATGGTACACACTGGGCTTGGATGGGAAAAGGCTGGGTAATTTTTTGGGATTCGAGTAACTGTAGAATCTTTTCCGACAAGCCGCATTCGGCAAACGAGGATACTGGTACCGGTGCGCCTTGTCCGCGCACCCGCACTTTGAGCTTGGCCCGTCGAGAAATAACTTGATCGTGCGTGAGTGTGGCCAAGGAACGGGGGACGCGGTAGAGGTTCTTGGGAAAGGGTAGGTATTCGACTTGGGAGTGATCTACGGATTTGAGTTCCTTCTTCTTGTTAAGTTCGGCCAAGACTTGGAGGGCATCCGGGGCTTCCTTTGCTTCTTGCAAGGCTCGCTCTGCTTCTTCCATGACGCTGGTTTCCTGATCGTTGTACAATCGTCCAAGTTCCGGTACGGCTTCGGCCCGTTTCCGTGCCTGAGCGGCTTGTTCCTCCAGTGCTTTGAGATGTGACTCGCGTCGCGATTTCTCCGATTTCACGTCGGCGGCCAATTCCATGACGACGGGCTCCGCCGGTTCGGCGACGCCGGTCGCCGTGGGGGTCGGTGCAGCTTTTAGGGCTTCAATCAAGGCACGGCGCGCCCGTTCTTCCTGTTCCTCGTCTTCATTGTCGGACGCTTCACTCAACCAATCGTTGGGTTGGTAGTGTCCGTCGGTATCCGACGGCGCGGTGGGAATATCGGCGGCGGTCGCGACGCCGCCCGTGAGGGGATGCGGGTGCCGGTGGGACCCGGGACGGACCATGGATCCTCCCACGTCAATCGCCACGCCCGTGGCACTGAAAGGCACGGTGCCGAGGGCTCCGGCGTGCAATTTAGCCATGAATTGGTCCAAGGCGTCCTGATTCGATGAGTTGTTGTTGTTGTTGTTGGAATTGTTGTTGGATTCGTCACTCCCGGCGTTGTCCCAACGTCCCCGTTTGCTCAATGGCAGTGTCTCCCGGACATTGTTCGTATCGTCCTCCCAGTCGAGTGCGGGACGCCGCCGGTGGGCATCGGAACGAGCCGCAGGGTCATCGTCGTCACTACTGCTGTCGCCCAAAGGATTGGTCACGGTAGACCGGGAACGGTGCGTCGCGGCACGTTTGGTGGACAAGGACAAGGACACGACGACGGGTGCTTCCGGTGGGAGCGATCGTTTGCGCCGCCACGCCGCGAGACGCTGGCGTTGACGCTCCGCCGCCGTCGG
>Ga0160421_1000280_pt1 | contig 10997 bp, 6 predicted proteins | sample TAMARWmetagpilot_FD_108195 | JGI IMG/M metagenome (GOLD analysis project Ga0160421, IMG submission 108195) | Phycosphere-associated microbial communities from TAMU algal ponds, Corpus Christi, Texas, USA - TAMU ARW-7 10/27 metagenome pilot | ecosystem: Engineered > Artificial ecosystem >... | reverse complement strand
TACGATCCCAATATTCCCTCGTCAATCATAGAGCAAGACCCAACTTGGAAGCAATATGAGGGCTTTTGGAAGATCTCTGTCAAAAACTACGATACGGATGGCACACCGGCTAAACCTAAACCGCATATTCCTGGAGTTAATCAAGATTTACCTTATACTGTAAGTGAAGGGGTCAGCTTCTTCAACCATACCATCATCGGTTCAAGAATCTGGATCTGTGGGTACTATCTATATGGCCCAGCCCCAGAGTCATTCTGCAACCAAACCTTTGACCCTCCTTCTCAGAATGTCATTGGGTCAGGAGTTTGCGGTGTGAACGGTTTACCTACCGCCACTTGCCAGTATGGAACAAGCACCCACGAGAACCAAGGTAAGCGTAAGACGTTGGAGCAAAAATGCTTTTATTCCTCCTCGATTGTGGCGGTAAATGTTTTGCTTCCTCGACTGGCGTTCTAACGAAACTTTTTTCCATATTGTTGACCAGGGGACGTGGAACTATTCCGTGTCAGTTCTTCCGCTGCTCTTGGTAGAGCTGTAATCGACTTTAATCCGCCTGGCAGATTCAGTTGGATTGATTCAGGAACTTTGTGGGGGACCAGTACAATTGATGGAATTTTCAGCCAAAACAACCCATATGTTTTCTTTGACAACAACACTGCCTTCGCCAACTTGAACAATATTAACTTGATCACCAGGACGAGGCAGACCAATGCCATTGCCGAACTGACCAGAATGGAGGAATCCGAGTGGATTGCTGCTATCGAGCAAGCCTACGAAGATACCAACGTCCAAGTTGTAGACAGACTCCCTGTCCCTTTACAAATAGATACCTTAGATCAAGAGTCCTACCCCACCGAAGAAGAATGGTGTGGAGGGGTTGGCAGCGATCCAGCGTGCACCGTATCCCCATTTCAAGAACCAGACGCAAAGTTGAAAACAGGTGCTCTTATGGGTTTCCTCATTCTTGGTCTTGTACTTTTCTGCGTCCCCGTGTACGCGTTGTATCGCTATCGACTTGGCCAGCAGGAGCTTCGTATCAAGGATCACTTTATTCGTGGAATTGCCAGAAATATATCCATCACACCCTCCGCTGGGGCCCTGTCCCACGAAAACCTGTTAGAAGAATTCCAACGAATTGATAAAGACAAGGGTGGCACCATTGAGAAAGAAGGTACGTCTCATGCGCAAGTAACACCGTGGCTTGACTGTGCGGCCATCGTAGGAACGCGACTAACACTTTCTCGCGTTTTCAGAACTTGAACAATGGATGGCTGACAGGGAGCTGGGAATTTCAGCTGCTGATTTCAATGCACTGTGGATTGCTTTGGATAGGGACGGTTCCGGTAATATTGATTTCGTTGAGTTCTGCACTTTCCTTAGTGGTTGTGGGCAGGCGTTTGATGAGGTTTACGATGAGCAGCAGAAACGTTCGAGTGGCACAGTCTGATGCATGTGGGTCAATTTTAAGTGTCAGTTACGCATAGAAAGGGTGCAATCTTGAGCCAACATTTGTGGGTATCCGAAATGAGCGTTGGCTTCGAATCCTACAACGAGCAGGCGAAACCATACTTTGCTATGAATGATAAATAAACATGATCAGCCGAAGCTACTGCACTCTTTAATCGTCTAAGATGGTGATTCTGTTGATCTTGGAAAGAACTTTGCCATGGAGTGTTGTCATGGACCGTGAGTTGTCAAATAAAGACATACCACTATAGCGTTTGAGACCGTCCTGACCTGAAGGCACATCCAAAGCCAACCACAGGACATCGTTATAGGCGAACTGAACTCGCTGTGATCCACTTAGAGCTTGCTGCAAGCATTCATTTAGTAGGGGAAGTCCCATTGTTTCAATACGTTGATCTTTCTTGATCATCATCAGTGCCACACAGAAGCCCCTGGCTATGGCTCTATGAATTTCCATAGGTTCCTTAGAGTTTCCGAGTAACTTCAGTAAGACCGATTCGCAGTCTCGGAACGCCACTTTGGTATCGGGAGATCGTCCGATGACGGCACCAAGCGCGACGCAGGCCGATTCACGTACAATACTCTTGTCATCATACAAGTATTCACAGACCAGCTTCTTCAGGGATGGAATTGCTTCTTCTACCGCGGATCCATCCTTGGTCGATAAAATGTATCGAATTGCGCACGCCTTTCCATGACGTGAGTCACTGGAATTGTCATGATGCTTAACAACTATACTACGGAGGACTTCGATCGAGGACTCGGATCCTAGAAGCGCACAAGCCTCACCCAATACCTTAGCTGCTCCGTGGCGTACACCCTCATCGTGAGATTCCAGTAGTTTTTCCGACGCGTCCAAAGCTGAAGGTATAGTAGACGGAAGTTTGGCCTTAGCACCTCCAATTTTCAAAACGGTAGCGAGGGCTTGAAGTGTAGCTGCTTGAACTGCTGTCGCAGCCACACCTTCGATAATGATTGCTTTACCAGCTGCCCCGGAGACGAGTTCTTTAATCAGCGGATCGACGCGCGATGAGATAGGCATCAACAGAGACAGTGCAGCGATCGCTTCTAATCGGACTTGGCGAGATGGGTCAGATAGAGCCTTCACAAAAGTCGTTTGGAACTGCGGGACAAAGGCTCGTAAAGCTGGACCACCTTTTACAAGAATCAGTCCCAAAGTCTTTAGAATGGCAATCTTGACGTTGCTTGGGTTTCGGTCTCCAACGATACGGAGCAGTGGGCCAGTTATTTTGATAATAAACGGCCCAACCAAATACTTCGTTGAAGTTATCGTCAGTACCTCTCCTAATCCAGCAGCCGCTACCTCCCGAATTGAGGGGGTTCCGTAAAGGATTCCTCGTTGGTAAATTGGCAACAGCGGTTCCAGCCCTAAGAAACAAGCGTCGAAAATGTTAGAAAAGTCGCCCTAGAAGGGATTGCAAATTCAGTCTATCACATGGCGATCAGCAAGACTAATCAAAGCGCCCCACGGATTGGTCAGTGACTTTCAATCGGTGTCTTCATTTCGCAGAACAAAGAACACATGGCGAAACGAAGCTTACCTTTGGGCCTATTAAATCCTGGCAGGAGGAATTCCCCGTCACCAACTCCGCCCTTCCGTCTTCTTGCGTCACTGACCATACTTGCCAGAAGATTACGCATAAACTCGATATGTTTGACGAGCTCTTCGGCAGGGACGAATTTCGTCAGAGTGGAGAATGCTGAATTTGTTGCTTTCAAAACTTCAGTATCTTCGTCATTCAGGCGATACAAAAGCTCCCGAAGTATAATAGGTATTTGTTCGTAGAAATCCCTCTTCTCAGCACCTGAATATTGGGAGAGAAAAAGTGTGAGTGACAAAATCAACATCCATTGATTCGGTTTTGATAAAAAGCTCTCTTTGTCAGACAGAAATCTCATTGTAGAAACCCCCACAGGTTGCCTATGGCTTCTCTCGGGTTTGTGATAGTTTTCCTCACTCAAAGACTAGAGAAACTGAACAGCACCTTCCCAAGTACTCACGTTCGCGGACGATGTCCTCAAGCATACGGCAACTTTCTGTTCTTAGAGAGGCTTTGTCGCTTCCGCATTTTGAGACAACCTCTCTAATTAGCCAATTAACGCCGGCCTCGTGGACGGATGCGCATATCATACTAGAACATTGTCTGACCGCATCTTCCTCATCATACCCTCCTTTAGCTAGTTCGCCCAAAAGCGCAGGGATGATCGATGAAAAATGATGGTAGATTGTATCTCCTGTCACTTGCGAGATCCCGGCAAGTGCCCTTGCATGATTGGCAGAAATTGGATGCTCGATCAGACGCGGAACAATATATGGTAGCAACTCGCGACTACGAATACTGAGAATTCCTGTCAGGCCATTCAGAGCCTTTGTTCGAGTAACTTCGTCGTTTTCGCTAACCTCAAGCGATACCATAAGAGACGGAACAACCTCATCGAAAGCTCTGCTTCCAACAAGACTATGTAGACTTTGAAAGCTAGCTGCCGCCATCTGGCGCACAACTTCGTCGTCGTCAGACAGTGCGTCCTGCACCACCTTAACAATTATCTCGATGAACTTGATAATTTGATCTTTTGTTGAACGGTTGATGACTTCGGTTAGTCCAACACAGACGCCACGCTTCGTGTCTGTATCACCATCGTACAGAGCGTTTCGAAGGACCGGAATAATCTGTGGAAGAACAGAGTCGCCTAGCTTGCTAACCACATCGCCCAAACACCTACCAGCAACTTCCGTACGCTCCTCATGTCCACTGGCAAGATTTGCAATGATCTGCGACACAAGCACCGGCAAGATATCTCGAAGAGTTCGAGCTGTAACGCTAACAACCGTTTTCCAAACTTGAATTGCGCTAGTGCGAACAGCATGTGTCGAGTCATTTCTCGCCATGTAAAGTCCACTGTATACGCGCCGTCGTGTCTCGGGACCAAGCGCAAGCGCGATTTGGGCTTGAGCGCGCTCGGCTTTTCGAATGTCATCTTGTGTGTCACCGTCTCCCTTAACCATTGAAGTGCCTCCGATTGTACTGAGAAGATCTCCCAGAAGCGAGAGGGACGAAACACGAATGCGGTAGTCCTCGTCACGAAGACCCAGTTCAAGGCTTGGCAGGATCTTATCGACATGAACTTTACCGTGACTACGGATAAGAACCCTTCCGGCTCGCATTGCAACATCTCTAACAGGCTCGCTGTCATCTGACAATCCATTGATTAGTGCAGGTAAGGATACATCAATGAGAGGAGTAAAACCTTGTCCTAAAGCGGGTGGAAGAAATGTCAACATCCACAGAACACCTTCTCGGGTGCTGGCTTGGGGATAACTTCGCAAAGGCAGAATTTCATTCCGCATGGCGTCATCAACAACCGCACTCCCAGAAGCAACAAGGACTTCCGTGAGACCTTGTGCTGCGCCGCTGCGCTCTGCAGAGCTGCAGGTGTGGTCACGGAGCTTCCTAATGAGCCATGGACGAAGGTCTGGGAGGATGTACTCACCAAGACTGCGTGTTAAGGAGCCAAGAGCTTTTGCAGCTGTGCTCCTTACGTCAGGGATAGGGTCTAGGAGCGCAGTTTGCAAATCTGGCAGGAGCGTCGGTAAGTATGGGACAAAATCTTTTGGGTCATTAATCATCTAAATTCGAATGAGAGACTGGTGAGGAGAATATGGACCACATGACTTCTAAAAACACGGTCAAAAAGCGTACCGTACAAATATTTCCCGCGATGAGGCCACCGTAGCGTTTGCTGTTGGCACCTCGATCCCTAAGCCCTCGATGAAGAATTGGAACAATGAGGGCAAGGCTTGGAGCGTCAATTGCGTGTAAGAACTCTGTCTCAATTAGCCCTTCGAGGGCTTTAACTGTATTGTCTGCTGGATCTGTTAGCGCTTTGAGAAGGATACTACTTATGGAGGAAATTTCAGGATTGCGGATTACTGTACTGATTTCGTCCAAAGCCTCTTGAGCGCTCTGTTTAACTTTTGGGTGCGTATCACTAAACGCCTCAGTAAGTTTTGGAACTACTTTCGGTAAGGCAGATGCAAGCTGCTTTGGAGCCAAGTGACTCATTGAGCCTAGCATATGTATCGAAGCCTGCTTCGTTCGCCATGCAGGATCTTCGAAAGCCTTAAGAACAGCTGGCATTACCAACTTGACCCCATGAGCAGAAAGCTTACTCATAATGAGCCCAACGGTGTGAGAGGCAGCAATCCGAACGTGGTCGCTAGTGTCTGAGAAAGACTTTAGCAAGGCCGGGAGTAAAACTATCACGTACGGCTCGAATAGCAGACCCAATCGTTCACTGAGAAGTTCGATCGCAAATAGTGACCCTTCTTTGCCACTAGCTTCACCTGTCACACATACTTCCTCAAGTTTTCTTACAATGTCGTACTTTTTCAACGCAGTGATACCACTCCCTTTGATTGCCGCTGATAAACCGTACGCTGCACCTCGTCTTTGTGCAAGGGTAGCCCCGAAAAGACAGTCATGGAGAAGGCTTGTAAGAATACTTTCGATCCGTTCTTGTGTGCGACCCTTCTTCATGAGTTTTGTCAAGGCGTCAGCTATACTAGTCTGAACCTCTTCACTCGGTGTCTTCAGTGCAGAAATAAGCATAGCGATAGTGCCATCAACTTTTTCCTCGTTCGCTGGGCCCTTCAAATGAAGAGCGACTGATCCGAGTGCGACTACAGCTCCTTCTTTCCGCCTGTCGGAAGCAGAAGTATCTCGCGGGACCTTATCGATTGGCAAAGAACTCAGGGCGGCCTCGTTGGCCACTCCAGTCCTTAACACGGCTTCAAGGTGTGGGAGTAAAAAAGCGATCGCTTCATCCGAGCCACCATTTGAAGCCACAACGTCTCGCAAAGTGTTCCGTGCTGCACCTTTTACACCATCATTGCTATCCGCAATACCATACGCCATCAAAAAGCTCGTGAGAAGCTTCAAGGTGGTCTCGTCCATCTCTACTCTCATTGTGGAGCTCGTGGTCGCCGCTAACGCGCTCAGCACTCCAAGACGCGTCGAGATCCTATCTGGCGAATCCTGATCTTCTGTCTTGCTTGGACCTCTTACTCCTGTAAACTGACTTTCCAAAGCCTCCGGGTCAAGAGTGCGTTCTTCTTTTGGCTTTAACAATGCGGAACTTGCGGCTTTCTTCTTACTTGTCCTTTGCTTTCCGATACCGGCGACAGCGAGAGCTGACTTCTTTGGCGGTACCTTTTTACTTGACAACCCAGCTAGAATCGGCTTTTTCTTCGCGGGGGCTGGCAATGAATTCGCCGCTTTCAACAGGTTTTCAGACAAAGCTGGTTGCCTCGCTGTCGGAAAGGCTTCGATGTAAAGTTTACACAAAGTCTCAACGTTCCTACTCACAGAGTTGGGATGCAAAGCCATTGCATGAGCAAACGCAGAAGCTGCTGCGTGGACTATGGACTTATCGCGGTTGTTCAAAAGAGGAAGCAAAGGCGCTGCGTAGAGGGGAGATGGCCGAGGTGTATCCTTGCAATCGAAACTCTCAGCTTCGTGGACAATAGCCCAGGCCTTTTGCGCTTCCGAGCGGACGTCGTCATCCTCTTCAAAACAATTCAACCAGATTCGGTTCTCTACCAGAGGATTCATTTTGACTGTCTTGCGCTGGACAGACGCAATTTTTGCGAGTGCCAGCATTGCTGCCTTTCGGCAGTTCTTGCCTCCAAGAGCTCCTCGCTCGTCCAGCAGAGGAGCCAACTCATTTGCACTCAACGGAAAACTACTCGAATCGTCGATATGATAGCATGCGACCAAGGCTTCATACGCCGTAGGGTCCTGAAATGTCTGCGCTCTATCGTACTTGAGCAATCCCAAGAGACCAGCCGCCATATCCTTGCGGAGTGGGGTGACAAGCTCACTTGAGCTTCTACCAGACAGCAAGAGAGTGTGTCTGTCCAAAACACGAACGGCTGCTTCGCACCCAGGCGGAGTACGGGGTCCCAGCAAAGAAGAGTATACAATAGGGAACAAGAACTGAAAGGAAGATCCAGAGAGAGGTTCACCAAAGTGATCCATTTCGTAGATTACGCAAGCCGCCGATGCACAAGGAGACGGTAAAGGTGACACGGACAAAGCTCTACCTTCTTTCTTGTGAAAGATACCCTCCTCAACCGCCGTTCCCTTTCGACAACTGATCATCAGCGCCTGAGCCAATGTGGGTGCGTGTATTTCATGTATTTCATACACGCAAGTGGCAAGTGTAGTCAAGGTAACAAAACTAACATCCTGTAAAGTACGAAGCTTTGAGATAGCGGGGCAGGACGCGACGGCTGTTTGCAAGATTATTTCAAAGACAGCTGGTAGACAAGTGTTCCCCAGCTCGATATCCGAAGCACAAAGTGTACGAATAGAGTGAAGTACCCGACAGTAATCATCCTCGAGAAGTGCTGAAATTTCGCCGCGAACATTGTCCTGGGAATCAACAATTCTCTGTTCTTCGACAGAGAGAGGTCTGCTTGTAGAAGAATTAGTCGTCTCGTTTTTTTCGGCCATTTCTGTTTTCATTTGTATCTCCCACGCTTCCTCTTCCGTCAAGTGCTTCTTGCCACCTTTTCGTTCCACAGCTGGTTTCTCGTCATCAGACGCGTAAAGCGTCCCAAAAGGGGTCTGATAGACGGCAATTTGATGGTCTGACAAGCCTTCCACCTTCGACAGGAGGTGTCTTAAACGATCGGCCCAGCGCGCTCCCAAAGAGTGGCAGAGTTTGTAAGCTACAGTGTAGGCTGATACTTCACAACCATCTTGGTTAAGTTCCGACGAGCAGTTGCTCGCCACGCCTCCCAAACTCGTTGTCAAACTCAAGACGGCGTTGTGCCAGACTCCGCTTGTAATTGCTGAATCTTTTGATTGCGAATGTCCAGTCCAAGAAACAATTTCGGCCGCCCAAATTTCCACGTCGATCGCTGTGTTATCGCGACGATCCAAGGTACTTTGAAGAGCTCGCAACGTGTTAAACACAAGAGCCGTCCGTTGGTGGCCTTCCGTTTTGAGCGACGAATTCACGTGCATCAAAATCCAAACCGATACGACATCAGGACACTTTTCTCGGAGCAAATGTGCAACTCTCCGGACAGCGTGACCATCTATAGGAAAACTAGTCCGTGCCAATCCTGAGATTTCTGACTCTCGCGCTTCTCGCGTGGCATTTTCTTGCCGGGATCGCTTATCCCAGACCACACCTTGTTGATTGACTACTGCAGCCAAGGCTAGCGTCAGGGTCTGTGCTGCGCTGGGTTTGTAGGTCAGAATCGTCTTCCACAAAGCAAGTAACGCGGCCACGTCCGTGGCGGCGTTCCGCGACAAGTCTTCACCCGTCGTGATTGAAATGACACCCACAGCCAAGGCCGATGCCGCAGCGGAGATACTATTCGATCTCGGAAACGCATTGACAAATGATTCGCTGGCGTTGCCGTCATCGCTTCGTTGCGAAGCCAATTGCACGTACAAGGCAACAATGCGAGCCACGATAATTCGCGAAAGACCATTGCAATTTGATGTATTATAAAGAAAACACGTCGTCTTGGTATTGCATGCATCGTTTCCGCCCGTACCAATGACCTTGTGTGCCCAGGACGGTATGGGTTGAGACGTCACCGCGGAGTGCAAGACGGTCAAATACAAACAGGCTAAACCTTCCCAATATAAAGTCTTTTTCGTGTTTGCCACCTCCACCCACGTCTCCATGGCTTTCTGTAATTGCAAATCCACGAACCAATCCTTGACCAATGGTTCCAACGTATCCGGATGCACTCGCGACAAGAGCAACGACAGTATTGGTCCCGCAGTGTCCGTCGAGGGTTTAGCCACGAGCAGAAGGGGTTGCTTCATTGTATGCAGGGCTTGTCGATAGACCTTTGCGTTGTTGTTGTCGTCATCCTCAACATCCGAACCGAGGACATTACGTAGAAGCAATGTCCATGCTAGCAGTGCTCGCATCCCTATTACCACTTTGGGATCCGCCTTGGTTGCTGGTACCTTGGCGAGCAGATGCAGCAATCCGTCCACTATTGATCCGAGGCTATCTACAATCGAAGAATCCGTGTCGGGCCGTGAGACATCGACCACTTCCGCCAATTCCGTCAGGCATTCGTACATCGACACTCGTGAGGGCACTAAAGTGGCGTTCGACGCGGCCAATGCCTGGGAAAACTGTAAAGCCACACCGTTGGAAGTGGTTCCTGCAGACGCAGCTCGTGCCCACACCTGTACGAGTCGGACCGCAGCGTCTCGAATGGTGCTTTTGGGGCTTTGTATACATTTCACAACGTGCGCTAACCAATCCGGACTGACAACCGTGGTCTCACTCGTCCCCGTCACGAAGTGTCGAATCCATCCCGTGACGGTCGGCCACGCCTTATCGGGATGTGATTTCACTTTGAGCAACAAAGCGGGACAAACCGTCGTCTGGAAAGTCTCGTCCGGAATGTGCTGCAGCATGGTGCGTACCAAAGCCATCTCATTTTCCGACGTATAGACGGCGAGCGTGTAGGAGAGGAGCAGGGCGGTCCAATCGTTCGACTGCAACGCCACCGGTGTCGTGGATGGTGACGGGTCCGCAGCAGTTGCGCTGTCCAAGGCCGATCCCAAGGCGATCGCTGGCAAAACTGGTGCGTTGTCGGTGTTGTCACTACTGTCCAGAGCGAACGTGGAGGCCAATGTATAGAGGGTGGACGTCCAGCGCTGGCGATCGGACTCCGTCGGCGGAGGCTGTGACAATATCGCCACAGTGTCGTCCAACAGCTGGGCGTCACCGGCTTCGTCAAGCAAACGTGCGAGTGCGGACCAGAGACGTGCTTCGTCATTTGCGTGGAGATCACCCGCCTCGGCGGTTCGCAAACACCAGGCGTAAATAGGGACGATGCGGCGGTAGGCATTAAGTGACGATCCGGTGATATCTAACCAGAGGAGCGAAAATACGGATTCACCGTCAATATGGTAAGCTCGGAGCGTTTCGAATCGAATATCCGCAGCATTCTCGTACGTTTCGTTGACGTGTCTTACCTTTGGCGCATTCGAGAAGTACTCGACGGGTGGCTTCATCCTGCTGTTGGAGTGCTCGTTGCGTCCGTTCCACAAGGACTGTCCGACGTTTGTTCAGCCAGGTATCGGGACGAGACGACGCTAGCGTGTAAAGATCTTGGTAGAACTGATCCACGTCGTCGTTGATGTCCGGGTCCAGCGTGTGTGATTCGTCCCGCATACTGTCACCGAACGTGAAAAAGGCGAATACGAACGCGACCGATCAGGATGCGAACCAAACCGCAGGCGTGAGATTGTGAACACGCTTACCGTACGTATTGGAGTAGTAGATATCCAACTGTAGATACAACAGATGACAACAAGCAGTCCTCACACGTTTAATTGTTCGCTGCGTGTAGCTATTGTTGCTATTAGTATTGGTGTCCCAATACGGGTCTGTGTTTGCTCCTCTCTAGACCATGGTCGATGGAACGGGATCTTCCCCAGACGCGCAATTCGTTCGTCGTG
>Ga0160421_1000279_pt1 | contig 11064 bp, 6 predicted proteins | sample TAMARWmetagpilot_FD_108195 | JGI IMG/M metagenome (GOLD analysis project Ga0160421, IMG submission 108195) | Phycosphere-associated microbial communities from TAMU algal ponds, Corpus Christi, Texas, USA - TAMU ARW-7 10/27 metagenome pilot | ecosystem: Engineered > Artificial ecosystem >... | reverse complement strand
TTTTGGCACGGTTGCTACCCTTACATAATTAGTCCGTCTTACCAAATAAACCGAGAAATACCGCAGCCGATGTGCAGCTGCCATCCCTCTGGTGCCTACTTTATCTTGTAATAGCTAAACTTCGTCCGACAAAAAAAACTAACCCATTTGAGCTATCATCACACTTAACGTAAAGACAATTATTCCTCTTCCGAGAAAGTAGAAGAATGATGGCTTGATCTACGCCGGTACCCAAATGAGGAGAGTTACCACCCAGATCATCCCAGGCCAGCGAAAAGCTAGCCGTTTGTTCACTTATCACATCGTCTATAAAATTTCCAGGAAATACATGCAAAAAAGACGGGAGCACAAATCTTTTTCGAATTGTTTTTCCTAAGCTACTCTTATTGTAAAGACACTCCCGGACGTCGGTAGGTAATGGGTTGCTCCGTCTTTCAAGACCAGACTATGGATCCGCGATTTTGGCAAATGACATCTATACCACTCTCGCTTTTGTAATGTAAATGTGGCTGTCGTCTCGAGCGGCAATATATCTCACGTTGGCAAAAGTGATAGTCATTCTCTGAAACCCGTCAACGCCATGCACATTCGAGCTTTCCATTAGCATTTGGTATAGTAGTGAAGCATCGTGCGAGGTCAATTGTCCGCGAACAATTTTTCCTTCTAAGTCCATGACTGTACTCGCCAGCTGTCCTTGGATGGGAGAGGCGTCGAGATCCAAGGGAGCTCTGTCGTTGTCCATATTTCAAATTTTCCTTACAATACCGGGACCGATCAGCTTTATGCCAAACACACTCCTATATTGCAACTTGAATTTGCGGTATTGCGAACAATTTTCGGCATCTACCACTCACCGGAGATGTCCGACTCTAGCTTCGACGAGTGACCAGCTGTCTGGGATGCTCCCTCGTGTATCCCTAGGTTGTGAACAGAAAACGACCTCCCTCACCTCTTTTCCGGTCGATTGTATTGGATGTGCTCGGCCGCCTCCTGGTCGATATCCTCTATAGATTGAGACGTAGCCTTTTATGTTCACAGTGGCGCTCACGCGCAATGTGCCATTTCTTATACCGCAGGAAGCTGCTGCGTGTCAGTACTACAGGCAAATACTGCTTACCGTCCAGGTTAAATCTTGAATTTGGAGCCGTCGATGCCTTCCGTGGTGAGTTCAGAACCTCATATCAAATATTTATTGCTGATTTCGGGACCATTCCGATGACTTTCTACTTACTGGCAATTTGGGCTTTCATAAAAAGAAAAACATTAGTTACGTGTTGATCTCCAGGGAAAACTCTAAGAAAAGAACTTTTTTTCGAATGCCTTGGCTTTCTTCAGAATTAGATGCGATATCAAACGGATTTTATTGTCGATATATAGGGGAAATTCGAAACCATACATCCAATCAATGACTAAAGCTGTACAAAGTGATCTATAGAAAGGATGTCCTCCCAGCTTGGTCAGAAACAGTCGAAATCTATTGGACGCTGCAAGTTGTGGCCAAAATCAGCACCCTCACAAGAACAGCAAACGCAGCCGCAGGCCACAACAGTGTTCAATACGCTATTTGTAAACATAAGAGTTGCGAACGACGATATTTTACCCTTATCGATATTGCTTGCTCAAATTAAGGGGGAAGTTGGAGTGATTAGAGATCGTCACCTGTCACCTGACTTGCATTGTGGAGAAAACACCGAAATGGGTCCTGAAAATCAAACCGGTACTCCTGAAAGGGATGTAGAGGGGGCTCGTAGCTCACGCTCCGATGCGTCTGATGTTACTAATGAAAAGGATGCAGAGGGAGCTCCTAGCTCGCGCTCCAATGCAGCTGATGCTGATACAGAAAGTCCTATGATAGAAAGGTATGACAACGGCTCCTCTCTGATTTCTGGTTCAAAACTGACTGCGAGTCGCCGCCGAAATGATTCTACGACCAGAATGATTAGGAAAGAACGTTTCGACGAAGACGCTCAAGCTGAGCATATGAATAAAGCACAAAAGGGGGGCGGTCGACCAAATCGATCTAAAAGGGGTCATCGGACCTCGACTGATACCTTACCATCGCTCACAGCGGTGGAAGAAGACGGATCTTTTGCAGTTGTCAAAGTTCTTGTTAGTGGAAAGCCATTCTCGCCATCAGGAGATTTTGACAAATCCAAATCACTCGACGCATTTGTTGGAAATGATGGCAATCAATATTATTGTCAAGTTTGCCGAGAATTTGGCAACGTGGTATGCTGCGATGGCTGCCCACGAGTTTATCATCAAAAGTGTATACCACCTGAGGATCCGTCGCGGAAGTCGTTGGAGAACGACGACGACCCGTGGTTTTGTCCAGAATGCATTGCGAAGAGCTATTGTGAACGCTCCCGTAAAAACACAGATAAGGTTGATCGAAAGTCAAGTCGGCATCGATGTGTAGAATGTCACATGCGACGAATCGACCTTTCTTTAGAGCCGTGTGAAGAGTGTGGGAACTATGTGCACTACCCTTCTTGCAGAGAAGACGATGATGGTCGCAGAATTTGTTCGACATGTCGCGCTGTTGATAATCTCACCAAGGATGAAGACAGTTACGACTCGAATGGGGGAGGTAAAGACAATCTTTTGGAAGCTCGCAATTCCGCTGACGATGATGATGATGAAGAAGAAGAAATTTTAGACGAAGGTCATGGTAGCGAGGAAAGCACGTCAAAGAAGAAGCGCAATAATCCGAGCAAAAGCAAGAAAAGGAAAAAGAGAAAGCGGAGAGCGACCTTTGATGGACAAAACGATGTGTCGCTCCCATCCGCATCGGCGCCTCCCTTGGGTCAACGAATGAAACTTATAAATGTTCCGCAGGCAACGCCTGCTTTCATCTTTTATCTTGGAGAAAACCGATGGAAGATTGAACGCGTTTTGGCAAGGAAGCATAGATACTTTAATCGATTACCGAAAGGAGAGGAGCGAAACGCGCTAGTGGCTCAGGAAGCTGCGGTATGGTGGTCAAAACTTCGTCTGTCCGAGCACAGACGGTATATTAATCTGTCAATGCGAGATTACGAGGCTCGCATAGTACAGTGGAAAGAGGAGAAAACCTTACGCGAAATGGGATCAACTGAAAATATAGAGGATACACCTGCCATGCCTACTTTGGACGCGTTAGTAGACGATAATCGTCTGACAGTGGAACGACACCAACGGCTCTATTTGGGGACGTCCGTTGGCAGCAAGCCGTTCAAAGCAGAAAACGATCAAAGCTACAACCGAGTTCTTTTAGACATACTTCATGATATGCGATTTCATCCGGTTCCGATGTTCAGTATTACTCGACCGGAGGATTACAAACAAAACGAGGAACAGAGTACGAAGGCTACTATACCGTACTTCGATGTCCATGGGCCAATTTCAACCAGCGTGGGCGACGAATGTCTGGGCTGTTCACGTGGTTGGACACACTTTTGTTCAGTTCTAAAGAGAAGAATGCCTTCAGTTGAACATCGCGCAAAGTTACAACCACCACTTAGTTCGCTCGCGGCAACGCGCATTGGCTTAGGACTTCGACCACACTTGGAACGCTTCGAAGATTTTCCGACGAACGGGTCGCAGGATTCTGACTTGCTGTCATGGAGAGAGTCAGGAGAGCGAGATGATATTCAAAAGTTACCTGTTTTACCCAGTAGTTCGTTGAGTGATCCATCCGAACGGGCGGATGACATTGTTGAGTTTATTGAAGAAACAATGTATATGAAAGTCGCTGAGCCTCAGAGACTAGACGAAAATACGATGCACTCTCCAAAGAGTTCATTAGCTGGACGGACATTGCCGACATACCAAAGAAAAGGTAGTCACAGCGAAGGAGATGACAACGGGGGTAGTGGATGTTTGAACAAGTGTGGCAGGTGCAGAGCCGTTATTGAGAGCGACAAGGGTTGCGTGCAATGCCGGAGAGCTCAGTTGGTTATTAATATGTCAAAACGACAACCATCTGCTGGAAACCCAAAATCTCACAAAGGGGATTCGAAAATACTGAAAGTCCATACAACGATGCTCGGTCGAGTTCAAATGAAAGAGGGTTCAGAGCCCCAGGCTGAAGGAGACCTTTCTGTTGCAAACGCAGTTCTAAGAGAACGATGGACTCCTAGTTGTATTTTACCACCTAGCGGTGCTGGTTTCCCATCTCGCAAGGCCAAGCCCTTCAGCTCCAAATCCGAAGACCTTTCGTGCACTTCGGAGGAAACCGACGAAACTATTTCTTATGACTCTGGGAACGATGAAGGAACAGGCTCGATCGAGCAGCCTCAAGCCGCTGGGAGTCCCGACGACCGTCCTATTCGCTCTGCTAGGCTCACTCCTGGATCTTCATTGGACTTTAGCGACCTTGACGAGCGCCAGAAAAAATTGGAGAATCAACAAAGACAAACTATTGCTCTTCAAAAGAAAGCATTGTCGATCGCCTGTTTTGGGATTTTATTGGCGCTAATGAGACGAGATCCTTTGCTGCTATTTGCCGAACCGGTTACAGCCGAGGGCTATTCAGCACTAGTAAAAAAGCCAATTGACTTTGGTATGATCCGTACCAATGTTCTTTCAGAGAAATACTCCTCCCTCGGTGGCTTTGTTGCTGACGTGCGACTTCTGTGCGACAACGCCTTACTGTATAACCCTTCCGGATCTATTTACTGGAAGACAGCCAAAGAGCTACATGATGCACTCGGGGCGATGCAGAAGCGCGCAACAAGTTGGATGGGTGACATAAAAGTTGCCTACACGAATTTTTTATCGGGAGAAGAATCATGTCGTCGATTTTTGCATGATTCAAAAGAAAACGACATTGACAATGAAAGCTACGATTCTCGTGACCCCTTTGAAGACCTGCGCCTAAAGTGTCCCGACGCTGTGGCCATGTTAGAAAGCGGCGACTGGCTAAGAAAACAAGTTGAAGGGGACTTTAAGCGAACGCAAGAGAACGAAACTGCCTTTTACGGCAGCCTCGCTGTCCGCCGGGTAGCAGCAGCTGCAGAGGCATGCTTAGCCCCATACACGGATAGCAATGGTGTTTACAGTGCCGTTTCTATGCGCAGTCATTTCGAAGATGAGGGATTACGGAATGAAATTGACAAACGCGTCTCAAGTATCGTGGATCCTGTCCAATTGAAAGATATATCTAGCTGGCGGGAAGAATCCGTCGTCAGACTCGTTCGAAAAGTTCAGAGTCGTCGGTTGGAGCGAAAGATTGTCTCTGATAACGGTTGCGCGCGCTGTGATGTATTGGCAGTTGATCAAGATATGAAGCAAGCCATGAACGCCGACTCAATAGTTCCGGGCAGGAAAAGAAAGAACGATTCCGACAATCCGAGGGTAGATTTTTCTCGAATGGATTTGACTACGGGGCTCGCAAGTACGAATAGCCGCGAGCGGATCATCAAGTTGCATGAAGAACTGTCTGGTATATCGTACGACAAAGCTAAGCAAGTGTGTGTCTCAGTCAGAGGTAGTAAAGTTCACGGATGGGGTCTCTTCGCTGACCAACCTTTCATAAAAGGCGATGTTGTGGCCGAATATCTTGGTGAATATATTTCGTATGCAGTGGCTGATAACAGAGAAAAAATTTATCAGGAGCAACGCATACAGGATTATCAATTCCGACTGGATGAAAAACTTGTCATTGATGCAACCTTAAAAGGCGGACCTGCCCGATACATCAACCACAATTGCACACCAAACTGCTTTGCAAAGATTGTGTCAGGAGAACCTCCCAGTCCTTGTTTGAAACGTGTGATTATTATTGCGCAGCAAGAGATCAGCATTAATGAGGAGATTTCATATGACTACCAATTCCCACTTGAGCTGGACCTTTCCGAACGCATTCCCTGTAACTGTCAATCTGATGCGTGTCGCGGGTTTATGAATTGGGATTTACCAGAGAAAGGATCGAATAATCGTGCGCTACTAATCCACAAAAGAGGAGCTAATATGCGTGATCGCATCCGGCGTCTTGGCCGGCCACTAAAGAGAAACGAAGCCTAGTTGCCAATAAGTGAATAAAGTGTTTGTGTTTGATTGTTTTTAATCGATAAAAGGAGGTTTATTGCCTAGCCAATCGACGATACACGACGGCCATTTAGTCCGTACGACATCTTCCAAATCACCTGATCCTGAAGACTTCCTACCGCCATTCAAAGACGTACTCGCACCTACTGCCTCAACTGCACTCAGCTTGGTGACACGGAATGTGATCAAATTTCCACCTTGAAGACCGTTGTAATGACACAATGGAAGAGAATCCCCATAGTGCTCCAGATCGAGGTGAGTATCACGGCCATTCTGAGAATAAGTAGGTTTGGCAGATGGTTTAGAATCTGACTCTTCCGCGGCATCCCACGCTAACTCGTCAGGTTCCGATAAAACTGGTGTCGGCGATCCGTTCACTGCATCAATACTGCAACTAGCCCCGGCTGCCGGAAACTCGACGTCCCATTCAGCCTGTAATTGCCTAGCCAGCTCTTCGTCCGAAAGCTGCTGACCCGATGATTCCGCTCTCAACGGGCTGGCTACTCCCGCCGCGTGAGTCAATACCAACATCCCATCTGTAGTGTTATGCGACTGTGACTGCAGCTCCCATTCACTCGCTAAACGTCTTGCCATTTCTTCATCCGTTTCGTTTGATCTCGACGTGAGCTTTTGATCATCATTTCCTGGCAAAAGACCATGCCTCAATAGTTCCATCCCCATCAACGGGCGTGGTTCGTCAACTTCGCTCGTCAAATCAATCGCTGTACATTCTCCCCCTTGTAGAATCATTTCGAGGGTTGCACCCGTCAGTAGACGACTCGTAGCCTTCCAGAAGTCCTCCCATAAAATAATGCCAGCACCTGACACTTCCAGTGTGGCGGCTAGCGTCTGGACACGGGTCTCGCTTCCGATGTTCAATTCCAGTGCCTCAAGAACTCGACCCAACTGAGACGTTTGAATAAATCCGTTTTCGTCACATTCTTCGTTGGACTTGAAAGCTCGGCGACATCTTTCAAGAAGCACATCACTCTGGGATTCTCTCAAAGCATCTGCATCACCAAACAAGACCGTAAAATGACCAGTCGAACCCACAACCCAAACAGGAAATTTGGGAGATTTATAATAGCTGCCCACTTCACAGTAGCGCATTGATTCAAGCTGAGATAGGTAACCAATCGCTGGTTGGCTAGATATTCCCCGACATACTGTCTCTCCCAAGTTAACATCATTATCAAATACATTTGAAACAGCTTGACCAATTAAGCAAACATTGATGAGCTCTTGACCACAGTGTCCAAACTGAGAAGTCAATCGAGTATTGATTGGATCGTCAAATTCGTTCTGAATGCGAGATTTTCCGCGTGATGCCACAATTGACATTGTCAGAAACAACACACCACCAGAATTTTGAAAAAAATTTATTGGACGAGAAGGGCTAGTCGCATTTCCCTTCGGCGATTGCTGTAACGGAGTCATCAAAAAAGTAGAAATAACGCGGGCCAGTCGCAGAATCTTATCTTCCAGACTCGAGGTCTCTTCAATGACACCCACGCCATCGCGCTTTTGCCTTTTTGGTCCAGTAAGTGTCACAGATGCCGGCACTTCCACAGCGAACGTTTGCAGGACCGAGGATACCGCAGTAGGCGATGGAGACGACTCTGTATCAATCGCACTCCACGGTTCTAAGTCTCTCCACCTTAAACCGGCGTCTAGCAAAACGCCGTTCGAGTATTCTGGCAGCACAACGCGTGCCTTGACAGAAGAGAAGTAATCCGTCGTCGTTGAACGGTCTTGTCCATTTTCGCCTTCGGGGACTTTACTAGGGGTCAGTGTGGCCCGAGCAATTATGATAGCAATCGCTTGCGCCAACACCGTTTCCATCACCTCCGACGTCAATGGAGGGAAGTCACTCGATGAGTCTATGTCACCTATAGGGCCCTGTGGCAATGCCAGCCTCGGCGGGCACTCAAATGGCCTCGGCCTCCCCCATAGCAAAACACGTAGGATTTCCGCCTGTACTGCTGCCAAAATACCACACGGGCCGCCCTGATTTTGAATCAATCCCCAAGTTTGCGGATTCATTTCTGCTGTAACTTGTTCTGAATTAAGAGCATCGGTGCTGTTAGTCTTGGTTGGGCTGAACGTTGAAAGCCGTGCTTCCATTTGTAGTGCGGCAGTAGAAGTAACAGACGAGGCCTCCAATAACGACACTCTCTGCCCTACTTTAGATTTGCTAGCATCGTTGTCCGCACTTTTGCCAAATTGAAAACCCTGCCCGATCCAACGCAATTTGTCATTCTCCGTCGTGATGGAAGCATCCCACATGAGGTTGTGAAAGCCGAGCACATCAAATGGTTGTCGCGATTCGTAACATGCCTGTAAGATCAGTTCATCATCTTTGAACTCTTCCACTGTACTGTTATCAGGAGGATCGGGAAATCCGTTCCTTTCCCCCGCACTGGTTTGCGTGACAGCATGCTGCTCCAACGACATTGCCAAGGCGGCTTGGAGTTCGGCGTCTATTTCTTCATCTTCCTCCGTTTGCATAGCTCCAGCCGTTGTTGAAGAATTTTGTAAAGGGGACTCCGTTGTATCTGTGATGGCGGAATCATTAGCGTCGGTTGGGTATGATACTGTTGGCGTTCGTTTCGTGTTAGTTTCTAGTGGTTCGAACGTCGTGGGTCTTCGTTGCCGAATTTCATCGACGGATACAGGCGGGTTGTCGGTAGATGACCCAGGTCCTTCTGCGACATCTGTCTCTTCTTTCCTTGCCGTTGCTTCCACCATGGACTTGAACGATGGTGGTGCAATAGAAGATGTTAATGGTGGCAACAACGTGTCATGGAGGCCTGACTGCGAATCCGTTGGGTTCGGCAAAAAATCCAGAGATTTACAAATCGTGCCTTCGTGAAATTGCTGCGAAAACGGAAACAGGCATTGCGGACCGGTACTCGCTGGTAGTCCCTTTGTAACCCTACCCCTTCACAAGGCCATCCCATCCCTATGTTGATAAATACTACTGTAAGAAAAACGTCTCTCAACGAATAAACGTGTAGAGCATTGCCGAGGCGGCGAACCTTTGCAACGCAACAAGCATCGCACAGAATCGTTTTACGTATCGTTTCCTTCCCAAAGCGATCGCAGATACGGTAGTTCATTAGTACGTATGATAAGTTCCTGTGAAAGCAAAGCAACAATGCGACCCTGGAAGAAATGACTTCTAAAATCTTGATCCTTTTTTCTTCTTTTCAGACAATCACTTTTGTCCTTCAGAATTCAAGGGGACGAACCGGCTTCGAACCCAGACAACATCACCCCTGTGCTCAGCCACGCACGACACATTTTCAGGCATGCCGAACACTCCGAATGAATCGCAGCAACACGCGCACCTTGATAATGACGAAAGAGCCAGCGGTGCGCCGGAAGCGAAAAGCAGTCGTACGATGATGGGTCATTTCTGGGCGGCCCGGGAATACTTGACGCCAACGCTGAAAACATCGGCGTTTTTGGAAAAAGGCGTATTGACACCTGACGAGTTTGTCCGAGCTGGAGACGAGCTTGTGTTTCGGTGTCCTACTTGGAGTTGGCAAGGCAACAGTAGGGGTAGCGGTTCCCAGGCGTCTGCGACAAAAACATATTTGCCTGCCGGGAAGCAATACTTGGTTACGCGGAATGTTCCGTGTCAAGCAAGAGTGGCGAGTATGGAAACGGCGATGGACTTGCAACGGGGTGAAGATGATGAAGGGGATTGGCTGATTTCGAATTTCATCCAGCATAAGGAACGATGCATTGAAGACGAGTTCGATATTTTGGACGAGACTGGGGAAATTATGGATGTGCCCAAAACGGCTACTCTGGAAGAAAGTGATGGTAACGATGAATATGCCGACATGGCAGACTTTGAAGACGACAATGTTATCAGGGATGACGTTGCTACGGCGGTGGTCGTAGATCGCGATGATAATCTCATCAAGACTCGCACATATGATTTGTCCATAACCTATGACAAATACTATCAAACTCCCCGGGTATGGATGATGGGCATGTCCGCGGAAGGGCAGCCCCTTTCGGGACAGGAAATGATGGAAGATGTAATCTCCGATTACGCTAACAAAACGGTCACAATTGAAGCTCATCCTCATGTGAGTGGACCACATGCTAGTATCCATCCCTGTCAGCATGGAAAAGTGATGAAAACGATTGTGCGCAATCTCATGCAGTCCTCCACTGATGGAGACGAAGGGCCTTCGGTAGAAATGTACATCTTCATCTTTCTAAAGTTCGTGAGTTCCATCATTCCCACCATTAATTACGACTTCACCATGGATGTCACCGCATCGACGAGTAAATGATAAATTTTGTCTGTTAATTCTAGCACCGGCTCACTTGTATGCGCCGACTTGATTATGCAGATCGCGGTTTTTATACCTTTGATTTTTCCGACTCGGGAAGAAAGGTTTCCGACAGCTTTCCTGACCTGCATTCGCAAGAACCAAGCTTGTCATCCATTTTGTTTAGAGCGTCTTGAACATTGACTCTGCTCGGTTCTTCACCTTCCAGAATATTGGCGTGTGAGCCTCCCCAAAGCACCAGCAGAATACAGCCCTCACCGGATGTTGCAGTGAAGGATTTGTGGATACTTCCAACTTCGTTCACGAGCCATTCCCCTGCAGACAGGGTCGAGAAGTACCACGGTCGATCGAGATCCGTGAGAGTAGGTCCCTTCAGCTGACATTTTTTGTTTGGATGCTTTTTGAAAGTCTTTGTGATTGGGTCTCCTTTCATACGAATTTCGTGTAATGCACCCTTCGCACAATATGCCAACTCTAAATTGGGATGCGCGTGTAAGTTGAACTGGCAGCCAGGGGCGCAATCCATCACTGACCATTGTAGCTGCCGGCCATTGGACTTGCTGGTCTTTAGCAGTTCCAGCAAATCATTTTTGGGGTCATCTTGGCTTGCCGACAAACTGCTCCAACGATTTTGAATACTGTCGATTTCAGCATCTCCAAGATGCAGTTGAGTTCTACCCGAGCTGGTCTTTTTATATGCATGGTCTCCGGTGGGTAACTC
>Ga0160421_1000277_pt1 | contig 11156 bp, 9 predicted proteins | sample TAMARWmetagpilot_FD_108195 | JGI IMG/M metagenome (GOLD analysis project Ga0160421, IMG submission 108195) | Phycosphere-associated microbial communities from TAMU algal ponds, Corpus Christi, Texas, USA - TAMU ARW-7 10/27 metagenome pilot | ecosystem: Engineered > Artificial ecosystem >... | reverse complement strand
CAACAATTACTAGTCAAGCTTTTGAGGGCTTCCAAGGATAAAGTTGAGCTTTGCTTTTTGGTCCGCACTTTATTGGGCAACATGCGGTTGGGCGCCACAATAAAGACTGTTCTACAGGGGTTGTCAACAGCTGTACGCGAGTTTGAGCTAGATAATTCAGCCAAAGCGAGTTTTTTGTTAGACAGGAAAGAACAGGCGAGGATAGGGGACATGGTGCAAGAAACGTACCACATTTGCCCACGTCTCGACGAAATCGCCCGCGCTTTGTTGGAAGGCGGCGTAGAATATGCACAGAAAACATGCTCACTGTCAATCGGATTTCCTGTCCAACCGATGTTGGCCAATCCAGCGCATTCTTTGGAGCAAGTACGGAAATTCATGTCCGACGAGAAGAACAAAATGGACCTGTGCGCCTTAGCTGAATGGAAATACGACGGTGTACGGTGTCAAGCTCATTGGGATGGATCCACCGTCAGACTGTTCAGTCGCCATTTGCTGGACAACTCGGAGCAATTTCCCGACGTAGCAGAATACTTGCTGCAAGCACGTAGTGATTCGGTGCGCTCCTTTATTCTTGATTCCGAAATAGTTGGTGTTTTCATGAACGCAACGAAAGGAAAATTTCGAATGCTTCCTTTTCAAGATTTGTCTACTCGGCGAGGAAGTCAAAGCGTTGAAAGAGATAGAGTTCAAGTTCGCATCTACGCCTTTGATTTGTTGTACCTCAATGGAGAATCACTTTTAAAGGTTCCTTTTTGGAAGCGAAGAAAGCTTTTACAAGAGTTATTCAAAGAGACACTTGGATTCGCTCACGCGCAATCGGTTGGACTTGCCACTTTCGATGACGAACTCTTGAGAGCTACTCTGGAACAAGCGGTCACGGATGGTGCTGAAGGCCTCATGATTAAACTCACAGGTGAAGGCTATCACGCACCGAACGCTGACGTATCCTGTCGCACCTTTGGCTACGAATCGGGGACACGCAGTCAGCTCTGGCTGAAGTTGAAGAGAGACTATGTTGTGGGCTATGCCGATACAATCGATGTCGTACCGATAGGAGCTTGGTACGGGAACGGTCGGAAAGCACAGAAGGGATTCCTAAGTCCAATACTCTTTGCCGTGTACGATGAAGACGAAGGAGCCTTCCGCTCCATCTCCCGGTGTATGAGCTTTACAGACGCCATGTATCAAGGTAAGGACTTGCTGCCAAGAAATGAGATGCCTGAACGTTTGTACTTGTCTACTCATTTGCTTTGACCCAGTAGCCATTAAAAATTTTTATTTCCATGGTAAGCCATATCCAGAAAAAGTAGGTTCTGGAGATCCAAAAGTTGATGCAGCGACTGTCGTGCAAGAATCAAATGCAAGCCACGTGGTTGCCTCTGACGATGAATCCTTGGAGGACATGGAAGACCAGACTGCTGAGGTAGCTGATGGACTCTTGGAAGGACGTGTCAACTGCTACACCACTACTCCACCGTCAACTTATATCATTACAAATGAGACGCCTAGTATTTGGTTCAAACCGATGGAAGTTTTTGAAGTTTCTTTTGCGGACCTTTCACTTAGTCAGGCCCATACAGCAGGGGCAGGTCTTCTAGATGACCCTCAAGGACGAGGGGTCGCAATGGTACGTTCTGGATTGTTTTTGTTGCAATTTGAAAGGATCGGAACAGCCTCATATATCACATGTCCTTGCAGAGATTCCCTCGTTTTAAACGCCGTCGGCCAGATAAATCAGTTGAACAAGCCACAACAACTGTTCAAATTGCACAGCTTTTTGGCCAGCAGTCAAAAATGAAGAGGTAGTGTATGTATTTAACATGCTATCCGCACACAATGATAATAATGATCAAGTAAAAATCTCCTTAGGTACTGCAGAGTAGCATATTGCGCCGTTTCTGTTACACCCAATCCCGAGGGTTCATACATGCGTCTAGGAACTCAGCTTCTGGTGATCCCTCTTCCGGATGGTGATCGTATTCCCATCGGGCCGTCTCCGGTAAGCTCATGAGAATGCTTTCCGTACGACCGTTGGTCTTGAGTCCAAATATTGTTCCGCGATCGTAGACGAGGTTGAATTCGGCATAGCGTCCACGTCGTAGTTGCTGCCAGCGTTTTTCTTCCTCCGTAAATGAGTCGTTCTTGTGCTTTTCGATGATGGGACCATAGGCAGCGACAACGTGGTTGACGGAATCTTTGCAGAATTCAAAGATCTCGTTTGGATCGCGATCGTTCAAATCATCAAAGAAAATCCCACCCAGTCCCCGGCGCTCCCCGCGATGCTTGATCAAAAAGTACTCATCGGCCCACTTCTTAAACTTTGGGTAGTATTCGGGGTCGTGACGATCGCAAACATCTTTGTATACACCATGGAAATGCTTCATGTCTTCCTCCACGAGGTAGGAAGGAGTTATATCTGTGCCACCTCCAAACCACCAATTTCCTCCAGCAGTTTGGAAGAGACGGTAATTGAAATGCATCGTCGGGCAGTGGGGGTTGCGTGGGTGCATTACACAAGACAAACCACAGGCTGAGAATGGAACCGCATCTTGTCCACGATTGACTCCTCGTTCGGTCGCCGCGCGCAAGGCTTCTTGTGGCATAGTACCGTGGACGACCGAAAGGTTGACGCCTGCTTTTTCCCAAACGTTGCCATTACCGAGTACACGCGACATACCACCACCACCGGTGTCGCGCACCCATGCGTCCTCCTGGAACTTTGCCCCACCGTCGATGTCTTCAATAGCTTTGCAAATAGAGAGCTGTGCTTCGCGAAGCATCCGTTCCATTTTGATCAAGAGTTCCTTGTCACCACCTTTGAAATCCGGGTCCACCATACTGGCGAGTCCAACGTTGTCCTATAGCCGCACGAAAGCAATGAATTCATGAGTTCAGGATTCCGACCAATCCGCATTATCTCAAGCTTTGGCACTTTAGTGTGTGACGAGTACGTACTATCGTTTTCTCGGAGTCGACCGAGTTGAAGACCATGGAAAGAAAGGAGGTCCGAGAAAGTGCCGATGGACCCGTGAAGGCATGAGTGCCTACAAGATAGTCACCCAACACGGCTAGCGAGATGGAAATGCAAAATTTCATGGTGTTGGCACGGTTGCAAAGTAGTGCACGTTTCCTGATTTCCAGGAATGGAGGATGGAAGTATGAGACCAGGTTGTGGAACCCATTTTAGGCATGCCTGCGATGGATGTGGGTACGTAGCGCGACACAACGCGAATTCTTGAACGTAAATCCAATCCCCGGACGCGAAACATCCGTAATCCGAACCGAAAAGTTCCCAAAATGTGAGGATCGATCTTCAGCCTCACGGTAGGCTGGGGGAGGACTTCAAGTTGCCGGCCTGCGGAGCCAAAGCATTTTCATTGGTCTGGATTGTTGACTATGCTCATCCGGGTATTTTTCTCCGATCCTCGGCTAATCCCCGGATTACGGGCAGACCTAAAATACGACTCCTTTCTGTTGTCGTCTGGCGAATCACGAAGCTTGACATCTACTGGAAAAGGATTCGCACTCCTGATCTGTCGTGTTCTGCTATTGACTGCCTTCGACCAAGTATGCTTCCAAACGTTTTGGCTAAAGAATGTGAGGAAAATGGAAGACGGCGCGTCAATCTCGAAAGCTGCCAGTATTTTGCGTTCGGGCCCATCTGGTCCACTTGTGTCGGTGGCTCCAACAAATTACTTCCATTGCCAGCAAGAACTAGCTGACATCAATAGACGTTGGCAGTCGTTCCGAAAAAAACCTCCCTGTCCCTGAACACCAACGTAATCTCCACACTGATCATCATGTCGTTGCTCACTCGCGCTGTTACATTTGCTCGTCCAAGTCTTGCAAACGCCGCGTTTCGTGGTTCCGTCGCCTCGAACAAGGCTGTCGGTTCGTCTCCCCTAGCTGGTTTGTCCAGGAAATCCTACATGACATACTCGATGCTTCCAGAAGAGCATCGTATGATCTACGAAATGTGCCGCAATTTTGCGAACGAAAAGCTGGCACCGCATGCCGGAGAGTGGGATGAAAAACACATGTTTCCGAAAGACGCCGTAACTCAGTTGGTACGTCGTCCTGGAGATGGAACCTTTCTCGGGGGCCTCGGCTGACGCAAGTCAGCGATAGATGTGTTTCCAACAGTCAATGGAGAAACAACGGTTCTCCACGTAGCTTTTGATGTTCTCACCAGCTACTTTTCCTGCCGATTGTTTCTCAAACCACAGGCGGAACTGGGTCTCATGGGAATTAACACTCCGGAAGAGTTCCAGGGATCAGGACTGGACGCCATGTCCTACGCCATTGCGATGGAAGAAATCTCTCGTGGATGTGCTTCGGTTGGAGTCATTATGAGTGCACACAATTCCCTCTACCTGTACCCAGTTCAGACGTTTGGTACAGACGCGCAGAAAGAAGAATGGGCGGCACCCTACGCAGTGTGCGACGATGGCTCGGGCGGCAAACTAAACATTGGCTGCTTCGGTCTTTCGGAACCAGGAAATGGTAGTGACGCTGGTGCTGCCGCTACGACGGCGACACTCGATGGGGATGAATGGGTTGTGAACGGAACCAAAGCTTGGATTACGAATGCGCACGAATCTGGAGCTGCTATAGTTTTTGCAACGACCGATAAGTCACTCAAGTAAGGAGACAAACCTTGTCGTGCGATGCCGATAAAGGTGCTTGCCGTGACCCTTTTATTGACTCACCTATTGCATTGTCACTGTTTTTTATTCTATTCTTCTGCCAGACACAAAGGAATCTCTGCTTTTATTGTTCCAATGGACGCTCCCGGTTTCTCGTTGGGGGCCAAGGAAGACAAACTCGGCATTCGGGCCTCGTCGACGTCAAACCTGATTATGGACAATGTCCGTATTCCCAAAGATAATTTGCTCGGAGAGCCCGGAATGGGCTTCAAAATTGCCATGCAGACATTGGATGGTGGTCGCATTGGAGTGGCCGGACAGGCGTTGGGTATCGCGTCGGCATCGATCGATTGTGCCGTGAAGTATGCCTTGGAGCGTCACGCCTTTGGCAAACCGATTTCTGAGCTGCAGTCCATACAAAACAAAATTAGCGCCATGACGGTGGCTCGGGACTCGGCTCGGCTGTTAACGTGGAGGGCTGCTCAGCTCAAAGACAACGGGGAACGCTTCACGAGAGAAGCCGCCATGGCCAAGCTTGCGGCATCGGAAGCGGCGACCATGTGCAGTCACCAAGCAATACAGATTTTGGGCGGAGCGGGCTACGTTCGAGACTTTCCAGCGGAACGGCATTATCGTGATGCCCGAATCACCGAAATTTACGAAGGTACGAGTGAAATCCAACATTTGGTGATTGCCAATGATGTTTTGAAGGAGTACAAGAATTCCAATTGAATATAAAAGGAATCGACAAGTAAGTGATACCGAAGCCATTGCTCGTTTCTAAGCACGTAGCGATAGGACAAAGGCCTAGATATTGAGTTTGGCTGAGCTAGTGGTCAACCATTTAGCAGTAGCTATCGATAACAGTATTCTCCTGCGGAAACAACCCAAAAGCTTGACTTCGATTTTTCCGGTTTACGAAATCACAGCATGGTCCTTCCAATAGTTGACGGCTTCCGCGTAGGCCTTTCGATCCAACGGTACTCCGCTACCGCCCTCGGCCTTCCCCAGAGAATTGCGCATGGCGGTAATCGGATTCATGGGTAGCTCATCCGGTACATCTTGCGCCTTGATGGAGACAATATTCCACGGTGCCGATTCTGGATTTGGATCCCGACCTTGGGAAGCATTTTCTTTGTTTATTTGTTCCCGTGAATAGAGAATCAAGTCGAGGTATTTCGCTACAGGCAAATCGTCCCCAACAAGGTTTTGTGGGAAGAATCGAGCCAAGACGGGCAGCTCCTTATCGTTGCGGGCTTCGTACTTGGTACGAATCAGGTGTTCGTTCTCTTCTGTGATGGGCAACACGTTTACCCGAGCGTTGGTAAAATCATTGACCAAGAATACGTGTTTGCAAAAGGGTGCGTAGCCGTCCTTCAAGTCGGCCGATTGGAACCTCTCGTTGACAATGCGTTCAAAGTCGGCAACCGACAGACTAAAGACCGTCCCACCGTACTTTTTGCTATCGGCGTGTTCATCGAACTGACGGAAACAAAAGGGATCAACAACTAAGGCTTTTTTGGAAGACGACATGGAAAGGGAGAATTTGGAAGTAAGGCCACGGCAGGATTTCGTTGAAACGAAGGCTCGTGGAGTCGTAGGGAAAGTCAAGGTGAGGAATAGAAAGGATGTCCCTTGACCAAGCATGCTACGACTTTCTGGTCCTGTCTAGGAAAGCGATGCTTCGCTCGGTAAGTTAAAATGTCTTTATGTATGTAGATAGAGGTACCGATTGCAAAGCTAGGTCCACATTAGAAATCCAAATGAGAATGAAACCGCCACTACCGAAATCTGAAACTTCGACAGTGAAACGCAGTGAGGCGGGTTCATTCCCCCCTGGGCCCCTGGGGAATTTCGTTAGGGTTGGTTTCCAGTTCTTTCTACTAGAGTCATCGTAAAAACATTTCCGACAGCCCTTCACTATGAAACTCCCGTGTTTCGATTCGAGCGACGGGTAAATATCAAAAAAGCAAAGACAGAGTTAAGACTCTAGAGGACTAAGCAGACGTTGGCAGAGCACAATCTTTAAATAGCTCCCGAGCACGCCAGAGGTGGAAAAAGGAATGAACTTGTCGAGTTCGAGTGGACCGTATGCTGAAGCGTTTGGAAATACACTCGGAGATATTCCGTTTTATAGCAGATACATTCCAATATCACAGCACCACTAGTGAAGCCCTTCCTCTCTAATTTGGAGTGCGATGTCGATGTTTCATGCCCCGACGGCTCCACGCCGCAGGCAAATCTTGCACTCGGACCAGCGTTGTGTCCCTGGCATTGACCCCCAGCCAACCCCGCCATTCATTCTCGAGAACGTGCAACACTATCTGTTCCCAAATCACGTTGTTCAAGCAGCCGTCGGCACAACACAAGCGAAAAACTTGGGACAACAGCGTGGAGCGGCGTTCGACACTATCATTCAGCGAGAGCCTCCGGATCGCCTTAAATAAGTAATAGTATGTCAACGAGGTAGGCGCCAGGACGGCCGATGTTTTGTGCTTCAGTTGTGTGAAGAGGTATAAAGCAATCCGCAGACTTTCCGTTTTGACCGCTGGCTTGCCAAACGCATTCGCTGCCGATGCCAAGACCGAATTATACGAAATAATATCCGGTTCCACGCCTTTGTGTTCCATTTCCTCCTCCCACAGCTTCAACGCACAGAGCGTCTTATCGGCACGAGGTGACTTAGCCAATGCATCCAACACTGTATTACAGTGAATGACATTGGGCTGGATGCCTTGACGAGGCATATCCTGGCGCAATATGCGTTCACAGATGGACGCGGCAATGCGTGTCCGTGCCAAGGCGTGAAGGACACTGGTGTATGTTTGTGCCGTCGGTGTCGTATCGGGCCAATCCAATGACAACCGCGATGAGTGCTGCATCTCCTCCAATAGGCGCGTCACGGCGGTGACGGTTTCTTCTGGTCGACGATCCGCCACGGTGGCCCACCCATCCAACAAGACGGAATACGCCACATTGTCGGGTCGCGTCAAGGCACCAATGTGAGTACTCAATTTCATGATTTCTAGAACTCGTTCAGCTTGATCTACTTGACTCTGGGCACAGTAGGCTTGTAGAAAAGCAGTATAGGTGATGCGGTTGGGATGTAGTCCCCGTACGGGCATTTCGTCCAGCAGAGCTTGTGCTCGGGAGACGTCCCCCACACGCGCCCATGCTTGAATTACGGTTGTATACGTATAAACATCCGGTTCTATCGCCGTGGATTTGGCGATCGAGACATCATTGGTCATGCGTCGCAACCAACGTTCCGCTTGTTCCGCACCGTGTCGGTTGGGATGGGCAGCAGCCCAAGCAGCAATGACTGTATTATATGAAACCGCGTCGGGGGCCAAGTACGTTGAATTAATCATCTCCTGCAGCAAACATTCGGCCCGTACGGCGGTATCTGATTCGAGTGCAAGACAACCCGTCACGGCGTACGCCAGGAGTACGGTATTGTAAGTGACGGTATCGGGAAGGATGAAGGCCGGGTCGGGTTCCTGCATGTAGCGCAGCACGATTTCCGAGTGAGCCGCCCGTCCCGCCTTGGCCAAGGCCAATAGCAAAATATTGTACGATCGTGTGTTCGGTTGCATTGTTGTGTGTGAGGACGTCCCTTGCGACGCGAAAGGCGTTCCCTGTGGCGAAAATTGGGATTCCCAGAACTTCAGGGCGCCGTGCACGTCGTTCTGCCAAGCTTTGAGAACAGAATTGAAACTGACCGTATCGGGCGCAACGGCGTAGTATCCTTCTTCGTGGAGGGCAGCGATGCGCTGGTAAAGCTCCTGAGCCCGATCCGCCGCCTGGGCACGAGCCAGGGCGTCCAGATTGAGATTAAGTGACAAGAGTGGATTGTTGCCGACTCTGAGCGATTCTTTCCGGCGCTGTTGGGAAGAATTGAGCGAGGTCGTTTGTTTCCGCTGGAGGCGACGTTTTTCAGCCCTGAGACTTGGACGTCTCGCCGGAGAGTCTTCCGTCGAAAACGGTCTGATTTGCGAGGGATTTCTGGCAACACTTGGTGCTGGATGTTTCGTGTCTGACAGAGAAAGGGAAGCCACCTGAGGGAGTCCACAACAAAGGAATACGTAGGGCAAGATTTGCCTTTTCATGGTGTGGACAGTGCAAACTAGAAACGAGGAGAAGGATATTGAGGAGGGTATCAATTTATACGCATAGAGTGGCTTGGTGAGACATCTTTTCTTTGTTGTGAACGGTGGGAATCGACCGTGGAAAGCCTTGAAGGGAAGGTCCGAACACTTTTTCGCACTGTTGCATCATCCGAGTTGAAGTGATTTGGAATGAGGGTACCTAGCTACCTAGCTTGGCATCGACATGCTTTCTTGTCTGTCAGTTGTACGAATATGGGTGGCACCTAAAATATAAAGCGATGGAATGGACGATACCGACGTTCGTACAGACAGGGGATACTGATATTCTCTCTCACGTGACGGTGGTGTTACCTTCCATTGATAATTGTAGTAGAGATTTCGATCAAAGCGCGTTGAGGAGAGATCACCGTATTTAAAAGCCAATGAACATCAAAATGTACGCATCCTCGTTTGACACGACGGAGAAATCGGACGGAATACTACCTATTAGCACGGCTGCCGAGAGACCGCGCATTCGTTTCTTTTCATATCTTTGGTTCTCCCTCGTGTGGCTTTTTCACTGACAGTTACAGTTAGTGCAATTTACGGATACCTTCCGACGACAAAACACATTTTTACCGCCGTCAAGTATCCGTTGCATTTACAGTTACTGTTAATCCAACGCAGTCCATTGTCACCGTTGTCCAACATGCTTTGGAAACGAGCGTCTACCCGGACGTTTATCGTCTTACTGCACCTGCTCACGTACCGAGCGGGCGCCTTTGCTTCCTTGTCATCCCGGCAGGCTTCGTATCGAAGTCGCGGTCCCTTGGTTCCTTCACAATCCACACAGCGAGTTCGAGTGCTGACTACCACCACCGAATCTTCCGGAGACGTCCCTCGCGGTGGAGACTTGCCCCGCCGGATCCCCGACCTCCCAACGCTTGCGGATTATCGCAAGTTCGCGCTGCCCTGTCTCGCCCTGTGGATCGCAGGGCCCTTGCTGAGCCTCGTCGATACTTCGTTCATTGGACTTTCGGGATCCCCGGACCTCTCGGCGAACAATTTGGCTGCGCTGGGACCCGCGACAACCTTCTTTGACGGCGCGACCTACTTATTCGCCTTTTTGAACGTCGCCACCACGAACCTGTACGCGTCCGCTCGATCGCAGTCGGGCCCCAATAGTCCCGAAGCCGAATCCGTCGTCCGTACCGCCTCTAGAGTAGCGGTCAACTGTGGAATTGGAATCATGTTCTTCCTACTCGCCTTTGCCCGACCCCTCCTCAAGCTTTACATGGGCGACAAGGCAGCCAGTACTCCGGGACTGCTCGATGCCGCGACGGATTACGTCTTGATTCGGGCCCTCAGTATGCCCACTTCTCTATTATTGGGCGTTTTACAAGCCGCCTTATTGGGTGCCAAAGACTCCGTTACTCCGTTAATCGCCATTCTGTACGCCACCGTTGTCAACATATTTGGTGACTTTATTCTCGTCAATCGTCTCCAGATGAGTCTGAAAGGGGCCGCGATTGCCACGACACTGGCGCAGTGGGCATCCACGGCCGCTTTGATTGCACCCGCGCGTCGCAATCTCGTCAAGGATCATTCCCTGGGATTGGTGCGCAAACCAAAACCTTTTCCGGGCGGAGTCACGGGACGAACTTTTCTGGCATTCGCCGCGCCCGTCTTGACTTTGATTCTAGGAAAGCTCGCGGCCTTTGGCTTCATGACGAATGCGGCGGCGGGCGTTCCGGGACAGCCCACACCGTTGGCCGCCCATCAAATCATTCTCAGTTTACTCTTTTTCTGCAGTCCGTTCCTCGAAGTCATTAGCCAGACAGCACAAACCTTCTTGCCCTCCTACTTGGCTCCTATTTTTGAACACATGGACAAACTCCGCAAGCGCAATCCCGACTACAAGCCCGAGGAAGATCCGGCCGTAGAGCCGTGGTTGAACACGTCCAAACTGGTGGCTACACGTTTGTTGGGTATTGGTATGGTGACGGCGGCTGTCGTGGCAAGCATCGTTTCCCTCATTCCGGCTTTTTTTGGTAACTTGATCACGTCCGACTTGACGGTACAACAGGCCGTCAAGCCTTTGGCGAAGTACTTGTGGATGGGTGCCTTCTTCTGGGCCCCCGTGGCGGTTTGCGAAGGTGTCTTGTTGGCGCGTCGGGAGTTGTCTTTTCTGGCCAGTATTTACTTGGTCAGTACCGCTTTGTTGCCGCCCGTCTTGCTGCGCATCAAATTTCGTGGGGGAACGGTTGGTCAAGTATGGGCTTGCTTTGCCATCTTTCAGCTGTTCCGAGCGGCCTGTTTTATTGGTCGTATTTGGGGACCTGGTCTGGTACACCGCGTTCTGGGACGCCGGCAACCGCTTCCGGCGACCGACAGGGGCTCCTAACGGCTACGGAAAGCT
>Ga0160421_1000276_pt1 | contig 11158 bp, 6 predicted proteins | sample TAMARWmetagpilot_FD_108195 | JGI IMG/M metagenome (GOLD analysis project Ga0160421, IMG submission 108195) | Phycosphere-associated microbial communities from TAMU algal ponds, Corpus Christi, Texas, USA - TAMU ARW-7 10/27 metagenome pilot | ecosystem: Engineered > Artificial ecosystem >... | reverse complement strand
GCGAAAAAGCTTGGAATCGTTCCAGCCACGGTATTCTTGTAAAATTGACGAGTTGTGGATAACTTTCGTCGGACGGAGGCAGTGGGCAAATTCCATCTTGGGCGTGAGTAACGATGGTTTTCAAAAATTCGTTGACGTGGGTCTCCACTGGGCCATAGGACAGTCCATACAGTGCCTGTGTCAGAAAAGGCTGGTATTCGGTCAAGAAGAGATCCAATCCATGGTTGAGTAGAACATCCAGATCTTGTTCCAAGGAAGCCGCCTCCGTCTTCAAATGTCGGGTTGATTGCATCTGTGGAATGATTCTAATACCATTTAAGTTGAGCCGTGCCGCAAATTCGGATAAGAACAATGACTGAATGGGGGCTACCAAACACGGTAACCTCGAGTGATCTCCATCAAAAAGTCCTTGTAAAGCATCCAAAAACATTCCCACCGTCACATTTTGAAATCCGAACCGATCAACTTGCGCTGACAAAACAGCTAAGATATCCAACGCTGTTGAATTAAGATGGATCGCAAAACTCTCTTCCAATGGGTCTCCCTGAAAGACGCCACCGGGAATACCCGTCACGATTAGTTTGACGTCCGATCGCAAGGAAATTTTGCCAACCGATACGAAGCGCGTGACAAATTCGTGCGCATCCCTAGGATCTAATACTCGCAGCACTTCCCAGTGGTCTAATCCAGACAGCGACCAATCGTGAAGCTGTAACTCGATCTCCCCGTAGTGTGCGAGGACAAACGAAATCCTTTCCAATCGTGGTGGGACGGGAAGATGAATAGTACCGTTGGTATTGTGTAGGATAGACTGAATGATTCCGTTGACGCCGTCAAATAGAAACCCACAGTGTTCATCAGGAGCAGTGGTTCTGATTTCGAAGGGACTGACGGCATAATTCACTACTTTTCTCGGAAGCCAATGCTGCAAGAAACCTTGCTGCAGGTATTCCCGGGTAAATTCATTGAGTATTTTCAAGCTACCCGTTAGAACTGGGAGTTCGGTCGTGAAGTCCACTAAACTAGCCGTTGCTACTGTTCCGAACTGTTGCATGCTCAGTCTTCTTTGATCTGGTAATTCCCGATCTTCTTTCAAGGATTCTGTTTCTTGCCGTTCGGCAGTGCGCTCACGCGCTTGTCCCAGATATGGTCTGAGAAAATCGTCGGCGATACGTAAGTACTGGGTCAGCAACGGATCTACCGACGATTTTATCAAGGGTCCCAATTGGGCGCCCAACGCGTCTGAGACGTAATGTTTGATAGTGGTAGAAAACAGATTGATGATTTTTGCCGAGGCACTACCAGTAAAGTGCAAGTCCGTGACGGCCAGTGTGGCCGCAAAATGCGAGCTTACAACGCCTACAGGCTGCCTCAATGCCGCACTGTTGTTGTGGTCTGACTGGACCTGAAGCGACCAAGCGAGGGCGGGATTGGTAGAGCCAGCGTCGGCTTGGAGTTGGGCTTGCATGTTGCCCCCCACTCCAGATGATTTATACGAGCCGTGGCACAACGCAGAAATGTTGGCCACGGACAAATCCAGTAGCGGATCGGTCCCCGTGTTTTGGTCGCTCGTACTGGCATTCCTGTTGCTTGGATCGTAACTCGAGTCGATGCCCTCCACAACGAAATTGGTGCAGGAAAGGTCTCGTATTTCAATTGTCAAAAAGGCCTTGGAAAAAGACTGATCCGGAATACTGACCTTTAGATGCAGTAACCAGCAAGCTAGGGGGTCGTATCGACTTTTGCTGGTGTGGTTGCGACATTCTTTGGGTAAGGAGGGTTCAGTTATGGTGAACAGAGATCTCTCGGGGAGGGGCGATACGTCAATTGATCCTCGCCATGGAGCGAGAGAAACTCCAAATCCAGCGAGAATGGCCCACATCAGCATCCAGAGTGGTACCTTTCTCATTGTGTGCAGCCTTTTGTACAGTCAAGGGCTACTTCACGACGCGAAAACAGGTTGGATTGACAGAGAGAGGGAAATGGTCTACAAGAATCCGCCGCAGCCATTATCACCGGTGTTTCTTAGAAAAGCGCCTTTTTTCTTTATCAAGAAAAACGGGAAACAACGGTTTGCGGTCTTTTCTCCGGGTTTTTCAATTGATTGTGATTGCCGGTACTCGCCTACAAACCCGGAGTGGCGTTTTCTTCGTCTGATCTACTGTCAGTCCGTCACACTGCATCTATCGGCACCATCCGATGAACGAACTATTTCATCCTTCTTTTTTCTTTGTGAACTTGTTTACGGAACAAAGAGCTCTTCCAATCGAGTCACTGACCGTATGTAGACAGAGATCGCCCTTTCACAAACTACATTCGCAACTAGCTAACACGCTAATTAAAAGGCAGAACGATGGCGGAGCAAGTTCAGGCAGCCCTTGACCAAATGGTCGAGCCTCTGTTGGACCTGCAGAATCGAGGTGTCTTTTCCCGGGACGAAATTCGCTCCATCGTGGATCGTCGTCGACAATCGGAATACGCTCTACGCCGCCGAGGAAAACTCCGCAAGGCCGATTTTATCGGGTACATACAAGCCGAAACTCAACTGGAAGCCTTGCGGGCTTTGCGTGTGCAAAGAATTACTCGAGAAGAGCGTCGAGCGAATCGAGGCAAAACGTCGCAGGATGATGCTAAGGACAGCAATACTTCCGGCACGAGCAAAATTGGTGACCGCCACATCGTTCAGCTTATTCATCTGCTATGGACACGTACGCTACGAAAATTCCGCGACGTGAGCTTCTTTCTGGAGTACGCCGAATTTTGTCGATCCCAAAAATCGTTTGCCAAACTTGCGACTGTATACGCCCAGGCCTTGGCTTTGCATCCGAAACAAACGGGACTTTGGATAGCTGCTGCCTCGCACGAATTTTTTCAATCAAGTGCGCCGCATACGGCTCGAATTCTGTTGCAGCGTGGAATTCGGGTTAACCCCACGTCGCCCGATTTGTGGTTACAGAGCCTGGTTATGGAGCTACATTTGGTACAAAAATTACGGGGTCGTCGCGATATTCTGCGGGGTGCTGGTCGTGGTGGTGAAGAAGAAGAAGATAAAGAATTCTCAGAGCACAAGATTGCTCGTTTGCTATACGATAATGCGATTCAAGCCATTCCCGATCGTGTCGAGTTTCGTTTACAGTGTTTGGATCAATGTCGCTTGTTTCCGAATACAGAAGATTTGCAAGCTTACATTCATATTTCAATGGAACGAGATTGTTCGTCTCGCCCCGAAGCGTGGATCGCTCGGGCCATGCACGAATGGGAACGCCATCGAAAGCTAGGAGAGAATGAGAAGAGTAGTATTGGTTTTTTACATTCAAACGGACTTGGCGATGATTTGAACCAACGTCAAGAGGACAACCCGCAGCGAAAAAAGGCTCGAACGCTTCTCCATCATGAGCAGGAAGCTAGAGACGATGTCCTGAAGGTGATCAAACAGGCTGTGGATACCCTTTCGTCTCATGAAATGTATCTGCAAGGAATTCGCTTCCTTCTCTCATACGTGCAGGAATTAGCTGAAGAATTAGAAGAGAGCGACGATAGCAAAGAAAAGCTAGAACGAAGTCAAAGGTTTCTTTTTCAGCTCTTCGATCAGGCAAAGACCCTTCATTTCGAAACCTCGGACTTAATTCTCGAGCAGGTAGCGTTTTTGGCTCTTGTTGAGTCGGATCAAGAAGCTAGCCAATGCATTCAAAACTTTGTAGAGAACCATCCTACCAAGGCTTCGATTGATGTCTGGCGCCGCTATGCTGCAATGTCACCCGATCAAGCCGTTGATATTCTTGAAGAAGCTGCAAAGTATATATCTGTCGAGCAAGAAGCGCACATGGTTGTTCTGTTGGAGCTCTTTGGTGCCAAACTAGCCATTCCAGACGAGAAGAGCTTGCCGGTCCTCTTTCAAACGATACTTTTGCTAGCTCCTGGTTTTGGGGAGATGAAGGATGTAGAGGACCCAGTGTATGGAATAAAGAATATTTCATGTGCCTGCTTGCAATATTTGCGATACGCCTCTAAGCATCATGGGCTAAACGAAATGCGGAGAATTTATCAGGCTGTCTTGTTCGAGTCCTCTTTGGGAACCTTGGAAGGTGGTGATCCATCCTTGATAAACATTTTCTTGGAAGAGGCAATGAAGGCTGAAGAAGAATTCGGCAGTAGTAAGGAGACTCGATGTCAGCTTAGGCGCCTGTGTGACATCGCGTTGCAGTTGTTTGAAAACACCGACGAGGAGGAGAAATATAGATGGCGAAAGGAAAACATTCTATACGGGTAAATACAAGAGGGGGGTTGAGGAGGCGATTACTTTTGTAGCTATGATCAAGCTGACGCTAGTGTTGCTGTTTGTGTCATAGAAGGCTTCGAACACCCTCTGATCTCTCTATACATGGATTGCCCTGTTCGGTCGGGACGAATATGGTCCAAATATTCGATGTTGATGCACCAGACTTTTCAGCGGAAGCTTTCGAAGTCGCCTATAGTAAGTTCCGAGTCGTAAAAATTCGCCACGCTTACAATATGAAGGAACAACGATCTTTTTCCTGGAAGAACATTGGTCCAATTTTTGATAATTTAGACGCAAGTGACAAAGAGTCTTGGTGTCTCGAAACAAATGAGGGTGAGCCCTGTTCTCCGGAATCTTTCCTGCAGTCCAAGCTTGACACGTCTAGGGCATACTGCAGCTTTTTGATACAACAAGACGAGGATGCTTATAAATCAGCAATGGATTTGCTTCCAATTTCTGAACTTAGTTGGACAAATTGGTCGTATGAGCCCGCCCTTTGGATGTTTTTCGGCAGAAACCGGAAGGGCAATGATCCTTTGGAAGGACGTCCAGAACATACGGATGCCATTTTACACGACGGAACTTGGCACTATCAGTTGTCCGGTGGAAAGGAATGGTACCTACGACCAACAAAGGAGCTCTTGAAACATATGGATGGCCATTTAACGAAAGCAGAGCGAAGGCTTTGGAGCGAATCGAGTCGCGTTTGTGTCGCGTGTGAAGAGGGAAGCATCCTCGTGATCAAGTAAGTCGTGGCTTTTGCTAAATCGCTGGTTTCGTGTTGTGTATGAAAACGCATCTGGCTCATGAGTCTATTATTTAGCACGAAGCTGTGGTTTCATAGAACAGTAATTCCATCTCAAAAGCAACCATCCGTATCTTACGCCAGAGATTTTCGCTTCGATTTGAATGCTGCATGCATCCGAGATAGTAAGGGAATGACAAATGTAGACGGCCTCTACGCGACGAGTGATATCGAAGAAGGAACAATCATTTTTACAGAGAATGATATGCCTGAATGCGAGCTTCACCGGTCGTCCACGGATCCAAACTGTGAAGTCGTAGCGTTGGATGACGGGTCCAGTGCAGTTGTGTCGATGAAAGCTATAACTGCTGGAGAATTCTTCAGTGTGCTCGACTCTGAGAGTGAAGAGGAAGGTGAGGTTGATCCTCCTGGATCAACTTAAAAGTAATCGGAATGCTTTCTAAAAGCATCTCGAAAAGTAGCATATCTGTGTCATCATTGACAGTGGATATGGACGTCGCTAAGAATCAACGAATCCTTCTCGGAGAATAAATTGCCAGGCTTCCTACCTTTCACTTGAACATGCTCCCATCGACCCCTAGATCCTAGGCCATCCATTGTCACTACATGCTCAATCGTGCCATTACCGTCAAAAACAGACTGAACAACGTTGATCTTACCATTGCCCTTGATTTGGAAGATGGGATCTTTGCGGGGCTCTCCAGAAGCTATTTTGGGCCGACGAAATGTAACTCCTTCACACCATCCACCGTTGCCCCTCCATACTATAGTTCCAGATATTTCAACAACTACGTTTGCTGGGTTGTATTCATCTCCCACGATGCGGATCGGGACATTGACTGTCACTGTTCCTTTAATCCAGTAGTGCCCGTCACCGAGCTCTGTAACATATATATATATATATTAGAATCTGTACTTTTCCGGCCAAAAAAATGAATGACTCGAACTTACCGATCGTGTCACCAGGTAAGGCTGAAGACACGGCATCTGCTAGTGTTCGAAAGTGGTTGGCTTCAATTTTGCGGTCTTCTCTGGTATAGGCTCCCATCTCTACCGGGTAGACATGCTTTACGAACGATGGGTGGTGTGCAGCAAAACGCCAATGCTGACAGACTCCTGAGCACTGCATTCGGTCCGGGTACGGAGCGAGAAAGTTCATGATATGCATTAGAGGTCCCTTGGGCAAAGCTGCCCATTTTCTGTGGTAGGCTTGCATAAAGGCTTCTTGTTCAAGAAGAATATTAGGTTGCTCCCAAGTAGCCTCACCCGTATCTTGATTATACCAGAATAGCTGATTGGAAAGCCCGTCGGTTTTTCTTTCCCAATTCTCCCCAGTGAGCTTTCTCCGTTTTTGATCAGCTCGGAGTCTCGCTTTTTCGCGTTGGTAAAAGTTTCGTTGGCGAATAAGATCTTCAGGTCTGGGGAAAGTTCCCAGCAAATCTCCATCAGCCAGAGCACGGCGCTCTTCAAATGCTTTTTCGCGTTCAATGGCATCAATGTCAATTTCATTTTCCGCTTCTTCCGCAGCTTCGATGTTCCCACGATGCTCCATGACGGCGTAGATAGAATAGAAAGGGTCGATTTCTTGGCGAAAGTGCAGGCCGTATCGCTCAGTGGGCGTCAGCGATGCGTCTACCCCTGAAACATCAAACCCATCTTCATTCTGCCACGACGCAAATTCCTTTTCGAGTTCTTTCTCCTCATCGCAGTCTTCTTTGTTTTCACCCTCCAATCCCTTGACTTTCATGTTTTTGCGTGAATCTCCTTCTGTGACATCGTCTTCTGTTTCGGAATCTTTCTTCAGCTCAATACTCTCGTCAAATTCCAACAAATCGTCCGCTGCTTCCTTCCGTGCTCCTCTCAGTGCGTTGACGTCATCAGCGTCTTCGAGGGAAGTCATTGCAACTTCCATCTGTTCCGTTGACATATCCTCTTCTTTCTCTATAGTTGGACCTTCAGGTGTTTCGTTTTGACCGTCTTCAGTAGTGACTCCAAGAACAGCTCGTAGGCCTCCTTTAGTATATACATCTTGCAATTGGTTGGTTTCTTCAGAAACTTTTGCACTTTCCTGGCGACCTGTCAGCTGGGCTGCGTCAAACTTTCCTTTATCCATGACCAGTATATCAAGATTACGCTTCTGCTGTGCCTTAACTAGAATATTTTCTTCGATCGTGTGCTCTGTAACGAAACGATAAATATGAACATCCCTGGTTTGCCCTATTCTGTGGGCCCGATCTTGTGCCTGGGCGTCCATGGCAGGGTTCCAATCGCTGTCATAGAAGATAACCGAATCCGCTCCAGTAAGGTTTATCCCCAACCCTCCGCTTCGTGTGCTTAAAATGAAGCAGAAGAGTTTGGGGTCGTTGTTGAACCTATCCATGAGCCTCTGCCGTCGATCGACGCCTGTGCTTCCATCGAGACGAAGATACGTGTGTCCGTTCAAATTAAGAAAGGCTTCAAGAATGTCCAGCATTTTGCTCATTTGCGTGAATACAAGACACCTGTGTCCTCCGCGCTTTAGTTCTCGAAGTAGGCCAGCCAGCGTTTGAAGTTTGCCAGCGTCGAACTGTACCAGCTTCTTGTCAGGAAAGAAAGAGGACAAACGTAAGGCAGCATTCCGGAAAGGTCGAGAGTACTCATTCAAAGGCTCGGCAAGTACAGTGTTTAGTGTTTGTTCAGGTATTAAAGTTCTTCCATCAAAGCTGGTGGCCAGAACAGGTCGACACACTCCAGCTTTCGGCACGCAGAAAACGAATTTTGTCACGAGATCGTTGACATCTTCGGCTCTTTCTTGTTGGCTCCGCCGCAACTCCAACAACTTTGATGGCGTGGAAAGGAAATCACAAGCGTTACTGAAGATTGCTCGTGGCTCGACGGAAACATAACGGATCAGTTGACTCGAGTATGGGGACATGGTTGATCGACATCGCGTTGCATTCAATGAGCTGAGAAACAATTTCAATTGACTCTTTCGTTTCTTTTTCCTTGCGTCAAGTGCTGAGAGCAGGCTACTCATGCCCATAGAGATATCTGCATCATGAAATCGATCTGTGACGACCCCACACGAACGATCTTTAAACAGCGGTGGCGCGTATGCTTTGAGCTCATCAGATTCTACTGCGTCGTGCCTCAAGGAGGCATCAAGTGACGGTTCTCCTTGGCTCCCACACCAAATTGGTAGGCGTAGTCGATCACTGACCTCATCGAAAATGGATTTTGTAAAGATATCACTCACGACACATGATGCCGTCTGAAAGGATAAAGGCTCAAGAACAAAAGGTGTAACGATGGACCGGGGCTCAAAAAGGTCAGGGTGATTGCAGACCTTTCGAAGTTGCATCAACACATTCATCATCCCCATGAAATTGCCGCCCTTCTGCAGAGCCATTCGTGTCGACGAACGTGCCATAAACTCCTCGTACATGAGCATCTAATTGTTGCAGGAAGCAAACTGAGATCTATGGTGGATAGATACATTGGACCTCTTCCACCTATCTTGGCTTACCTGTCGTCGCGATAGCTGACATTTAACGATATGTTCGAACTTTCCAGGCATCTGCTTTTCTACGTCTTTCTTCAGTCGCCGAAGGACAAAAGGGCGAATGATCCCATGCAGACGACTAACAACATCGTTATTTTTGGCTCCACTTCCTTCAATCATATCATTCATCGGGTTGGCGAACCAGTAAGAAAACTCCTTGCGGGAACGGAAGATATACGGCATGAGAAAATGTAGCAGGGACCAAAGCTCCATCAGGTTGTTTTGAAGAGGTGTACCTGTCAGCAGGAGACGACGCTGGGTGTTGAAATTTATTAGTGTTTGCCAGCGTTGACTCTGGAAATTTTTGATATTTTGCGCTTCGTCAAGAACCATATAGTACCAACGTTTGCGCTTGAAGGCAAAGGCATCCTGGACGGCCAGCTGATATGATGTGATTACAACATGATACCAATTTGACTTTGTCCAGCCTGTTCGTAGCTCCTTACGCCGCTTTGCTGGACCGTAGTAGCAAAGAACTTTCAACGCCGGGCAAAACCGTTTGAGCTCAGTCTCCCAATTCACGATGACAGAAGTCGGAACAACCACGAGGTGGGGTCCCCATATACCTTTGTATGAAGCCAGATACGAAAACAGCGATATTGTCTGGAGTGTCTTTCCCAAGCCCATCTCTACAACGCAAAGTTACCGATGAGGAAAAGCGCGCCCAGCTCAAGCAACAATCTCTTTCAAATTCTTACCATCTGCCAAAATTCCGTTCAGCCGTCTAGTCTGCAAGGACACTAACCAATTGAGCCCAACTTGCTGGTATTTCCGGAGCTTGACCCAACGGCTCAGCAAGAATGGACGAGTTGCTAAAGTATTTTGAGCTCTCTGCGCCGAAGCTTCCAGCTTCTCAAGAGATGTTTTACCAGCTTCGGAAACGCTTTCGTCAGTAGACGGCCGAGAACGTTTCGTGACTGGAAAATTTACATCATCTGATCTCTTTCGGACTTGAGATCCATCCGACAGATTCCCTTCCGGCTCGAATATAGTGCCCTCTTCAGCGGACCGGTACATCGCCCGCAATTCATCCACAGAAACCTCGCTTTCTCGCTTCAGCAAAGCGATCTCATCTTCCGGCTCCATCTCGCGGCCAAGCCGTTCCTCGGCCTCGATCGTGGTCTCGTCATCAAACACGGGACCATCCGGCTGAAAATCGCCATCGTGTTCCTCGTCATCTTCTAGATCCCCGTGCAACTCCGACAGTGCAGTAGTTTGCGACAGCAATATCTCGTCTCCTTCCATACCAGCGTACATGGCGCGGAGCTCATCGACTGACATTTCATTTTCTCTTTTGAGAGATGCAATCTCGTCCGCGTAAGACACATCTCGTCCGAGCTTTTCTTCCGCCTCAATGGTTGTTTCATCGTCTACTTCGTTGACGTCAGGCGCAAACTCTTCGGCGTCTCCTTCCTCGTTGGCCTGTGCTAGTAACATATGGGTTTGGGAATTGCTGCGAACTTCTTCATCCTCTTTGCTCGCCTCGGAGAATTTTGATTCGACGTCCGTGTCAGTCTCGTCCAAAGCTTCTGGCCGATGGACTGTCGCATATCTTGCACGCAGCTGTTCTATCGGTATCTCGCTTTCATTCTGTAGAAGGTCAATTTCCTGTTGGTAAGACATGTCTCGACCCAAGCGTTCCTCGACGTCCAACGTGCTTTCGTCGTCAACATCCGTTCCGGGGGCGGGATAAAAGTCGTCTTCGGCATCATCCTCCACGTGGTCCTCTGGCTCTTCTTGCGCCGAGGACAACAGCACAGAGCTGTCGTCTTGCAGCAGTGCCCGTTCGTTGTCAACATCCAATACACCAGCGTATTTTCGCCGCAGCTCCTCCACCGAGAGTTCATTTTCTGCCTGCAGCATTCGCAGTTCGTCCCGGGCGGTCATTTCTTGTGGCAGGCCTTCCTCCTGTATCAAAGTGGTCTCGTCGTCCACTTCTTCCGCGTCAGCCTGAAACTCGTCTTCCGCATCGTCTTCGCTGTCATTGACCAGGTCTGGTCCACGGTCCACAAAATCTTCGACGTCACTGATATCGGCATCATCGTCCGCGTCGGCGCCGGGGTCGGACCGCGGAAGGGGAGATGGCGGGGCACCAGCGGGGGAACTGGATGTCCGTACGGGACTTGCGTCGACGCGGACCGGCTCGGCGAATTGGACTTGTCGGGAGTGTGTCACCGGACTCTCGTGGTCCTCGTCGCTCACGGTAGTATCGGCCTCGCCTTCGCGACGCAATCGTTCCAATACATCCCGGACGTCCATATCCGCTTCTTCCGTAAGTTTGCGGAGTTCGTCGGCATCAGCCACGAACGTTGCCGTGTTGTGGTCCTCGTCCGTTGCGGGACCGTGCCGGTTGCGATTCCCTCGTCGCTGTCGACGTTCCCAAAGCTCCTGGAGTTCGGCTTCACAGAGGGTCGTTTCGTCATCCGGATCGGAGCAATTTCCGGGATCGAGGGCGAAGGATGCGTCCGATCCGGAGGCGTCCGATGCGGTGGATTCACCGTAAAGTACGGCATCGTTGGCGGGTATTCGTACCCGAGTGTAGTCGCGGACTGATCGTACTCTGGCGGGGGTT
>Ga0160421_1000274_pt1 | contig 11252 bp, 7 predicted proteins | sample TAMARWmetagpilot_FD_108195 | JGI IMG/M metagenome (GOLD analysis project Ga0160421, IMG submission 108195) | Phycosphere-associated microbial communities from TAMU algal ponds, Corpus Christi, Texas, USA - TAMU ARW-7 10/27 metagenome pilot | ecosystem: Engineered > Artificial ecosystem >... | reverse complement strand
TTTCCCCTCACCGTGATCCGCCGGGAAACCAGGATACCTACAACATGTTTGATCCGGGTAAATTACCTCCGCGTTTGGCAGAGTACGCCAATCTGGTGTACTCGGCGTGTGAAGATCTGGGCAACTTTTTTGGCTTTCAGGATTCCTCGGTTCGGAACCAGGCAGAGCACTTGTTGATCTTGCTCAGCAACAATCGGCGGTATATGAGCTCACACATTCTTCCACCTTCGGTCCAGCCCCCGAGTCCCATTCACGCTTTGCACGCCAAAGTCTTTTCGAATTACGTCAAGTGGTGCCGAGCCATGGGTGTTTCGCCAAACTTTTCCAAAATGAATACGTCCATGAATGCGCCACCAGCGGTGGCCAGTCGCGTAGTCGATTTGGTTCTTTACTTTTGCGTTTGGGGCGAGGCGTGCAATCTCCGTCACATGGCCGAGTGTGTATGGTTCTTGTACCACAAGACCATGGAGGAGTACATTCGAAGCGAAGGATATACGCAAACGCGAAGTTTGTACGCCGGACACTTTCTGGACTTTGTGATTACACCAATTTATGACATCGTGGCCAAGGTATGTGGCGTGGCTGCAATTTGTTGCAAACCGAATATATTATTCTACTTTTTGTTTCTTATTCTGAATTCCTTGTTGAATATTTTTTAGAACATGAGGTCTGATGCGGATCATCCCGATAAACGGAACTACGATGACTTTAACGAGTACTTCTGGTCACGCAACTGTCTCCAGTTTCGTTATTCTTCGGAGAACCTGGATGCGGACGATATTGAGGGCACCGGAGGCATTGCTGGTCCATTGAACGGTGAGCTTTATCCTCCCATTGCGGAAGGTCTCAGCAAAGCTCCCAAGACCTTTCTGGAGAAGCGCTCTTGGCTCCGGGGTATTTTAGCTCTAAACAGGATTTTGGAGTGGCACATCGTTACCTTTTACTTACTTGGAGTGGTGGCTTTTTCTCGCGAACTCGTTTGGGGTTGGGTATTTTCCCTTCAAGTTGCGAGTGCCGTATTCTGGATCTTCAACGCTTTGCATCTTTGCTGGGCCCTTTTGGAAGTTTGGGGCAGCTACCCTGGTATCCAACTATCTGGTACCGATGTCTGTGGCTCGGTGTTTGTGTTGGCTGCTCGCTTTCTGACTCTTGTCTACCAGACACTCTATTTGATGTGGGCTTTCTCGCCACAGAAAGGAATTCATTTAGGTATCGAGGCCGACTCAACGTTTTGGTGGTGGCAGTACGTTTGGCTATCTTTGCTTGTGATGATTCCTTACTTCATCGAGATGTTCTTGCAGATTATTCCCTCGCTAGCGACCCGTATCTACACGAGTCAGAACGACTATGTGCAGTCATTTCTAAACATACTCTATCCCCTCAGCCGTTTATACGTTGGCAAAGAGGTTCACGAATCGTTTGGGCACACCATCGTTTACATTGCATTTTGGACGACGCTGATGGCTTGGAAGCTTTTCTTTTCCTACGTCTTTGAGGTTCACTCCATGGTGCTTCCTTCCCTCCAATTGACGGATGATTATTTGAACTACCCAAACCAGAGCTTCACAGAAATGATTCTGTTGTTGAGTCTACGCTGGCTCCCGCAGTTCATCGTATATTTGATTGACATGAGTATCTGGTACGCGGCATGGCAGGCGTTCGCCGGAACGTCAGTAGGATTTTCCGATCATCTCGGGGACATTCGCTCAATAGACGACATTCGAATGAATTTTGGACGCGCACCGGAGCATTTTTGTAAAAAGATGCTGTCTCAGGATGCCGGAAGTCGTCGCGGCTCTTCTGCAAGTTTCTTGTCCTCGTCTGGAAACAACCTCTCCGAAGGGTCGTCGCTTCTTGGCGCAGACCCACACATGTTGCAAAGCTATGTCAATCGACTACTAGACGTTCGTATCCAAAAGTGGGTAATGTTTAGTGCGGCATGGAATGAAATCATTGACCACTTTCGCGAAGAAGACATAATCTCGACCACCGAAAGTGACAACTTGAAGTTTAGTCAATTCGATGGGTTTAGTCAGGCGATATACCTACCTGTATTTCAAACCGCAGGGGTTATTGATGATGTTCTTTCTGAACTTGAGCGACCAGCCGAGGAATACAAAGATCTACGGACTGGCGAGTATACCGACGAGAGCTTTTTCAAACCCATAGCTTCACATGTTACAATGCAGACGGCCGTCGCGGAGGTATGGGAGCTTGGCTCGTTCATCTTCCTTCAAGTACTCGGCCCTGTCCACAGCAAGGACATACATGCCGTCGTTGCGATGATGAACAAGTGGATTGAATCAGAAACAATGTCTGGATGTTTGAAGCTCGAAACAATGAGAGGTGTCATGAAACATTTTGTTGATGTGGTCCGCATCCTCGAACGCGGCATAGTGACGCGGAATCCGACCACTCGACCGAAATCACTAACGAAGAGAGCTCCAGAAGCAAAGCCGACTATGAAAAGATCGAGAGTGCGCCGTGTTGTTAGTGCTGGATCGTTAAGCAGCTTAGATGCCGAGAGCAAAAATCGCGAAATGAAAAATCAACACGAAGTCCGTGAGTCTGTCGATGTAAAGATAATTGACGCGTTGAGAGATCAAGTTCGTGACAAGTTTCGAAGCTTAACCCATGCCGTGAAGGGCATGCTGAAGAATACGGCTTCAAACAAAGACTCTCGTGATGTTCTTGATCGTCTGACATTCCTCGGGAGTATGGAAAACGGATTCTTTTGGGACGATTCATACGCCTCTGAACAGCTTGACGCAGCGTCGAAGAACGAGACGTTTAAAGCTGTACTAAAGAAGATGCACGGATTGGTTTGTATGCATCCAGATGATGCTGAGCCTAAGTCAAAGGAGGTCCGCCGGCGTTTGACTTTCTTCGTGAATTCGCTTTTCATGGATATGCCAAACGCGCCCTCTATTCATGACATGTTTTCTTGGAACGTCCTTACACCTTATTACTCGGAAGATGTGACGTACAGCAAAGACGATCTTGAGAAGCGATCAGATGCCTTAGGTGTGTCAACATTGCTGTATCTCCAGACTCTTTATCGATCAGACTGGAATAACTTTCTTGAGAGATTAGGTATCAAGGACGAAGATAAGGTGTGGTCGAAGAAGTACGTAAACGAAACTAGACGTTGGGCGAGTATCCGCGCCCAGACACTCTCTCGAACCGTCAATGGTATGATGTACTGTGAAAAAGCACTTCGCCTGTTGGCTAATCTTGAAAGACTCGACGAAGACACAACGAATGACCTTATGGGAGAAAAGTTTGGATACATTGTATCATGTCAAATGTACGGAAAAATGAAGAGAAATCAAGACTCAAAAGCAGACGATATCGAAGCGTTGATGCACCGTTTTCCCCTTATGAGAGTGGCCTACATCGACAATATTCGTCTGAATCGCTCGGGTGCAAGCGCTTTCTATTCTGTTCTGGTAAAAAGTGATAGAAGAGGCAACATTCAAGAGGTCTACAGGGTTCGCCTTCCAGGAGATCCAGTTCTAGGTGAAGGAAAACCCGAGAATCAGAATCACGCAATGATATTTACTAGAGGCGAATATGTTCAGACAATTGATATGAACCAGGAAGGTTACTTTGAGGAGGCGCTGAAAATGCGAAATTGCCTACAAGAATTTGCTAAACGCGAGGGACCTTTGCCAACGACCATTCTAGGTCTACGCGAGCACATTTTCACAGGCAGCGTTAGTTCTTTGGCGAATTACATGGCTCTGCAGGAGATCTCTTTCGTGACGCTTGGTCAACGCGTCCTTACCCGACCCCTGCATATCCGTCTCCACTATGGTCACCCCGATATTTTTGACAAGCTATTCTTCATCACACGAGGCGGTGTGAGCAAAGCATCACGGGGCATCAACCTGTCGGAGGACATTTTCGCTGGATACAACAACGTTATACGTGGTGGATCTGTCGGATTCAAAGAGTATGTGCAAATTGGCAAGGGCCGCGACGTTGGAATGAGCCAAATCTACAAATTCGAAGCAAAGCTGAGTCAAGGAGCAGCAGAGCAGAGTCTTTCCCGTGATGTTTACCGAATGTGTAATCGCCTGGATTTCTGTCGTCTCCTCTCCTTTTATTATGGTGGGATTGGCCACTACTTTTCCAACGTCCTGACAATTTTTACTGTCTACGTTGTGGTATACCTCATGACAGTTTTGGCTATCTACGATCTTGAAAAAATTGGCCAGCGACTTATTACCCCGATGGGAACGATCCAAATGTTGCTAGGGGGTTTGGGTCTTTTGCAGACGATTCCGCTGTTTGCAACTCTCGGTGTCGAGAGGGGTTGGCTCGCCAGCATGCAAGAGATCTTCCTCGTCTTTGTCACCGGTGGCCCTCTTCATTTCATGTTCCACATACAGACGAAGGCAACTTACATGGCGCAAACAATTCTCGTTGGCGGGGCAAAATACCGGCCGACAGGACGAGGTTTTGTGACGCAGCACACTCCGATGGATGAACAGTTTCGCTTTTTTGCAGCAAGCCATCTTTACCTTGGAGTGGAACTTGCTGCGGGCTTAATTCTCATGGGTACTTACACCGATGCTGGACAGTATGCTGGGAGAACTTGGTCGCTGTGGCTGGCCGCGGCATCCTTTCTGTGTAGTCCGTTTTGGTTCAATCCCCTCACCTTTGACTGGAATGTTGTGACTAGCGACTATGGCCTCTGGCTGAAATGGATACGGGGTACTTCTGGAGGGGCTTCGAAGAGTTGGTCTATGTGGTACAATGAAGAGAATTCCTTCTGGAAACAGCTTCCTCTGACTTCCAAATTGTTGTACCTCATCAAAGCTGTTGTGTATCTTGTGATCGGAGAGGGAATCCGCCGTTCTGCCCTCTTCCGGTCTGATATAACTTTGAATCCGCCTACAATAGGGGTGGGAAAGATTCTCATCTTTTTGGCGGTACTCATAGTCGTCGGTCGAATTTTTTCTGCTCATGAACGCACGATGCCATATCCTGTACGGAGAACTATCGGCATCCTAATCTTCTCCGGTATGTTCGCAGGGATTATAACTCTTTTTATTGAAGATACCAACTACATTCGCTACGGAATGGCAGCCTACTATGGGCTCGGCGCTGTATGCTTGGCAGGTCTCCTATTTGGTTTCAGGATTGTGAAGTACCTTTACTGGCTTCACGATATTGTCTGTGCTCATCTCATCTTTATCCCTCTTTTCATTCTCGGGGCTCTCCAGCTCCCCGGAATGATCCAGACATGGTTGCTGTATCACAATGCCCTTTCCACAGATGTTGTGGTTTCAGACATTCTTCGATACGCGAGAAAGACGCAAGAATCAGGAGCAGGCGGCGAAAAAACAGAGGATTTGGTGGAGCAGATATCTGAGCTGCGCAAAGTTGTGCAGCGTCAAGAACAAGCCCTTGCGAGTGCAGGGTTCACGGGTGGCGATGGCCAGCTTGTATCATCAGCCTCCATTGGATCGGCAATGTCCAATAATTACCTGATATCCGCACCCGATCAACCTCAAATCCGTCAAGCTTCCGACGCCGGGCGAGGGTACGGTCGGGCGCTTAGTTTATCCGGCTTGGATGTATGGGGAAACATGGCGCTCGGCGATGTTCAAGCCGAGGATCTCCGCCAAACTGATTTGACGCCGGACACCATCCCTCAGAGAGGCACTCCTGGACAAACTACGACGGTAGCGCAAGGATTTTCGTTCTCTCAGCCGGACACGATGCCACCTCGGCTCTGAAGCAATCAAAGAGATATTGTAGTTCACCTTTATACATGGCCCGTGTCTGGTGCATTTCTTTATTGAACGAGGTCGCTAATATTAACAGTAAAACGCTTACCATGAACTTTAATTCTACGCTACACCATTACATATCACTTCTCCCCTACGGTGTTTCGCTTGTTTATAGCACCATAGACACAAACAAAATTCAAGGTCAGGGTCGCTAAACTTGGCACGAATGAAATACTGTAACAGTTTCAATGCCGAGCGATATATAACAAGAGACATTTCCCAACGATGAACGACACATGCTTTTACCGAAACGAATGGGAGTGACCTCTAAATAATTCAACGATGTCTTGAAGACATGTCGAGTCTGAAAATCGAAAGCAGACGGTGACGAGTGATGCAGGATGTCAAAGCTCATCGTTTTCCATCCACTTTACGGAAGTCCTTTCCAACTTGGAACAAAATCGCTTTCATTGACTGTGAAAAGGCCAAAATCATCTTGTCACCCCGGGTGTCTGACATCAACTCATGCCGTCCAGGATTCTAACTCCTACTCTGTGAATATGCCACACTATTCGTTCGACGCGGCTGCGTTTCTGGATCAGTGTTTGAAGGCCATTCAAGAAGTGATTGACGCGGAACATTCGTCCCGAAGGACGCACCCGGCCCTTACCGATTTGAGGGGTTGCCTACTGACAACAGAGCATCTTCTATTTGAACACTTTCAGTTTCTTCTGGAACGAGAACGACGCGAGGTATCGTCGTCAAAAACGGTGCATTCACTGCTTTGCTCGAGGGTATATCCTTCCAATTTGCAGTCGTTGGTAGAACTCCTCAAGCGTATTCTGCAAGAAAAGCAAGCTTTGGATCAAGAACATCCAGAACAAGCTTATGTCTACCATCAACAAGATCAGTACAGATCATACTACCAGAGCCGAAATTCAATAGATTCGCTTCTATTCCGGCTGGTAGTGATTCTACAGTTGTGTTTGGTCCGTACTGACGATGCAAGGAATTCGACGAACTTTGGTCGGCGAAAGGACATTGCATTAACGAACACTCCTGGTTACTTTTCGTGGTGGATAATCGCGACAGTAGGATTTGCTGGGGCGAGGACAGCAGCGACCGCATTCCCGAGAGCACCCTTGGCTATCAGGGGGGCTGCTGCACGCGAGGGCGTCACAATAGTCCAAGCCGTGGGCGGACTTGTTTTGCTAATGTCTTCGGCAAATGCAATTCGAAAACGATGGGGGAAATTGTGGATCGCGTCAAGGATAGCAAATAGCTCGGAAAGTCTACAGGAATGGAATCAACAATGGGCAATGTTGCAATTTAATGTTTCCAAGGACGATAAGTCGTCCAATGAACCATCGTCGTCTCCTACTTTGCCAGCCTTTGACACGTGCAAAACCCAGAAGCTGGTACGCTATGCATTTCGAGATACCCCATGGGTAAGTCAGGAGAACGGTATATACCAGGTTACATGAGTGCTGCACTGGTTTCTTACACACTGTTTACACACGTTAGGCTTCCTTCTGGCACTCACAGGGTGAACTTCGTTTCATGATGCTGAAACGCGCCATGGATGTATTTTATGCTTCGGTTGGGACGGCGATAACTTACACTGGCAAAAGTGCCGGCTCCGATCGAGGCAAGTGGCAACTCACAATCGCCTCTGCTGCTGCAGCCTCATTTTACTCCCTGATTGGAGCAAACCGCAAGGCACACGAAGTGACATCTTCGTCTGATTCGGCACGATCTTTGATCCAGAATGCATGGGGAATGGTCTCGCTACCAGCGATTAAAAGCTTGTCGCTACAGGCCTCCCGTTTGATTAAGGGTGCTTCTGTCGCGGATCGTATCGAGATTTGTGGCGTGTCCTGTTTCATCCTGTCCAAGGAACCTGCCCCAGAACTGGCGGCTGCGATTCGGAGGGCGCAACGCCTTTTGGGTCGGCGTAAAATGCAGTCTAATGCGCTGTCTACAATCGACGAGGGCACGGAACACAATCCGGACTCAATACAAAGTCCGAAGCCCTTTGCTGCTTCGTCCGATCGCCATCGCCAGCGCGACGTCATATTTCATCTAACTGGCGGTGGTTTCTTCGCACACATTATTGCTTCCGATTTGCCTTTTTTATTGGATTGGAGTGCGGCTACTGGAGCTGTCGTTATTTGTCCCGAATATTGTTTACTGCCTGAACATGCCTTTCCGGACGCGTTGCACCAAGTAGAAGACGTTTATCGATCGTTATTATGGGGCGACTCCGTCAAGAGTCTTGGTTTTGAAGTAAATCGCATCGTGGTGACAGGCGAATCCGCCGGAGGCAACTTGGCTGCCGCTCTCTGCGTGAAGATCTGCATGGAAAGAGATGAAATACATACGAATGTGAGTATGACCGCTACGGGGGGCAAACGAAACGTCTCAGATACGTCCATGGATTATATCGAGAAGGAAACACCACCTTCCTTGCGCCTCCCAGACGCGCTTATGCTCTCGTGCGCGGTGCTGAACCTCTCTCTCGACTTAACTCTCTCTCGGGTCGCTGGTACCGACGATCCCGTCCTCCCGAGCGGTTTGATCTCCGCAATTTCTGACGCATATTTGCCTTCGGAGTCGGGAATCAGCAAGAAAAATCCTCTGGTATCTCCTATATACGCTGCTGACGACTGCTTACGCCGCTTTCCTCCGACTTTGCTGTTCGCGGGCTCCAATGATCCTCTCCTGGATGATTCTGTCGCTTTCAACAAAAAGTTATGCTATCTTGGTGTCGAATCGGAACTCCGCGCTGTCGCGAATCTCCCTCACGCCTATCTTGGACTAGGTACTGCAGGTTTTCCGGAGGCGCAACAAGTACAACAGGAGTGTCGAACATGGCTTTCGCATAAGCTAGCAACGGAGTCTGCATGCTAATACATAATCCTGTATGCTTATTATTTCTGGTGCGAGAAAAGCTAAGCGAAATCTGTGTACTAAAACAAACAAAATTGGTTCGCTTTACATCATTCCAGTAAAGTACACTCTTATCGCGTCCGCGATTTAACTTGTTCTCGTGGCACGAGTTCTAGTACCGGTTTCATTTGCCGATAGGTTGGATCCCAGGGTGCTGGGGTTTCCCACTGCTGAGTCCGTGGATTCCTCCAGGCCTGTACCATTTGCTCTCCCTCAGACACTGGCCTATTACCGCCCTCCCCTATCATGTACGATGATGCCTTCGCAGTAACTAGAACCGCGACGGTCCCGAAAAGTAGATTCCGCGGGCGGAAAAGAGTCGATACAAACACTTGCGTATGCGAGGTAGGTCGTTGTTGCCTGTATCCTTTGCCGAATTGTTCGTACAGCTTTCCTGCAAACGCTTCTTCGTGTCGGATGCCGGCACCGAATCGTCCCGCCCCCTCCATTTTGAGATCGTAGATTTGTCGCGTTTTCGAACTGGACAGGACCGATGCCGCCTCAGAAATTTGCCGAAAGCGCTCCGGATTTGCCTTGGGACCGGCCACATCCGGATGCGTTTCTTTCGATAGCTTCCGGAAAGCCGCCTTAATGTCTTCCGTGCTCGAATTTTTGGTAACTCCTAAGGTTGTGTAATGACAGCCTCCCATGGTCAGTCGTCTTTCTGTAACATTTATTCGGATACGCCCATTGCTAATTCTATACACCTCTTTGTGGTTGTTGCTTGCATTATTTGCGTATCGGCATATGTCTCGCAAAAAAAAAACTTCTCTTTTGTGGGAATGCTCTTTTTGTTACACCAGCTCACAAAGCGACGTCGCGTGGTACCGTTATTGTAAGAAAACAAAACGACAGGGAGCTTTTTATTGGCTGATTATCATGCCTAGATTTTATACTTATGTATTGTTGTGTGAGCACAGCAAACAACCTTACCAAAGGGACCTCCACGCCTACTGATTGTGATCATCGCGAAATACTCTCTTGAGGAATAAGCTCAATCCTGCATTATTGCATTCGGAAAAGTCTGCGGGGCATTGTTGACAAAGTGCGCCCCGGAACCTTGATGATTCGTTCTCGAGCTCTGAATGCTGTGGGGACTCGAACGTTGCGTTTTAAATCGTTTCCGTGCCAGTCGCTTTCCGCTTCGACCCAATGTATCGTTGACGACAATATTGGCTTGACCGCTCCGCGCACAGGGCAGTCGTTACCGACACTGGTACACAGCGCCCTGTCTGGAGGATGTATGGAGTACGCTCGAGGATGGGCATGGCAATCCTACTTACTCAACCAGCGCTTAGCTAAACGAAGGAATGCGCACCAGGATCAAGAACTTTCACAAGAGACGAATGATTGCGACACGGTACTGCTTTTTGAGCATGCCCCTGTCTACACTTTAGGGCGCGGCGCGGATGAGAATCATTTAGTCTTTTTGCAGCAGGAGAACTCAGAGTGCGAGGCGAAAAGCAAGCTTGCTCGTAGAAACCGGGGACCGGGCTCGGCTCGCCTCTCCATGGATCGGTCTGTTTTGAACGAACAGCACTTGCAAAATTGTCACGTTAATGATGCCCGGGAAGCGATCCACGCGTTGTCGCAGACCGCGTCTCCGGTGCTAGCCCCTAATGGAGTACCCGTTTATCGAGTAGAACGCGGAGGGGAGGTCACGTTTCATGGGCCCGGTCAGTTGGTTGTGTACCCTTTAATCGATTTGACGCGGGAACCGTTTCAACAAGACTTGCACTGGTTCCTGCGCAAGGTGGAAGAAGTCGTCATTCAGACTTTGCAAGCGTATGGGATCGATGGTGTCAGAGACGAAATGAATACTGGCGTTTGGGTAGATCATCGAAAAGTTTGTGCCGTTGGTTTGTCCTCCAGTCGATGGATCACGACTCACGGCTTCGCCCTCAATATATGTCCAGATTTGACTTATTTTGACACGTCCATCATTTTGCCTTGTGGCATTGATGGGCGCGGCGTAACGAGCATTGCTCAAATTTTGATGGAGCGAGGCGAGACAAAGCTACCGTCTGTAAAAGACGTTGGAACGGAAGCACTTGCAAAGCTGCAATCTGTTTTTGAGATCCACTTGGAGCCTGGAGCAGATATCATATAAGATAATGCACCATGATCAACTTGCCTTCAGTCGTTGTGAATGGAAATCTTAAGAACCGTATGGTATACCAACAGGCACTCTACGTCGCTCCTCATTCAATTCCACAAGGACCTAGTGTCGTCTCGTACATATTTGGAGCTCTAGATAAAGATGAGAGTTCTCTATTACGGCCTCTGCACCGCGTCGATGCAGGCGTGTTTATTGTCGTCTTCTAGATCCATCTCTTATCTTTGATTAATTTCCCGATGCAGACAGAACAGTGCGTCTATTTCAGTTGTGTCCTTACGGTCAGACGAGACGGTTCCATTCTTAACAAGGATGAGTCGAGTACCAATGGAAAAGTCCGGACTGCACCGGAATATGTGTGCTTCATGTCGGTGCAATGTGGCAAAGGTGTTCAAGCTTTCTTAAGTGGAAACATTGTATTGCCAAAATCTATTGCTCATGGTCAG
>Ga0160421_1000272_pt1 | contig 11304 bp, 11 predicted proteins | sample TAMARWmetagpilot_FD_108195 | JGI IMG/M metagenome (GOLD analysis project Ga0160421, IMG submission 108195) | Phycosphere-associated microbial communities from TAMU algal ponds, Corpus Christi, Texas, USA - TAMU ARW-7 10/27 metagenome pilot | ecosystem: Engineered > Artificial ecosystem >... | reverse complement strand
CTACCTGATAAAACTTGAACATGTATTCAGCCAACAAAATCAAACGTTCGAACAGATTAATTTAACACAGGGCCTTTCAGAGGGCAGTAAACATGTAAGTCTATGAACATATTTAAAAAGGCTTTTTGGGCCTTATACAGACTATTTCCAAGAGGTAGAAGGGAATGGATTTTAAAGCAGGGATTTGAAGGCCTCAAAAGGAGCAGTATTTCAAGAAGGGAGACCAAGCTTAAGGTGATTCATTCTGCAAATAAAATGATTAAATCAAAAAAGATTTTGGGCTTTGGGAAAAATGGCTCTGTGGTAAAGTCTAAAAAAACAGACCATGAAATAATCGAGGGGGTCAAGCATCGTCATTCGGAGGAACTTCAAGAGCGGGGAATTAAAATAACCAAATCAGGTAAACTCAAAAATGCATAAAATAGAGGTGGTCGGCACTAAGCTTGTTCTAGAATATCCGGAAAATGGACTGGAGTTTTCCAAAGAGCAATTTTTGGCCTTTTCCAAATATGTGCTGATGTACAATTCAAAAGTGCTTTCTTATGATCAGTTCCGCACACGCCTGACCTATGCATTTTTGAACCTCAAGAGGTCGATTGATGCCAATGACGACAAAAACCTGCCTGCGATAGAGAACATCCTCTCCATATCCAAACTGGCCAATGGATTCTTTTCCAAAAAGACCCAAGATGGGCAAAAAGTGGTGAAAATGGACTTCTACCGCCAATTGGTGCCAACCATAAAAGCAAATGGAAAAATCTTCTACGGGCCGAGTGATGCGCTTTTCAATACCGTATATGGTGAATTCATTGATACGTTGAGCCATTTCAATGACTATTCTACATCCGGGCAGATCGAGCATCTCGACATGATGATTGCAACACTTTACAGACCAAAAAGGATGTTTGGTTGGTTCAGGAACCTTATTGGAAAATACCGCTTGGACAAAAGGAGGGAATACAATCCAGAGCTGACCGCAAAGTATGCTAAATCATTGAGGGGATTAAATCTCCATGAGAAGCACGCAATTTATCTTTATGTGTCGAGCTCCATCAATTTTTTGCTCAATGCGGAGGCTTTGGACATAGGTGGCGGAAACACATTGAATATTGCCTCTATTTTTGAAAAACCAGACGGAAACCAGAAAGGAAGCGGCGTTGGTATGCTTTCAACGCTTTACAGTATTGCTGAGACAAAGGTTTTTGGCAACATCAATGAAGTGGCCAAACAAAACACCATTGATGTATTCGCATTTTTGGTGGACCAGAAACACAAAATGAAGGAAAACGAAAAAAGACTTAAAAATGCTAATGCTAGAAGAACTAGAGCAGTTCGCTAATGCCCATGTATCGGAGCGGCCATTGTTGGAAAAGCTCTTTGTAATATCGGAAGAAAGTGAATATGCCAAATTTTTAAAGGATATCGGAAACCATGGTGACCTTATGAGCTTGGTTCTCGTACTGCCTACATATGACAGCCGCATGGACGATGAGGATACTAGGGACATGGGTAACAACCTATATTTTATGGTCGTCAAAAAAACCGACAACAGTGCAGGTCATGATTCCAAAGTCGAAATCTTTAAAAAGACACAATTGGAGCTCAAGGCACTTTTGGAAAAAATCGTGGATTTGCACAAGAACTTCGGAAACAATTGTCTGTTTAGAAATATAGACCTCCAGACCTTTAGAGTGGACCCGGTCGCGAATTACCACGGCACCAATGGATGGGAACTTGAATTCTCGACTGAGACTAGCCTATGACACCTTTTGATATCACATCCATACCTGACCATATTTACGTAAAGATCGTGGAAACCGAGGACATCGCAGAGCTCATTGCCATGAAGAAACTATACACCTCTAAAAAACACACTTTGGTACGTGAGGCCATAGGTCAACGGATTGAAAACCTTCGATACCACCAAAAGAACTAGTCGCCGAGTCTCTCTCTCTCACTGGAACCCTGTCAAAGCCGCCTTTTGGGCGGCTTTGTTATTTCAATACCTTGTATGGTAGAAATATATGAGTGTATTCTTACAAGTTAATCGCTATCTTGTAGGCATTAACCTAAATTGATTTATTATGAAATGCATATTTTTTTTGTTCTTATTTTTTGTTCTATCAACAACATATGGACAAAAATATTATTCAGCCGTTGTATCATCAGGGAACCAATTTTTGAAAAGTGAATCCTACATTGATATTGGCGAAGATTTTATTTCCATAAAGTCTCCTGAATACGATATAAAGTATAACGTTTTGGGGATGGTTGGCCCCAACTTTTACAAAGTTGACACAGGAAATGTTCCGATGGCAATCATGGTTCAAAAAATGTCTGGTAAAGTCAAAAAGTTTGAATATTCACATACAATAACTTTGGGTACCGAAACGGCATCAGAACTTCCCTCTATGGTTTATTTTTCAGTTTTAAGTAATAATTAATTAACTTAGCATTGTCAAAATGAAATCTCAATGCTATTACTTCAAAAATTTATTCTAATAATGGGGGTGTCCGCAAGCCGTAAGGCCCGGGGGTCTGACTATTCCATTGGGATTTCTACCCGACAGCGCCCCCTCCATATACTATTATTATGTCAAAAGAAGTCTCAAAAATTTCAAAAGAACAGAAAGAAAAAATCATCGATGCCATCATCGAGCTCTGTGAAGGTGAAACCGGTATTTTACTACAAGATTGCATAGGCCTTTATTTTATGGCCTTGGAGCATTACCTTATGAACGACCCAGAAACAAGGGAAGAAAAGACCTGCACTTTTTTACATTTGCACAACTTTTTAGCAAAATTGGATATGATTATCCAAGAAAAAGAAGGCTGCTATCAATTAGCGGTCTAAAATTAAAAACAGCGCTCTCGAAAGGGGGCGCTGTCCTCTTAAAACATCTTGCTTGGTGCTAACATTGTGCCATGGCAGCTACAGATGTACTCGGCTCGAGGTCGGGAAAAAAATACATTGAACAAAAGTATATTGATAGGGTCCTTATGGATGAGGGCCAAAATATGCTACGTGCCCAGGACAAAGTAATTTCCCGATATAATGTAAAGAAGCTGATTCCAGAGATTACCCGTAGAAGGATATCTGTTTCATCTGGCAGGCTGACCTTGACCCATCCGATAAGGGAACGATTCATTGACATGAAGACCATCAGAGGGCAACGTCAAAAGGCCATCCAACTTCACAACAAGGTACTTTACAGCCACTTCAACAGCATCGTAGGTAGATTGGCCTATGGATTCACTGAAGATGTTCGAAACCTTATAGCGAAAGACCAAAAAATCCACCTATAATGGGAAAAAAAATTGTAGATGAGACATTGAAGTTTGAGGTTATCATAAATGGTGATAAGGCCAAAAAGGAATATGGCCAGCTAGACCGAGCCACCAAAAAACTTGTGGACAGAAATGATGAGTTGGAAAAGCAAGCCAAAAAATTGGAACGCTCCCGTAAGGATAACAAGGAGGCAATTAAAAAGCTGCGGGATGAGATTGAAAAGAACAATAAGACGATTCAGTCCAACGAATCACGTATGAAACAGCTTACCAAGGAAATTGGTTTGAACAATCTTTCTATGCGCGATTTGGGAAAGGAGGCCAGAAGACTATCCGGCATAATGTCTAACCTAGATCCAGAAAGTCCTAAATGGGCCGAGTTAAATAAAGAGCTCAAAGTAGTAAAAGGCAGAATGTCGGAACTAAGAGAGGAGATGCGCCCTGTTCAAAGCTCCATGGAGGACAATATCGACCTTTTGGGGAATATGACTGCTGGTTTAGGACAATTCTTTGTAGCACTTAATTCAGGCGATGCCAAAGCTGCCAAAGCGGCTATAATTGGAATAATGGATTCTTTAAAAGGTGCTACAAAAGCTGGTATCCGATTTATAGCCACCCCAATTGGGGCAGCGATTGCAGCCTTGGCAACTGTAGGATTAGTTGCAAAAGAGTGGTTCAGTTATAACAAGGCTGCGCGTGAAGCAATGATTCTTACAGAACAAATTACTGGTCTTCAAGGAGAATCCGCAAATGCTGCACGCTTACAGGCTGAGTCTATTTCAGAAGTATTCGATGTCGATTTTAATGAGACTTTAAAGGCTGCCAAAAGCCTATCACAGCAATTCAACATTTCTTTTACGGAGGCTTTGGACGAAATAGAAGCGGGACTGGTCAAGGGCCAAAAGACGAATGAAGAATACTTTGATAGCTTAAGGGAGTACCCAACCTTTTTTTCTTCCGCAGGGTTCTCAGTCTCTGAATTTCGAAAGACGATTGAAACAGGATATGATTTAAGCATATATTCGGATAAATTGCCAGACGCGATTAAAGAAGTGGATTTATCTCTTCGTGAACAAACCAAATCTACCAAGGACGCATTAAAGAATGCATTTGGAGCGGCTTTTACAGAAGATATTTTAACAAGGATACGCAAAGGGGAAATCACCACCAAAGAAGCATTACAGCTTATATCTGCAGAAGCAGAAAAAACTGGTCTTAATGTACAGCAAAATGCCCAATTGACTGCAGATTTGTTTAGAGGAGCCGGAGAAGATGCAGGAGGTGCCGCCAAGGTTTTGGAGGCTTTTAACATTGCACTAAACAAAACGGATGAAGCTCTAACCCCTCTGCAGCAACACTTAAAGGATGTTTCAGAAGCAAACAAAGAATTAGCCGAGGCTCAGGATGAAGCTTTAAGGTCAGATAGATATGTAGCATACACAAATGACCTCCAATTGTTCTGGACCAATGTTAAGACTCAATTTTTCAAGGGCATAAGGTTTATAACGGATTTATGGACTAAATGGGACGAAAGACTGCAGACCATACTTGCTCAAGCAATTACTACTTTGAGCATTCTGCCGAGTGTTGCAAAGCAGAATTTCGGCAAAATGAAAGATGAAATTTGGGATGTAGTGACCACTTTTAAAGGATTGGGAGATGTTATGGAAAATTTGATGTCCTTCAATTTCAGTGCAGCTAAGGATTCTTTTGAAAAATTTAAAAGGAATTTCAAGAACGAAGTAGGAGATGTAAAAAACGTTGCAGGAGATGCAATGAATCAATTGCGAGAAGCACAAAAGATTGCAGGAGACTATGTGGCCAAAAAGTTTGCCGAGAAAAGAGCAGCTGCAGCTGCACAGGTAGAATTGGGTAATGCGGGAACGGGAAGTGGGACAGGTGGAGGTGGCCAAGGGGAAGGAGAGTTAACACCTGAGGATAAGAAAAAATTGGAAAGCCGTAAACGATTAGCTGAGCTTTTAGATCAATTTGAGACCGAGCGTAAACTTCAGGAGGACCTTAAAAAAGTAGAAAAGGAGAAACGAGCAGAGGAAGAAGAAATATTGAGGATTGAACAGAAGTTTCAGAAGCTTTCCGAACAAGCTCAAGGTGAAACTGAATTATTGGCTAGGCTGGAGGAAGAAAAACAGGCCCAGATTCAGGATGTACGCAATAAGTATGGAGATATCCAAATAGCAAAGAATGAAGAAATCAGAAAACAACTTTTGGCTGATTCAAAAAAGTTCAATGAACAATTGCTACAGTCTGAATCAAAGTTGGAAGCAGGAAAAGCACAACTGAAGGAGCAAGGTCTCAACATTCTGAAACGTGTTGTTGGTGAGTCTTCTGTGTTGGGCAAAGCCATTTTTGCCGTTGAAAAGGGACTTGCAATATCCAGCATTGTAACACAGACAGCCAAGGCAAACGCGGCCGTAATGGCCAATCTGGCCATTGCAAATACAAAAGCCATGGCCGCCTCCCCATTAACATTTGGACAACCTTTCGTTGGTGCAAACACCACTACGGCATTGGCCTCTATCGCTACCAACAATGCCGCTTCAAAATTAAACATAGCCACTATAGTTGCTGAAACCGTTGCAGGCATAGCCGGATTCGAAAAAGGACTATATCCCATCAAAAGAAATGATGGGAGAACTTTTCAATCCCGATTTGGTGGTGAGCCAACAACGCAAGTGGTAACGGCCCCAACTCACTTTATTGCCGGCGAGGCAAAACCCGAAATGATAATTGATGGGGACACTTTCAAAAAAATGGATCCTGCCATAACGGATTATATATTGGCACTCTCCGGGCGTCTTCCAGGGTTTCAGAACGGGATGTATCCGAAAAATGAAAATGATGGAAAAACCATGGAAATGTTGTCCGCTTCTTTGGCAAAGCTCAACGAGAGGCTATCTGAGCCAATTTACTCTTATACGGTTTACGATAACGAAGCCAGTATTAAACAACAAGAGTTCGATGAAAAAATCAGAAAAGTAAGGAACAACGCAAAAATCAAGAACAATGCCTCTTAATCCAACTTCGCCTTTAGCAATTGAACATAAAAAGTTCCGGACACTGGCATCGGAATTTGTTGATTTAACGGTGACCAGTGCAATTACAGCTGCACCCCAAGTTACCAACCCTGTAAGTTGGTTGAGCATTAGTCTGTGGGGGTTCAACAATTATTCCAACCCATCGGTTTACACCTATAATTTTAAGCTGACATCTTTGGCCAACAATTTGAGTCCAGGAAACCATGAGACCGAAATTGTTTTTAAATATTTCCGGGATCAAGCAGGATTTCCAACAGTAGTAGAGCGGTACGTGGTGAAATTGACGGTGGAGGACACCATTAAACTTACGATAAGCAGGGCTTCGATAAATATAACATACACCATAGGAGGGCCTGTTCCACCAACAGAGTTCTTCACCTTGGGCACCGAAAATCCTTGGACCACGGTTATATCTGATTCTAGAGTATCCCTGAACAGGAATAGCGGGTCAGGCGGAACTAACGATGTAAACATGGAATTGGATGTTGACGTTTCGGGACTTCAGGTAGGAAATTATCAATATACAGTCTTATTTGATGATGGATATGACAGGCTTACATTGGACGTTTTTTTGGAGGTAATCAATGAAAATGTTGCCAATGATTTTCTAATTGTTTCTCCGGAGAGCTTTCAATTGTCCGTTCAAGAAGGAAGCACCTCAAGTGTGCAGCGAAGTTTTGAAGTTGACAGCTCGGAGAATTTCACTTTATCATCTAGCCAATCATGGCTTAAACTATCTTCAAATTCAGAAACCGCAGGACTTCGAACGATAACGGCATCGACACAAAACACTGACGGTTTGTCTGCCGGAACTCATATTGCAGAAATCACGGTTACAAGCAGCTATACTGTCAAAAAGATATCCATTGTCTTGCTTGTAAATGCGACCGGTACTGATGGCGTGGTGGATGGAACCCTCTATTTTTCGGATGACAGGGATTTGATAACCTTGGCTTCAGCATCGAGCAACAAAGAGCTCGTTTTAAGATATCAGATAAATGAAGGCCAATACAACTTTGAAAAGGTTTTGCCTTTTATCAATGGCCAGGGAAAGGCACTTTTAGGCGATGTTGCAAACAACCTTGTTGAGCATAGGGATTTTTTGCAAACATCCATAACAAAGGCTTTTGTGCCGGTTGACCCATTGAGGATGGTCATAACCGCATTTGACAAAACTTTGGACAGCACACAGCTGAACAACCGTGGCACGTACGAAAATATTCTTTTGCTGACAGGTTCAACTCCACAAAAAACAGATTGGTTGACATATGTACCTGAACTATTAAGAACATCCAACAAGGGGCTTGTGTCATTTAGTTTTAGGGCAGATAGCGCACCGGTGAACATTCAGATATCAGGAGCCGTGACAGCGACAAAGGCCATCAGTTCAATATCTGGACCTATTTACACCTGTTTGGTTAATCTGTCGGAATTTGAACTTGTAGAGGGGGATGAAATTGACATAAGGTGCGGTGTTCATACGGTTAAGGTCAAGATTATTGCAAGGGCACCAGAGGAAACCCACCTTTGTTGGCTTAATGAATGGAACTGTCCGGAATTTGCGACCATGTACGGTCACTTGGACATCTCCAAGGGCACTGAAAAGGTCACAGGTAATTATGCGGTAAACGGAAAAGAAGTTACCAAGGTTCTTGAAGTACGAAAACCAAAAGACTTCGGGCTTAGAACAGGCTTTTTATACGGAACTGAATATTATGAATATTATGCTTCCATTCTGGATTCGAAAAAGATTTGGATTCATACGGAGGGTCAGTGGGAAGAAGTGATTTGCGAGAACACTTCAATGGAAATATACAGGACCAGGGAGTTTTTCAAGAGCTACATGTTGAGATTTAAAAAGGCCGCGATATGATAATTTTCTATGGCAATGGATTTCAAATTGACCTTACCCTTATGGGAATCACACTCAATGAGGAAAGCAATATGTTTATCGACAACCTTATCAAATCCTATTCGTTTCCCTTCAGAATTCCATTACTGGACCAGACTGTAAAAAACCTTGGTTTTCCTAATGTGGAGGCGGTAAGCAGTTCACGCTCCCTAATTGAGGGAAGGCTTTTGGTTGACAATACATATTATCCTGCCAAATTGCGTACTGGAGACGTCCAAGGTGAAGAGTTGGAGGTTACGTTGTATTACGGTGACGAAGAACTGAACGTTTATGGGACCAAGCTCGCATCCCTTCCATGGCCTATAAATATAGTGACCACGACCTTTAACTTAGCTGAAAAACATTTGAGCTCGGGATGGCCGGAAGTGACCCACAATTTCCCCATGGTATATAAACCTTCCTTGAAAGAAAAGACCGATTATCAGGACTTTCAATTTTTTGCCAATAACTATGATGGAGGCAATTTTGAAGCAAATGTAGAACTCACGATTGAAGGCGAAACTTCATTTTTGAACAAGAATGTACTTATGCCTTGCCCATATTTATTGGAGATAGTGAGATTTGGGTACTTGTCATCTGGAAGAAAAGTGAGAGGTGGGTTTTTCAATGATGAGAGGCTGAAAAAGATGGTATACATTCCAAACAAGTTTTTGGAAAAATTCCGCGGCTCTACTTATGATTACTGGCAGTTCACTTTGCCCGACTCTACTGATGAAATTGACCTTGGCACAATTGGTATATACAAGAGAACACTTTCACCAAGTACCCCAGGAACTTACAATATAAAATTCAACGTCAATATTGATCCTGTGCGTGCAAAGTATTTCTACTTAAGAATTTATCGAAGGAACACGGACACTGAAGAGGAAAAGACCGAATTTGTAGCAAGCTCAATCAACAACCGGGTAAACATCAATAAAGAAATTGCAATTAATATTCTTGGAAGCTTAGTAACCGATGAAATTATCGTGGAAATGCGTCTATTGTACAGCACTTCAACGATAAAGGATTTGAACTCCTTCGAATATTCTCACAGGGATGGGCGTTTAAACCAACTCGATACCAGCTATTCATTGGCCGAAATCATGCCGGATATCACTTTTGGTGAATTTATGGACAGCTTAAAAAATTGGTTGAACCTTGACATATTGGTAAATGAAGAGTTCGCTACGATAGACTTCTTGGACCAAGCCTTGGATAAATTGCCTATAATGGAGAATGAACATCTTGAGGTAAAATACCCTAAGAGAAGCAGTAATGCAGATCGAACATTTAGGCTTAGTTATGCTGACGGCAATGAAATCCTAGCAGACAGAACAGGGGTCATTTATTCAGATTTGGAAAAGGATTCTTCAGATATGGTAAACATAGAGATGGATGTCAGAATGGCGGCCGTACAACAAAACTATGGAAGGTTGACCGCTGTCGACCCTGAGGATGACTCAAGCCTAACATTTGCCTTTTATGACGGAAAGGATATTTTTGGTCGAAACCCAACCGTGGATAACATCAACGGGTTCACAGCTAAGATAGAAGATGTATATGATGAATTTTGGAAAAAATGGATTTATCGCCGTACGAGGAACAAGACAATCAAAGACCGTTTCATGGCGCATTATACCGAAAGCTTGAGGGTAAGGTCGAAAATATACAAATACAACCAGCTGCTTTTACCCAAAAAGATACGTATGAGGCGTGTCAGTTTAGAATATTACGATGTGGAGATGGAGGCCGAGACTATTTGATAATATCGTCCAGTAGGTCGATTTGTTTGTCTGTGATACTATCGACAATGTGGACATAAATCATCGTTTCCTCGATTTTAGAATGACCCAAAAGCCTTTGAAGGTTGACCACATCGCCACCACTGATCAAAAAGTTAGTGGCAAATGTATGCCTACTACAATGAAAATGAAGTCTTTTTTTCATCCCAAGACTATTGGCAATGTTCTTTAATTGCCTGTTGATGTGTTCCCTTGTAAAATTATCCTTGAACACATCGGGAAATTCAATCATCGATAGGGCTGCCTGATTCAATTTTATACGAATGAATTTGTCCGTCTTGTACATTGTGAAAGCCAAGTGGTCGCCGATAAAATTATCCTCTGTGATTCTTTCGCTATCACTGATTCTTATACCGGTAAAGCAACTGAAAAGGAACCTTTTCAATATCATTCTACGTTCATCGCTAATAAACGGGCTTTGGGCGTATTGATATAGCTTCTTGAGCTCTTCCGGCAATAAAAACACTCTGGATCCCACCATCTTTTTTATTTTGATTTCATCAAACGAAATTTTCGTGCGTATTCGCTTTTTATTGGCTAAGTGCAGGAATTTTTTGAAGTTCTTAATTGTTCCTTCAATGGTGGCTTTTTTGTTTTTGAGTTCATGTCTGCAGAACGCCTTCAATTCCAGCACTAGATTTTCATCGATATCACAAAAAGGAAGCGGGTCGCGGAATTTCTTGATTTTCCCTAGAGCTCCTTTTTGTTGCCGATAAGTGGAGTACTTGATTATGCCCTTTTCATATTGATATTCGAGTTCAGCGGCGTAAAAAGCGTTGAAGCAGGTCCTGAGTGTTGGGCTCAGTAATTCTTCCACAACATCTGAAAGTTTCGGTTCCATCCCTGAGAGCCTATAGTTTACGAGCACCGTATTTAGGTCTGACTTTACCTTACCGATAAGTAGATTGTAGTCATCTGCATTCCTGTTCCGGTTTTTTACTAATTGTTTTTTCTCGTCCCAATCACTTACAGGGACAGAAATGTTAAGGGGAATCCTTTTTCTTTCGTTGTTCTGGAACAACTGCAGATAAACGGCACAAGTGCCGTCATCCCTAACGTAATCCTTTTTTAGTACAATTTTTGAGTTCAACTTCCCAATGGTTTTTAGTGGGTCAATCAGTGGGACAAAATCCCTGTGAGTTATTAAAGTCTGCATAGGAAAACTAAATTTTAAAATGATTTAAAACGCAGAAAGCCAAGCCTTTGCGATTTAAGCAAAAGCCTGGCTTTCTTTATTTGAAAAATTTAGTGACCGCGGCAGGAT
>Ga0160421_1000271_pt1 | contig 11308 bp, 8 predicted proteins | sample TAMARWmetagpilot_FD_108195 | JGI IMG/M metagenome (GOLD analysis project Ga0160421, IMG submission 108195) | Phycosphere-associated microbial communities from TAMU algal ponds, Corpus Christi, Texas, USA - TAMU ARW-7 10/27 metagenome pilot | ecosystem: Engineered > Artificial ecosystem >... | reverse complement strand
TATCCATGGTATTCCGCGCGAGAAACCGGTGCAGGTGCACCGTCTTGGTTTGACCGAATCGCCGGATGCGTCCGATCGCTTGCGTTTCGTACGCGTCGTACTCCGCACGCGACAACGCCAGTAGCGGGTGGACGAAAAGTGCGTGGTTCAGATGCGTCAAGTTCAAGCCCGCGCTCTGCTCGTCGTCCATCTTCAATACCAACACCCGTGGATCGGTCGGGCCCGGGATTTCTTTCTGGAAGACCCGTAACGACGCAATCTGGCGGTGCACCGAACCCGCCACTTCCAACGACGGCACACCGTTCTCCAACAGGACTTGCCGGATCTTCTCCTTGAGGTCGTCGAATTGACAAAAGACAATCATGCGGTCGCCCATCGCAATGATCTCCCGGACTTTCTCCACCAGGACGGTCAACTTGCGGCCGTACCGTCCGCCACTCGAGTCGGCCCGGTGCAACCCCAAATGACGCGACGACACAACGTGGGCGCTGCTCACGCGCGCGCGGCACGACGGGTACTCGACACACTTTTCCGCCGCCGACTCGACCCGTAAACATCCCAAACAACCAACGTGACCGCACGAACTCAACACCCCGACCTGGTCACTCTCGAGACCCGTGGCGCGACAGTGTCCGCACGTGAACCTGATGCTGGCGTCCTGGAATTTGCGAATCCATTGCACGTACCGGAGACTGCGTACGCGGCCACACAGTTCCTTACCCATCGATCGCACAAGGTGCAGATGATCGCGGAGTTGGATCTTCATTGCAAACAGGCGCTCGGTAAATTTTTCGGCCGCTTCTTTCTTCGATTTCTGCGGGGAGGCACCCCGACGCCTTTTGGGGCTGGATCCTTCCTGTGGATCGTCACCCTCGTCCACGTCGAAAAAAGAGTCGATCCGAGAGGGATCTGCGTGAAAGGCTTCTTCCGCTTGTCGGACAAGTTGCAAGATACAGTCGTGAACTTCGTCGTCGGCCCCGTGCGTTACACTGTCACGCTTCTCAACCTCTCGCAGATACTGTTGCAGAGCACTGGCGACCTCACCCTTTTCTGATCGAGACACGAGGAGCCAATCCGACTGATGCTGGAGAATCCGATGCTGCTGGCGAAAAGCAGATGCAAGGTAGACGACAATGTCCCGTTCCAATTCCTTCTTTTGCGTGTCTCGAAGCTTTATAATGTCGGTAATCGTCTCCAGCGCGGTGGCGGCCTCTGACGACATGTTAAAGTGGCTGCAGCACTTTAGCAAGGCCTCTTCCGCACTCGCCGAATCTTGAAGAATCCGTTGCATGCGATTGTCGCGGTCGCCAGTGCTCTTCCTCTTTGTCTTTTGTGCGTTCTTGTTCATATCCAAACTCTTCAAATGAGTCTCGAGTTCCAAATAAATAGCGCGCTCCACAGGGGGTAGATCTACAAAAATTAAGTGCTCCTCCCACGGAATCTCGTCGTGCTCGGCCTTGTTTTGTCGAACGAACTGGTCCAGAAATGATTGCGCCTGCACGTGACGACGTTCGTGCCATTGCATGGAGTGCATTTCCAGGTACAAAGACAAACTTTCGAGACCGGTCGTTTCTTCGGCGACAACACCTCTACTTCTATTCATCTTGACCCCGGGAAGGCTCTCGTCAATGCCCAGGTGAATGCCCAGAAGAGAAGAAAGGCTCTGAATGTCGTCAAAGTTAGAATGCTTGGGTGTTCCCGAAAGCAACCAACGATACGACGACTTGACGCCAAGTATGAACGACAAAGCCCGATGGCGCTTGTTGTCTTCAAGGTACGTGAATCTGCAATGAAAGAAAACGTCAGAATGACAGTAGCTAGAAAAATAAACCGCACTGCTGAAGACTTACTCGTCAACGACAAGTCGGTTCCAAAAGAATAATTCCAAGGGTGGACAGGACATCTTACGGTAGGAAGCCTTTACCTTTGAAGTGGACAGCCCCCATGGATCACGTTCACGGCCAATTTTGCTGGTCTCGGGCGCCTTCATCTTGGACGATTTGGAGCCATTTTTATAGGCGCTCTTCTTTCCGTCCACACGAAAGTTTTCTTCCGCATTCGCACTTTCGTGACATTCAGCATCCTGACGTATTTCTGAAAAAACCTTGCGCGTGTCACCAATTAAATGTGGCACTCTCACCAAGAGACCCTCGAGGCAGTCATTATACAAGGAATCAAAATGCCGGCCGCCATTCTTGTTCGACGGCAACGCCGACGCGTTCACACCACTAAATTCGGCAAGGTTCAAGAAGTAGGTCTCGTTGCTCAGTATCTGAAAGCTCGCAACGACAATGTCGGCTTTCTGAATGTCTTCCACTGTAATCTTGTTCATTGAAGCCATACTTTTGATCTCAATGACTCTCTTGCTTCTACCCAAGAACTTTTGTACTTCTTCCGGCCATTGTCCTGTTTAGTTGAAAGGTTTAGCAAAATGAGCTAATTGCCAGAAATACAAATTAATCAAACAGATATAAGTCCTTACCCATGAGATGCTCCGGAACGATGATTAGAGTAGCTTTCGTCTGAATCAAGCGGTCACGGTAAGCGGGCGGCGGTTCCGGACAATCGCCATTTATCCTCTGCGAAGAATCAATAAGTCCCAGAGTGATAGCGGTCTTTCCGTAGCCGACCTGAACAAAAGCACATGTAAGAGAAGCTCAAGAGTGCGCTAATGGAGAAAGAAGAAGAAGAACGGTCGAGCTTACCTCGTCAGCGATAATGCCTCCTCTGGCCAATATTGGACGGCGGACACGGCTTTCCGCTCGCCACTCCAAACCTGGCAGTATAGCCTCCGTGACCTCTTCTTCATAATATGGTTCCATCGTACTTTCTTGCTTCAGCATCCATGCCAAAGATCGGAGCTGCTCTTTCCGCAGCATGTACTTCGAGAATGTTGGGGGTTGCTCGGCTTGGACATCACGCTTGTTCGATCGGAAGACTAGTGTCGGAAAGATTGGCTGTCGCTTTTCAACGTGGGCGACAACACGCCATTCAAACGAACACCTTTTCAACGCTTCGTTTATATGCGACCCGACTATCGAATCTCTGGACAAAGAATTTTTTGGGAAGCGACCAAATGCTCGATAGGCTAGGCTGACTGCATTACACGCAATTTGCAGATGGAGAGAATGGGATTTCTTTGTTTCCAGTCGGACGAGCCATGCCTGAGGCCTTTGTTTCACTGCCCGTTCGTACACTGCTGCTTCTTGCCCGTCTTCAATCGGCGAAAACTTTAGCGATTTACCCTTCCAAACATGCCGCCACTTAACGTGTGGCTTTTGGGGTGCGCATCGCTGGCAGCATTCGATCTCTCCGTTGACCTTCTTATTGAGTGGCGTGGTGTCACTGATACCCAGTTCCAGCCACCTCTGACAATTTTCCGAGAAAAGTGAAGGGATCTTGAGACGTGATAAAACGAAAGATAATTGTCGGAAGACATTGCTCGACTTCTGCAAGTTGACCTCCACGAGCCCGCCTGCCATCTGGCATGCCTCTTGAATGTCTTTTGCGTCCGACGATGGAATATCACAGGACAATATCTTAGGTGCTGCCTTCCAGGAGCCCTTGCCAATCCTTAACGTCTTCTGAGTGTCGGCGCAACTTGACATGGTCGTCAAATCTAGACGTGAGCTGCATGGCGGGTTCGCTTCCAGGAAGGCATTTTCCAGTACAATCCATCGTCCAGGGACGAAAGTCTTCACAATTTTGCGATAGAGGGGAGGTGTAACGCCGCTATGAAGAGGATCGAAATCCGCTGCCTTGTCAACAACAAGGAGCGTCTCGCGATACTCGCCGTTGGATGTGCGATGACATGTTGGGGAAAAGATGTAAGTGTCGTCGCCCGGTAGTGACTTCCGACCCGATTCCAAAAAGAAGAATAGATCTGGCTCAGTATCTCGCCTCTTTTCTTTCTTCCGCAAAGAGCCGCAGGCGCCTCCACATTGAGGTAGCGCAGCGTACACGCCGTCAATGACTGCCTTTAAATCAGGAAGGACCGAACTCTCTAAAGTGACTTTCAACCGCGAGAACTGACGTTCTGTTTCAAAGCCACCTTTGAGTCCCAGTCTGTTGCGCCAACTTGGAATTGTATCACCACTACCTTCAACGAGAATAGTACAAGCTATCGTTTCCGGAAGACAAAGCTCCCACGATCCTGTTAGAAGCGTGACAGGAACCGTTGAATCGTTTGGTGCACGAACGCACAGTCTTGCCACCGGGCGAGACAAAATGTCCCGTAGCTCACCCTTTTCCGAAGGTGGCTTCGCAAAAAGTAACCAAGTGATTTTGGACTTTGATATGCGCATCTCCAGCCGTCCTCCATTCCTGGAACCAAAATGCGCCGTCCAAATGTGGGTGCGGGTAATCTCCTTGAAGAGGAATATGGCCCCGGTAGCATCCGACTCGTAGAGAGTAGCCTTGACCGCAACTTTCCATTCCTGCCACAACTTCTTCGAAACAGTATCCAATGGGGACAGAGTGTCAAGATCAAAATTCTGTGCTTGCGCCCTCATTGGCAGCAATTTCAAAAGCTCTTCACGCAGATCGGCTGGATGAACGCGTGGATTGCTGCCTGCGTTCGGCACAAAATGATGCTCTTCATATTTTCGTGGGGGAACGGCATTGCTCTTACTCGAAGTAAAGCCACATTCCTGGCACGTCACTAGCTCTCCCGGCGGCAGAGATTCGTACTTTCCTTCGGTGATGCACTTTTTCGAGGACGACGACGCTGCGCTCAGTAGTTTCGACCAGTCCTCGCGCCCGAGCGAAGACCTCGGTCCAAGCTCGAGTTTTTCCTTAGCGTAGTGTGCAAATTCTAGCGATATAGACGCATCCGAGGGAGCTGTGATGGATCGGGGCACCAGACTTGGTACAACAGCCGACGAGGCCTCGCGCTCGTTGCCACCTCTTAGAATGTCGTGACCGTGCAGCAGGGCACAGAGCATTACTGTACCGACAACCGTTGTACTCATTCCGTTGCCGGCAAAATCCTAAGCACAAAGGTACAGACGTTAACGGTGAAATCGAGCGTGGACCGGCAAAAGGCAACGCACTTCCACCGACGGCTTACCTTTAGATTCGCTTCCGACTCTTTCGTCAGCAGTAGATCTTCGGCGGGGATACCCTGTAGCATCAAAAGCTCCTCACCAACGAGTGGCCCTCCGCGATTTGCCACGTAAAACACTCCAGTTGGTGTGAGACACTGAGATAGACCGAGCTGTAGGAAAAAGAGGAAAGGCCGGTTAGCAACAAGAACGGGAACGAGATACGACTACGAATGCAGCGGAAGACGTAACAACGTACCACACCCATCGTATCCCGGTGAACATTTTGCGACAAATTCCACACCATGGTTTTGTGCGAGCAGTCGATCATGAGTTTTGCCAAGCGTAGTGCATTGATGTCCATCAAGTCGTGGATTCGGTGTACTTGGGCGTTAGTCCATTCGTTCCAACCGAAACTCGGCATGGCCGTATTGCCGGAATCGGACCAGTTGGTCAAAGGTCGCTTATCGCCCAACTCCTCCATGGAGCGCGCTTGCTGATGATTGGTTTCGCACTTGGTCCAGTCCACGGTCCGCGTGCGGCCCTCTCCTTCACCGGCGCTGCTTTCGGCCGTGAGACGAGCTCGGCCGCGTAAAACTCGCGGATCATCGTTGGGCAACATGAAGTCGTCCAACGCCGCCGACGCTGGTCGTTTCAACGATTTGACCGCGGCCGTCCATCGCGCGGGACGGTCAACTACTTTGTTCTTGGTCTGAGCTTTAATCGCGAACAAGTAACCGCGTTTGCGTGTTTGGGGAATGTAGTATTCTTTGGTATCGATACGCAAAAAGGTGGCGGCGTACCCGCGTTCTTCAAACATTTTCACCTTGATTTCCCAGGGAGCTCCACTGACGTTTTCGATAATGACAATGGGAGGTTGCGCCAGGTCAACCCAGTCCATCATTCCGTGGAATGTTTGTCCACTTTCGCCCTTTTGGTCAATGTGTTTCTACAAAGATATCGACAGCAAAAGGACGTTCGTCAGAAACCTACGGTTCCGTACGTTGTATAACGGTGCACATAGTGCACCGCATGGACACAGCCCTCCGTGGACCCACCCGTTGTCTTACACAGCACCGCTCGGCACAAACAACCCATTGGGACTCACCTTTTGGTTGTTCAGATTGGAATAATCGACACAGGACGTTCCGGCCACGAGCATATCGACACAACCGGGTCGGTTGGGGACGTCTCGCAAGGCGCCGTAGGCAGTGTAGGCCTGTGGCTGTCCCAGTTCCCGGATATCCCGAAAGAGGAGAGGCGGACGAAAGTTGCGTTCAATGTAGGCCTGTTTGAATGGTTCAATTTCGCAGGAAAAGACGTGTTCGATGCGCAGGACGTTGGCCACGTCAATGCCGCGCGTCCGCAATTCATCGGCGGCGTGCCGCCGCAAGGCGTGTCGGAGCGAGGTTTGCAACAGATCGAGGGCCAGTACGGGTGCTTCCGTTCCGGAACACATGGTCGCGACGCGCAAGGTGCGGGAGCGGAAGGTTTCCACCAAGGGCCAGAGAACGTGTATGTTGCGGCCGTGGTCCGTGAGATTGGCGACGAGATCGTCGAACATGGCGTGCGGTTGGGCCAGTACGGGCAAGTCGTCCCCTGCCGTGTAGGGTTTCTTGACGAACCGCGATCCGTCGGCCATGGGATTGCCTTCGACAGCGTGGGACGTAGTTGGTGTCTGCGTCTGCGTCCGTGTTGGCGGGACTAGTAACGGGCCGTGTTCCGGGGCGGAGGAGGGGTGGTGTGAGGGGGCATTGGCGACCGAGTCCTTCGCGGTTCGAGCCTTGCGTGGAGCGGGTCGGGCTCCCATGAGGACCGCAAACGCACAGGGCAAGGCGGTGGAACGGGACGACGTCGGGGACGAGCGTCGTGTCGTACTCCGGGACACTGCCGTCCGGGAGCGCTTGGATGGAGGTTCGACGGCCAACTGGGCGTCCAATGCGCGCGGTGGGGACGTCCGAGTTCGTGGGCTGCGTCGCGCGGTCCGGTACGTTTCGTCGTCGGCACTTTCAACGGAGGCTTCGTCGCGGTACGAGGATTGCGTAACGCTGCGTCGGCGGGAAGTCCTCCGTACCTTGGGTAAGCTTGTTGTTGAGGATGTCGTTGTTGTTGAGGAGGTTGACGACGCGGAAGTTGTTGAGATGGAGGTTGACGTAGCCGAGGAGACGAACGTGCGGGGTGAGGTTGCTTGATTGGACGACGGCGTACGGGGACTCGTTCGGGTTGCGAACGTCTTGGTCTTGCCGTTCTCCTTCTCCTTGCCGTTCCGCTGTCGATAGAGGGCAATACCGGTTTGTACTTCGTCCCAATCCAACTCTTCCACGTCCGAATCGGGGTACGACTTGGTGGGATCCGCCGGATAGTAAACCTTCCAGAGTGCACTGGTATGTGTGTCGGTGTTGCTGTTGGTGTGGGTATTGGTGCTGTGTGCGGACTGGGAGACGATGCGTCCGCGGTAGACTTCGTCCAATTCGACAAAGTACTTGTCGATCCATTCACCGACGAACGCGTCCTGGTCGCTGCGATCCTCGTTGGACGGCGACGCCATGGTTCGAGTCGCCGCGGGAGGCATCCTACCCACTCACCAAACACCCCACACCGAGAGTAACAAGGAATCAGCTGTAACAGCGAGTAACGTACAAACCAACAGACGAATGTACGAATGTGCGAACCAACAAGCAGACAAACCAACCAACTAACTAACCAACTGTAACTTTATATCGTCGTTCTAGCAACACTGGGGGGGGAAACCAAAGTGTGTCGATACGCATGTGACCTGGGAAAATCCGCTCGTCCCCTCAGGTCACGCCCACCGACGGCGGTCCTTGCTACCACCGACCGGCCGACGCGCCTTGTGCGCGCCGGGCGAGCATTCAACCGAAACTACGAGGGATTGGATTGGCGGTCGCCATTCACGCGCTCGAAAAAATCCAGTCTCCCAGTGCCGTGTGGATGGCAGGCGTGTGTGGAAACCCTCACCAATCGTTCTTCCATCAAACTCACTTACCCGTCGGGAACTCGTTCGTTTTTCTATTGACTGTGAGTGCAAAGTCTATGCTAGCTAGACTCTAGGGGTTATATCCATTTTGCTACCCACACCTCTGGTGCTAAAACAACCTTACAGTTAGCTGCTCATCTCTCTCATCCATGCACTCATCGTTTACTCCTAGTTAGTTAGCTAGCTAGCTACGGACTCGACCGGGGACTCGTCCCCCGATTTTCCATGCCCGATGACGACGGGGTGATGCCGCTGGGGATCCCGACCCGCCGCCGGAAACACGCGGGGCGCCCCGCGCAGTTGCTCCCACTCGGTCGCGTTGTACCGGGGTGCTACCAACTTGGCGTGGTGTTGCGTCACGGGATACGTCGCCATTTGACACTGCTGCTGCACAAAGGTACTCGTGTCGGCCAAAAACGTCACCTTCCCCGAGACGACACCCGGCAACGCGCAATCGTGCCGACGACCCAATCCCGGCAATCGATCCGATAACGCCCGGCAAAGCTCCCCGTACCGCTCGCCCAGTGCCGCCGCGTTCGCGTACGTGGGCAATTCCGATACGGCCATGGCGTACACCAGCAAACGTTCCGGAATCTCCAGGCCTTCCCAACGGGGAGCCGTCAACGTACGGATTTCCGCCAAGATGCCCAACGGCTTTTTCGATACGAGTTCCTTCACCCGCTGGTACAATGTCCACCCATCGTCCCGCAACAAATCCACACTCACAAATATTGGTGCGTCCGCAGGAATCTCCGTCGCATGGTCCGGACCGTAGTGTGTGACGCCACCCGTCCGGTCGCTGTACACCTCGCCTTGCGAATTGGCGTACCGCAGTACAGAATCGTTCGCAATCCCGCTCGCCTCCAAGACTTTGACCATTTTGCGCTCGAACGCTCCCACGTCCGCGTGGAACGTGGGATTGGCTTCTTGGTAGCAAGCTGCCGCGTCTTGACGCTCGTCCGAACCGAGATGAATATAGGGACTGCTGCTGAAAATGGAACGCAACTCGTAGATCAACGAGTACACGGTGGGTGGTAAGAACGGGTTCGTCACGTCAATCGACGCGTCACCAATTTCACACAGACGGTTTGGACAATTCGCTAGATAGCCCGACTCGTACCAACCAGCACTTCCCGTCGTCATGCTGATTTCGGGGATCATTTGGATTCCCACCGCACTCGCTTTAGCAACGGTGCCCATCAAGTCACTCCTAGTGTATACCTTGATCTCCTTCGTTGCTAGTAACGAATGGCCTACAGTATGCGGTAGACTACTCGGAGTAAACGTGAAGCCCTTGTTGCTGACCAAACGCAGCTGGGCTATGTTGAAACCCAATTTTGCAACGGTGTCGGTCAAAATCGTTCCCAACCGATCCGCTGGAACCAGGGATCTGGTCGTATCCAACATAACGCCACAATGAGGAATTAAATGTCGCTGGAGGGCCTGGAGATCGTCTGGCAACGTTGGATGCTGGCCCACTCGCGTGTGTGTGTGCGCAGGAAATCCAAATACGTTCCAAAAGTAGCTGTTCGCCTGCGTGGCGACCCGGTCGCTAGAGCGGGGTCGCATTGCCTTGGTTACCTCAGTCGTCGTCATGCGTTCACAGATGTGCGCCTTCCAAACTACCCAACCGTCACCCCATTTCTTTTTGTACTCCGGGGTAGGGATGATCGGGCCACCGTTGGTTTCGCAAATTGCCTGGCTATATCCTAACTGGTCGCAGAAAACTTGGTATTGATCAAGCACCATTTTCTCATGGTCTTGGTCCTTCATCGTCTTTGGTAGAGTTTCGTTTCGGGCACCCAACGCAACAGCCAACAAACGACCCAAAATATTGCGATCGTACCACCAAGTCGTCGACAACTCAAAGGTGCCGGCAATAATGGCGGTTGGAACTGCCTCGGGCTGGTAATCATTTACATAAAACCGTCGGGTATTCTGCCAAACTTCGTACGCATTTTGATCCTGGTTTGTATCAAAATACAAACGGTTCGAAATGAAAAAAGGTCCCGCAGCCTTGTGCCGTTCTCCCGGATACGACTCCCAAAATTGTTCCACACCGCCAGCGCGTTCCAAATTAGCCTGCCCGGTCATTTCCCAACGAACCACTTGCTTTTCGGGGTAGCCTACATCGGCAATGATTTCTTTAAGAACAACTTCGAAAGCCGTGTAATTAAAGACGGGACTGCGAACTTCGTTAAAACAGGGGCCGGCCATCTGGTAGAGAAAAAAAAGTTTAGAAACGCCTTATACCTTCCGACAACGCACAGAAAAGTTCCACACGGAAAACAAACGTACGTTGACTTCATCCCCACCCAAATGTAGAAAGGGCGGATCATCAAAAATGTCGACGACTTCCTTCAAGATACTCGTCAAGATAGGTTTGAGATCGTGATGGGTTACATTTAGTGGCAATCCGTAGCCTCTTTGGCAGATGAATTCGGGACAGTGCACGACTAGGTGAGGAATACCGGCCCAGGCACCGGCGTGTCCGGGAACGTTGACTTCGGGCATGATGCTTACTCCTTTGGATTTCGCGTAAGCGGTCAAGTCACGCAATTCGCTGGCCGTCCAAACTTGCTGGTGTGGGTTGTTGACGGCGGCGGGATAAGCGAGCTCGGGATGAGAATCCAAGAGAACGTTGAAGGCTTGGTCGTCCGTAAGACGCAAGTGAATCAAATTATAGCGCAAATCAGAAAGGCGATCAACGGCTCGTTTCATCCAGTCCATTGGAAAGAAATGACGCCCCCCGTCAATCAGTACACCCAAATATGGTACAGCGGCCGTGAAGTTCAACGGCTTCGAGGGTTTGTTGAAATCTGGATTTTGCAAGGGATCATCCAGAATGTCATAAGGTCGCTTTTCGGGTGGCGGAGCAACCTCAATTTGCGGTTCCACCTCAGGCGGTGATGCAGCCCTGGCCACTTTGGGTCGAGAGATTCTGTGCTTGAGGCGAACTCTTCGGTCGTCGACGAATTTTTGCACTGTTTCTCTGTGTGCCTTTTGGACTTCATGGTCCTCATCCACTGGCGATTCCACCTTTTCGGGAGCCTCGTGGTCAGTCTTGTGCTTGCGGATGCCTTCCTGAGCAGGACCATGTTCGTTTCGTTTCGTCGTCTTTTGGTCCTGCTGCGTAAGAAGATCATCTTTCTTCTCTGAATCGGGCCGGGTCTTTTGCTCGTCTTCATGGTCATTCTCTCGAGATTCGTGTTCCCGACTGCTTTCGTTCAATCGCCGCTCTGATTGTTTCTGTTCTTCCGGCACAACT
>Ga0160421_1000269_pt1 | contig 11357 bp, 4 predicted proteins | sample TAMARWmetagpilot_FD_108195 | JGI IMG/M metagenome (GOLD analysis project Ga0160421, IMG submission 108195) | Phycosphere-associated microbial communities from TAMU algal ponds, Corpus Christi, Texas, USA - TAMU ARW-7 10/27 metagenome pilot | ecosystem: Engineered > Artificial ecosystem >... | reverse complement strand
GTGACAGTAATTCCGTTTTGTTGGTCGTGACCCCCCAAATCCTTTTCGGGGGTCCGTGAAGGGGGCTGGCGTCCAGACGTGACGGAAAACTGACAGTGAACGGACCGGACAACCAATCCGCAATATTACCAGTCGTGATCGCGGCCCCACACGACAACCCGCGAAGACCGAAAATCTATGTCTTGGGATCGTTCCCTCCAATCCGTCACGACTACAATCTGGTGGGACTCGATGAGAGCGTTTCTGTCGTTGGGCATTCTTCGCCAAGGGACCACCGCATCGTATCCTGTTTTTCTCTTTGGTTTTCTACTGTCACGCCCTTTCTTCCACATTCGTATCCTATAGCTTCTAGTTGCGGGCAAACGATGCCACCATGCAGATCGACCGTATTATAATCGCCTTCGGGATCGTTGGAGTGACTTTGTGTGGCAATGTTGTTGACGGGTTGGTTCCCGTGCAAACGAGGAGCACCAGGACTCTCTTGGGGTCCGTGAGAAGCGCACGGAATCCAGCAGGATCCAGACCTTGTCACGCGGCACCAACGTTCACTAGACTCGCCGCCGTTGCCGTACATGACGAGGACCATGCCGTGTCACCACAGCCAAAGAAGCACAATACTGCCCGTAAGCCGAAAATTGTGTTGGTGGCCGGATTCGAATCGTTCAATCGCGAATTGTATTCTCAAGCCGCCCGCGACCTCGACGTCGACTTGACGGTCTTCGCCGACTCGGACATTCGGGTCGCCTTAACCACGACAACGACGACGGTACGCGATGCCCACGACTTGGCCGTCAATCCAGACTTTGCCTCCGCGGTCCGTCAGGCCGACGCCTTTATAGGTTCGCTCATTTTCGATTACGACGACGTGCTGGCGGTGCAATCGGTCCTCCCCGCGGTCCAAGGACCCCGCCTCGTTTTTGAAAGTGCCACGGAACTCATGACGTTCAATACCGTCGGAAGCTTTTCCATGGCACCGTCAGCGGAAAAAGGTGGTGGCTCTGCCGGGCCACCACCCGCGGTCAAAGCCATCTTGTCTCAATTTGGCTCGGGCAAGGAGGAAGACAAGTTGAGTGCGTATTTGAAGCTCCTCAAAGTCGGTCCAACCTTGCTGCGCTACGTGCCCGGTGAAAAGGCCAGTGATCTACGCACATGGTTGGAAGCGTACCGCTACTGGAATCAAGGGGGTAAAAGCAATGTGCAGGCCATGTTGGCGTTGATTGCGGATCGGTGTCGGGATCAACCGTCCGCCGTGTTGACCGCTTTACCGCCTCTGCAAGTCACTCCGGATATTGGTCTGATCCATCCAGTGCGTAGCCGACAACAACAACAAGACGAAACGAAAGCTGCTTCCTTTACCCAGCCACAATACTTTGAATCTCCAGCGGAATACCTGGCGTGGCGATTGAGTGCGAATACCCAAACGCTAGCGGCGCAACAGGGTTTCGTTTTGGCCCCGGATGACGCTCCTCGGGTAGCCGTACTCCTGTACCGCAAACACGTTATTACGGAACAGCGTTATTTGGGAGATGTCATTCGACAAATGGAACAAGATGGATTACTGCCCATACCCATTTTTATCAACGGCGTCGAAGCGCATACCATTGTGCGTGATTTGTTGACGAGCAATCACGAGCAAAAACTGGTGCGTGACAGGAAACTCCGGCGTGATTCGACCTATCAGCCGTCCCAAGCCGTTTCGGTGGACGCCATTGTGAACACGATTGGGTTTCCCCTGGTAGGGGGACCCGCGGGATCCATGCAAGCCGGACGGAACGTGGCCGTGGCCGAGACCTTGCTAACAAACATGAACGTACCTTACGTGGTAGCTAGTCCACTCTTGCTCCAATCTATTGCACAATGGAAGACCAATGGAGTCTTGGGATTGCAGTCAGTGGTTCTGTACAGCTTGCCCGAACTGGACGGCGCTATTGACACTGTCGTTCTTGGCGGATTGGTGGGCGATAAGATTGCGCTGGTTCCGGAACGCGTGCGCAAATTGAACTCTAGGGTGAAGAATTGGGTGGAACTCCGGCGGACGCCACCATCTGAGAGACGTATTGCCATTGCCTTGTACGGCTTTCCACCCAACGTGGGGGCAGTCGGTACCGCGGCCCTGCTAGACGTGCCACGGTCTCTAGACGCCCTCCTGAGACGGCTTGAAAAGGAAGGATACCGTGTGGGTGATTGGACATCCGATCCGAATGCTTGCGGAGAAAGTTTAGTGGCGGCGTTGGCCACCCTGTGTGAAAACCCGGTCATTACAGCCGGCGCGGACCGTATGCAAGAAGCGATCGAGAGCAAAATTGCCCGTGCCACGGCCGGAGACTCGACGGTAGCCGCTACTCTAGCGCTGCCGGGAGGTGGACTCGGAGGAGCCCAGGTCGTGGCGAAAGATATATCGATCGATGAACTCGAAGAAATGCTGGGAAGCTACATGATGAAAAAAGTGCGGCGAGCCTGGTCTGAGAAAGATCGCGGTCCCGGTGTTACCAAGAATGGCAAGTTCGCTGTAGCAGGGCTCCAACTTGGAAACGTGTGGATTTTCGTCCAGCCTTTGTTAGGCGTCGAGGGTGATCCTATGCGTTTGCTGTTTGAAAGAGATCTGACTCCACACCCACAGTATTGTGCGACGTATGAATGGCTACGGCGTCCCAAGGCTCTCAATGGGCTAGGGACACAAGCATTGATTCACTTCGGAATGCACGGCACTGTGGAATGGCTTCCCGGGCAGCCGCTAGGCAATGATCGCAAATCATGGAGTGATGAATTGCTTGGTGGCCTCCCAAATCTTTATGTGTATGCTGCAAACAACCCGAGCGAGAGTATCCTCGCCAAGCGTCGGGGGTACGGAACTCTAGTGAGCTACAATGTCCCTCCGTATGGTCGAAGCGGACTGTATCTTGAGCTGGCTAATTTGAAAGACTTGGTCGAGGAATATCGATCGGACGAAGGATCCAATGGATCGAATCGAGAACTTTTTGAAACTATTTACGACTTGGCCCAAAGAAGTGGTATGGTAAACGACGTTCCGTTGATGTGTGATTCCAAAAATCCTTTTGATATTGATTGTGAGCAGCAGTCAAACGTCCTCGAGTCGTTGCCAGCCGATGTGTGTTCCGATTGGGTCGTGCGATTGTCTGATTATCTGAATGTTCTGCAAGATCGCCTGTTTTCCAGTGGACTACACGTTTTCGGGCAAAGCCCGTCCGACGAAGACCTGGTGTCTTATCTAGCGGCTTACTTCGGAGAGCAACTATCGGAGAGCGATTGTCGCGATCTAGTGACCAAGTGGCGCGAAACATCAAAGCAGAGCGAGAAAAGCCAAAATGTTTTCACCTCTTTCTTCCAATTTCTCGAATTTGTTGCATTTGGGGAAACCAGTTCAGATCCATCTTTCTCTGAACAAAGCATCTCCGAGCGGGCAATGACGATTGCAGGACTTCTAGATCGTTCTTCGGACGAACTCCAATCTGTGGTAAAGGGTTTGGACGGAGGATATATTCCTCCTGCGCCGGGAGGGGATTTGTTGCGTGATGGACCGAGCGTGCTGCCTACCGGACGCAACATTCATGCTCTTGATCCGTATCGAATGCCGTCCGCTGGGGCTTGGGCCCGCGGTCAAAAAGCAGCGCAAGAAGTCATTCGCCAGCACCAAGAGAATAATGAAGGCCGATTTCCGGAAACGATTGCTGTTACGCTCTGGGGTTTGGATGCCATCAAAACACGTGGTGAATCGGTGGCAATCGTTTTAGCGTTGCTTGGGGCGAAGCCAGTAAAGGAAGGAACTGGTCGTATCGTTCGGTTTGATTTGATCCCTTTAGAAGAGCTTGGCCGGCCAAGGATTGATGTTTTAGCCTCCCTTAGTGGCATATTCAGGGATTCTTTTGCCAACATCGTAGACCTACTTGACGATACTTTTCAAAGAGCAGCTCAGGCCGACGAATCAGACGAAAAGAACTTTGTTAAGAAGCATACCAAAGAACTGATAGCTAGTGGTGTAAAAGATGGAGCTGCTGCAAGATTGTTCAGCAATCCACCGGGCGACTACGGAAGTATGGTGAACGAGGTTATAGGAACCGGAGATTGGGAAGATGAGGAGAGTTTGGGAGAGACATGGAAAGGACGGAATGTTTACTCTTACGGTCGAAAAGAAGGACAGAGCGGAATTGGGGGGACTGCTCGTCCTGCTGTTCTTGATAAGTTGCTGGCAACGACCGAGCGGGTCGTTCAAGAGATTGATAGTGTCGAGTATGGTCTTTCCGACATCCAAGGTATGTGAAACAAAGACTGGAAACCTTTTGCTCAGACTGTTCACCAATTCTGTTTTTCTCTTTGTCAATTAGAGTATTACGCCAATACTGGAGGTACGAATTGTCGCCAAATATAAAGTCCACGTTGTTGACGCAATTGAGCTTATGACTAACATATGCTTTTGCCTGTAGCGCTGAAAAAAGCGGCGGAAAATAGAAAAGAGATTGATCCGAAGACGGGGAAGAAACGGAAAGTATCTATATCGGTAATAGAGGCATTTGGTGGATTTGACGAGAACGCTCCGGTTCCGGTCAAAGATGTCGAGGAAGTGCTTAGGTTAGAATACCGAAGCAAATTCCTTAATCCAAAATGGCGAGATGCAATGCTAAAGCAAGGGTCTGGTGGAACATATGAAATCTCTCAACGGATGACTGCAATGATTGGTTGGTCAGCGACGGCAGAGATTGATAACTTTGTCTTTGACCAAGCTGCTGAACGTTATGCACTTGATGCTGATGTCGCCAAACAACTTCAACGCGCCAACCCGGAAGCGTTCAAGAATATAGTGAGGCGGCTGCTTGAAGCTTCGGGTAGAGGTATGTGGTCAACGGACACTAGTACGTTAGATAAGCTGAAGGATCTTTACGCCGACGCGGACGACATAATCGAGCAAGGGTCCGACTTTCGGGCAAAGATCAAGCAAGAAGCATAATAATACGTCGGAACGCCAATGCAGTCTAGCCCAAAGCCCCTCCAAATGTTGATAAGAATACATAGTTTCTATTTGGTTAAAAAGCAGTTGCATAAACCGACACGATGCGTTCGCTTCCTAACAACTCAAAAATATCGTCGATCGATCTTTCAAATTCGCAGGCTAGATCATCGTCACAGTGCTTTCCATCTATCATCCTCTCAATTTCCAAACGTTCTTTTTTAAGATCAAGTGCGCTTCGTGAGTGTCTTAGAGTCTCGTCCCCTGACAAATGCCTATTTGATGTGAGAACTTCCCGGCCACGGGCGTCCACAATCAAGGGGAAATTATGGACGCGTTTTAACAAGCCATGTGCGACACCGAAGCATGCAAATCGGCGATGGTCTATCAAGTGGAACATCCTCCTCCAAAAATGAGGCTGAAGCTGACCCAAGCGAGATTCACCAGAAATCAGACGAATCCACAATTCGCCGAGACTCCTACTGCGACCGCATGCGCAATAGAGCTCAGCAACCGCTAATTTCACGTCGTTGTACTCTTCGCGCGAATGCGAAGAATGATAGGAGGCCATCTCGTACGAGTTGTTTGAAGTAACGGAGGCCGCTAGTCGATAGCCTCCAAACGCAATCTCATTTTGTTCCGATGGGTACGATGATGCATGGGTCTCAACATTGTCCATAATCTTTTCCGGTCGATCCGTCAACGAATTTTCACGCGATCGCGTCGAAGGGCTATTATCATGGGCTGCGAAGCTGGATTTCTTCAATGCAAAGGCTGCGGCCTGGGATAAGAGCTCTGAAGTGACCCCGGTGAGCGATGTCGTAGCTTTGCTCGTCGCTTCATATCGATTCGAATAAAAGAACATGTCGACGAGAGCAATAACACCATGGTGCTTCAATACTCTCAAACATGCCTGAACCATCTCCATATCTACCTCGGCCCTTTTGGCAATCTGCCTGGCATTCGTTGTGCCATCAATATGCAGCGATACCCAATTGATCGCCAAATCCCAGTCGTACGATTGTAATTGCCAGTCTCGGCGTAGCAGGACTGGAACGGCAAACTCTGGAACCGGAGGGACAGGTAATTTGGGAGGGTGAAATAATTTAAGATTCAGGAAGTTACCTTGGTTGAGTACGATATTACATTCCCAGTCCGAACTGTTCAGCGATACAAGAATATTTTCAAGAAGATCTTGCAGCTGTGGACGTGTTACTTTGTTCGAAAGAAACTGAGTCTCCCGTTCCATATCTCGTAGCGTAAGAGCCAGCTTTGAGAGCACAGGACGAAAGGGTCGAGGATCCTCTGTTCGCCGTAGCACGAAACCGACACAAAAGAGTAGAGAGTTCCTTTCGTATCTCTCATCACTGATAACAGTTGGTCTCGTCAGTAAATGAATACGATGCGTAGAAAGATTTATAATTTTTCCTGTGAGCTCGCTTCCGGTAATGATAAAATCGCTGCAGCTATCAAAGATTGATACTGAATGGTCTGCAGTGGTGGCCTCATCTGACTGGATTGGATCTTGTTGTCGTCCACTTCCGCGGGCGCTTGCTCGCTTCGCCCAGATTGCTTCCTTTTTTTTAGACGAAGTGTGTGATGCGTCTTTTGTTGAGGATGAAGTTTCTTTGAAGCCCATCTTTGGTTCAAGTCTCGCGAACGTTTTCGCTAGCATATCATGAATTGCTTCGAGTGGTGCATTGATGTCTTGATCCATAAAACCAGTCGGGCTTTCGTAGCATACTTTCGGCCCAACATTGTTGTCAAACTCAGCGTAAAATGCACCGAATAAAGGGCATTTCGACGGCGCTTTCGGATTTGGCAAAGGCGATCGACCTAGAGACGGACGCAATCTACTCAGCCCTTTCGATGGTGAGTCAAATACTGGAATGTGTTTCTGGGGTATAGAGTTTTGGAAATTTCTCTGGCGTGGGGTATTATCGGATTTAATTGACGAGGCTTTGGAGGCAATCGAAGGCGATTGCGTGGGTGTTTTCAGGCTGTTGGAGCGCTGACTTGGCGAAGCTGGGACCGACGCAGTGCCTCTAGAAAGGCCCCCTTCATTTATACTTGCCACGATGCGAGGTGGGGGTGGCAAATCAGACATGCTTCGCTGAATGCTTAGTCCGGTACCTTCGTGGTTTCTGAGAAGTTTTTGAGTAAACTAGGTCGACGCCGCGTGAAACGTCAGTGCAAGGTTTTCGGTTCCGACGACAAAGCAAAACAGCGTTTCTTAAACAAGGACTCAGATTGACTCCTACACTTATTTCTCAATGATCGGGGGTGAAGTGTTCGAGTCGACAATTTAACCTTTTATTAGGCCATTGCATCAATTGAGGGCACACAGGGACAAAGATCTCTTGGGCGACGAAATCACAGAAAAGCATCAAAAGCAATGGTAAAAAAGATTCATTGTTTCTTTACCGGTTCTGTATTGACTGTAAAGCCGACACAGATTCGACCCACAACGAAAAATGCAAAATATAGTGTAATTCCTTTACTTCGACTATTTCCGGCCAAATTCAACCCTAACCTGTGAAAAGCATTGGGCCGACACCCAAAAAACGCCTGAGCTTTGCAGCCGACCTCATCTACAGCCCTTATTTGTGAAATTGAAACTGATCGCCTGGACATCGGCTTTCGAAAGATCAAACTGCTATATACTGATGAATGTGTAATGGCTGTCCCCTATCATCTCCTTCAGCTTCAAGATGGCCGAACAAAAGCTTTGTTCACCGTTCCTGCGTCCATTGCCCAGTCTCTCGTTGTCCATCCGGTCCTCTGCCGTGGTGCCGCTTTTTCCTTGAATTATACGGCTGCCGTCGATGACATTCAAAAATCGGCAACAGCAACTGCCGATACCACTGCCTTTATTTTTACAGAATTCTATAGCCCTGTTCCTGATGAGACGGCTTTCGAGATTTCCCAGCGTCTGGCAAATCGCGTCAAAGAAAATGCATCTTTGAAAATATCGAATGTCCTGAGATTATAAAATGAATTTCGCCGATCAAACACCACGTGCGGCAGCATCTGAAATTCAATCCATGACCTATAGCTAGCTGCCATGACTTACAGCTATCTGAACCCGTGTCTATTTTAAAGGAGTGTGCAGAGGGATATTGCTTTGGCAAAAAGCTTACGATGAGTCTTTTCTGCGAGGAACATCGAGCGGAAATGGATACGAAATAACCTGACAAGTGACAGCAAGTCCAAAGTGGTAAAAGCCATCGAGCTTACAGCGATCTTTTATGATCTGTGATGGCGAGTCCTACCAGTACTTGCACCGTCAATACAGGAACAAAGGTGAAAACCACCAGTATGGAAAGAGAATGCATTCGAGGTGATCAGATGTGATGCCCTCAAACCTTTTCCATTCTTTTTAGAATTCTTTTGGCACAATATTGTTATGAACGGCGTCTTTCGTTAGCTTTTGCGTTTGCGGCGCAATCTTCCCATGCTTCAAAGTACTTCCGGCATAATTTCTCGGAATCGTTGTACTTGGCAAAGCATTTCTGTAGAGCGCAAGCTTGCTTTTTACATACTATAAGCTCGACAGGGATTTGAATTTTCTCGTCTTTGCTCTCCGTCATTTTTTATCGCAGAGAACAGCGCGGGAATCAGATATCGGCAGCCGTAGGCTTCCCTATCGGAGGACCTTGACGTTCGACCGCAGATTTAGGAAGTGAAATCCCTCTCTCGAAAGAATAGATTAAACCGCTTATGGTAAGTAGGCCAAACTAGTGCATACTCTGCGATTCAAAAATGGCTGAGCCACTGGATGTGCGTATGCTTTTCTCTCTCGAAATGCTCCCCGTTGCGATTGTCATGGGCAGTGAATAGAGCAAGAAAAGCGACAAATAGAACGACGAATGCAGACACAGCATTCGTAGCTGAGTTGATAGGTTATAGGCTGGAAATTTGCTACCGAAGAAAAAGTCATTACATCGATGTCGCTAACCGTAAGGTAAATCTCTCGAGAATCTTACTAACTGTAAGTTGTACTCTCAAGTAGAAAAAGGTTCTAGAATTCTGCAATAGGGTACCGTTTCTATGATTGGAAAATCCAGTACATTCAAAAAAAGCATAGTTTGGGCCCTTGGGATTAGTGTTAATGCTTAGAAGTCTACTTTGGAGCATGTTTCCCAATCTGCTTGGTGGTGGCTTCGACTTTATCCAGCAGTTCGGAGACCTTGTCAAGTCCGTCTAGTGTCCAACCGTTAATCCCTTCTTGGCAATGTTTGGCAACCAGCTTGCGTAGATCTTCCGTTGCTCGGGTAATCTTCCGGCTGACAGGTTTGAGAAGAATACTCTGCGTAGCGACATTGTCAAGATATAGAGCCAAATCGTCCCGGACCGGGCTGGATTCGATGCCACTGACGGTCCGCTCCAACAGATCGCATGTGGCGTCTGCCTGCAAATACGATTGCACCGTCATGGAAACGTTTTCACTGGTCTGAAAGGTTTCCAACAACTGCAACAAGTCTGCGGCCATGGTCTGGGCCGCGTGCGCAATGAAATCGTTACAAGCTGAACGCAAGGCGTCTTCCAAATCTCGCTTGGAATCCACGCTCGACTCTTGGATCGACACGCCCTCGCGTAATAACGTGACGAGCGCATTCTCGGTGCTCATGGAAAAAAGTCGCCGGTTGCGATTGGCTAAGAAGCGCGCCACCGCCTTACCGGCATCGGAAAAGTCCAATTGCCGTTCCACCGAGCGCAACTCCATATCAAAGGGAGAAAGCTGCTCCCGCAAAATCAAGAGATGCTTGACGAGAAACAAATCTCCGTGCAAGGTCCCCTTGCGGGCCCGAATATAGGTCGCACCATCTTTGAGACTCCGGGTACACGCCTGCACCGCCGTCAAGGCCATGTCTTCGAACACGGCCGGTTCGACGACACGGAATATTTTGGACAAAACGCGCAAGACGACCCGCATGGGTGGAAACCAGGATTCGTATACCTGTTCCAAGTGCCGTTCCGCCGCATTCTCATCGTACACCGTGCTGTCGCTTTCCGGTAATGGGGTACTTTTCTGGAGTTTGTCTGGATAATCCAGGTCCTTCGGAGTGGCCTTGAAGCGGGCCACGTGTTTGGTGAGCGTGGTATTGGCGCAGAAAATGACACGTTCCTGGGCGTCTTGAATGACGCTGGAAATGGCGCGGGCGGCTGCCAGTGTGGTAGGTGACGAGGTGGCCATGGAGCGCTCTTCGCGCAGGACGGAAACGATCTGACAGAGAGTGTCCAAATCCAGCATCGTGACGAGTCCGCGACGAATTGTCCGGTGCAAGGCGGAACACAAGGAAGTCAAGTAGGATTGGAATGCTGCGTCCTGGTAGGTGGTGTCGTCCGCCAGGGTCTTTTTCTGGGAAGCGGCCTTGTCGTGGGGTGGTGGCTTGGTGGTGTCGGCCCCGAAGAAATCCAAATACAACGAGGTCTCGACCGTACAGAGCCGAATCAAAAATACGCTCGCCAGTCGCGTCATCCCGACTGGTCCGTGTTCCTGTTGCAATTTTTCCATGTGCGCGCGAACGGTCTTGGCGAGGAGTTTCTCGCGATGTACGCAGTACGTTTGGCGACACGTTTGAAGGAGTTCCGCGTAGGCTTCGTGTTGGTGTACGCGTGCTTTGACCAACGCCAGGAGTCGGTGCGAGCGCGAGGAAATTCCATGAAAGCGTGTGTAGATCAAGGACGCTTCGAGTTGGTCGGCCTTGACCGGTTTCCGTCCCAGGTCCAGGACGGAGACGATTTGCTGGCACGTAGTGGCGATACGGTCGGCGACGGCTTCGCGCAAAAGGGAGAGGGCAGCCTCCTGGAGTGCCAGGGCACGACGAAAGTACTCGACGTTGCCACTCTGCAAAGGCTTCTTACTCTGCAGCGCCGCTTGCAATACACCTCGGCCTCCAGACTCGTGTTCGAAGTAACCGACGGCTTGGTCGATTTCGTCGAGCAAGGCGGGGAATTCGTCGTCGTCCACTTTAATTTTAGCGAGTCCGTGTACCGTAGAGATTCCCCGGAACAAGACACCAACGAGTACTCCGATACGATCCACCGCATCGTAGTGCTTCAAGGGCGTACCAATTTCCATCGCGTGACGGGTCAAGAGTTCCTCTTCTTCCTGCAACCGATCCGCGGCGGCGGACAATTCCGAAGTGTGTCGGATCAAATCGGCGTGACGGTTGGACAAGTCTTCGGCAATATTGAGTGACGCCCGCAGAGCGTAGCGCAAGGCCGTCGCGTGTTTAAGACTGTGCGCGAGATGGTCCGAAACGCGCTCGGCCTGTGGCATCGTCGTGGCGTCGTCGTCCCCGAGCGACGACCACGACTCGGTCTTTAGCGCCGGGGGCGCTAGGGCGTGTGCAAGAGTCGCACCCACAGGTTCCGTAGGTCCCGTTCC
>Ga0160421_1000268_pt1 | contig 11372 bp, 12 predicted proteins | sample TAMARWmetagpilot_FD_108195 | JGI IMG/M metagenome (GOLD analysis project Ga0160421, IMG submission 108195) | Phycosphere-associated microbial communities from TAMU algal ponds, Corpus Christi, Texas, USA - TAMU ARW-7 10/27 metagenome pilot | ecosystem: Engineered > Artificial ecosystem >... | reverse complement strand
TTTAACAGTTGATATTACAATTTCTATAAACACCTTGTACCATGTTTTCCGAGGATGTCAACGAATCAAGCAGGAATTTTTCCATAAAAAGCGGCAGTCGTCCGTATCGAATATCTCCATGTTTGTGCTGTGGTGTTTCCCATACTGGTAATCAACTGTGTACAAGAGAATCGCCATTGGCTGGCCAATGACGCAAAATGTCATCCAGAACAGGACATTACCAATCGAGCCGCCCGGGAATTTGCGATAGAGATACTTTGTGAACGCAACCAAAGGAATCTGCATCATCATCCCGATAAAAGACCACGGACGAATAATATGAAAGGGTACGCTGACAAGCACCTCGTGCATAACGGCGGAGAGGAAAAAAACGACAAAGGTTGCAGCGACCTTCGGCATCTTCAGTCGCACGCAGGGGAAATACACATGTCGGATCAACCAATAGTGAACAGGCATATTCCAAAGCCTCCAATATGCAGATACTTCCGACGAATTCCACCAATCTTTGTAGAACACACGATCTCCAAATCGCAGAAGCTCAGCAAAGAGGTTCAGATACAAATGGAAATATGTATAGAACATAAGAAGCCATAAATATGTGTTAGCAATCGAAAGTTTCAGCCTACGAAATGCGGTGTAAGTCATGGAAACGGAAATCACACTGAATGCAGCAGACGTGGGCTTACCAGTACTCGGCAAATATTGCTGCGGTGTAGGATCCATTGGTCTCGTCCAGGTCGCTCACTAGCTCTTCCAATGCAGGCTGAACAATTTGTGCCAGCAAAAAGGTGAATAGTGCGATGGACACCGTCATGCGCATCAGGATATCCGCGATTTTCCAATAGCGAACTCGCGGGGACTTCGGGAAGGCAATCTGGTAAGTCAACGTCGGAGCACACCAAAAATAAAAAATGTTGCGGAGAGTAACATTTTGGGGGTAGTTAATGTTCGCCTCATCTGAATCTAGATTTTCGACTAATGCGAGCGTAGCTAGGTGTGGGTTGCCCCCAACGCGACGCGATGATAGCCGGTAATCTTCGTTCGCCAACATGTAAGAAATGAGTTTCATCCATGTTATCGTAGCGTGTAAAAGCAAAATTGCACCAACCGCAGGTCTATCGATGAGATTCCAAACAATACCTAAAGGTATCAGCAAGGCTGAGTGGGCATTGAAGTGATGAAGGATCATGCCGAAGTTTTCGTTGAAGTATTTCCGGCACAACATCCATTCGATCCCAAACGCAATCGAAACAAAGACGAGCTGGAGAAGAAATCCTGATACAAAAGGAAATTCCTGCCAGGGATCTTCCTTGAGGTGATTTAGGTTCTTGTAGTGCTTCACTGCAGTCGTCAAGACAAATCCGTTGCTACGGATTGTGCCCAAGATCAGCCGAAAGTTAGAAACAATCAAAATAATAACGCCTAAATTCAGAAATCCTCGGTAGTTTTGAATGGGAGCATCCGCGCTGAGGTATGAGGGCTCTGCCGCACGATGCACTAAATTTACAGACACGTATGAGTGAAAAATTCGAGCTGTTGTGCAATTCAAGAGAAATACGTACTCGGCTTGGAAGGGGGATAGCCATTGGTACTTCGCGCATCCAACTTATCCGCGTTAAAATCTCGCGATTTGGTCCGACGCATATTTACCCGAGGCATCCCATCTCCATGATGTTCTTGTAGCTTAGCAAAGGAACGCGAACGCTTTATGGTAGGCGCGAAGTAGAGTGGCGGCAGCGTTCCTGGCTTTGCCCCAGGCATGGCTTGGGCCATTTGCAGCGCTTCTTGATGTTGCAAAGCACGCTGGGTTGCGCGAGCGGCCTCGTCAGCGAGAAACTCGTCCGTTTCGCTGTAAGCACAGGATTCCGAGGCAAGCTTTATCCAGGACGAGTGTTCGGCTCGGGAAGGTGTCGAAAAACGCAACAAAGGTGTAATTTCGGTCTCATCAATTTCCTTCTCCGCTGCGTCGGGTGCATGGTACACGGAAAAGAGGAAAAAGTAAGCGCCGGTTGTATCTAGCAAAGGCGGGGGTTCATTCCGTTTGGTCTTAAAGCGCGGGTTGCGTTTCCAGCCATCGTCTCGTACAGCGCATCCACGCAACTGAAGCTCGTAACGTGGAGAAGTATCGTGATGCGATCCGTAGTATGATATTCGGCCGCTTTCTAGTTTCACGTATCGCAAGCTCCACTTAATACCGCCCCAGCCAATGGCGCGATCGAGCTCCTTGAACAGATAGCCGCTCTTGGCTGGAGGAGCAGCGACAGGGGCAGTTCCTGTGGGGTCGCTGCTAGGATCGGAACCGTTCCTCTGTGCTGATTTGGAATGGTCAGCAGAAGACGCGCCTCGGTCATTCTTCATTCGCTCAAGAGCGTGAGTCGCTGACAATAGCTGTGCCTGTAACGCCACGATCTTTTGTTGCAAAGTAGCCGTATCTTCGGAAGATACAGGCGTGGTCATCGTGTCTGTGGTATGTGTAGCCCCTCCTGTCTCCTTGTTGGGACTAGCTGTCTGGCAAGAAAAAAATTAGAATTGGACTCTTAACTCTTTGTACGAAGGAAAATGCAGCGGTAAGATAAAGATGCCCGTTTATACAAGAAGTGAACGATTTTGTCCGGCCTGAGTTCTCCAAAATGCGAAGAAAATAGAGACTCACTCACTGTCAGGGTGAGTTTACAGTTGGAAGCAGACCGGAGCAATACTTACTAACGTTAGGAAATGTCAAAATATCTATAATTTGAAAAGGTATTTAAATTATAAACGTACACAGTTTGCAACCTCGCGCATTCCAAAACACACACCAAAATGAACCGCGACCCGGCATGAAACGTTTGACTGTGAACCAACGTTTTGCTGTTTCTGTCCCCTTTACAACCTTAGGCTACTCCTTCCTTTTGCTCCGCATAGACATCGTTCGCGGTTGTATTCTACGATTCCTTCGTGGGAAACCCGAAGATCGAGCCGGGAACTATGACGTCAAATATAAAAGGCGGTCAGCCCATTATAAACCAAATATCTCGAGCGCAATGTGTTCATGTAGGTTAAGTTGAACAAGTCGAACGGCCGCGGAAATGTTCCTTTTTCAGTTACTCATTCTACTTGCTGATTCTTCTTTGTGACATGTAGCTTCGGCGTATGGATGAAGGCACCGCCATGCCATGGGGGCAACGTCTGAAAACCAAATTTTTAAACGTTTTTTCTAAGAGCGAAGAACAGTCGGAGGACGTGGAAGCATCGAACCAACATCAACAAACGAAGCAGTATCGTCTAGAAGCCACCCGACGAAGCCCTCAACAGTCTCTGTTTTGGAAAATCACGACGTGCAACGGAAGAATTGGCTCACCCCGCCGTTCGACTGGTCTCGCCATTGGCATAAACCCCAACCAAAAACTTGCGATGTATTTGCATTGGATGTTCCGTGTCAATTTTCTATTCTTGTTCGTGGTCATGTGTGTAATGTTTTTTGCTCTCGTGATTCTATTTGCGGGGTTCATAACCATGGCCGGTAGAATTGATGAGGAATGTGTACGAATTGGCGGAGAGCTCTTTGCGTCCACAGACGCAGCCTTTGCTGATGCCTTCGCCTTGTCGTGGACAACTTTTTCGACCGTCGGATATGGTTCGACGGCGCCAGCTTTGAGCTACCAAAACTCGAGCCCAACCCATTGTTTCTTTATCAATTTTATATGCTCGCTCGAAGCTTTGTTGGGGGTGTTATACTCTGGCTTTTGTGGCGCAATTTTGTTTGGCAAAGTATTGCGTATTCAGTCACACGCACAAGTGATCTTTAGTGATCCGATTGTTATTCGGTTTGGTCCTGGGGTACGGCGAAACAACGATTTTGATCCCAATCACGGGCACGACGAATCTTCGGACGACGAAGAGAAAGAGCCCTGTCCGGTGTTGGAATTTCGAATCATCAATCGACTCTACAATGAAGTTGGTGGCGAAATCATGGACGCAACCCTGAATGTCGTTGCCAATGTCGATGCGAGTGATGCCGATCCCTCCTTACAGGAGTCTTTTGAAAATGACCGGAATTCGGCCGCCCAAAGCATTTCAGGTGAAACTGCGAGTGACACAAGTAGCATAGCAGAATCGACGAGATTCGATTTGTTGACATCTGTTATCAGTCGAAATTTTTTGGGTCGTTATCATCGCCGTGATCAGCAAGCATTGGATGAAGACCCGTCGGCAAGGCTTGTTAGTAAGCAGATATTTTCCAAGATGGTGATCGAAGCCTCGGACCACCCGTTTTTTAAGCGAGTCTGGTTGGCACGTCACGTCCTTGACGAGCATTCCCCCCTATTGAAACCCCGACTGCGTCGACAGATTCGTCGACACGGTGGTTCCTGGCCATCGCGTCTCAACAACTGTGACGATGTTCGAGAATCTCTTCAATTCAACCAAGTTTTAGTCTCATTGAACGGTGTTTCGAACGTCTCAGCGTCGGATGTTTACGCTCAAAAGATTTACGACTTTGTGGATATAAATATTGGCTATCAGTTTGTGAATATTCTCTATCGTGATGGGGATGGCTCCCTCGGTGTTGATACGGATTTAATCAATGACGTACGGGAACAAAACGGAGGTGGAGGCGAGACGCTGATTTTCGACGAGTAAGCCGAAGCAAGCCGGTTCCCGCCTACGAGCGGTGACATATATATACATACATATGATTATATACATAAGATATGTTAGATCATTTTCTTTAGGATTTTTTTTAAGTGAAAGGGGATCTCTCTAGTAGAGAGGAGGTAAACCCACCTTCCAATGACGAGATTCCTCCTTGCTCGAGAAGAATTGAGGCTCCTTCCATGAGCAGAGTGGCTAGCTGTAAGATTTTTAAAAAAAGAAAAAGGATTTGACACTGACAGATGATGCAAAACACGCGGACATACATTGCGTTTTTTTTTCAAGCGCAGCTGCAACCTAACATTCCGATCGTTAACGTAAGCAGCGTAAGCGTTCCCTGCTTGCGGTAATAGAATTCTGTCAACTCTTCTCGGTAACTTGTTGATTTCTTAGGTGACTTGTTTGTCACGGTCAGTCTGTCCTTCCAGCGTCCAGCTGACGTGTCGAGCTGCCACGACAAATGGGAGAATGAACCTTGAAAATCAGGCGCAACCGTACCTCGCCCCCATGATCGTTCAACATTTTGATTGTTATGGTTTTTTCTGTTAGCAGTCAAACACGCTGTCAATCAGGACAAAAATTGCCAAACGTAAGATGACTGCAGTCGAACCTAAATATCAAACCGTGCTGCTGGATATGGATGGCGTCCTTGCCGAAGTTTCCAGATCCTACCGTAGTGCCATATTGGCTACTTGTCACCACTACGGAGCAAACTCCGTGTCCTTCGAGACGATTACAGATTGGAAAGCTAGGGGTAACGCCAACGACGACTGGCAGCTCTCGTATAACCTGATTCGGGATGATCCGGAAGGTCGAAACGACATTTCTTTGGAACAAGTTACTGCCACTTTTGAGGATTTATATCAAGGAACGACGACGAAAGAAGGATTGTACAAGTTGGAGACGCTCATTCCGGCCCGAGAAACGTTAGAAAAATTACGTAAACGGTCCACGCCAGGCATGGGTATTGTGACTGGTCGGCCCCGAAAAGATTGCATGACGTTTTTGAAAAATTTTAACCTTGAAGATCTCTTTGACGCGCACTACTGTATGGAAGATGGCCCAAGTAAACCTGATCCTTACCCTGTTCGTCGTTGCTGTGAACTTCTTGGCGTAGAGCCCACCAAGTCTGTGATTCTTGTGGGTGATACTCCAGATGATATTCAAGCAGCAATTTCAGCGGGAATCACTGGCGTGGGAGTTACCACCCCAGAAGCGGCCGAAATGCAGGAAGCCAAAGGGAAACACCATTCTTCGGCAAAGCTGAGTGTCATCATGAAAGAGCGGGGGGCTGATGTCGTCTTGCCACCAGGCTTTGTGGAACTTGTGGACTTCATGAAACACCCAAATTAACAATAAGATAGTTCTGAATCGAAAGGACCTAAGTGTACCTTATAGATAGATATGTTTGGGATTCTCTACGAGCTCGAATTCGGGCTGGGCTTGGCGACAAAGTTGCCAACGTAGCGAAATTCAGCCAATATGCCTTTGGGAGACATGAATCCCCAAAAGCCGTTTGATGATGCTGAAGCTACGTCTTGTTTCATCGTTACTGTTCCTTCTGTCAACTTGATCGTACCATCATTATTCAGGTCCTGTCGAGCTTGGAAGTAAAAGCGCTGTTCCAAGCCAGGACTCGGAAGAACTGTGTCAACAGAAAACAGCAAATATTCCTCTTCATCTTCGCTGGATGTTTCCAAGTCCCAGCCCCAGGCTTTAATTATTTCTAGCGGTTTACCTGACAAGCCTTCGTGAGATATAAGCTCCGTGAAGCCGTCAGATCGAAAATGCAGCGTCATTTTTCCGCCAAAACTGTCGGGCGGCGGACCAGAATCGTCGTCCGCAGACAATGGAACGGAAGTGAAGCGATAGGTAAAAGTCCAATAGGAGGCGGCCAATGTTGTATACTGAACGGACTTAGTGCGAATGGGCGGCCGCTGAACAGCTTCTCCTGATGGTCGCAATTGGCTCTCTAAATCTTGAGCTTCACGGCGCAGTTGGTGTGCTCGCTCCAACCAATTCCCGTGGTCCTTTTCGTTCTGGTTTCCAGAAGAAGCCCCTCGGCTCGTTTGCATATCAACAAGTAAACAAGGGCGTCTTATCGACAATTTCCGGCAGCCACTGGACTGAAGTTTGCTGAAGTAGGTTCCTGGTGTAAACGCGACACAGGTAAGTCGATCTCGGCACAAACATGAGATGTATAGCAGGAGTAGCAGACAAACATGATGACCCATCACATATCGACAAAACTGTACTCGAGTTGCGGTGACAGTCTTTTCGTCACGTGGAATAGTTTGGAGTCCCGGAGTTCTATTCGTGGGCTTCATGCGCCTGCCCTATTTGGTTGTCAAGCACTTTTGTTTGATGTGATTTCGAGGCTCATTTGATAGTAAGTGGCAGCAAACGGCTTTGCATTTGTCATCGTCACCGTCTCTGTCAGAAACGTGATTACTGGCAACGTTTCAGTATGTGTTTTGTCCTTTCCCTTTTATATTTCGGAGAAGCAATGTACTTTCAAAAATGTACAATTTTGTAAATTCAATACTTAAAACAGGGATCAAAATAGCGAGTGTCCCAATGGTTGTCTAAACGGTATTCAAATACTACCCAGGTCAATATGACGTGTCGGTTCACTATCAAGTCGATACCCAATTGCATGTTAGCAGGGTTCCGCGCAGGGTATTCTGATTCGCCCTTCTATTCGAATCTCACAATTTGGAGATTTCTCGAGTCTTCTTGGCTGACCGTGAGTTTCCAATGTTGTGTGTCAAAAAATTCGGTCCACTTCACGTCGAGACTTGCAATTTGTGAAGATGATGAAGCATCTGGCATGCATTTTGCTCCTTCAAGCAACCAGCTATAAAAGCGCCTTGAGTTTTCCGACCTGCAAGCATCCGAGCATTCGTACCTTCGTTCAGCGAACGAAAATATCGCTTGACCAACAAATATACGGTATTGTGCCGCCTGATAGTACGATGAATAAATTGATAGTGGGAAACAAGTATGCCTTGACCGACAAGCTCAGAGAAAGTACTTCCGGAAAGTCGAAAATATGTGAAGCTTTGCGGCTTAATGCCGTAGGACAGCCGATCGGGAAACCCGTGACAATGAAGATTTCGTCCAATTCGGAAGCACTTGAAAGAGAAAACGACAACTACATTAAACTAGACGATACGGAAGGACTTTTTGTTAGAATTTTGGATTTTTTGCCACGTGCCGAAACAAACGGACAGCATTTTCAAGACAAGAGCGCTTTAGTGATGGAAAGCGGTTCGGAAGATTTGCGTAGCTTTTTGAAAACGCACGGACCACTCGATGGTGACGAGCTCCGTGAGACTGTTCGAATGGCCGCTAGATGTGTGGGTGCTGTACATGAGAAGAAGATGGTGTGGACGGAAGCAAAGGCTGAAAATTTTGTTGTAAAGAACGATGGCCGCACGATTAAAGGCATTGACTTGGAATCTGCCGTTCGGCATCGAGACAACCCCATTGACTTTTCGGCCGAAGCCTGCCCACCGGAATTCGCTCTTGCTTTTTTGTGTGGCCGAGAGCCTTTCGTCGAAATGGAGTACCATTTTGATGTTTGGTCTTTGGGAATGGTGCTGTATGAGATAGCGACTGGTCAGCACTATTTTGGTTGTGAAGACAATATGGCGGTCATTGCAGCCCAGTTACGAAATACAAAACAGATTGATCTGTCCCAGCAGCCAATTAACAATGATCTCAAAGATCTGATTGCTTGGTGTCTGCAAATTGATCCTGTAGAACGACCAACATTAGAACAGATATTGCAACATAAATTTCTAGAGAGGAAAAAATAAGCCTTGCTCTTTGACCAATTTCCCCCAACCCGCTCATATCAATGCTTTATACTGCATAATTATCGTGGTTGAAATGGGGGATATCAAGTCGTTATATCACAATCTTATTCTTATTTATTTTCTTTTGTCTATGAGTTAGGTTGTCGTCGACAAGGAAAGAATGGGGTACAGCAAAGTAGCTGCAAAAGTCTATACACAAAACTGCAGTCATCTCCATTGAGACTTTCAATCATTGGTCTGATGCACAATGATTTTCCTTACTTAGCTCCACGCTTCGATGCTAAAACGCCCTGCCAGCTGAATTTGATTTAGTATTCTCAGAGCTGCTTTCTGATCATCTCCACAGGCTCTAGCAAGAGATTCCACAATTAACTGCTTGACCCTGCGTGCCATGTTCGGCCCACCTGCGATGTAGATTGCCCCATTGCGATGCAGTAAATGATTGGTCAAGAACGTTTCCTCCGCGTCGGCCTTTTCCAAGACTTGTTGCACGTAAATCTTGTGCCACTGATCGCGACTGAAAGCTGTCAACATGCCTAGACGACCGGTTTGGGAGAGTTTTTGCCACTCGTGCTCGTAGTAGAAGTCGGAGTCTTTCTTCCTGCATCCGAAACACAAAACATTGTCACACTGTAGACCATTCTCATCAATGTTGTTGATGTCGTTACTCATACTTCCATTTTCCAGCCCGTTCACGAGATTAAACATCGCTTCCCGTTCATAAATCAGCCCTCGCAGCGGGGCAATACCAGTACCGGCTCCAATAAAAAGTGTCGGTACGTCCAGACGTTTGTTTGACTGCGATTCGCTAGAAAGTTCTAAAGGCAAACCCGAAAACGTCCCTGGACGTATCCACATTCGAACTTCTGATGGTGATTCCCCTCTCCGATCATTAAGACGTGAAAGATAGCTAGAACAGAGGCCATGATAGGCTCTCCCGAGGGGTGTAGTTCCCTCTACCTTAGCTACACACAGCTCTATAGCGAAGCCATTCGCATTCGGTTTGTCGGAAGCTTCACAAGTCATCTTCATCATTTCATACGATGGTGAGCTGGCGATACTAAATTCCCGACATTGTATTGGTGACAATAGACCTAGCACCACCTCGACTGTCAATTGCGAGCCTGGTGCGCGGAGGGAGTCAAAGTCGTGTAGGATATCGGCCCAGCTACGCTTTTCTCTCAAAACATAGTCACCGTAGAGCGCTGCACCCGACAAATCGCTCAGCGAGATTAGTTTGGCCCGCTGATCTTTCCCAAACTCGTGTTCCAAGGAGCAAAACTCACTTAGCGCCCTCAAGTCTTCGCGTTCGGGTAGAGCATGAATGTCCGCACAAAAGATCAGCCAACCATATAGGGTACAACGTTTAGGCCAGAAAGGGCAGCACACTCCCAAAAACTCAGCTGTGTTCAGCATTTTGGGGGTAATGGTCAAAATACAATCACTATTTTCGTGAATTTGTGGGGGAAGCGCACGAAGGAATTTCGACACTTCTTCTGGATCGTTGGATGGTATTACCGAAGCGACATCACCTGCTTGGTAGGGTAGCGAATTTCGCTTCCATTGGTAGGCAATAGTTTCGGGCTGCGTCGCTTTTCTAGCTGCGACTAAGCGAATGTGCCGTGTCTCCTGTTCCCAGTCACTTCTTGTTAAACGAATGTTGTCCTCGACACGTGTTAGCAAGGGTTCCTCGGAGATCCGGCTAACACACCCAGTCGTCTCGACCCGATGTAAAGAGCCATTATAGCTATACGCCGTTAGCGGCCTCAAATGCGAGAAGAACGCGCTGTATGCATGGCTAAACCCTGGTTCCATCCACTCGTCGAGTAAAGGTCCCTTACGACGCTCGTCCGATACAATTACACTGTATGCCGCTCGTCTTGATCCTGGAGAGATGAAGGATGGCGATCTGCGGGGACCTTCATTTGGCAACCCTAGAGCTTTGATTGCGGGCAACAATATGCTATCAATCCATACATCTAGATCAGCAATCACACCACCGTTTGCTGTGCCATCATCTCCGTATCCCGGCTGGCAAAATGTAGTCGCACCAAGCTGCATCAAACGGACCGCCAGCTTCCGCCCTGCAGCACAATATTGAGGACCGTACGCTCGATCTCCTAAGCTGTAAATAGCGAAAGAAATTCCATAAAAAGTGTCTGAAGGTAGTGATTTTAGCAATCTGCAAGAACAGAATGGATGGGATGATTCGAGTTCTCGGTGTTCAGTACGCTTCTCGACGAAACAAACGGAAAAGAAAAACATACACACTTACAATTGCTGCCAGGTTTGTCTTATGGTATCAGTATGTTCTCCATCCCCGGTCGTGCTAACAAACAATAACAAGAATGCGTTGCTTTGTTTGGTCCTTTTAACGAACGTTTGCAAATCACCCTTGATCTCGTCGTCAAATGTAGCTCCGACGCGATTCTGCAAGAGGGTCAGACTTGGAACGGTTTCGGAAATGATACGAGCGCTTCGGCGAGCACAAGCCTTCGCTCGGCCAGATTGAGTGGCAAACAACAGGTGACAGCTAGTAGGAACAGTAGACAGAGATTTCATGAGAAACAAGTACGAGTTAGAATGACACGCGGCTCCTTGTTACAAACGAAGCAACATCGTGATGTTTCGCAGACCGTAACAGATCTCGACGTTTGTCAACTGAAAAATTTGCTTCACCAGTTCCGTTAACAGTCGAATCAGTCGAATCATGTAGCAAACGCGTCACAAATTTGTGACACGCCAAAGACTGTTCAGCAGGCATTGGTGGGTTTGTGGTCTTTTTCAGTAGCATGGGCAGTACGCAAACTATGCCAATGTGCCAGGCATACAATGTTGGATCCAAGAGTCGCTGGAGACTCTTTCATCAGGCATTGGGGTGTCTGGTGGTCTTTCAAAGTGTACCAACACTACAGAAAC
>Ga0160421_1000267_pt1 | contig 11397 bp, 6 predicted proteins | sample TAMARWmetagpilot_FD_108195 | JGI IMG/M metagenome (GOLD analysis project Ga0160421, IMG submission 108195) | Phycosphere-associated microbial communities from TAMU algal ponds, Corpus Christi, Texas, USA - TAMU ARW-7 10/27 metagenome pilot | ecosystem: Engineered > Artificial ecosystem >... | reverse complement strand
TGCCTTTTAATTCTGCGGTTTGCAACCGAACCTGCTGCAGGCTTTTCGACTTCGAAACACTCAAAATCGGCGCGTCAAACTCGGCAGGATTCGTTGCGAATCGAAGCGGATCAGTCAAATGCGATTCGCAAAGCATTGCCGCTGGAAAGTGCAGTTCGCGTACCTCACAATTCAGCAAATCCAGAGATCTGGAAGCAGCTCGTTCCAAACGCCTTCGACACACAGCATGGCGTAGACGTTCGTGCTTGTTGGCGCCACGACGAGTTGCCGGAAACCGTAGCCGATCGGTTTCTGGAGAAGATATCGTCCGCTAACGATTTTTTTAAATACCGCCCTCAGCTTCGTCAGCAACTGGCAGAATCAATCGAGACTTTCACCACATTCTGTTCTGACCGTGTCAGGGACGCGGACGAATTCTCCGGTCGTATTGTTTCTACACGAGGCCCCGGTGGTGCCAAGTGCCCTGTTTGGCATCTCGATCATGTGCCAGTGCGTTGGATTCAAACGTTCTATGGACCAGGCGTCATGTACGTGGATGGAGATCACGTAGCGTGGGAAAAAGTGAACGCATTGGACGATACCATGTCAGCTAGGGAACGCAATCGGCTTCTGGTGAACGAGGATGCGAAGGTGAATCAAGTCCCAGAGGGTGGGGCGGTGGTGCTCTTGGGGAAACAGTTTAATCGGCATAGCAAGGACCCAACCGTTTCCATGGCTCCGTCGGTACACAAATCGCCGGAAATTGTGAACCCATGGCAGGGGCGGGTTCTGATGACCATGGACGTTGTAACGCCGCTTGAAGAAGGCTGAATTTCCACGCTTCTATTGAAGGAAATTCTGCGTCAACACGTACACGTACACGTACACGTACACTACCCACATAATATCATATTTTAACCATCACGTGTATTATTATTTGTGTACGAGTCTGATTTCGATAGCAGTTCCCATTTATCCTACTTTTCTTGCTCGTCCATCATGCCCTCCGAATTGTTTTCCGCGCCGAAGCAAAACACGGGTCCGCTTGCCACGGTCGAGGACGAGTGCAAGTGGTCCAGCTCGTCAATAGCTTCGGCATTGTGGTCCGTCCACAACAGAAACTTGGAAACCTGATTGGCGTGAAGAATGGACATGAACTGTTCGGCCACCGTCGTGACACCTTCGGTCCACAACCAATCATGTTCCTTCATGGCGGTCAAGCTTGTCTTGACCGTTTGTAGAGCCTCCCATTCGTCTTCCCAACCCGACTTTGCGTTCGTGAGATGCTGCAATTGCTCGTCCGAAAGCTGCAGTGTCTGCTTCAAGTCCTCGAACTCGGGAGAGTCCTCCAATGAATGCAAAACGTACTGTTCGGACAGCAAATCTTCCAACATCTCGACGACTTGAAGCTGTTGCGATAGAATATCTTTGGCAGCTTCTTGTCGTTCCGCGACGGTCAAGACTTGCTGGCCACGATCCATCGAAAGGGCTTCCGTCAAGGCGCTGGCGTTATCTTGTGCACCCCACTCGTGGGCCTGCAGTTGCTGCAGAGTCTTTTCCAAAAGACCTACTTCAGTCTCGTACGCGTCCACCTAAGTGCCGACCATGGCGATAATACGTACGTGTGAGAACGGGGTAGAGCGGTTTGCGAATTGTCCACCTCCAGTGGACGTACCAAGTTCTTTTTGCGTAACCGCCGGAGCCGTGCCGACGCACGGTTTCGTGCCAGTCGCTTTTGGCGTTTATCATCTTCCTGTTGTGCCGCGTAAGAGTTCATATCGGGTAAACTCATTGAACGTTGCTGAGCAGACGCTGGTGCTTGGGGGTTGTCCGACTCCCTCGTGTGAAGATTCGCAGGCGCACCAGGATGACTGTGATCAATGTGCATCAAGGAAGATTGGGAAACCGGTGCGGGAGGAGGCATGGCCGCTGGCGAATTAGCCGCAGCGCGCTGGGTCGCAAAAGGAGGCTGTCGCTGCGGGGCTCCCAAAGGATTCGGAACCACGGCTGTCTCACCCTGCTGACTACCCGGAGCGGAAGGAGGAGGCATTGTGGTATTCGGCAAAGAAGGTGAGCTGGTGGCTGGAGCCGACGCTACGATTGTTGGAGGGACGATCGATGTCTGTTGAAAGTTGGGACAGGAGAAAGTATTGGAATGGAGGCCAGGATCGGGGACAGCGGAACCTCCGGTGCTGTTGCCTTGCGCTGCCATGGCCGCTGCCGCTTCGGCACCGCGCCGATATGCTTCGCGTAGAGCCTTGACATAATCCTCCGAGTTTCCAGGAAGTATCGTACTGTTCGGAATACTTTCGGATTCCGTAGAGTTTAGAGGCGTTGCGTGTAGTGCCAGAGTGGCCGAAGACGAGGCCGGAAAGTTCGGTAGAGGAGGAGTTCTCCACTGTCCGGCAAGCGCTGCTCTCTTGCTCGATTCCTCGTCGTCAGCCGAAGGCTGAGGATTAGAAGAAGTAGGTGCTTGATTCATTCTTTGCTCACTGTCAATGACTGACTAGAAAGATACGATTTGTGGAAACATGAACACGATGCTTGAGGGGAAAAGATATGGATGATGTTTCCGGCGAGTATTGTTTCCGGTATACAAGAATCAACACGAACAGCAAGTTTCACCTCACAGTCAGTCACTATGAAACGAAACCGGAATTCACGAGTCGGTGGTTAATGCAATTCCTCGCGAGCTCACATACAATTCCATGATCTATATTTGGGACCCCATGCTATGGTACCTACCAAGACTGTACGACATGTACAGCCAATCCAGAACCACAGCGACATCTTTATCTGAAGTACACCAGCCTAAATGCCTTTCAACACGTCATTGACAGTGAGCACTACTTCTGTTTTGCCACCGTCCAGAGCGGCAATGCTTACATCTCACTTTTTCGAGGAACAAACCCTGAGACCGCCTTTTGAGAGAATCTCCGGTCTCAACCACTATGAAGTTATGCAGTAGACTGTTCATCGTCCTCTGCGCCGACTTATGTACTTTGACTTTATCATGGGTCGTCCCAAACAACGAAGCCACTCGTCGACGAGTGGGCATTTTGAACGCAATCAAAATGCCGTGGGATGCTGCTGGCAAACAAGCGTCCAAGACTCCTTCCGCGTCGGCAACCTCACTGTCGGGCATACAAGCATCCAACAAGGCAAAGATGGAGATTTTAACTCTCGGTGCGACTCTTGACCGTGGCCAAGCGTACAACCCAACATCAGGAGAATATTATGCGGATCGTATGGAAATTGCCAAACAAAAGATCGGCGAGTTCGTTCGAAACAATCCCAACAACGTCCCCAAAGATATCGAAGAAATTAAAGGAGAATGGGTGGGTTAAGTCATGGCCCCTGATCATCGTGTTACTCTGCATCAATCTTCTCAATGTTTCGTTATTCTTGCGCAGGAATTGATCCTAACCACTGTCAAACACGGCATTTTCCGCTCCAGTCCATTCTTCCTCGCAATTCAAGAGTCGTACGAAGAGTACGCCGCGGTCAAGGAATCCTTCGGTATGCCCAAGGCTGATTTATTTTTCAAGCTCCATGAATTACAAACTTGCTCCTGGGGCGTCAGCAAAATTGGTCGTGTCGCCCAGCACATTACATCAACGACGCTGTATTCCGAATTCGATACATCTATTTTTAGTTTGACCGTCATTCCAATTCTGGGATGGTTTAAACTTCTGCCAACCTTTGGTGGTTGTGTTGTGACAGTGGCTTCTGCGGAATTGGTCGATGGCGGCCTTCTGAAGATGAAGGTCGACTATACAACGGCTCGCAAAGTTCCCGGACTGAATGGATTGGGGGAGTGGATTTGGAATGTTCGGGTTCCGGTCGGTGCCATTTGGAAGCGTTTGCCGTGGAATGCGGGCCGCGACGCGACATGCAAGGTATACGTACGCTACGTAGACAATGACTTCCGGATCGTTCAGGATGTATCGGGTGACTACTTTGTCTATACACGGCCAGTTGTACCGCGTTCGTTGGATTTGGTCTCCGAGGAAAGCGACTCGGGCAAATGAGGGAGCATATTCTTGCAAGTAGTTAGCAAAGTCTCTGGTCCGTAATTAACAATTATGGTACAAAACACTACATAAGGCCTACTTTGACGGTATTCGGTAGACACTCGCTACTCCAATGCTGGAGAGTCCTTCCACGTCTCTTGTGGGAGACCCACATGCCAGATGGTGTCCATCATGAGAAAGCGCTAGCCCTGAACCCAGTGAATCTCCTTGAATATCTGATCTTATAAAACCCACCGATTTCCATTGAAGCTCGTCAAGGTTGAACTGCATAATGTACACGCGGCCGTACGCGTATTCCATGTACTCCGGGTCGTTACTATGTTCCGAAGACTTCAGCGCCGGGGTCCCTGGTGAGGAAATTGCCATCGTGTATCCGTCCCTACTGAGCTCAATCCTATCTCCAAATTTTTCGTAAATGGACATGGCATACAAGTCTGAGCCGAGTTGCTCCCAGTCGTCACCAACCAGCCGGTATACCTGGACACGATGGGAGCCGTTAGACGCTACGGCCAACACGTCTCCATTCAAATTAAGGGCGATCGAAGAACCGAATCGATCTGACGTTCTATTGCCTCGCAGCATTTGTCCAAGCTCATACCAGTCGCCACCTTGCCATCCGTACACCTGAACCTTTCCGGAATCGTCGCCATTGTCGTCGACGGTGGACCCCACATTCCCAATTGCGAGACGAGTGGCGTCACCAGATATGGAAATATCACCTATGAGCTGGTCGATTGGAATTGTGCTGTGCACCTTCCATTTGTGAACCGGAGACGTATTTTGTGTCCATGACGTGTCGTCTTTGTAGACTTTGAGTTGGGCTCTGTTGACCGTTTCGGAGGCGATCGCAACCACATTTCCTGCATTGCTCAAAGCCAGCTTAGTTTCAAGAAGTTGATCCGCTTCTCCGTTTGCTGTCAACTCGGAATCAATGAGTATGGGATCGTTCAAAGGTTTCCACCTGAATTCCGTAAAGGTAGATTTGAAATAGTAGAAAAAAGCGTAGTTGCCCTGGGTAAAGACTACTCGACGGGCGTCACCCGCCATGGCCAGATGTTGTCGCTCTTCTCCTTCTTGTTGGGTGTAGACATTACCAGGAATAGAAATTGTATCTTCGAGCACCCATCCCGCCGTTTTGTTGTGGTGGAATACCTGCACAAACCCGGGTTGTTGTGCGTTGCCCCCCAGTCCAATCGCAAGACGAGGACCGTACTCCCACTCCGAAAGGGCGATGGCGTGTCCGTATCCTTCCCCAGAACGCTTCACCAGTGGTCCTACAATCTCGGAGCTGAGTTGATCCCAAGATTTTGCAGATTCTCTTCCAGGCTGTTGGTTGGAAGGCACCAACAACAGCCCCGACGCTGTATACATAGAGGGTTCCCGGGGTGTCTGGCTCTTGCTACGGTACACGCTGACTAAAATGAGCACAAACAAGAGCAGCCCTACAGTGACGATCATCCGAGTACGATGACGTCCGCCGCAGCAGCGATTGCGTCGAGAGACGTGGCTCACTGCTGCATCGTTTTTCATAATCATGGTGTTGTCGCCGGAGTTGTCGAAAAAGGCGTCGGGCCCTTCGCCCACAACATCGCCGTCCCGATATGAAGCAACTTCGTCCACGGAGGAAACCATACTTGTTTGCAAAATGAGGATATGACTTTGACCTTAAGTGGGCTTGCGAGAGTCAACGAAAACCCCCCGAGAAGATGCAAGGCCTGTTTGGGTAGACCAGATATCTCAGTGAGAAGTCGAAACGGCTGTTCAATATGGAAGACCGAAACAGGAAAGACGTCCAAAGACTTGACAGAGACCAGTCGTATCCCAAGACTAGAAATTTTGGGTATTATGACTTGCGAATGCTGCGATAACTACCAAGCACTATTTACAAGACACATTTAACACTCGGGAATTTTCAAAATGACTTTTGTCCAACAATATTGATCGTGATAGGATTGTCATTGTTGCTATACAGCTGGCAAAGCCTGTGCACGTCCCAAATAGCTACTCTCTCCTTACCTTACGTCGCTTCTCCGTCACGAAACTCGATTCGCTTGCCGTCAGCATTGTTGCATTAATCACTCTTCCTTGACTGTATTAGAGATCAGGGACTCTGGACTGAGAAGTGACAATACCTTATTCTGGTTTTTTCGATCTTAAAGCTGTGCCTTTCATTCCGCTCGTTTTACTTTCAAGGCAATGGATGTGAAAATCACGCTAAATAACCGGCAAATTCCTGTAACTGCTGCCGTAAGGTTGATTAAAAAAAAGGCAGAAAGTTCTTGACGATGAAACGCATAAAGAGAGTGTCTCATATTTGGCAGGTCACGCTATTCACAGTCAGGCTCGTTGGTTTGTTGACGAGTCACTGACTTCGTTGAAAAGTTATATTGTCCATTTTATGCCATGAAAGCAATCCAGAAATAGACTATTAAGTAAAACAATGATGTGGTACTGTGGCACTTAACGGAGTTTTGTTTTTTTTTAGGAATGCGTATTTGTCGACTACGCATAAAATGACCTCCTGCCGAAACCTGGTTATCCCATTGGGTGCTGATGCTAGCCACCCTACAACGCTCAACAAGCGAATGTAAACAATTTGAGTCCACTTTCCTACGAACAACGTAATTTCAAAAACCTGTTGACTATTCCACTACTTTCTACCCAAGCATCCCCGCTACGTTTAGCGTCCAGCATTTCTAACATGGATAGGGAGACCAAACGCCAGAGCGTAGCTGATAACACACAAAAGGATATAACGTATCGATATGAAGTATCGTCACTTCAAAACAGAACATCGGAAAATGCTCAACGTGATTACATTTCGGCCTATGGGAAGAGTCAGAACGATGTAATCTCCCCAACAGCAGTTCATCTGATTTCAAGGGTCTCAACAGATCCGAGTAATTCTGTGCATAGTGATCTGCCGTCGTGCATGGGCCCGAGTCCGAACTTATCGGTATCTGGAAGTTTGTCTCGTAATCACACTTCCGCCGAGTCTGATTCTTCTCCCTATTTTGAATCTTCCACGCCGCTGATGCCCTATTCTTTGTCAAAACCTCACCCTACGGGGGAAACCAATTCGTCGGAAGCATGCGCCAGCAACGCAACTGGTATGGTGTGTTCTGTGCTCCCGGAACCAAACCGCTCCAGGTGGCGACAAACCTTTGGGCCGAGCCACGGGACCGATCAAACGGCTCTAGAGAACGTCAGTCTTAAAGCACCGCAGCGTGCTTTTAAAAACTCATCACGTGATCAGTTTGGTGCCGTGGGCGACGATGATGATATTTGCTCATCTTCTGACGAGGAAAATGGAATGATTGCAATTGGTATTCCCGATAAGATTCAATCACGCGCTAAAGAAAAGATGCAACAAAGCAATATCTCCCAAACTATCGCTGAGGAACTAGCGCGACAAGAGCATGAGGCAAAGTTAAAGAAGAACCAGCTTCCAGCCAAAGCAATCGTCACACGGCGCGTCACGGAACGCAAACTGGGCGCTTCGAAGGATCCTCTATCACAGAATCCCATGATTGGAGAGAAAGATCACGTACTCCAACCCGGCTCGGTTGTTGCTCGAGCCGGTTCAGAATCGCATCGTACCATCATGGAAGAAAAAAGCCTGGCTCGTGGTACGCCAACCCGTGAATTGTCGCTGATGCCAGGCGCATTCCGAGCCACGACACGTAGTGACTTGGACCAAAAGAGTGCAGAGCGCGGAGTGGTGCGTCCCATTTCATCCTCTTCGCGGAACATGAAGGCGCGTCGATTAAATCGGTTAAATGGACGTCAGAACCATCAAATTGAGGCTAGCGTGAATGAGGACGATCAGCGCCGTCTGACACGTTCGTACAGCTCCTCGGACGAGTCGGCTGTCTTGCTTTTGCCCATACGTACCAAATCCTCTGATTCCATCAAGAGTGATGTAGATTCGAGTAATCATTCTACCCGCGCCAGAGCCCGTTCCCGTTTCCACCGCATGCGACAAAAGTCTATGGATTCTTCGGCTCACAGCTCAGATGGATCTACAGTAGTACCTGCTTCAATTCGGGATCTTGTCTCACTGCGCAGCATGGAAGAGACCACTAAATTGCAGCGACACGATTCTGGGCCTTCTTTGGCTCCGGCGACAAGTGGTTGTGTCGTTCCAGGAGCAACAGAGTTTATTGCCGCAGTACGTCACGAAAAGGAGAATGGTCCATCGCTGGCGCCAGCAAGAGCCATAAGGATTTCTGGCGAGTGCAATGTAGAGGGCTCAAAACAAAGTGTGAAAATATACGGACCGGTGTTGGCTTCTGGATTTGTTCCGGATCAAGTCGCCTTGACTCCAGGTATGATGGATCTGACAGGCCAAGAATGTTATCCAGATGAGGATGAGGATGATACGATTGAAGCACAAGCTGGTCTTCCAGTATTGATCCCAGGTGCGTTTGCGATTGAAGGTATGGAATCGTCTCACACGGCTACCTCTAGGCACAACTCTGTGGTGGACACGCAAAGTTTTTCGGAAGCTGAAGAAGTATATGGGGAAATCGAAGAAGATCAAGCAGATACAGAAATTTTCTTGGAGCCTTCCCCGGACGACACACCGCCTCTCGTAGCCGAATTACACGAAGAAGTTGTTGTAGACGGAGCGGTCCTTGAAGAACACGGTGAGGACGATCCAAAGCAACGACATAGGCTGCGTCTTTTTCAGGCAATGGCTTTTTTTTGTTCGGTTGTGGCAGTTACCCTCATTGCAGTTAGTGTTTCTGGGGTTTTCCAACCAGATCAAGCCGGTCCACAGAAGACAGCGCCGAAAATTTCCGGTTGGTTAGCGGCGGGTGAGGAACTTTTCGGATCTACAGAGGAGGCGCAAGTTTTATTTGGTACATCCATTGGAATGTCAGGAGACGGTTTCATTCTTGCCGTGAGTTCTCCGGGATGGGATAATTCCTCAACAGAGCTCAACGTCGGACAAGTGCAAGTTTTTTCTGGAGCAGACACCTTTAACGGGACCCAGTGGGATAATGTTGTCACTTTAGAAGGTCCAGGCTCGAGTGAAGATGAAAAGACTTCCATAGCCATGTCTAGTGATGGTAGACGGCTGGTAGTTGGTTATCCCTCTTTCAATAGTGGAACAGTACAAGTTTTTGAAGATCGCGGTCGTGGATGGAGTCCTTATGGGGGAGTCGAGCGTATGGAAAGAGATGGTGAAAATATTTGGTTTGGACATGCCGTAGATATCAGCGCAGATGGAGATGTTCTGGCAGTCGGCGCACCACTCAGAAACTCTCTTGCGGGAGAACAGAGTGGAGCAGTTCGTGTCTTTCGGTCGTCCAACACACGTTGGATTCAAATTGGATCCGATATTTTGGGCGAATCCATGAATGACTTTGTAGGCTGGTCTTTGGCACTCAACTCACAAGACGGGTCACGCGTCGCTGTCGGTGGGCCAGTTGCTCGAGATGAGCGTGGGATTGTGCGCATATACGATTGGGATGGCTCAACCTGGAAGCAAATCGGGGAAACTCTGACTGGGATCAATATCTTGAGTAGATTTGGATCATCTGTTTCACTATCAGGGAACGGACAAGTGCTTGCAATTGGTGCTCGAGGTACTGCGTTCGAACCTGGGGAGGTCCGTGTTTATCGAGAGATCGACAATGCTTGGGTCACAGACAATATCTTTAGCGGACTGGAGCCAAGCGAAGGATTCGGGACAACCGTGTCTCTTTCAAAAGATGGTAATGTTCTCGCGATTGGCATCCCTCAGAATAACGAATTTGGCAACGGCAGTGGTTCGGTGCAGGTGTGGAAATACTATGATGATCAGAAGGCTTGGAAACAGGAAGGCACCAATATTGGCGGATCCGAGGGGAGCGCGTTTGGGTCGGCTGTCGCACTTTCCGCAGACGGTTTTCGGGTAGGCGTTGGATCCCCACTTGCAACGTTTGATGGCAGTGTAGCTAACGTTGGCAGCACAATTGTGTATGATCGCGTGGAAGACAATGAAATTTAGCTGTCAAAGCATCATTCCGTTTATCATGTTCTTGGCAAGATCAAAAACCAACTAGCGCTTAGATTTATCTTTGATATTGACGAGTGGTAATATCTGATTGTTTTTGTCTGATGTATCTTCGGCCGCAAGTCCTTTATATTTGAGATTTTGATTCGCAAAACCGAACTTTTTGACTCTCATGACTTCTGGTAGAGCAGCGCGATTGATCTTATCGTCTCCGGTGGCTGCTCTTGCGTAGACGGCCGATTTGTGACGCACGTCCGATGAATCCCATTCGGACTCGTCCATATAGTAGGCTCCACGATGGTAGTACCGTTTCGCAGATGTTTGATCCAAATCGGTCTGTTTTGGTTGACCAGGCCTTTGATAGCGCCCCGTTGCAATGTCTTCCGCCAACCTTTCTTCATCCGTCATTTTTCTTCGTCTCGACAGATCACGCTCTTCTTGCAGCCTCGCATCTTCCACGTCAAGCTCATCGATGAGGCGAGCCACCTCACGAATTTCCCAGGCATCTCGAGCTACTTCGTTGTCGCTATCGTCGGCATCATCTGGCATAGTATTTTGAGCCCCCGTGATCCCGTCCAGTGCTACATCAAAGTCAGGAGCGGCTTGGGCCGTGGCAGCAACAACTTGCTGTACCATTGCGCGTGACTCTTGTTTTCGCTTTTCTTCCAACGCCTTTTGCTTCAATTCCTGATGCGTGTCTTCTGCTTCCAGCTCGGTTGCGGATTTCAGCGTTCCTCGTCGATGTTTCGGAACGAATATAGGTTTAGCAATAACAGGACCATCATCATCCGAAGACTCCTCTTCACTACTGCTATCTTCGGAGCCGCTGCTAGAGCCTTCTTCGGAGGATGCCGCCGGAGGTTTGACGCAAGATACATTTTTCTCGACGGACACCGCTTTTATTGGCGCGTCGGAGCTCAGAGCCAAACGAGGGGCCTGTTCATTGGCCGGTAGATTCTCCATCGTGGCACTACTTGGTAGGCCAACATCATGATCGATTGATCGGTCCAGCCCTAGTTGGCGTTTCGCAAGCAATCGCTGTCGGCGTCGATCAGTTTCCGAGTCATCGTCGTCACTAGAGTTGCTACTAGATCCAGGTTCTAGACGCTGACGTTGCTCTTTAGAATCGCTTTCTTCGTCACTGCTACTATCGTATCGCCGACGACGCTTGCCAACAACTACTGGCTCCGCTTTGGTTCGTTGAGCAGAGATCGGCATGTTTTTCATGCGCAACTGCTTGTTTGCAAACAAGTCATCTGTATCCTCATCGGATCCTGCAGTGTCAAGCTCCTTTGACTTTTCTCTATGCTGTGTCTCCTCGGCCAAAAGCTGGTGATACTGCCTTACTTTGCCAGTTCGATGTCGCGCTTGTTGCATAGC
>Ga0160421_1000264_pt1 | contig 11422 bp, 10 predicted proteins | sample TAMARWmetagpilot_FD_108195 | JGI IMG/M metagenome (GOLD analysis project Ga0160421, IMG submission 108195) | Phycosphere-associated microbial communities from TAMU algal ponds, Corpus Christi, Texas, USA - TAMU ARW-7 10/27 metagenome pilot | ecosystem: Engineered > Artificial ecosystem >... | reverse complement strand
GGAAATTTCGTCAGAAATAGCGCTAAATACACATGTCAAGTTTCCATGATGGTCGGCCCTTGTATTATATTTTTCAAATTTATTGTATTTTTCATTGATGCGAAAAGCGCTTGTATCACCATAGAAATCCGTGACGATCTCAAATTCAGGGTTAAGTTTTATATATTTGGTCTTTCGAACTGGCTTTATAATTATAGTGTGCGGTGCGTTAGGGGCGGGGCTCTTGAACTCAATTACGTTGACATATTCTCCTGTATTCACGGAAATCATCGGGCGCAATTTTTCATCATATTCTTGCCTGCTTCGTCCCATCTCTTCCAATTTGTGTATGAGTATTGGGATAAGCAGCAGCGCAATCCATTGCAGCCCTTCGTTCAGAATGCCAAGGGGCAGGGTGCCAGGAGCATCTGGGCTGGCATCGAGGGCGGGGTTCGGGTTGATCTCACGATGGGTGAGAGGCGTTTCCGCTCTCTGGGGTGTAGCCTCGACCGGCGAGAGGGTACCGACCACGCCGAGGGCGGGATCGTCTTGCGTCGCCTCGTTTCCCTCAAAACCGGGGTTTGTTGGCGTCGCATCAGCTGTCTCTGTCGCATCATTGTTCAGTTCGACCGGCGGTGCAGGCTCGGCTTCGGAGCTTGCCTGTGTTGCGGCCAGCAATGCGAGAGAGGCCAATATGCCGATAAGCGTCATAGTCGTGTTCCGAGTGGAGTGATTTCGTCTGTTGGGGGGTATGCTTAATGAGCGCCCGACAGTTCCACAACTTTGATGACGTGCCGCGCGGGCTCTATCGGGTGATCGTCGCGGATCCGCCCTGGGAGCAGATCCAGCGCACCGAGGCGGGCTATGACAAATCCCCGCAGGCGCATTATCGCTGCGCCAGCGTGGCGGACATGGGCTTATGGCCTGTGCGCCGCTTCGCCGCCGCCGAATGCGCGCTGATCATGTGGGCGCTCGCGCCCATGCTGCCCCATGCGCTCGATCTGATGCAGCGTTGGGGTTTTCGCTTTGTCACCTCGGCCGCATGGGCGAAGGCGAGCGAAACTGGCGCCAAATGGGCGTTCGGGACCGGGCATGTCTTGCGCGGGGCGTGCGAGTTCATCCTGATCGGCGCGGTAGGTCATCCCAAGCGCCTGTCAAAATCGGTACGCAATCTGATCGCGCCGCCAACGCCCGCCGACCTGGTCGGGGGCGTGCCCGATGCTCCGGGCTGGCCCGATGAAGCGATTGACGCGGTGATGGGCGGGGCGGGCCTTGTTGACCGCCGCACGCGCATTCATTCGGAAAAGCCCGATAGCCTCTATCGCTGGATCGAGACGCTCTATGCCGGGCCGTATCTCGATCTGTGCAGCCGTCAGGCGCGCGGGTCGGGCTGGGATTGCGCGGGCGATCAGGCGGGCCGTCTGGACGCGCTGAGACGCGGCGGGGTGGTATAATGAGCGGTCCGCGCATGTGCGTCACCCCTGCGGGTGCGCTTGAGGATGTGATCGCAGGGCTGATGAAGGACAGCGATTATCGCGTTCTGTCCGCCCTTGGGACCTTCACAGACCGCAATGGATGGACAACGCCGACCCGTCAGATCCGGTTCGCCGAACGGTGCGGATTTGGACGTCAGAAGGTGAATGAAGCCATGACGGTGCTGGAATGGCTTGGCTGGGTGGAGATCAGACGCGCTGAGCGTTCTGACAAGCCTTCGGCCTATCGCGTTCGCCTTGACCCCGGCGAGGAACGCCAGCCAGGCGAGAAGCCTGCCCAGACCCTCGCCGAGTTCAAGCGCTTGCGACGCGCTGTCCTGAACGGTGCGCGCGCGGCTGAGCATGCCGCCCTCGCAGCGGGCGCGGTGGGTGTGGTGGATGAAGGCGGGGGCGCCGGGGCGGGCGATTTCACACCGACCCTGTCGCCAGCCAGCGACACCCCCCTTGTCGCCGATGGGCGACAGGGGGCCTGTCGTTCCTGCAGCGACACCCCCTGTCGTTACTGTGGCGACAGCAAGAACGATTCATCTGAACGAAAAAAATACCAAAAAAGTCCGGGTCATGACGAGCCGACCGCCGAGGACCTGGACTGGTGGCGCGAGGCGCGCAGCCGCCTCAAGACCGAGGTCGGCCCGTATGAATGGGCGGCATGGGGCGCACGTCTGCGCCTCGCCTCACAGCGCCATGTGATCGTGATCACCGAGCGTGATCTCATGGATCTTCACAAACAGCAGGGCGCACGCCTGAAGGCGGCGGGCGTTCATGGCATCCTAGCGGAGGAAACCGGATGGGCCGTCGCACTCAGCGAACACTAAGCGCCAGCGAACAGGCCAAGGCGCGCACGGCGGAAGTGCAGGCGTTCCTCGAGGACCTGATGCGCCAGAGACTCGGCGAGACCGAGGCCTTGCATCAACGGTTGCGTGATCGCCTTGAGGCGTTGCCCGGCATCATTGGCGCGGCGAAAGCCAAGCTCGAGGCGAGACGGCGTCGCATCAAGCGGCTTGAGGATCTGGTGTTGACCAATGCCGTGGCCATGGGAGCGCTGGATCAAGCCGAAAAGCGCGAGCGTGCACAGGTTAAGCAGGACAAGCGGCTTGCCCGTTTGAACAGACTGCAGGCTCTGGCCATGCGAAGTCAGGACAGGATCGCAGAGCGCGAGGCTGAGCGGGGGCGGCTTCAGGCTGATCTTGAGCGCGTGGGCAAGGATGCGGACGCCTTCAGGGCGGTTATCGAGGATGGGACCTTGATCCGCCAGCGCGCCGAGGAGGCGGGCGCACGGCGTGCGTCGGAAATCCGCCGCGAGCAGCAAGACGCCAGCGTGCGCGCCGGGCTCGAGAGCGCTTCCCGTATGCGCTTCGACCGGGACGGGCCGACCCCCGAGCAGATCTATCAACGCGGGCTCGAACAAGCGCCGGGCTCTGTGCGGGCGGGCGAGCTGGGTGCAGACGTTGCGGATGCGGTGAGACGCCTGCATCGCCATGGCAAGCTCTCCGATGGTGAGGTCCGCGCCGCCGTGATGTACTATCAGGATTATCGGTTCGGGACGGACCGGGCCAAGATGGTGAGCACTTATGAGCCCGGCGTCAGGGGCGGCGGCAAGGGCGCGGGCGAGGTCGCCGAGAGCAAGCTGCAGGCGTTCGAGCGCTGGCGCGCCGCTCAAGAGGGCTTGCCGCCTGAGTTCCGCACCGTCGTTGACGCCGTGGTCCTGAACGGGGTCACGCTCGCCGATGCGCCCGGCGAGGGGAGCGACTACGCCCAGGGCGAAACGAATCGGAGAGCAGCGAACGCCACGCTCCTCATCTGCGGGCTCAAGAGGCTAAGGCGTTGGTATCGTTGCTGAACACTTAGGCGCTTGACGTGTGCAACGTTGTGCACGTAACGATAAAGACGATGGTCATAGATGCGCCTCGAGGCGGCCGGGCAACCCCCGCGCCGCCTTTCTCATATCTGTCAGAGGGTTACGGGTCCTTTCAGCGCGAAAAAGTTATACGGTTAAAGCGAAGCCCCGGACTTTTTCTAGTTTCTCGACCTCTGCATTGATACACAACGCAACGCCTTAGCGCACAACAGCACACAATGAGCACGCAAGCGCCCGTCGCGGCGCCCGACGATCTGATGAGCATTTCAGATCTCGCGGCGGCGTTGACGAAATCGGGGGATGAGGTCGAGCGCTCCACCCTGTCGCGCTATGTCGCCAAGCATTCACTCGCCCGCGCCAAGCAAGGCCGCTCGGTCCTGTGCTCCTTCGCTGAAGTCAAAGCCCATCGCACCGGAAACTATCAACGCGAGCTCATGGGCGGGGCCGTCCTGGGCGTGCCGACCCGCGCCCCGGATGAAACGCTCCCCGCATCCGGCGCGACTGCAGCGGCTCGCCGACCCGGTCAGGACGTGACCCCGCCCGCCACCGACGCCCAGCCCGACGCCTTTGTGCCTGCCAATGATCCGCACCGCCGAGAAAAACTCGCCAAGGCGCTCGCCGCCGAGATGGATCTGCAAGAGCGCGTCGGCCTGCTCGTCACGCGCGCGGAAGCCGAGGCCGGCGTGGCGGCGGCCGTGAGCCGCTGGACGCGCGTCTCGGATCGGTCCGCCGTCGACGCGGCCGAGAAGCTGATGGCCGAGCTCGAGCTCCCCGTCCGCCATGGCCCGATCGTCAAGCAGGCGTTCCGCAAATACCTCAACACCTGCCGCGCCGAGCTGTCGCGCCAGTGTCGCGAGATCTCCGCCGAGATCGGCGAGGGCGGCGCGGTAAAGTCCGACGCCCGCACGCGCTTTGATCGCCTTCTCGCCCACGCGCACGCCCTCATTCCCAATCCGCTGTCAGACAGCGACCGCGCCGCGCTCTAGACCATGCTCGACTTTCAGGACGCCCTGACGCTGCCCCCGGCCGCGCCCGTCGTGCTGTCGGCGATGGCCGAGAGCGCGGATCCGCCGCCCGACATGACGGTGTCGGAATGGGCCGAGGCGTTCCGTTTCCTCGGTTCGGAATCCGGCTCGCGCTTCGCCGGGAAATGGGAAAACCGCCGCGTCCCCCTCATGGTCGAGGTACAGGACGTGTGCGGCGTCGATCACCCGTCTCGTGAGGTGGCGATTTCCGGCGGCGCCCAGATCGCCAAATCCGAAGCCGCGCTGAACGCCCTCTGTCACATGATCCGCACGGCCTCGCGCTCGGCGCTGGTCATCCTTCCGTCGCAGGAGGAGTTCGGCAAATGGAACCGGGTCAAGTTCAACACCACGGTCGAGGCGACCCCCGATCTTCATGACCATGTTGTCGGCCTGCGCTCGCGCACCGAGGACAGCTCGACCACGGCTTACAAGAAACTGCGCGGTGACGGCTTCGTGCAGCTCACCACGGCGAGCTCGTCCAAGGGCCTGCAGGGCTTGCCCGTGGGCTTCATCATCGCCGAGGAAGTCACCGAGTACGAGGATGATGTGGGCGGGCGCGGCGATCCCGTGTCCCAGGCGCAGGCCCGCATGGACGCTTGGGGTGATGAAGGCAAGATCATCTATGTCTCGACCCCGGGCGTGAAGGGCTCATGCCGTATCACCACGCTCGTGGAAAAGGGCGATCTGCGCGTCCCATACGTGCCCTGTCCGCATGAGGAATGCGGCGATTTCATCACCCTCGACTTTGCCGCCATGGACCGCGATGAGACGGGCGAGCACTTCCATTGCCCCTCCTGCAGCGCCGCGATCTATGAAACCCAGAAACTCGGCATGATCGCGCGCGGGGTCTGGGTGCCGACCTTCCGCTCGCCCGATCCGGCAAGGCCTGATGATGACAGCGCGGAAAATCCCGACAATCCTTGCCCGCCCGAGATCATCCCTGCTGACACGCTCGCCCGATGGCTCAGCCCGGAAAGCCATCAGCGCCTCTATGGCGCGCCGGGCGGACGCGACACCGAGGGCCGCTATCCCTCCTTCCGGTGCTGGCAGGCCTATTCGGGTCTCGGCTCCTGGGCGCGGATCTGGAAACGCTGGCAGGACGCGCAATCAGACCCGACCAAGCTGCGCACCTTTTACCAGCAGACCCTTGGCCTCGCCTATGAGGAGCGCGGCGACGCGCCTGATCACGAAACGCTCACCGAGAAATGGCGCGCCGCCGGCCGTCCGTCCGGCGTCATTCCGTCCTGGGCGTGCATGCTCACGGGCATGGCGGACGTTCAGGGCGATCGTGTGGAATGGGGCGCCTATGCCTGGGGGCCGGGGCCGCGCGGTCAACGCATCGCCGGCGGCGTCATCCCCGGCGATCCGGAAAGCCCCACGACCTGGGCCGAGCTTGGCCGCGTGGTGCGGCTCACCTTCCCGGGCGAGGCGTGCGTCGATCTCGGCTTTGATCGCTTCCTCGTCGATGCGGGTTACAAGTCGCCTTACGTCTACCTGTTCGCCTCGGGTTATCCCAATGTCATGGCGACCAAGGGCGAGCCCGATCCGCACGCGCCAGAGCTTGGGACGCCGACCAAGGTCAAGGCCAAGATCGGCGGCAAGGTCATGGCCGCGACCGAGCTTTACAAGCTCGGTCAGTATGGCCTGAAACGCCGGGTCTATTTCGGCCTCAAGCAGGGCCTGATCGAGCTTGAGACCGGCGTCATGCAGCCCGGCGCGATCGGCTTCTCGAGCGAGGTTGATCAGGGCTTTTTCAAGCAGATCACCGCCGAGTTCCTGAACCCCAATCGCAAGTTCAAGAACATGCCCGTCTGGGACAAGCAGGCGCATCAGGCGAACGAGCAGCTCGATATCGCCGTGGGCGCGCTTGCCGGTGCGGTCAATTTCGGGCTCGACCGGCTCGACTGGCAGGGCTGGCAGGACCTGTTCAAGGCCCGCGCCAAGGCCGACGCGCTCGACGCCATGGCGCCGCTCGAGCGCCTGTGGGCCACGCCTGACGCCGCCGCCCGCGCCGAGGAGCTCGCCAGCGCGAAATCCCGGATCATCCAGCCCGCCCCGAAAAACCCGAGCGCCAAGCCCGCCAAGCCCGCCTGGGCTGCGCGGCTGGCCAAGATCAATCGCTAGGATCCATCATGACGGACGCACAACGGCTCGCCGACGCCGAGGCCAAGCTCCACGCCTTGCGCACCAATGGCGGGATTGTCGAGATCTCGACCAAGGACGGCGGCAAGGTCGCCTATCAGCCCGCCGACGCGAACGATCTTGAAGCCTATATCGCCCGCCTTCGCGCCGGCATGACCGGCCGTCCGCGCCGGGGCGCGATCGGGGTGCGCTTCTGATGGCGCAGCGCGTGTCACAGAACCGGCCCGTCCTGCTCGACAGCCGGGGCAATCCCATGCGCTTCTGCGGGTCCAGCGCCTTTCGCGGCGCGGGCGGTACGCGGTCCCAGGCGCTCGCCTCATGGACCCCGCCGCTCACCGATGCGGATTCCACGCACCGTTTCGCGCGCGATGCGATCGTGGCCCGGGCGCGTGATCTTTATCGCAATACGCCCATCGCCCGGTCCATGGTCGATGGCGATGTGGCGCGCGGCGTGGGGGCGGGCTGGCGCTTGCGCTCAAAGCCCGATCATCAGGCGCTCGGCATCAGCTTTGAACAGGCCGCCCGGCTTGGCGCCGCGATCGAGACCAATTTCCGGCTCTGGGCGAATGACGCGCAACGCCGCTGCGATGCGCAACGCCGGCGCACCTTCGCCAAGATCATGCGGCTTTTATGGATCCAGCGGCGGACCGATGGCGAAAGCCTCGCCGTGCTCCGAAACCGCGATGATGGCGGGCGTTTCTCCACCTGTGTGCAAGTGGTCTCGACCGATCGTCTGATGAACCGCAACCGTGTGCAGGACACCGACCGCCTGCGCGCCGGCGTACATCTGGACGCCTACGGCGCGCCGATCGCGTATGACATTCTCAACGGTCACCCCAATGACTTCTACGCCTTCCGCAAGGCGCAAAGCTGGATCACCGTCCCGCGATCGACCGAGACCGGCCGCCCCATCGTCATTCACGGCTTCCGCGACGCTGAACCGGATCAGACGCGCGGCGTCTCGCCCTTCGCGCCTGTGCTCGAAACCTTCCGCATGACGGACAAGTATGTCGAGAGCGAGATCGCCTCGGCCGTGATCGGCGCGACCATTGGCGCTTTCGTCAAGTCCGGCTTTGACCCCGCGACCGTTGCGCAATCGCTCGGGAATGTCGCGGACGTCGCGGACAGTGCGAAGGGCTGGCAGGACATTCGCCTCGACCATTATGAGGAAAACCCGGTCCTGTTCGGCGATGTGCGCATCCCGGTCATGCCGCCGGGGGATGAGCTCATCCTGACGAACGCCAGCCGAGATACGGGGCCTTTCGCCGAGTTCGTCAAAACCGCTTATCAGATGACCGCCGCCGCCCTGGGCCAAGCCTATCCCGAGGCCGCCCAGAATTGGGAGGGGATGAGCTATTCCACCCTGCGCGGCATGTACAACACCCTCTGGGACAAGGTCGTGGTCGATCGCGCGGACTTCTCTGACGATACGGTCTTTCCGATCTTCTACGCCGTCACCGAGGAAGGCTTTGCGCGCGGCTATATCGAGACGCCCGAGGACGCGCCCGATTTCTGGGACATGCCCGAGGCCTATCTGTCCGCGCTCTGGATCGGGCCGGGCCAGAAACATATCGACCCGATCAAGGGCTATCAGGCGTCCGAGATCGGCCTCGACGCCAATCTCACCTCGCTCGAGGAACAGGCCGCCCAGCAAGGCCATGACTGGCGCGACCTGATCGACCAGCGCAGCCATGAGCTCGCCTATATGGCCGAACGCGGCGTCACCCCGCATGACACGGGTGCGGCCCTGGCGGTGACGGCGCCGTCTGATCAGGAAGCTGCGCCGCCCCAGCCCGCCCCGTCCCAGACCGCGCAGCGCTAAGGAAATCCCATGCCCGTTTCTTCACGCCTCGGCCGCCTTGCCGGCCGGCCCGTTCTCGTGTCCGAACTTCACGCCCGTATGATGCTCACCACCTCGCGCCGTGTCCTTGACACGGAAGCTGAGGACGGCGGTCTGCTCGCCTCCCTGCGTCGGCTTCTGCCCGGTGTGGGGGCCGGCGCACGCCGTGCGCGGGGTGAGGATGACAAGGCCGACTTGCCCGAAACCGATCTCAAGGCCGGGCTCTGGGGCGGCGGCGTTCCGCCTTGCGCGCCAGACGCCGAGTGCATGCGCGGCTGGTGGATGCAGGACGGCGCGGCGATCATCGATATTGACGGCCCGCTCTGGGATCGCGGGTTTGGCTGGGGCGATGGCTATGACGATATAGCCCGCGCCCTGCGCGCCGCGCGCGAGGACGACCGGGTCGACGCCATCCTCTTGCGGATCACCAGCCCGGGCGGCCTTGTGGACGGCCTGTTTGATCTTGTCTCGGAGATCTCCGAAGGATCCGCGCGCAAGGGCGGCAAGCCGATCTGGGCTTTTGTGGCGGGCTCGGCCTTTTCCGCCGCCTACGCCATCGCCGCCGCTTGCGATCGCATCATCTCGAGCCCCGAGGGCGAGGTGGGCTCGATCGGCGCGGTGCTGATCCATGTCAGCGAGGAAGGCTGGCTCAAGGATCACGGGATCGAGGTCACCCCGATCGAGTTCCCCGAAGGCAAGACCGAAGGGGCGGGGTTCAAGGCCCTGTCCGATGAAGCCCGCGCCGATCTCAGCCATCGCATCAAGCGCGCCGCGACCTTGTTCATCGATCACGTCGCCGCCCATCGCCCGCTCGACGCCGAGGCCATTCTCGCGCTCAGGGCGCGCGTGTTCGCCGCGACTGATCCCGATCCCGAGCGCAGCGCGCTCGAGCTCGGCCTCATCGATGGCGTGATGTACGAGCGCGAGATCCTGACCGCGCTTGCCAGCGGGGAGGGCGAGCCCGCCCAGACCGCGAAAACCGTTTCCGCTCCGAACGCCGAGGACAGCCGCACGGCCGGAACGCGGGATGATCATGCGGCTCATCAAACCCAAGCGGAGACCCCAATGAACCATGCAAAGAAAGTGGCCGCGCTCAAGGCGCGCGCCAAGGCTGGCGATGAGGACGCCAAGCGCCAGCTCGCCGCCCTCGAGACCATGCTCGAAGGCGTCGAGACCGATGAAGAGGAGATGGAGACCGAAGAGGAAACCGTCGCTTCTGAAGACGGGGACGTCGAGGCCGAACAGGAAACCGAGGAAGACGCCAAGGCGTCCGCCAATGCGGTCATCGCCATGATGACCAGCAAGGAAGCCCAGGCGAACCCGACCCTGGCCGGCATCCTCGCCGGCACGCCGGGCATGACCCTGTCGAAGTTCAAGGCGGCGCTGAACGCCGCCAAGGCCGGCGCACGCCAGACCTTTGCCGCGCCCGACCCGGCGATCGAGCCGGATGGCGCTGGCGATGTGAAAGCCGGGCCGACCGGGAACAAGCATGCCGATCAGGCGCTCGCCGCCCTGCGCAAGATGCGGCCCGCCGCCGCCTTCCGTTAACCGGATGCGCCCGCGCGGCGCTTCCGCCTGAAGACACACCAGCTCATATGAAAAGGATCTAGGCCATGGCTGGCTCTGAACTCTTTACCGAGAAGAACGATGACTTCGTTCTCAGCGGCTTTCCCATCATGACCCGCCCGCGCACCATCGCGTCCGGCGCGGGCGTGCTCAAGGCCGGGACTGTCCTCGGGCAGATCACGGCGAGCAAGAAGTTCGTCACCGCGCTCGCCGCCTCTGATGACGGTTCGCAAAACGTCAAGGAAATCCTCGCCGTGGACGTGGACGCGACCGCGTCCGACGTCACCGCGCCCACCTACGTCTCGGGTGAGTTTGACAAGAACAAGCTCATCTATGGCGCGGGCATCACGGCGGACGCGGCCGCCGAGGCGCTCGAGGGCACGACCCTGTTCCTCACCGCTCCGCTCACCCTGCAAAGCTGATCCGCGCCCGCGCGAATAGCTGCCTCCCTCACACGCATCTGATCTGAAAAGGCGATCCCATGCCCCTGACTTCTGCTGATACGCGGACGCTGATCCGCGCGGTCGAGACCCTGCACCGTCCCTCGGTCTGGCTTCTCGACACTTTCTATCCCGAGCTGGTCGAGTTCGACACTGAATCCATCGACTTTGATGTGATCTCCAAGGGCCGCAAGCTCGCCCCTTACGTCCATCCCGATCTGCCGGGCAAGAACACCCGCACGGGCGGCTATGAGACGAAATCCTTCACCCCGCCCTATGTGAAACCGAAGGAAACCGTCAAGCCCAAGCGCGCCAAACGCCGCCGCGCTGGCGAGGCTTATACGGGTGAGATGAGTGCGGCCGAACGGCTCGAGGCGATGACCCTCGACATTCTGGACGAACAGCGCACGGCGGTTCTGCGTCGCAAGGAGCAACAGGCCGCCGAGGCGCTCGATACCGGTCAGATCGTGGTTGAAGGCGAGGACTATCCGCGTCAGGTGGTGGATTTCGGCCGCAAGGCCGAACTCACGACGAGCCTGACGGGTGCGAACCGTTGGGGGGAAAGCGGCGTCGACATCCTCAAAACCATCCGCGACAAGGCGGCGCTGATTCAGAAATTCTCTGGCATCGCCCCGACTGAAGTCATCCTGGACCCTGAAGCGGCTGACCTGCTGACCGGCAACGCTGCAATCCGTGATCTGCTGGACAACCGCAACGCCGCCCCCGCCAGCCTTGAGCTCGGTCCCGTGGTTCCGGTCTCGACTGGCGCGCTTCTGGGAAATATCGGCCGTTTCCGCTTCTGGCTCTATCAGGACTTCTATGAGCAGGATGATGGCTCTGACGGCCAGATGCTGCCGGACTTCACCTGCATCATCACCTCGTCGGCGCTGGAAGGCGTTCAGGCCCATGGTGCGATCGAGGACGCTGATCTCGGCCTGGTCGCGGCGGAATACGCTCCGAAGGTCTGGAATGAAAAGGACCCCTCGGCCCGTATCGCGATGACCCAATCGGCGCCGCTGATGGTGCCGACCCGGATCAATCACTCGGCCCGCATGCGCGTCCGCTAGATCCGCCCTCTC
>Ga0160421_1000263_pt1 | contig 11441 bp, 10 predicted proteins | sample TAMARWmetagpilot_FD_108195 | JGI IMG/M metagenome (GOLD analysis project Ga0160421, IMG submission 108195) | Phycosphere-associated microbial communities from TAMU algal ponds, Corpus Christi, Texas, USA - TAMU ARW-7 10/27 metagenome pilot | ecosystem: Engineered > Artificial ecosystem >... | reverse complement strand
TACGACTATTTTCAAGCAACTGACAAGTGAGGACAAACTTCAAGTGGGTCACATTGCACAATTCCGAGGACGTGTACACTTACCCTTTTGCAAAACTGCAATGTTGGCTGGATCTCGAAAAGGGCGCTTAGGAGGCTCTAAGTTTTTGTGGAAGGAATAGTACCCAAATTCTTGTTGCAAACAATAAAACCCTACCCTGCAAGTGAACTTTTGGAGTACGGTGTTTGTGCAGAGGCAGCTGGGGCCAATACCGTTGACAGCATAATAACTGTAAATTTCAATTTACATTACACAGAAGACTGTCCACAAAGTCAACAATGATGACGCCTTCGAAAAACAGTAAACTGCATGTCGCATAGATAGCATTGCTTACACAATTGATTGGGCATCCAGTGCTGTCGACTGCTGTCGACAGCTGTCAAAACATTCCGCCTGGCGAGATGGAGTTGTTTGGTGCGAGAAGATTGTGCGGCGTAAAGATGGACGAGAAACGGGCAAACCAGAATCTACTCGCGATTCATCCAAACGTGTATTTTTGACGGTTCCGTCACCCGTGAGCGGCTCGCGCCTGTAGCCTCTTGCTGTTGTCTATACCCTGAGTTGGACCTACAGAACATCCGCGGAAGCCTGCTTGTGGAAAACAAGGAAAGCGTAGGCTGCTGGGTGGAGAATCGAAAATTTCATCGAGGCAACTGCTACATTGAATGCCAATGGCCACACATAGTATATGCGATTGTTCATAAATAAATAGTTTACTTAGAAACGGGTTTCCCTCGAGGATAAAAATACTTAGAATCGATGTGTTTTTCCCAAATAGCGTAATTTTCACCCCTGCTCATCCCAAATAGCGAATTTTCTCTTGAAATTAACAGTAATAATATAAGAAACATATTCGAAAAACAAGAATGAAATTTAAATGCAACTATGTTTTCACAATAACACTTACTGCTAATATAATTGTAACCTCTTGGACTCTCGATTCTCGCGGACCGTTTGTAGTAAAAGTGTACGTACCACAGCATGCAATCCAGATTCTCATGAGTCACTGAAAGTGACGGATTGTTGGATCAACGGCTGCCCGTGGATTCCGCTGACTGCGAATGGAAAGACCACAACCATGATACCTCAGGTCGAATAGTTTGCCGCAGACCTTATTTTCTCAAACAAATAAAGCTTCTCTTCGCGAAAAAAAAGAATGAAACCGTTTTTCCCGTTTTTCGCTGCTCTGTTATCGATCCACACATCTTGGTCCTTCGTCCAGCAGCCGGCGTTTTCGACTCTCTCCAGAAATGTGGCTTTTCAGACTCTGGCAGCAGTTGCTCTTGAGCCTGAACCGGATGGTGGGGAAGAGCTGAATCCAGAGAAATCAATGCCTGGATCTCGAATGAAGAAAATGGCTCAAGTGGAGAATGTCAAAAGTGACGACGGAGCCGTCTACAGCTTTTGGATGACGGCGGAAGTGGAGGGGGCACTGATAAAGGAAATTCGGTCGCAGATTCTTAAGGATGCCGCAAAAAAGGCAAATTTCCCTGGATTTCGCAAAGTGAGTCTCTGAGAGTGGGGAAGTTTCTTTGCATGCAATATCTAAACTGTTCTTGCTTTCCACACTTAGGGACAAGTACCCCCCTATGCTCAGCCTCAAATCACTGGATTCTCGGTTCAAGAAGCTATTATTAAAACGGTGGAAGCTGCTGTGAATTCTTTTGGCTTGAAATCGATTCCAGGAAGCGCCGGGGAGATAAATGTCAATGAGGATGTGGAGGCCATTAGTAAGGGATACAAAGTTGGTGACAACATCAACTTCACCGCAAAATTCAATGCTGTTTTTGATGCAGAGAAGCAAAATTTAGACGACGAAACCAAGGAAGAGAAGGTGATCGATGTCAGGGTCGCTAGCGAAGAGTAGTAAGGGCACAGAACTCTCCGTTGCGGTAGTTCTGCGTAATTGCTCATTTGCTAGTCCCTATTGCAGTCTATTTGTAGTCTAGCTAGCAACTAACTAACTGTAACTATCTCTTCGACTAAAATGACAGATCCGACTGTTAATGAGCTCCTATGTTGTCTTTGTGAACTGGATCTTGAAGCTATGTTCAACCTTAAGGTCGACGTGATCAACCAGTGAGTTGCCAGCGAGGATGGGTTTGATGATGAGTCCGGACGACGTGCCCTATCTGGGTTTCCCTAGCTCTAGTAGAGTGTGCATCTGCTAAATCATCGTGCACCTATATGTGACACTGAAATGAGACTTGTTCAGGACAGATCCGATTACAGCAATCCTTCCATACAGTGTACTGTCATGCAAATATTTGATGGGCACCCTCCATTTTTCGCCGCTTCAGAGAAACAGTTCAACCTAGACTAACTGTAAGCGCTCCAGTTCCCTTGCGCGAGTATACATAGCAGAACACCCAGCCGACTAGGCTGTATGTAACCGGGATTGTGAGGTGATTTGACTGCAAATACGAAAAGCGAGCACATTGCATCGACGAACATGAGCACTACAGTGATGGGGAAAAGCATCTTTGCGATCGGCGCCTTTTTGACCGCTTCTTTGTACAATTTTGCAGCTTACAAGAAAGAAACTCCATCGGATGTACGGGTGCATCTTGCGGTCCAAGAACGTACTGCCAGTGCTGAGGACGATCGCATAACCATGTTGCCCGGCTTAGACTACGATCCAGGGTTTGAACAATTTTCGGGGTATTTGGACGTATCGGCAACGCGACACATATTTTACTGGTACATGGAGAGCCAGTCTGATCCTACCAACGATCCTGTCGTGCTCTGGACCAAGTAAGTATTCGACCGACGCACAGAGAAGCAACACAAACTTTGAGCGATTTATTTTGCTAATTCAAACTTGTCGTGTTCCGGATGTCTTTTCTCCAGTGGCGGACCGGGATGTTCAGGTTTACTGGGCATGGGTGCTGAGCACGGGCCATTCTACATTTCAAAAAGTGGGAGGCTTCACGACAATCCATACAGTTGGAATAAGGTTGCCAACATGATCTATTTTGAACAACCTGCTGGAGTAGGGTTTTCATATTGTGATGCAGCGGAGGACTACATCACTGGCGACGAGCAAGCAGCAGCAGACAACTACAACTTTATTGTGGAGTTCTTGCAGCGCTACCCAGAACGCCAGACTAACGACTTCTACGTATCGTCCGAGTCCTACGGGGGTCACTATATTCCCCAAATGACTTTGGAAATTCTTCGTCGTGATATTGACCATTTCGTCAATTTCAAAGGATTCTTGCTTGGAAATCCATATGTGGACCCTTTATCGAACATGGTAACTCAGTTTGAAGCTTACTATAGCCACGGTCTCATAGCGAAACCGCTCTTTGACGATTGGAGTAAAAAATGCAAGGATTCTAACTACTGGATGTCCAGAGAATGTGACCAAATCACCACAAACATGTTCAAACAGTTTGGACACGGTATCAATCCGTATGCCTTGGATTATCCGGTTTGTAAGAAAGATGCTGCTGAGTATTCCCATCTGGAGCGACCAGTCAGCAATCGTAACCACAGAGTCTTGAAAACGACGAAAGACGGCCACGACCCTATGGCGACCGCCACGCTTGACATTTCTAACCCGTCGACCTCGTCCATCGAAGTCGACACCTTGCTGAATCGTACGAACGGCCAAAACACGCAGAGTGATCCACAAGCTGCTTTTAAGCCTTGTTCACAAGAGTTTCTTGAAAACTATTTGGATCGAGAAGAGGTGCGGGATGCCTTGCATGTTGCACCGAGTGCTAAGCCCTGGGATGTTTGTGGAGGCGTACGATACTCGAAATCTGACGTAGATATTCCGACGATTGGGCTTTACCAAGAGCTTATCGATCAAGCCAAAGCCGGCAAGCACGATCTCAATATGCTCATTTATTCCGGCGATGATGATAGTATCTGCTCGACCGCCGGGACTCAATATTGGCTCTGGGATCTAGCCGAAGCATCATCAATCTGGAAGGCATGGCAAGCTCAAGAGCAAACCTCCGGATTCGTCACAACTTTCGATCTGGGAGACAAGACCAACGCTACCTTCACATTTGTGACAGTGCACGGAGCTGGCCACGAAGTACCCTCCTACCGCCCTGTGGAAGCTCTGGAGATGTTTCGACGGTTTCTAGCACATGGGTTCTAGTTAATGGCGCTTCTATTGATTTCTCACAACATAAGCTGACTAACGAGCATCACAAAAAGAGGTGCCCTCCGTAGGAAAACCGACGACGAGCTGCTAGCAGGGGCTACCAGGTCGCAGAGTTCCGCATCTGGGACCAGAGATGGATCCGCAGGTATACTATAGGCCTCACATGATTCGTCCCCATGGAGTTTCCCCTCGTGCATGATCTGTTCTTGTGATAGTTCGCATCCTTCTATAGCTTTTGTATTTTCACAAAGGAGCTTACGCACCGTTAACTGCTCGTTCGACAGTGTAATCTTTTGGCGGTAATGTAAGTCTTCACAGATTGGATTCATTTGCAAAGGCTGTGTTTGAAAGTAAATCTTAATTTGAGACCAGCAGAACGATGTTCTATTGACACAGTCCAGAAAAGTTCCTTGTTCAGTTACAATCTCGTCGACAAGTTTGGTTCCGTTGTTGCCATCGTCCACAAAAAATTGAGGAAATCTAAGACGAGTTTCCATTACAAAGGGCTCGGTATTGGTCCGCACATAGTTTACAAGGGCGTCTACATTGTGTCCAGTCCCGTTGGTGTATGGGCAAGCACTCCAGAGGGCTGTGTGACCAAAGGGTCGGATAGTAAGGTTCAAGGCGTCGGCGCACGTTTCGTTGGCCCGGTACCAGGGAATTACGTCCCCGGCAAATTCCCCGTAGACGCGGCAGCCCGGTTCTCCATCAGGGTGCGTATCGTAAACGCAAGGACAGAAACTTTGAACCTGTGCGACAGCAAAGGCACAAAGGCAGAAGACAAGAGCTACCGTCTGGTAAGAGGTCATGATGAAAACCAAGTTGGAGTGATATGAGCAAAACATGGCAACCCCAACAGAAACTCTTCTACTCTTTACTGTTAGTCATTGACTCTGTAATTCTTCAAAATGACCGGCGTTTACATAGGGGAATTTTTCCCTGTCACTTCCCGAGGCATTTTGCAACCTTGCTTTCCTCAAAATGTCATTCACAGTCAGGGAATCCAGAATCTACGACCATTGGGGCTCAATGCATTCAGTCTCGTTCTTATCGAGATTGGTGGTAACTTGCTTCCAAAATGGATGCACATTATTGTTCAAGGCTACTTGTCCGTCTATTCATAGCAATTTACATCTCCAATCGAAAGTATGACGGAATCGGATTCACGACCACCGCCACCGCAGCTAATGTTTGACGACGGCTCTCGCATTATGCAAGAAGCTGCAGCGTCGGCGACGTCAAATGTTGTCACAACATCCGCTCGAGCCCAGTCCGTTTCGGTACATGACTATTTCGAAATCGATTATCTTGTAAAACAAATTCAGAGATTTCCGCCGCCGTCGCGACAGAAAGAATCAGAAAGGGAAGACGTTTGGAGTCATCGTGTGGCTTTGCAATTCCCGGACGAGCTTTTGCATGACGCACCAGCCGTTTGCTGGGCTTTGGAGGAAGCCTTACCCAACGCTCTCGTCTTTTGTCTTGGTGACACCACCTACGCAGCTTGCTGCCCAGACCAAGTAGCAGCAGCTCATTTGGAAGCGACTTGTTTGGTACATTTTGGACACGCCTGTCTCAGCCCGAGCAATCAGGTACCGGTCTTATACAGTTTCGGTCGATCACCAATCAATGTGCAGCGCTGCGTGGAACACGTAGTCGCGAAGCAGGCAGCACAGGTGGAGTCTGTAGAGCGAATGCTGGTGCTTTACGATGTCGGTTATCATCACGCCATGGAGGAATTGCAATCCAAGCTGGAGGAAGAGAATTTTCACGTGACACTTGGAAGAATCCCGCCAAGGGCTACTAACTATAAGCCACTTCACAGTCAATTCTCAGGTTGTGGAAAACTAACCGAGTCTTGCGGCAAGTCGTCAACGGAGTCCTCTGAGCTTACAAAGGCGGCTAGGTCTTCGCAAACTGATTGCTGCAAGAGCCAAGCAGGAGCCGCGTCAACAGCTGAAGAGTGTCCCATCTCTGATGAAGTGTCAAATCTAGCTATATCGACTTGTAAAAGGGGTTCGACAGGGCCTGGCAATTTCGTCGTTGGTGGACTGGAACTTCCTACAGATTTGCGATACTCAGACTTTGTATTTTTGTTTATTGGTGATGACCTGGATCGCCAGTACTTAAACATTGTACTAAGGTTCCTGTCGGGAAGTGGTCCCTCTGCCTATTGGGTGTGGAATCCTGTGGACGAGTCGCTAGTAACAGAGCTATCGCCAAAGTTCCAAAGAATCCTAAATCGCCGGTTTTATCTGGTGCAAAAGGCCAAACACTCAGCTGTTTTTGGCATTCTGGTCGCTAATCTGAGTGATACACGCATGCGTGAGATTGTCTACAATCTACGGCGCCTCATCCAGGATCACGAGCGGGTTAGTTACACCTTGGTCGTTGGGAAAATCAATCCTGCCAAATTGGCCAACTTCGCCGAAATTGACTGTTTTGTCCTAGTAGCTTGTCCTGAGCATTCCTTGTTGGAAGAGGATCGCGAGTTCCCGGTACCCGTTCTAACACCATTGGAGCTAAGCATGGCGTTGGGAGTGACGGATTGGGGTTCTGTAGACTACGCTTTGGATGTCCACGAATACCTGCTACAAGCTGAAGCAACGAACAATACTACGGAAGCTTTCAATTCAACTACCAAGGAGTTAGACGATGAATCGGATGCTCCCTATTTCTCTCTGGTTACTGGTCGCTACGAATCGGCTCCGACCGTGAAAGGGCAGACAGAGGAGAATGTGGAGTTGAACTCGTTGCCGGGAAAAGGTCAACTCACTACATACCACAGTGCAGCGGCGGAGTATCTGAAAGCGCGCGAGTACCAGGGTCTCCAAGTCGAATTAGACACCAAAGTTCAAGGAGCGATTGCAGGCGAAAAAGGTATCGCGTCCAACTACGGAAACCGGTGAGAAAATCGGATTGCCACAAAACAACCTCCCAGCGGAAGTTTCTAGGAACAGTTTGCTCTTTTACAAAGGCTCCACAACGATAAAGTACGCTCTACAATCAACTTGCCTTTCCTTTCAGTTTTCCAAGTATTTAATTGAATGCCTCTCTTTCGTGAGAAGCTGTGATTCTAGCACAACTTTTTTCGGCAGCTTGGCCTTCAACGTGCAAATTCAACAATTTGCCTTCCAACCGAGTGGAATACCCGCGCATCCCCTCTCCATGGGATCTGCTACTTGTAAAAGCTAGCAGTCAGTGCCCGGTTCTTGCTCGTGCCGAGTCCTGCGGATCACTGTAAGGCAGTGTCAAGCACTGCGTTTCGCAGAATGCCAAGATCAAGTAGCCACTGGCATAAAACGTTCGTTCGAGAACGAATGCATAGACTTGGTCATGCTTGTCCCTTCCACCTTCGAAAAAACTCTTGTTGTATGCGAAGAGAGGTTGGATCGGTACGCAAAAGTCGAAAGACAATTTCCAGTTCGACGTATTCCATGGAAATTAAATGCGAATGATGCATGGCACTGGCGGATGCCAGGCAAGCAGGTATCAATCCCGATACGGGGTCCACGATGCTGACTGTTTCCGGAGCCGTCGCTATTAAGACTTCCATGGTGCCCTGCCATTCTTTCCATTGTTCCACCAACGCCAAGTGCAAAGGAAGCCGGCCGTTGGCATCACACAAGAAGGCTTGTTCCGGGAAAAGAACACACGCGAGTTTCAGAAGCGGCGTGACTGGGAAGTGGAGACACGCAAGTGCGTGCACCAAAAACGAAAGATCGTCAACGTGTTGACGAAGAATCAAAAGACACTTTGTCCACATGGATACCGTAGGATCTGGGTGCTCCTTCAGTGTTGATATCGTTTCATAATCCAACTCGAATAGGACTCGGGTCATATCCCGTAAAGTTGAAAGATCTGAAAAATGTACACCAAATTCTGGAAGAACGATAGCGTGCTCCATCATGCTACTGTAGTACAACGCGTTCAATGGCGACTGTGACGTTTGGTCGCGCGACATCCGTGCACGAGTGATCTGTAGGTACGTTTCCCCACCGGTACACGGCACCATCCATAGTCCATCCGGTCGCGTGTTCTGCACCCGCAAAAAGATCAAAATAGTGGCAATTGGAGGGTTTTTGCGACAGGCGAGCAGAAAAGGTGACCATCCGTGAATGCGCAGGGTGGGGATGGATTGGGGAAATTGCGCATGCGTATCCAGAGCGGCTTGTACCAAGAGTTGGACCAGATTGGAGTCGTGCACGTGATGCGACCCACAAACAAAGTGCAGAGGGGTGCCACCGAACTGGTGCCGATCGCATTCCACTACGGCGTGCGGATTTGCGTGGATCATGCGCCGAACGAGAGGCGCCGGGCACGTGGTGCCCGGCATGGTAGCCAGGTGCAACGGCGTGCGCCCAGTGTGATCGGTTTTGTAGTACGTGTCCTCCGGGTACGAATCCAGTAAATTTTGCACACTTTCCCACTCCTGATTCCAGCAGGCGGTCAGTAGTGGATTCAGTTGACGCGGGACGCTCCGGTAAGTCGGAATAATGGCAAGGTCGGGAGCGTGGGGAAGAGGCTGTCGACCTCTTCGACGCGCTTTCGAAGGAAGACACCCTTTGAGAAGAAATACCATGGTACACGTTCACGGAACTTGCGAATCAGCGGTTTAGTTTCCTTGCTACTCCTGGCCTCACATCGGGTCGGTCCCTGCACAAGCGGTCCGGTTGCTCCTTCGCTGCCGCCATCGGCAGTTATTCACACTTAATCAATCAGTCTCTGTTGAGACTTGCTACCCCACTCACTGCCTGCGATTGACAGTGAGTTGAACTCACAGTCATTGCCATTTCAGGGTGGGCAATTCTGAATCCGTGACAAAAGAAGAGCCGGGAATTAATGTCGACTACCTATATTTGACATTGATATGAATCGTATTTAACATTAATAAAAAGGTATCGCTGTCGTCCGGATAAATCAAATTTGAATACGAACTGCGACACTCGCTTTCTCGTCAGGCAATTCAGAGATCTTTCTATAATGGTATGATGATACGGCGAGCCCAGGAAACGGACGAGACGGGCGGAATCATTTTCACACCTTTGTTGGTTGCACCCGATTCGCTTTTGGACCTATGGCCTCGCTCTTGACAATAAACCTGTACGGGAAAGAAGTTAAAGGACACGAGGCAACTGGTGCAGCCCCCCAGTACGTTCGTACATAAACTTGCGGCTTTTTCTTCCAAATCATGGCGACTCAAAACATCTACTACCGTGAACGAATGCAAGCCCCGTATCTTGCTGAAGGAAATGAGGAACATTTGCTGGCGGAAGTATCTACGGACAACATCACACCAGCACCTTCCAGGTCCGCATTGAACCCTGCCGTGGTAACAACATCGACTCCAGGATCGGTACCACGGGGAGAAGGGGATGCCACCGGCGGAGGGATCGCACGGCGGGTCGGCTCGTTCCGTATGCTACCACGCTCCTTGAGCACGGACGCCCTGCGTGCGGCGGCCGCCTCGTCCCATCAATCGTCGCGAATACGGAACACCACGACGACGGGGACTCCTCCCTACCGAACTCCCAAGTTTCAATGGTTCGCGGAGGACGACGACGACCGGGACGCGTCCAACGTCAAACCGAACTGGCGCCTTACGGATCGAACCAGGACTGTGGGAATCGGTCTCGTCTTGGCCCTCAATTTAGGTATGGATCCTCCAGATGTTGTGGATAAACCTCATCCCTGTGCAGTGCTTCATACTTGGATCGACCCCAACGCCGAACGTGCGGCCACGGCACGCGAAAAAATCGGAGAACGCCTTGAGCAACAGTATTCCAAGTGGCAGACAGCCAGCACGGCCTGGCCGTTGCGCAAACGACGGACGGTAGATCCGACCATGGAAGATGTACGGAGCCTTTGCCAGCATCTCCGTCGACACGCCCGGAACGAGAGAGTCTTGTTTCATTACCACGGACATGGTGTGCCGAGACCAACCCACAACGGAGAAATATGGGCGTTCGACGCCAAGCGTACAGAATACATTGCCTTATCGGTTGCAGATATTCGGACGTGGCTGGGAAAACCCAGTATTGTAAGTGTGTACTTTTGGCAGATGTTCGGTAGCTGTTGAGTATCTACTGACGATTTTTACTTCATTCGTGACTATTACCGGCCAAGGTTGTTTTGGACTGTTCCTCCGCTGGCGTGCTAGTGCCTTTCTTTACGGCGCCAATGGCCGATCCTTCGGTTGCACCCTCCTCGACACCATCGCGAGCTCAGACCGAACCGACAAATCTCAGGGAACAAGCATCGGAGTGGGTTAGCGACACAGTCGTACTATGTCCTTGCTCTGAAGGCGAATGGCTACCCATGAACCCAGACTATCCCGTCGACATTTTTACGTCGTGTTTAACCACTCCACTCAAGATTGCTCTTCGGTGGTTCATTCAAAGGAACCCCGTCAGCATGGCTTCCCTTCACCCCGATGCAGTAGATCACATTCCTGGTGTTTTCAACGATCGAAAAACTCCACTCGGAGAATTGAATTGGATATTTGCCGCCGTAACGGACTCAATTGCTTGGAACGTACTGCCCAAACCGCTATTTCAGCGACTTTTTCGTCACGACTTGCTGATGTCCAGTATGTTTCGTAACTTTTTATTGGCTGACCGAGTTCTGCGATCGATGGGTTGCACCCCGGTATCCTATCCTCCGTTGCCACCGGGCATTTCGAATCATCAACTGTGGCAATCTTGGGACTTGGCCTGTGAAACAATGTTGGTGCAGCTCATGAATGACGGAGTGCTCGGAAACCATCTGATAGAAAGCAAAAGAAATCATGATGCAGAAGGCAGGGATGATATAGACGACGATAAAAACGTGGATACGGCTCCGGCTCCTACAGAAAAGACTTCCAGGCACCCCACCAATCACACAGTGAGTGTCTCATCACCGTTTTTCTCAGAGCAATTGACAGCTTTTGAAGTATGGCTAGAATTTACGTCAATCCATAAGATGCAGTTGAAACTCGGAATGTTGGAGCCACCCGAACCGCTGCCAATGGTACTACAGGTCCTACTTAGTCAGACACACCGTATTCGTGCGTTGCACCTCCTTCGGCGGTTTTTAGAATTTGGCCCATGGGCAGTTAACCTGTCACTCATTCTGGGAATTTTTCCCTACGTGTCGAAATTGCTGCAATCTCCTGACTACAAGAGCTTATTGGTTGGTATTTGGGCATCTATCTTGGCTTTCGACCCTTCTTGTCGCGTTGACATGCTGAAAAACGGAATTCTTCACCACTTTGTCCAGTATTTGACATTGGACCCGGATGCAT
>Ga0160421_1000261_pt1 | contig 11442 bp, 9 predicted proteins | sample TAMARWmetagpilot_FD_108195 | JGI IMG/M metagenome (GOLD analysis project Ga0160421, IMG submission 108195) | Phycosphere-associated microbial communities from TAMU algal ponds, Corpus Christi, Texas, USA - TAMU ARW-7 10/27 metagenome pilot | ecosystem: Engineered > Artificial ecosystem >... | reverse complement strand
CAGCAAACGTAAATAACGATCGGCAGAAATAATGCCTGCACGATGAAGCAGGTAATCATCAAAATATGAGGTCATGCCTTCGTAAAACCACAGTTGTTCTGTGTAGGTTTCTTGCTCCAGCGGGTAGGGGATGAAAGCTTTAGGCTTAAGCGTTTTAATGTTCCAGCTATGAAAATACTCATGGCAGCACAAGCTTAAAAACGTTTCGTAGTTATCGTCCACCTTAGTCTGCCCAGGCTTAATGAGGTCCTTGCGGCTGCACACCAGCGCAGTCGAGTTGTTATGCTCAAGTCCACCAAAACCATCGCCTACGACCATGGTTAAAAACGAATAGTGCTTAAAGGGTGCAGGTTCGCCGAACATTTTAAGCTGATACTCGCAAATACGCGCTAGGTCCGCGGTGATGCGGGAAGTATCGGCTTTGTGTCGACCGCTCAGTACTAAGGAGTGTTTAATACCATGGGCAATAAACTCTTCAATGGTCAGCTCACCGAGCAAGAAAGGATAGTCGATTAATTTGTCGTAGTTTTCCGCTTCAAATTCACCCCAGCTGTGCGCATTTCCGGATACACGCGGCATACCGGTTGCAATACGCCAATGCGCGACGCTATCGCTTGGCTCGAGGGTCAATCGACAAGGGTTCTGCTCTTGGCCAGCGACGGCAAGGCAGAGCGATGTGTTATTGAAAAAGCCTTGTAACTCATCAAGATACGCGCTGCGAACGGAGAGATCGAAAGCATATACTTGGTAACTTACTTGCACAGCGTGATCACAAGGCTCGAGGCGCCAGCGATTTTTGCTGATTTGATCGAGCTTAATGGCACGTCCATCGTGTTCGGCATAAACGCCGATAATATGTTTGCTAAAATCGCGGATGAGATAGCTGCCGGGTATCCAATTCGGTAACCAGAGTTCTTGACCATCAGGATGCGGCTTTTCAATACGCAGCGTGACCTCAAATAAATGACCTTTAGGGTCAATTGGGTTAATGTAGTAATGGTTCAAACTGATACTCCTTTGCTTGACAGTCAATGACTTCTGGCGATTATATTAACATACTCGGTTTTATTGATAGGGGATTGCATGACCGCAAAAATCAAGCAGCTGACGGTGGGGCAAAAAGTAGAAATACAAATTTCCGGCCTCAATGTACCAGCGCGTTTTCAGACGGACTTTATAGGGGCTGTCATGGGCCGTTGGTTTATCGTCAATATGCCTGATTCTCGGCGCTATGGTGAATTAAGGGAACATCTTTATGAGGGCGTGCCGATTATCGTGCGCTTTGTGCTAGAAAACGAAAATGGTGAAATCTGCGCATTCAGAAGTGACATTGACTTTGTCGTCGCCCACCCAACCAAAATGCTGTTTTTAGATTGGCCCAAACAAGTTGAGAGTCGCGTGATAAGGCAGGGCCGTCGTTTTGATGCCTATTTGCCGTGTGCCGTTGAACGCCTGTCAGAAGATAATAAAGTCAATGCTTCAGTGGAGGCAATTATTTTAGATGTATCGGAAACCGGTTGTAAGTTGCGCTACTTACTTGATGAACAAGATACTGAAGATGAACAAGATAAAGAGCAAGGTATTGAGTGGAAATCCGGCGATCGGGTTAACATTATCGTCAAGCAAAAGTCAGGAAATACCGTCAAATTGGGCAGTATTGTTAGGCAAGTGAAAGCATCTGATGATGAAGTCACGCTGGGTGTGCAGTTTAATAGCCAACAAAAAGAAGCCATTAACGGCCTGTTTGCAGGCAGTCTCGTTGATATTGACGCCTTATCGCGCTCGCAATCATGAGTTTGCGTTTGTTCAGGTAAAAGGTTGAATACGTTGGTAAAAGCAATTTTAAACACATCCTGGTTTCCGAGCTCTGATCGCTGGTTCTGGCTACTGCAGTTTGGCGGTTGGGCAGGCTATGCGCTTGTAAACTATATCGGTTCATTGATGCACGAAATGCGCGATATTTATGGTGTTGTGCTGATTTTAGGGGCGTACACTGGTTTTTTCATGACGCTGCCGCTGCGCTATTTTTACCAACGGGTATGGGAGTGGCATCCATTACTGTTAATGCTCGTGGTCATTTTAGCGAGTTACACGATTGCGTGTTTGTGGGCAGTAATAGATAACGCGACCTACTGGGAAATCTACAAATTCGGATTTACACCAGATAGTAAACTTGCTTACTTCAAAAATAACATCGCTAAATTTTACATCGTGTTGAGTTGGAGCGGTTTGTACTTTGGTATCAAGTATTACCGTATGCTACAAAGCGAAAAACAAAAGGCACTGATGGCGTCTTCAATGGCGCACCAAGCGCAACTTAAAATGCTGCGCTATCAACTGAACCCTCATTTCTTATTCAACAGCCTCAATGCGATTTCAACGCTGATCTTGGTCAAAGATACTGAAATCGCGAATAAGATGGTTAATCGATTAAGCCACTTCCTGCGCTTTTCCTTGGATAACGACCCGATTAAAAAAATCACGTTAAAGAAGGAAGTCGAGGCGCTGATGCTGTATCTCGATATCGAAAAAGTCCGCTTTGATGAACGGCTAGAGATTATTATTGATGTCAGCGATGAAGCTAAAAAGGCGTTGGTACCCAGTTTGCTGTTCCAGCCGTTAATCGAGAATGCGATTAAGTATGCGATTGCTAAAACTGAGGATCAGGGCGTATTATCGTTAACGGCTTATATTGAACGCGGCGAGTTAAAAGTACGTTTATGCGATAATGGGCCTAATGCGCCTGAACAGCCCGAATTATTAATGCGTAATGCAGGTGTGGGTTTAAAGAATACGCGTGAGCGATTATCAGCTTTGTATGGTAATGATTTCAGCTTCCGTATGACGAAAAATAAACCGCAAGGCTTATGCGTTGAGATTGTATTGCCTTATGAAACATTGGAGAGTGTATGAGTCGTAGTTTTACTGCTTACATCGTGGACGATGAATCGTTAGCACGTAAAGGACTAGCCATCCGATTGGAGTCATTCGACGAAATTAAGTTGATCGGTCATCAAGGCAATAGTCGTGAAGCCATTGCAGAAATTAGTGCGTTGAAGCCTGATATCGTATTTTTAGATATTCAGATGCCAGGCTTGAACGGATTTGACGTGCTCAAGTCACTTCAACAGAGTATGCAGGTGTTACCTGCGATTGTGTTTGTGACAGCGTTCGATCAATACGCTATTCGCGCTTTTGAGGTCCGTGCATTGGATTACTTGTTAAAGCCTGTTGATGAAGAGCGCCTGGCCGAAACGATTGAGCGGGTCAAACAGGAGCTTGAGCCTAATGAGTTTGATGCGACACAGCAAAAGTTAGTGAATCTAGTCGCTGAGGTCACGGGCGAAGATTGCGATGTGATCCTCGAGCGGCTCGCCAGTGGCGATGATGTTCCGATGAGTCGGTATCCGGAACATATTGCGATAAAAGACAGTGGCGAAATCACGCGAGTGCCCATCAATGCGATTGAATGGGTCGATGCGGCGGGCGACTACATGTGCATTCATGCCAGCGGTGAAACGTTTATTTTGCGTCGAACAATGAAGGAGCTTGAGAAAGAGCTTAACCCTAATTTGTTTCAGCGTATCCACCGTTCTGCGATTGTGAACGTCAACCAAGTCGAGAAGTTATGCACACGTCAAAACGGCGAATACCATATTTCACTCAAGAATGGTCAAAAATTAAAAGTCAGTCGTAGTTACAAAGATAGGATCAAACAACTGATATTAAATTAATGCGTCGAATCTATGCAGCAGTGCTTGTTCTGTCAGTCTTATTAGTCGGATGTACGGCTCAGTTTGGTTATCGCTACCTCGACACTTTTATAGAGTGGCAACTCGATGATTATGTCGAGCTAACAGATGACCAGCAAGAGCGTGCATCTGAAATCATTGATGAGCTCCATCAATGGCATGCTATGAAGCAAATCCCTCAATATCGTGTCCGCCTTCAAAGTTTACGTCAGGCACTTGCCGAAGACACTGTGGACCGTGACTTGCTTGAGCAAATCGAGATGGACGCCTGGTATTTTTGGCAGCAAATAAAAGACCAAATTGCCGCCCGTACGGACTTTCTCAACACGTTGTCGGATGTGCAGAAGCAGCAGCTAATAGCGTCAATGCAATCAAAAATTGATGAGCAGCGCGAAGAGGAGGCTGAGGAGGGCGATGACCTATTTGCTTCTTATGACCGTGTTAAGCGTCGGCAAGAGTCGATTGAAGAGCGCTTGGGCACTTTGACTGACGCACAACGGCAATTGATTAAAGTGTGGGTGACTGAATCTGAAGCGGTGCCAAACGATTATGACTGGTTAGCCTATCGTCAACGCTGGCTTGACGCTTTCGAGAAGGCGTTATTACAGTCGCCTATCAAAGCCGAAAGAATCGAGTCATTAATCACCGATCCAGAACAAATGTTATCCGACGAACAGCGCGAAAACCGTCGCGCCAAAGCCGCCATTCGTCATCAATACCTTGCAAAGTTGAGTGGGACTCTGAACCAAGAACAGCGTGATACTCTAGTTGAACAGCTAGACGAGTATATTGAGACATGCCGAGATATTGAGGCACACTTTGGTGGGTAACCAAGCGTGTGCCTCACGCACTTATTATTGAACTTCAATAACCTTACAGGTATTACTTGAGCCTACGGTTTCCATTACATCGCCATGGGTTAATACCACTAAGTCGCCTTTTGCCACATGACCTAAACCTTTGATAACACCAATAGCATCTAAAATTGGGTTTTCTGATTGAGTTGAGTCAAATTGAATAGGGTATACACCCCGATATAGCGCACACTTGTGACGGCTACCTGAATGACGTGACATGGAAAAAATGGGTAAGTGCGAGGTAATACGCGACATTAACTTAGCAGTGAAGCCCGATTCGGTCAGTGCAATAATGGCTTTCACACCGGTCAAGTGAGTTGCGGCATACATCGCCGACATCGCTGCTGCTTCTGAAATGCTCGAAAAATGTTCCTCTAAATCGTGATGCTTTAACTGAGCACTCGGATGTGTCTCTGCACCCAAACAAATTTCTGCCATCGCTTTGACTGTTTCGACGGGGTGTTTACCGGCCGCAGTCTCAGCTGAAAGCATAACCGCATCGGTGCCATCAAGCACGGCGTTGGCAACGTCCATAACTTCGGCACGGGTTGGCATCGGGTTTTCGATCATCGACTCCATCATTTGTGTCGCGGTGATCACTACTTTGTTTAATTGACGTGCCCGACTGATGATGAGTTTCTGCTTACCCACAAGTTGGGCATCACCGATTTCAACACCTAAATCCCCCCGCGCAACCATGACCGCATCCGAAGCGCGAACAATATCGTCTAACGCGTGTTCTGAGGCAACCGCCTCAGCACGTTCGATTTTGGCACACAAGACACCATCGCCACCCGCTGCACGCAATAACTGGCGTGCTTCATTAATGTCATCACCGCTGCGAGGGAACGACACTGCTAAGTAGTCAACACCAATTTTTGCAGCCGTCTTAATGTCTTCTAAATCTTTCTCAGTGAGTGCCTTAGCTGAAAGCCCACCACCAAGTCGATTAATACCTTTATTATTGGATAATTGGCCACCCACAACGACAGCGGTATGCACTGCAGTACCGTCGATATCAGTAACCTCTAAACGAATACGGCCGTCGTCCAACAATAAAATGTCACCGGGGGCTACATCGTGTGGAAGTGCTTTATAATCAAGTCCAACGATTTGCTCGTTGCCTGATTGGCTGTCGTACTCGGCATCGAGTGTGAACTTCTCACCTTGAGAAAGTGTGACTTTGTCGTTTTTGAAGCGTGCTACCCGTATCTTTGGTCCTTGCAGATCACCTAAGATGGCGACGTGTGCTTTTAATTCAGCGGATAGCTTACGAACCATTTCAGCGCGTTTGATGTGATCGTCCGCCGAACCATGAGAGAAGTTTAGACGTACTACATTAGCACCTGCTTGTATAAGTGACTTAAGAACACTAGGGTCATCAGTAGCAGGACCTAGGGTGGTAACGATCTTTGTACGACGCAACATGTAAAACTCCGAGCAGCTGAAAGTGATTGAGTCTTAAGTCTAACATAGTGTTTGTTAACAAAGTAAGACAGAACAGAGACATAGGTGAGTAATGAGTAATCAGCAAAACGACACTAATTGGAACGACCTCAGTGAAGAACAATGGCGTGAGCGGTTAACACCTGAGCAATACCAGATTCTGCGTCAGCAGGGCACAGAAGCCCCCTTTAGTGGCGATTTTATTCAGGTGAATGAAAACGGCGAGTATCACTGTGCTGGCTGCGGGCAATTATTGTTTACTGGGCAGCAGCAGTTTGAAGGGCATTGTGGTTGGCCAAGCTTTGATGAGGCCATTGATGGAGCCGTCGAGTACCGTGAGGACGCTAGCCATGGCATGCAACGAATTGAGATTGTGTGTAGCCGCTGCAAGGGGCATTTAGGTCATGTGTTTAACGATGGCCCCACAGCAACGGGGCAACGCTATTGCGTTAACTCGTTGGCGCTGACCAATCAGGGTAAAGATTAAATTGTCCTTCTTCAATTTGGTCAATAATGTCTTCTGCCGAGTCGGCAAGCGTCTCTTTGCGCTCGTCTGATTGTGTGAAGATAGTGCCAAGCTGATCGGCTTGCAGTACTTCTGAGTTAAATTGGATTGCGACAAGCGCCCAAATGTAAGCTTCATCTGTGCGTTGGTTGTTTAAATAATAGGTCACCAGTGATTCGGGGATTTCAACGTTAAAGCGTTGTTGTGGCTTATACAATCGCAATGCTCGGTATAAATATGCGAGCATGGTTTGACTATCTTCTTTGGCGTAATAAGTCGCTAATGCAAATTGTAATTCCGATGTTTGCATGATGGGTTGCCCCTCGAGCGCGAGTAAGCGGTCAAGGGCATCATTATTACCTCGATTGGCCCAGTGCCAGTACATCAAAAGCGGGTGTTCGCTGCTTTTGGTCTGCTGAGCGAGTTTCTCGATGTTGCTCAAGCTCTTGATGTACGCCTCGATGCGATGGGACTGCTTGGCTTTGAGCTTTCTATGCTCAATTGATGAAGCTAATTCGATACATTGGGAGTATGACTGTAAGTCTTTTAGCAAATAATATTGATGCGTAGGTGTTTCATCTGTTTTGTTGGCATAGCGCGTTAGAATCAGCTGTCGACGCTCCGCGTTACACCAATTGTCTTGGTTTAAGTCAGAACAGATATCGGGGTAGCTCTCACATGCCTCTCGCACAGTAATCGGTCGTTCTTCACAGCCAGAAAGTGTGACAACAATGGCAGCAATGGCTGCGCTCAATCCGATACTACGTGCATATGTCATTGATATTTTCCGCCGTTTCAACGATTAACTAACAAGTTCGCCAGCATAGGTTGGCTTATGAGTGCGCTTTTAAGTACAATACGCATCGAGATTTTTGAGCATATCATACCATGAGGACTTAGCTAATGAATGCTAACCAGCAGGACCCGACACTCTCAAGTTGGCAGGAGCGCCAAGAGTACGCAGAACTCATGCAACCATTAATCGGTAAATTATACCGTAATTTTGGTGTGGAGATTCTAGTTTATGGTCGTTCACTATTAAACGTCTCGACAATTAACATCATTAAAGCGCATCGTTTGATCCGTCGTTATGAAGGTCAAAAAGTGCGTTTACGGGAGAGCTTTCCGTTCCTAGAAGCCATGGCGAAAATGCAGATGGCTCCAGCACGCGTTGATTTAGGCAAACTTGCCTATGGTTATCACCACGGTGGTAAAGCAGACGGTTTGTCGATTGAAGATTACCTACGTCGTGAGCTAGCTGACGTGGTTGACGTCGATGACAGCATCGAGCCACGAGATGTTGTGCTATATGGCTTTGGTCGTATCGGTCGTTTACTGGCACGGTTATTAATTGAAAAGAACGGTGCAAACAACAAGATGCGCTTGCGAGCGATTGTTGTTCGTGGTGGACGCGAAGGCGACTTAGAGAAGCGTGCGAGCTTGCTTCGTCGTGACTCGATTCATGGCCAGTTCAATGGTTCAATTACGATTGACAAAGAAACCAATAGCATCAAGGCTAACGGCACTTCTATCAAAGTGATTTATTCAGATGGTCCCGACCAAGTTGACTATACTCAGTATGGTATCGACAACGCGATTGTTATCGATAATACCGGTATCTGGAAAGATGAAGCCGGTTTAGGCTTGCACCTGAAGTCGAAAGGCGTTGCAAAAGTACTACTTACTGCGCCTGCCAAAGGTGACATCAAAAATATCGTATTTGGTGTGAACGACAGCGATATTTTGGAAGATGACCGCATTCTCTCGGCAGCGAGCTGTACTACCAATGCGATTACGCCTGTACTCAAAGCAGTTAACGACGAGTACGGTATTCACAATGGTCACGTAGAGACTGTTCATTCGTATACGAACGACCAAAACTTGATTGATAACTATCACAAAGCTGAACGTCGTGGTCGTTCTGCACCATTAAATATGGTTATCACCTCAACCGGCGCTGCCAAAGCGGTTGCAAAAGCATTACCTGAACTTAAAGGTAAGTTAACCGGTAACGCGATTCGTGTACCTACGCCTAACGTTTCAATGGCAATTATGAACCTGAACCTTGGCAAAGCCACTGATCGTGAGACGCTTAATGAGTATCTTCGTAAAACTGCGTTGCACTCGTCATTGGAAAGCCAAATTGACTACACGGCTTCAACGGAAATTGTATCAAGCGACTTGGTCGGTAGCCGTTATGCAGGTATCGTTGATTCGCAAGCGACTATTGTTGAAGATGACCGCGCTGTTTTGTACGTGTGGTATGACAACGAGTTCGGCTACAGCTGTCAGGTTGTACGTGTTGCCGAGCATATGGCAGGTCTTAAAGTACCTAACTTGCCTCGCTAAACACATAAAAATAGAAAAAAGCGCCCGTGGTGGCGCTTTTTTCGTATACTGCTAAGCATTCGTTCTTAAAAATTATAAAGGAAACGCATGATACGTATAAATACGGCGTTTGATAGCGGCAATATTGACGTTATCGAAGCAAATTCAAGTGACAACATCCGTCTGACAATCCGGAAAGATCATCAGTCCGATTTTTATCAGTGGTTTCATTACAAGTTGTTTGCCGAAGTAGGCGAGGAACATGTGATGATCATTGAGAATGCAGGTAAATCAGCTTACCCCGATGGCTGGAAGGACTATCAAGCCTTGGCGTCTTACGATCGGGACACCTGGTTCCGCGTACCTACCGAATATGACGGTGAGAAGCTGACGATTCGGCATACACCAGAACAAGAGTCAGTTTATTACGCTTATTTTGTGCCTTATTCATATGAGCGCCACTTAGATCTCATCCAGCAAGCGCAACAATCGGTTGATTGCTATCACGAATTACTCGGCGAGACTATCGACGGCCGTGAGCTGAACCTGTTGATTATCGGTGAGCCGAGCGAAGAGAAAAACACCATTTGGGTCACCGCACGTCAGCATCCAGGTGAGTCGATGGCTGAGTGGTTGATGGAAGGGCTATTGGGCCGTTTGCTTGACGACGAAGATGGCGTTGCGCGTAAGCTGCTCGATGAGAATGTGTTCTATGTCGTGCCTAATATGAACCCAGACGGTAGTGTTCGCGGCCATTTGCGTACTAACGCAGTAGGAACTAACCTAAATCGAGAGTGGGCTGAACCTTCGCTAGAGAAAAGCCCAGAAGTTTTTTATGTGCTCAAGCGCATGCAAGAAACCGGCGTTGATATGTTTTTAGATGTGCATGGTGATGAGGCACTGCCTTATAACTTTGTCGCTGGCTGTGAGGGTATTCCTTCGTATGATGAGCGCCATAAGCATCTGGAAGAAACGTTTAAAAATGCCTTGCTCGCAGCAACGCCTGAGTTTCAAGATGAGTTCGGTTACGAAAAAGATGAGCCTGGCAAAGCCAATATGACTGTTGCGTGCTCAGCTGTCGGCGAACGTTTTAAATGTCTATCTTATACACTAGAAATGCCATTTAAAGACAATGCTGATTTGCCTGATGAGGATTTCGGCTGGTCTTCAACTCGTTGTCAACGTTTAGGCGAGGATGTGCTAACTGCTATATTGGCAGTATCGCCAATCCTGCGTAAGGTTTAACGTACGCGGTAAAAATAACAATAAATAAAGGGGATACACCTTGGAAACGCTGAATAATATTTTGTTATGGATTGATGGGTTTTTAGGCTCTGCGGCCTATTTCCCATTTCTTTTGTTGGGTGTGGGTTTATTCTTCACGCTCTATTTGGGCTTTCCTCAAGTACGCTATTTCCGTCACGCGTGGCGCGTATTAAGTGGTAAGTTTGATAAAAAGGACTCACAAGGCGATACCAGTCACTTCCAAGCGCTCTCGACGGCGCTTTCTGGTACCGTGGGTACGGGTAACATTGGTGGTGTGGCACTGGCTATCTTCTTAGGTGGTCCAGCCGCTATTTTTTGGATGTGGATGACTGCATTCATGGGTATGACCACCAAGTTTGTTGAGGTCACGTTATCGCACAAGTACCGCGTTAAAACTGAAGATGGCACCATGGCCGGTGGACCAATGTACTACATGGACCGTCGTTTGAACATGAAGTGGCTCGCGGTCATCTTTGCTATCGCAACCATTATCAGTTCCTTCGGCACCGGCAACATGCCACAAATCAATAATATCGCTCAATCGATGGAACAAACCTTTGAAATCGATCCGGTCATCACAGGTGCCGTACTCTCGATTTTATTGGCGATGGTTATTATCGGTGGTATTAAGCGTATCGCGGCGGTGACCTCGAAGATTGTACCGATCATGGGTATTTTGTACGTGATTGGTTCATTAAGCGTTATCGCGTTTAACTTTGACAATATCGGCGAATCGTTCATCTCGATTTTCCGCGATGCTTTTACGGGCTCTGCGGCAGCGGGTGGTTTCTTGGGCGCAAGCTTCGCATATGCGTTCAACCGAGGCGTTAACCGCGGCTTGTTCTCGAACGAAGCTGGTCAAGGCTCTGCTCCGATTGCGCACGCGTCAGCTCGTGCAAAAGATCCTGTGTCTGAGGGTCTGGTATCTATTTTAGAACCATTCTTGGATACCATTTTGATCTGTACACTGACTGGTCTGGTTATCCTATCGTCGGGTGTATGGACGCAAAAGTTCGAGAACAATTTTGCGCGCAGCGACCTCGACTTTATTGCAGGTCATTACGATGACACGGTAACGGCTGACCGCGAGAAGCTATACGCTTACTTGAACCAAACTGATGACAACGAGATCGAACGTTACAACGGTATTGTTCGTGTCGAAGATGGTGTTGCTCAGACCAATGAGCAGTTTACCATCCTTCATGCACGTTCAGTTGCTGAAGACGTGCGCTTTGTTGTTGCGGGTGAAGATGCCTATACCGGTACTGTCAAAGTTGAAAACGGCAAT
>Ga0160421_1000260_pt1 | contig 11443 bp, 10 predicted proteins | sample TAMARWmetagpilot_FD_108195 | JGI IMG/M metagenome (GOLD analysis project Ga0160421, IMG submission 108195) | Phycosphere-associated microbial communities from TAMU algal ponds, Corpus Christi, Texas, USA - TAMU ARW-7 10/27 metagenome pilot | ecosystem: Engineered > Artificial ecosystem >... | reverse complement strand
TTGGAAGATTCTGGAGTGGTTGGATGAGTTACCCACAGGGATGGCCTATTTTATCTGGGTTGTCCTGGCTGCCATCGTACTGATCACTGGCTTTTGCTGTGTACTATTTTCGGTCCTTCCCCTTATTTACCGCTTGGAATCTTTTCGAGCTCACCGTGCTGAACAGCTGGCGATTGCCCGAGCTTGCGCAAAGATGGATGTGTTTACGAACGAAAATCTTACACAATGCTTTGGAAGCAACTGGTACAACTTATACATTGACGGTACGCTGCCACTGGAAGCGATCAAATTTGATGACGGCCTACTGCGTGTGGAACGAAACCGCAAGCGTTACGAGCGCATGATGGAGGTACGCGGCAAGCCTCGATCGGAATGGCCTCCTCCGCCACCGCAGGCTCAAATCGAATACTGCAACGTTGAGTTCGGCGAACACAATAGCAGTTTTGGAACAGACAGTGATGACGACGATTCATCTATGTAAACCAAAAAAAATCTTAAGTGTCGATGTGTGGAGGAAGAAATCGTAAACTTAAAATTTGACTTGCATATACATTCGTTCAGAGCTTTACATAGTTTTGGGTGAACGTCGTCTGAGATTTCTGCGCACTTGATCGTTGACGAGCTGCAGCTGCTATTGCAAATACAGATTCTACGAGTGTCGTATGAGCTACGCAGAGGGAGCTTTTGTCAAAGATGAAACTGTACCGCAAACCGTTTCTAGTATAGTGAACGCAACTAGCGGAATCTGTAAAAGAACCTTATTTCTTTTTATAGTACGAATGGAAAAGACTACAAGATGGACAGATAGACTCACTGACGACTATAGTCACCGTTTATTGGGGACCCCGGAGATCGTGATGGGCTCCCTGCGCCGGCGGATACCCGGTCTGTGATTCGTGGACGGACGGAATGTGCTGGGACCCGTGTGGGGGCGCGACCACGCCGGGCTGCTGGGACCCGTACCGGGATCCCGATCGTTGGGAAGGATCGCGGGCCGCGACACCGGTGGCATTGTTGTAGGGATCCGCTGCACCGTTCCCACTACGGGAACGATCGCGCTCTTCCTTCTTTTCCTGAACATCTGCTGGAGCCGCCGTATCAGGGGCCGCGAGTGGGCGATCCGGAGGCAAGCGTGAACGCTCTTGCTGCAGATTCAAAACCGTCCAGTCAAACATGTTGTCGTATTGAAATCCTTTGCGATAAAACAGCTCCTTGAATAGACGTTTGAGGTAGGCGTAATCCGGTCGATCTTCGAATCTCAACGACCGACAGTACTCGAAATACGAACGAAATTCTGTGGCGTATCCCTTGCACAGTTGCTCTGTACTGGTACTCATTTTGCGATCCATGATGCGCTCGTACTTCTGTTTCTTGGTATTTGCCTTGAGTCCTTGCCAAGGGAGGGAGCCGCGAATAAAGTACATGAGAACGTAACCGAGCGACTCGAGATCGTCCCGTCGCGACTGTTCGATCCCAATGTGCGTATTGATCGAGGCGTATCGGGCCGTTCCTGTCAAGTTCTTGTTTTCACGGTAGGGAATGTGTTGATGCGAACGTGGGTCTCGGTACTTTTTGGCTAAACCGAAATCGATAATGTGAATGACCGACTGTCGCTTGCCGAGACCAATCAAGAAATTGTCCGGTTTGACGTCCCGATGAATAAAGGACTTGGTGTGCACGTATTCGAGCCGCGACAACAGTTGATCAGCCAGCATGAGGACAGTCTTGAGTTGGAAACGACGACCGCAATAGTTGAACAAGTCTTCCAGTGATGGACCCAGCAGGTCCAACACCATGACGTTGTAATCGCCTTCGATACCGTACCATCGAACGTTCGGGATTCCCACTGCAGATATTTCGCCATAATACAGTGTTGGAAAAACAAAAAACACAAAGTGTACAAAGACACGCTACTAACTATAACACTCTGTCTGTACTTACAGCCGCCGTGCAGAATGCGATAAATCTTGCTTTCGTAGAGTAACTGCGGATGTTTGGTTTTGACCGATTCGAGCTTGATGGCAACTTCTTCACCCGTAGTCATGTTCGTTCCGAGATAAATATCTCCAAAGGAACCGGAACCGATCTTCCGACCGAGACGGTACTTTTTACCCACCCGCAGTTCCATACTGAGGGATACCAGCAGTAGAGGGAAACCTAATACGACTGACTATGCGAACTACGACTCCCGAGAATTTTCGGAAGTGAAACAACCGGTACGTCTCCTTCGCACAATACCGAATTTTCCCGTCCCGCTCTTCCAATCCTGTTGGGCACAAACACTGCACAGTAACTTTGATGCAGTGTCTGTCTAATTGGATCAGAAGGAAAATAAGAAAGGGGAACAACACGAGGCAGAACGGATCGACCCGTATCGTTGCTCGGCCGTGGATTAGTATTGGCCTGCCACGAGGCCGCGGCCGCGAGGGATCGAGACCGCTGTTCTCTCGGTTTCTCACACGGTCAGGCGTCGGCGAGCTCTTTCGAGAGGGGAGGAGATGTCAGAGTGTCCGATAGGTTCGGAAGGGAATGTGTCGTCGGATATGTCTTACACTGGATTTCTTCGCACAAAACTGCCGCGCGTGCCAACCAATGCCGTGCCGCACAGTGGTGCAACGAAAAAGGTAAATTCTTGACTGTGCGGGATATGTAAAGTAGAGATCACTCGAGGAAGAGTCCATATGTGCAGCAGCAAACCAATCTCGAGGCTTATTAAAGGAAGGAAAAAAAAAGGATGTAGCCGTAGGTTATGTCCAAAACAAGAGTAACTGTGTTCGGAAATCTTCTTTTCAAAAAGAATGCTTTGACAGTGAATCGAACACTGGGCCTTCAGATCTTCAGTCTGACGCTCTCCCAACTGAGCTATCAAAGCACGTTGGATAAAACGAACTCTTAAAGTTCAATAACAGATTATGATCGTTTTCCGTCCTGCGGGATTAGCCAGGCATGCAGTATTTTTCAGTGGAATAACTTGTACATAGAAGAGAAAGAGACTCCACATCTCATATACGGAGGGCCGTGGGAATGGAAGCACGATTTGATCTTCAGAATGTACTTCCCGAGAAGATCGCATCGGCCATCTTTTCCACGACAAATTCCTGCAAACTTCTTTGCGAGAGCAAAGACGACGGGTGCGGGAGGATCCGGGCGAGCAAAGACACGCAACCAAAAGATGGCAGAAATACATCATGACCGGTCTCATTAATATTAGCCGCTCGCGGTTCCATTCCGATCAAACGAAACAACAGGGTTGTAGCACGACACTGGGTATCCTGTCGGTCCGTCACGTTCCTTCACCGGTCTACTATTTCTTCTCCAATTTAGCAATTCGGGTCTCGAGCTCTTTTTGCTTGGCTAGCATGAGCAAATTCCCGTTCTTGACTTCTTCGAAGATATAGTACTGCGTAAAGACACCCGTTAATCCTGCACCAACAATGAAACTCGTCAATCGTTGCCACAAACCGGCGCCCGTCTTTTTTTCCGGGGCAACAACAGCAGATTCCGTTGCTAGCGTGCGGAGAGCGTTTTTCTGACCAGCGAATACGACACAAAAAGGAAAATCGAGTGTTAGCAACCGTGAACTCTCTGTTGTTGCAGACTTGGCCCAGGAGCCCATCTTGAGTGCGTCTACGCGACGAACACGGGAATTCGATCAGATTTGGACGAAACGTACCGTCCAAACAGGAGCCAGTCGGCTTGTCCGACTTAATGCTAGATGTCTAGCGCCAAACATGTCGATACAACGAAAAAGGCGGAGGGGATAGATGTAACGGGAACACCAAACAGGACGGACCTCACTGTGGAATGGTTACACACAAAGTGCTACGGGGGAATTCGTCCATACCAGGATGGTGTAGAAATCCGAAACGGCCGATCTGCACAAACATCCGGGTACATTTAAGGTTTGTGAGCCCGCCGTTTGTATTCAGGGTTTTACATTGGGGCTTTGCTTCAAAGGTTTTGTTGGTGAGCCTAATGCTTTCACGCGACACACGCCAGTGGAGGCCCAACAGGGAAGCACAACGAAACCACGCAACAGAATCGTCAAGCAGGTTTGCAGGCAGCACACGGCTAGCACGTCCCACTCGTGTCATACATCCGTAGACTCTTTCGGGCTTTTCCCACGTAATATACCCGTGCGGTTCCATTGTGGCAATTCCGATTGCACGAATCTTAACGCAGTCAGCTGCAAAATGAACTGTCTCCTGGCTCAAAGGCGGCTTGTTCCCATATACCTTTCTACCAGCGGAACACTATTTTCCATCCCAACCCTTCGAACCTTCTCCAGCAAAACAAGCAAAGGAAAGTCAAAATCTTCCGACTCCCCTGAGAAGAAGGCGGAATCTCCAGCAGACACGCAAAAACCAGCTCCGCAGAAAATCCCTCAGCGTCTCCGTCGAAAGAAGTCCAACCTCACTGTTGCTCGTCAATTAACCAAAGAGGTAAAGGACGGACAGGGCCTGGCAATTTTGAAACCCGGCAACGCAATCTCCTCCAACAAAACACAATTCTACCGATCCACCGCGTCGGGAACCTACCGCCGCACGCACCAGCTACCTCTTCTCAACGCCTCCGCCTTGCTCAATACGAAGGACTACTGCGTCAGCTCCGCCAACTCCGCTACCTCAAAATCTGGAACCGAAGCGGCCCGACGATTGCTCCGGGGAAAGCGAGACTTTGTTGCCCACCTGCGGCAGCATGTATTGCGCAAGGCACCGCTACGAGGAGCCAGTCCGACGAGCTTTGTCCTACAAGGCCACGGGGTTCCCGTTCAATTATTGCAGGATCACATTAATCTGGCGGATGGTATTTTGACGCAAGAACACGACGCGGCCGCTGTGTCCTTCCAGCAGTATAGAGATCGCAGCGACGACACTAGACATGCGTACGAGCTGAGCTCAAACTGGATTATGCGGGTGCGTTCGAAAACGGGGACCAATCTCGCCAACCGACTGGCACACGACGGTCCCTGGGCAGCGTCCATGGAATTGTACCTAGCTGCCATGAACCGCATTACAACGGCACTCGGGGTAGTCTTACAGCATGAAATAGGAGAGATAGTGGATGAGTATGAGGATGAGTACGAAAACGTCTTCACAGAAACAAGTCAAGTATCGAGTTACCCCCCAGCCGCCCGTCACTGGAATGTCGAGTTTTTACGTGGTCTTACCTATCCACCGGAATGGGTGCCTCCTTACGAACCAAGCAACAGTTCAGAAGTCTCAAAGGATCCCTCCCCTGTACCGATGGTCGAATGGATTCCTCTCCAAGGAGCGCTGGCGCCGGGACACGTTACGGTCCGGGTCCAAGGTTTTGCGTCATCACCCTCCTATGACAATACCCGTATGCGACGACGGAAACCCCAAGCTGTGACGCTCTGTTTCGACGCCTGCTTTCGCAATCCGACACTACCATCATCTGTACAATCGTAGTACTATTTACTTACGTATTGACCCGGGAAACTGTCTTAATCTATCAAAAACATTCTGGTTTAGGGTTGTGAAGAATGCATATGTTGAACGCTGGACCTGGTAGATATCTAAGCCATTGTCGGCTTTGCAAACAGTTGCGGCCGCATCAGTTTAAAATAGTGTATTCTCTACCGTATCTTGGGCAATCTCCAATTACCCGGAGGAACACGGGTCCTCACCGCGATACAGAATTGGAAAACACAGTTAGAACCGACATTAAAAAAAAAAGAGACCCACATCGACCATTCACTGTCAGATTTTATGCACAAATGTGAATGATCTTCGACCAGTCCATTTCAGCTTGTCGGTAGAAATGCATACCCTGTCATGACACTACCATTTACATCACTACCAGCAGCTGATACGAACAACTGCGTTCTGGCGCAAGAATGCGGCATTCATGTCTCAAATCAATATTCTTCGGCTTCCGCGATATGGCAACGAGAGGTGCTTTTAATCTTATGAGTGAACTCTGATACTTTTCAAGCTAGAGGGTATATCACTGCGACTTCTCATGAAGTAATTCCGCTCGTCGGCATAGCACCTCGACGGAATTGGCAATGTCTGGAACTGTCAACACGGTATTCTCTGTCCAGTCTCCATGACCGACGCCGAGAAAGACTGTGCAGTTTATAGAAGCCCCATCGAAGTCGTCCGGAGCATGGCCTTGGAACTCTCGAATTGGTATGTCTTTGCTTCGCAGATACTCGGCTATTTTATTTGACGGCACCAGCGCGTCTCGCTCGCTCAAATATATTGAGCAAGGCACTTCGATATGTTCCACAAACAAATCAATCCACGCCCAAGGAAAGGATCTCTGAACAGTCCAGTTTGTCATGATATCAGTGCGAACCAAGTAGCTGATGGTTCCTGGATCCGCTCTTGTATAGACAAAGGACTTCGTCAAGCGGGGTAAATGGAGACAGAAACACACAGGGTCTAGGAATAAGAGAGCAGCGACAGCATTGGGAGCATATTTACACATGTATGAAAGCCACGACGTTCCGTAGGAGTGACCAACCCAGGTGGCCAGCATGAAGCCGTGTGTGGCAAGAATAGCTGTCATGGTGCTTGTCACAACTGCTGGCTGCAAAACAGCGTTGGGACTTTGCCATGGCCGAAAGGCCGAAACATATGGAATCTCGGGCAAAATAATTGGACGCCCAGTGGCGAGAAGACGATCTATCAGCGGCATATATGCAATGAGACCTATCCCAATGCCATGTACGAACGCAATCGGCATCTTCTCACCGAGTTCGTCATCGTCGTCAGTTGAAGATCCGGGGTGAAAATAGTACGAGACTGCTCCACATACATTCCTCGTGAATCCACGCTTCGCCATAAGAATTCTCAAAGGAATTTCGGTTCCCCCCAAAATTAGCAAATGGAATCCCAAGGGATAGGTTGCGATTCCCAGTAGTGGATCCGACGAGTATTTTGCGAAATGCTGTGGCTCTTTACGTTGCAAAAAGGAAGGTAATGTGCGCTGGGCAAAGCCCGTAGCTTGCACAAAAGCGTTTTGCGCCCGGCTTTCAAGATGTTCCATCGCTTGATTGCATTCCGTAATTTGACGCATTAAAGAAGCCATTTGCTTGGACGGAACAGCCGAAGATTTTTCAAGCATTCGATTAAGCATGACCCGGTAACCTTTAAGCTGTTGCCGCAATCTTTGTCGCTGCTTCGATAAAAATCGTGCTGTCTCTAGCCGTTCGCTTATGTTTTTGACGGAGTTCCAAGCCTCAGTGAGCTGAGTGTAGGTTGCGCGACTCATCGCTGACAATTGTTTATCGATTGAAGAGCCCGTTGGCACTAGTGTTTCGTACACTTGCCGACCTGTAGCCTTGGCGTGCTCCTCAGCTTCAGCAAAACGCTGAGCTGTATTGCCAACCATATTACGCAGGTCCTGCACCGGATGAAAGTCAGCATTTGCCACCAAATTGCGAATCTCCTGAACGGTATGGAAGGTAGGCACCATATTTTCACCCGTCCGTACCATTTGATCGTACCGTGTGCGATATGTCTCGTACAAGTTGGAGAAGAAATTCGGTTCTTCAATATTCGACTCCTCCGAGAACTCAAATTCTGATGACAAAGAAAAGTAGTAACTGGAACCGTGAGTTTGCGTGCATGCAAAAGTCTACTGTATTCCTCGCCGAAGCGTCCTGCACTTACGTTTTGTGGGTCTTGGAAGATTATGTTGCCAAATTTCCATATCATCTCGTCGTTCAAAGTCGAGCTGCACGCTGACACTATCCTCGTCCGAATCTTCACCATACAATTCTAAGGATATCCTCACCTGGATCTCATCAACAAAAGCTTCCAGCTGCTCTAGCTCGCTGGTCGACAGATGCTCCTGATGTCGTGTTTCAAACAACGACCAGGCGGCAAAGTCTCGTACATCGTACTTGCTAATATTTTCGAGTGGTTGATCAAAAAACCAACCCCGCAGAAATCCTACAATATCTCGTTCACTTTCCATCATGAAATTCCACAATTCTTGCCGTTCCGACAAATCCATCATGGGTGCTGCCGACAGGGAGGCTTCTAGTGGATCTCGCGTCTGCAACCAGCGAACGTGCCATTTGCAACCAATGTAAAAAATTCCTTCAATCCAGCACCAGAATTCGACCGCCCTCGAAGAATGCTGCTCCAAAGCATTCACAATATTCGCCAGACTGGGCAAATGCGTTTGTATTGAAGCGTAAAGAGAGTCCGGAAAAGCGAAACACAATTCACGCAGTAGCGTCAAGGCAATGTAGACGTAACAAACCGGAATCAGTAAAAACAGACATCCCCATAAAAGAGCCCAGCCGCTGTAGATACCGACCCAGGATTCGGCGTCGACGGGAATCTCGGGAATGCCTCGGCTGCGATCACGTCTTGAAAAGTACTGCCGCACGGGGGATCTGTAAGGGTGTGCCGATCGGGAGGGAGGAGTCGCAGACGTGTGCTTTAGCGGGTCCCTGGGCATAGCGATTGCGCTCGTCGCCAAATCCAGAGGAGCGACAACGAGCGGCAATAGCTTCTAGCTACGCGATGTGAAACGCTCCGAACAAATGTCAATCCTCCTAGAGTTAGAAACGACCTAACAAAGAACGTAACCAAATACGGTGCGTGAGTTCTGGTGCTTTACATTGTGATTGGCATCGTGTCAAAAGTATATAGGTCGCCAGTCCGTCGTCAAATTTGTGTCAGTGGAATCGATCCATCAATAAATCGTTGCATACGACTCCATCGTGAAAAATTAACCGACCGTTGACTCACTTCTTTGGTTACAGTTGCAAGTTATTCGGAATGACCAAAGTACCGCGGGATCAAATCCATTTTCCTTCGACGCGTCTGGGGGTTCTTCCAGGAACTCTGATCGCTTCGTTCCTTTTGCTTCGTACGAATCGGAAGAAAACTACTACAGACGGACGGACCAACCTAACTGTAAGATGTAATCTCACCGGCTCCTACCAAAGACGAACCATCCCGGAGGGATGTAGAGCACATAAGGTAGGTACACATATGACACGAACCAATTCCAAGGACGTGACTGAGGAATTAAAACTTCCGGGTACTCGGATTTTTGTCCCTCAAAGTAATCGTTTCACACAGTTACAGGTTATTTCCGCAAAGCGCCAAACGGGCTAACATAACTGTGATCTACCGTGTAATGCAACTCATTTGTTTTAGTAAGAAACCATGGCTAGTCCACCAATCAAAGCATTTTCTAATATTGAAGATCTAGCTGGTCGTTTGTGGAGTCGTTGGTCTCCCACCGGATGATTTATCTGTCGCACTGTCTCTGCTTGCACTTACCGCAACCGGACGACCGATAAGGATTTTGATAGACACCCCGGCCGGTTTTCGAAATTTTATTCGGTCAGCTCAATGGAATAACCACTTTCTTGCCGTAGCATCATTCACAGTAAACGCCGCAAGAATTCGAAAATCGCTTCTTATGAATGCGACCATTTCCAAGAGTCTCCGCCTCCGACAAGATGTGGAGAGTCGTTCATCATACCTCAATCGGGAGATCCATGAGTCCTCCTAGCCTATCCAGCAACCTCGTCCTTTTCCACAAACGCGTTTGATCCTAGAATATCCACGTGTAAGAAAGCACAGGAGCGGCCACGAGCACATCCGTTTGACTCTAGATGAAACGAGAGACAATGCTGTGAATGATAACCTTTCCAAATTGCCATCGCTTCTTCTTTCGACAACGTCTTGAGTTTTTGGACCGTTTTCCTCGTTGGTACATCGGCACCAATCTGCAAATAATGCGTTAAATCCGTCAGACCCTCACGCTTCGCCTTGCGAACCATGCGGGCTTCGTACTCCTTTCGCTTCCCTTCTTCGCGCTTTTTCAGCTCCAATGCTTTTTTCTCACGTTTGGCCTTCTCCTGATCAAAGACGAACGTTTCGGGATTAGTTTGGTACTTTGCGATTCTCTGCAAAAGGGAGCGCACTTTATCTATCGTTTCGCAAGCTAGACATTCCTCTAGTAATTGGTACTGCATCAAAACATCTTTGAGTATCCTGCGGGTGTGAAAGACGACGGAACGAATCTTGACTGGATAGATTGTCGCCAGGTCCAAGTATTCCGAGGCTACTTTGAGCTTGCTGTCCGCAACATCGTATAGGGCCCTTAACGAAGTTTGTCGCGTTCCAGTTTGGCAATGTTGAGCTTCAGCCTCTAGTTTTTCAAAAGAGAGTAGGACCCGTTCCTTGGCGAACAACTTTTCCTTTTCGGCTTCACTCAAAATGTCCTGTCCATGCTCTTGGACCTTGCGTTCCAGTTTTGAGATCTTACTTAATTTCTTTTCAAGTTTGCGCTTCTTGTTAGCCTGGATAACATTGTCTGTGGACGTATCCAGCATGGGAATTTGAACCCGTCGATCACCTTCGGATTCTTTATTTCCAAGCCGTGGTAAAAACAGAGCCGGATTGTCTAGAATACCTTCCGCACTCATCACTCCGTCCGCTCCGGTCAACTCAAGATTTTTTTCGACGTCGTCGTAAGTGATGACGTTTCCGTTGGCAATAATGGGTATAGACGTGATGTGCTGTTTTAGAACGGCGATTTGATCCAGCAACGCGGGCCCGTCTCTCGCGCCAGCTCCTTTCCGCTCCCAACTCGCTCGGTACCGAGCGTGAACAGCAATGAGCGAGGCACCCGCCCGCTCTAGTTGCTGGCAAAGTTCGATCGTTTCTTCCACTTTATCCAGGAGACGAATTTTGACAAAAATGGGAATCGACACGGCCGCTGCTCCCGCTCGGACAATGTCGCATATCAAACTGCGATCTTTGCGATCGAGCAAATACGAACCGAAGTGCCCCAAATAGGCCGTTCGTTGGGGACAGCCCAGATTTAAGTCGATTGCGTCACAAAAGGGCTGGGCGGCAATGGCAGCGGCCGCGAAATCCGCAGCGTCGTTGGCGGCAAAGTGGCACACGAGGGGTCGATCGGCCGCACAAGTTTGAAATTCCGCCGATCGGTAGGATGGATCCGTCGCGAATTTGGGTGCACTCATCATGGGTGTGTAGGCAACTTGAGCTCCGTATTTGCGACAAAGTAATCGAAACGCAAGTTCACTGGCTCCCACCATGGGGGCTAGTATGTAGCGGTGGTCAAAGGGAATAGGTTTGGGTCGGCGACGTTCCGGGGCGGGCAGGAGTTCGGACGAGTCGGCGTCACCGATATCTCGCTGCTGCCGATGTAGCTTTTTGTTCTCAAAATCCGTTTCCTTTGGTTTCTTTTCCGCGCGATGGCTATCGACGCTTTTGGTGACAAGTCGGTCTTCGAAATGATGTGTGGTACGTTGCAACGTAGCTTTTGGTCGTTTCGTACTACCGCTCTGGACTACGCCATTTTGCGCATCACGCTTCTTTACGGACGAGACTTGTTTGCGCTTCTTCTGCAGATCTCGGATGAAACTCTGGACCTGAGAAGACATGGTTCCAGCCAACTTCTAATGCAACTTCTG
>Ga0160421_1000259_pt1 | contig 11512 bp, 9 predicted proteins | sample TAMARWmetagpilot_FD_108195 | JGI IMG/M metagenome (GOLD analysis project Ga0160421, IMG submission 108195) | Phycosphere-associated microbial communities from TAMU algal ponds, Corpus Christi, Texas, USA - TAMU ARW-7 10/27 metagenome pilot | ecosystem: Engineered > Artificial ecosystem >... | reverse complement strand
TACTGTGCTTTCTTTGAAGTATTGGTAGTGAGGACAGTCAGTTCTGAGTGTATGGTCAAAGTTCAAATGATTAAAATCCTTGTTTTGAATGTGGAGGTATATTCCCGGAATCTTCTAATTTGATGTTTCAGTAATAGATTACTTATTGCAGCACTCCCTCATGGTCAAACCTTTGCCCTCACAAACAACGGAGAGATGTCTGCATTTTCTTCTCCGTGTGACAAGGTGGTAATTGAGTTGGAGACAGAGGGCCTTTGACGGCAGTGTGACTCAAATATGACAACCGCCAAACATTGTTTACATCCGTTTTGTGTGGCTTTGTCCATTGTCACAACTCAGGAGCATGGCAGCAGTAGCATTTCACTTTGCAAGTTTGTCAGCACAAATAAGGTTTATTTACATCTTTTCTGAGCTCATTGATGTGCTTGTGACTGTTAATGCTTTCATCTCTGCTGCTTCTCAAGACAACTGACAGTGAATCTTCCTATTCCATCTAAATACCGTCCTTGTATTGCCTGGATGAAACTTTCTGCCGATTCTTTTCAAGTCTTTCCCTAAGTTTCTCAACACCCCCACCTTCTTCCTCCCAGTAACGAATCACCGGCTTTCCCGCTACCTCTCCCGTTTTTGTATTCCAGAGAAGTTGAAAATCGACATTTGGAGATATCATGTGCAAGGCTCGCTCTCTTGGTTTGCCAAGAGGGTTGTGGATATAACGGAGACCATCAAACGTGAAGTCCTTCGGACGGTGGGAATGCCCAAACAAATGCAAATGTTTTGTCGCCCCTGGTAATTTTAAAGAACGCAATTGGTTGTCAATAAGTTTCGACCCTGCAACCTTGGCAAATTTGGCGCTCATGCCGCCTGCACCGTGATCGAGCCACCCGCCTGCATCGAAACTGGAAGATTTCAAGTCGCACCAATCTGGAAGACATTGTTTATTGGGCAAAAAATGCGAAACCGTCAGGACAGCTTCCCCAGCGGATATTTGTTCTTGTAAATATTGGAGGAAGGGTTCATTCAATTCAAGAAAATGTTCGACTAAGCCTTGTGGTATTCTTCCCCGTCCTGATGACTTTGGAAATGCTGGAAACCAATCTGGAGACCATTCGCAACGCACAAAGTCAACCCACGGCCATTCGTTAAAGCCTTTGCTGAGAATTTCGTCAAAAGATAACGTTCCATCGTACCACGAGTGTGTAGGAGCAATCCACAGAGGGTAATTTCCGTTTACATAAATTGGCTTGGTGTGCACACCTATTTTCTCGCAGACCGCTTCGACGAGTTGCAGCTTTTTCATGGATGACCGAGGGTCCTCCTTTGTGAGCCAGGCTTCATGGTTTCCGGCAATAAAGAAAACTTGACATCGCTGGCGCAAAACTTGAAGGGTTTCGGTAAGGCGATTGTATTCATGTGAAATATCACCGGCAACAACAACAAGGTCAGTTTCTTTGAGGCTTGAACCAGAAACTTGGTTTCGCAACCATTTCAAATTATCAATGTGGTCTGTATGGAGATCAGAGATGCAGTATACTCTTTTAATCTTTTCTAGTTCCGTTACTGGAAGCACAGAGAGGGCGCTGCGCTGGAAATTGAGTTGTGGCGAATGCACACTATAAGACTTTAACACAAGATCGCCCCTTCTCGGAACAAAGGCACGGCATAGACAATCGCTTCCAAACGATGACGCCAGTATCAGCCAAAGTGAAATAGTGTGTTTTACATGCACCATGACTTTTCACAAAGATCCTGACTGAAGCGATGGTTGACACAGGATTTCTGAATTTTTTGTCGAAAAGTTGCAAACAGTTTATTCTGTGATGCACAATATTTAACATTCGTATAAGACATTTATTACCCAATAGACAAGAGGATAAGTGGACTTGGTTTATCTAGCTAGATGATTGTATGACCTTCTCACTTCGAAGCAAGGCGTTTGCTACAAGCGGAAGCCGATGGCACAAGTTATCGTTCAATACGCTATCCCTCTGCAGAAGGAAAACAAGCTGCTTCGGGTTTTGACTGACTGTGAGAGAAAATAATTGTACTGAGCTCAAGTTGAAACGTACTGACTGCGAGAGAAAATAGTTGTACCGAGTTCAAGTTGAAACGAGCTACGAATAAAAATCATAGTCGGCAGTGGTGATACAGGACAGCTGTTTGAAGTGAGGTGATTGGGAGCATGAACGCACCAGAACGCGCTTCGTCCTTTTTGTTGGACGAAGATAGTGGTGAACGCAAGATCGTCTACACCACTGACACAAAAGTGACAAACGCCGGTACCTTCCGACTCAATAAAGAAGATCACACAGTTCTGAACTTATTGCGAATGCAGCTTCTTCGCGATCCTGGTGTTCGCTTTGCTGGTTACATCCACCCCCATCCGCTTATAAATTATATGGAGCTAAAAGTCCAAACAAACAGCAGCCATACTTCTCCAACTGAAGTTTTATCAAATGCAATTGAAGACTTGGGAAGCGAGACAGACCATCTGCTGAAAGAAGTACAGAATGCGATGGAGAATTGGAGAAAGGAAAACCAGGACGTGCTAGGAAACTAGGTCTATAGCGCAACTCGGTTGTTGTTCCGATAAATAGTACACTTTAGCAAATTGTACAATGCATCAACCTTCATAGTGCGTGAAGGATGAATACCCCACTCATGAAAAGACGACTTGAAGAAGCCCGGTAAGATACATCGTGCAGAGGAGCAACAGAATCGTTTGTAATCCTTTACATGTTTACCAGGTCCAAAGTACAACGTCTTTGCAAGCACTGGCCAGCTGTATATTAGCTGGATTGGAGGCGATTGCTCCAATCGGTCCAACATGACCATCCAATCGTTTAACCATCATTCCTGTTTTAAGGTTGTAGCAATATATTGTCCCGTCGTCGTGGCCTTCTATCAAAGCCGCGTCGTCCCCCGAAAAGCAGGAGACCGCCGGTTCAAGAGACTTACTCCAAAATACGCGTTGAATCGTTCCCTCAAACCCATCCAAAAGAATGGAAAGGCCTGCGTCAGCACCCACCAAAATCTGGTTTCCCGATTGATTAAAGGACAATCTACTCCAGTTTCCTTTTGCGAGTTTCGCTGTCTGGTCAGACGTTGAGCCAATAATGTGGGTATCAATAGCATTTTCTAGATCGTCAAAAAGTACTTTGAGTTCCGCAAACGCCCCTGCACTAAAATTCCGGGCGTCATAAAGGTGCAGGTAGTATCCCGTACCAGTATTCATGCGGGCAGCTACACAGAACACCAATCCCGTCGAGTCAAAAACAGCCAAAGTTCCGCCCGCCGCTTCTACGGGAAGTTTGCATTCCGCCAAGCACCCAGCCTGTTGCACATTCCAAAGCCGCACGGATCGGTCGTCGCCACTGGATAAGAACGTATCGTCTGCCGGACACATGCTTAAGCAAGAAATTTTATCCTGGTGGCCTTTGAATTTACGTAGAATTTTATTGTCGTGAACCGAGTAATAGTTGATGGCATTCCTCTGTCCTGGAGGTTGATTGGACAACCCTTTCCCGGAAAATAACACACAGTGGTCGTGATGCCTACTCAAAAAAGGCAAGCCACGCATCAAGTGTAAGAGTTTGTCGTCTTCTTCGCATGTGACTTCCTAAGGATAACATGGGGGAATGCTTTTTACGACTTACGTTGCTTCTACAAGACGCAGCTGCTCGCGATCGACTCGGAGTGGCACTTGAGCGGGCTTACCCGCCACACAGTCGATTACTTGCATACGGGCATCGGCTTCAGATATGACGAATAGACGTTTCCCTTCACGGTGATACGACATGCATGTTGCTGCTGCTTTTCCTGATATGACGGCACCAATAGCAGGGATTTGAGGCTGCGAAAATTCCATTATATCTTTTTATGAGTTAGGATCAACGTTGGCGCAAAGGAAGCTTCGACTCTTGCTCACTGTCAGTGATTTACATTACATCAAACAGTTTCCGATTGATTTGTTGATGCAACTTCCCTCGGACCAATCCCTCCGAGGAGAGGAATTCTCTGGGTTGCGTGATACACGTCTGTAAATGATCTGCCCAACACCAGTTAGAACCGGTTAGCTGACAGACTTTTTCTGTCATTCTACCCATTTCTGGATCGCCTTTGTAGTTTGGGAAAGAATTATCATTGTTGATTATGAAAGCACTTACCTTAGAGTTTGCTCACTTCTGAAGTCCTCTTTGCTTCTTTACTCGAGTAGAGACAGCCTGCTCGACTCATAACAAGTAAAAGCACTCAAAATAGAACACAGATTATAGGACCGCCAATTCACATCGGGGTCAGAGCGAATGCAACGGATGAAGGAAGAGCGATGGGAATCAGAGTGTTGCATACATAAACAGTGAACATCTGTCATGGAGACTCCTGCATCCAACTGTTCACCGAAAATTTACCTAATGATCGAAAACCCGTCGAAATCAACGAGTCTGGGTCCGATATTTCGGTGCGCGAGTGCCTTTGGAGTTAAAATTATCGTCGTTGTCGGATATGCGCAATGCAGTGTTGATGGTTCTCACGGGGCATCAAGACATTTGGAGATTATTCCATTTCCCACTGCGGAACAAGCCTCCCAATATATTCGAGATGAATGTGCTTGCACGTCCATCATCGGATTACTAGGTGCGGCGCCTGGAGACTACAGCGAAGACGGGTCGTTGGTCGTGACGCGAAATGCATTGGCCGAACTAAGTACCTTCCAAGAAGAGGCAGAAGTTGTTTTGGGTACATCGTATCCGATCCACTGCTACGATTTTTCAAAAACTGGAAATACTTGTATTGTCCTCAGTCGTCTCCGAGCTGGTGTGCAATTGACGCTAGCTCAGCATTGCGATGCGTTTATCCATGTCCCACATATTCCATTGCATTGCGAGACTGTACCTCCTCCACTTTTGGATATCCATTCAACGCTCTCAATTGCATTATTTCATGCTTCCGCAAGCCTATGTGTCACCGAGAGATGGTTCAATGGGCACAAGTACGATGTCGAAAATCTGGCAAAAACTCAGAGAGACGATCTTGACGATATGAAGAGTCTCTATCGTCTAGAACAAAAGCAAGGACTAGAAGAAGCTATAGAGCATGCTTTGGATTACAACTCCTTGGCTGCGCTCCTTGGTGCAGGTGACGATGAAAGCTCTTGAACAAAGAATAAATCTATCGTGATATTCAAAAACCTGTTGGAGGGGTCGGATCCATGAGCTTCTCAAGCTCGGCCTAATTCCATCGACAATGCGTCTACTGTACACAGGAACACCGTCCTTTTTTAGCAATATAAAAGATTTTGTAATGTCAATCAATTGTGTTTAGAAGACGAATCACATTGTTTATTTCTTCTTCTTGCCGCCTTCTTCCTTGGTAGTAGCCTTAATGACACCAACAGCCACGGTCTGACGCATGTCACGCACAGCGAAACGACCAAGCGGGGGGAAATCGGTAAAGCTCTCAACACACAAGGGCTTAGTAGGCTCGAGGTCTACAATGCAGGCGTCTCCAGTTTTAACAAACTTGGGGTTCTGTTCCAAAACCTTTCCACTTCGGCGATCCATCTTCTCCTTGATAAGGGCGAATTTGCAAGCAACGTGAGCCGTGTGGCAATCAAGAACGGGAGAGTATCCGTTGGAGATCTGACCGGGATGGTTCATGACAATAACCTGAGCCTCGAATGAAGAAACACCCGAAGCGGGGCTAGCTTTCGAGTCAGAAGCGACAAAGCCACGGCGCAGATCCTTGACGGCTACGTTCTTGACGTTGAAACCAACATTGTCACCAGGAACCGCTTCGGGAAGGGATTCGTGGTGCATCTCGACAGACTTAATTTCGGCAATAATACCGGACGGGGCGAACATAGCGTGAATACCAGGCTTGATGACTCCGGTCTCGACGCGGCCGACCGGGACTGTTCCGATACCACCGATCTTGTAGACATCCTGGAGGGGAAGTCGTAGAGCCTTGTCGGTGGGACGCTTGGGCGGGGTTACACTGTCAAGGGCCTCGAGCAGGTAAGGTCCCTTGTACCAGGCCATGTTAGTGGACTTTTCCACCATGTTGTCACCCTCCCAACCGGAGATGGGGACGAATGGAATCTTCATCGGCTTGTAGCCAACCTTCTTGAGGTAGGCAGAGACTTCATTCTTAATTTCGGTGTAACGATCTTCGGCGTATTTGACAGTCTTGTCGTCCATCTTGTTCATGGCAACAATCATCTGCTTCACTCCAAGAGTGTAGGCGAGAAGCGCGTGTTCGCGGGTCTGTCCGTCCTTAGAGATACCGGCTTCGAACCCTCCCTGGGACGAGTCAATAACGAGAACAGCAACATCAGCCTGGGAAGTTCCGGTGATCATGTTCTTGATGAAATCACGATGTCCAGGGGCATCAATAACGGTAAAAGAGTACTTGGGAGACTCAAACTTCCACAGCGCAATATCGATGGTGATACCACGTTCACGTTCGGCCTTGAGGTTATCGAGGACCCATGCATACTTGAAGGATCCCTTTCCGAGTTCGGCGGCTTCCTTTTCGAACTTTTCGATGGTACGCTTATCGATTCCTCCACATTTGTAGATCAAATGACCTGTGGTGGTGGATTTTCCTGTAAACCGCGTCAAAAATCATCCGTTAGAAAAAGTCAATGGAGAAGGCTCTAAACCGTATACTACTAACGTCACAACGAAGCCAATCCTACTACGAATGAAAAATTCCTCTTCGACCTTCCTGTCAACGTTCTCCCACCCTTGTAAGATTTGTCATTGCTAACTTACCAGCATCGACGTGTCCGATGACGACCAAACTAATGTGAACCTTTTCCTTTCCCATGGTGACTGCTATTGCACGCTCTATTATCGAGAGATATGTGTGAGCAATCTCGTTGTAGAAGGACGACGTTGGTTTCCATCCTCGTTTGCTTGCTGCGGATGGGTGGCCGCCCCCGCACGTTCTGTTCTTTGGCTGAAATGCATTGCGTCCTTACTGCGTCCGGTACTGTCAACGACGTAGCGGATACGCGTGGCATACGACACCGTGCGTTGGTCGCTTTGCACAAAAGCGCCACACATGAATATCATTCACTGTCATACGACACGAAACGAAAACTCGGGCCTGCACTTCGTCCGTTGTTCCCACGATTCGGTACCGATACAAAAGGTTCTGGATGGTCTATCCGTTTTGCGAATAAGGAGCTGACTGACAGTGAGAGTCCGACCGTGACTGACAGTCAGTGCCTCTGATTGACCGTGAAAATGGGAACAAACACAGCCAGATCAGAGCGATCGAAAGAATCGTGTAACTCCTTTCGGCCTTTTTTTGATTGGGCTCACATCAACAGGAGTCACAGTATTGGTATTTCCCAAAAGCGCCAACAGAAGTATGACAGAGCAGCCGACCGGAACTCCGGGCATCGGAGAACAGGGACGACTGAAGGAAATGGGACGCGAGTCCCGATTGTCCTTTCGTAACTTCGCCGAGCACCAGCTGCGTCGGGAATGCAAGGAAGCGGCTATGGAAATCTGCAAGCCACAAGTGAAAGCTTTTGCCGAATGCGCGCAGGAGAAAGGCCTCATGGTAGTTTGGTCTTGCAAGCAGCTGCACAATGATGTACAAGACTGTTTGACCATACACAATGGCGAAGAAGCATGGGAACGGTATAAGGAAGACAACAAAGAGAGGCTGGAGAAGAAAGCCAGATTAGGTCAAAATATTTTTTTCTTCTTCTTTGCCTCGCCTTCTAATCCGATTTGATTGATATTTTGTTGTCAAATGAATTAAGAATAAATGTTTTACTCCAAAAGCTTCAAATAGTCGCCTTTTGCTTCAGCTTCGCGAAGTCGGTATCCTAGAATCAATTGCCAGAGCGCTAGTTGTTGCAGAGCAGATCCTGGAATTTCCATGTGGATTTCTTCCTTCGGGACGTTTTTCGTCTGCCCACTTTCTCCGCCTTCTAGAACGAAATCGACAAGCTTTTTCATCGTGCTCACAATCTCGGGACTAATTCCTTGCGTCAACGCTTTCAGATCGCCCTGACGACTCGCAATATAGCCGGTGATTCCACCGAAGCCTTCCCCAGGTTCATTTGCAGAGAGGTCACTGCCATTGCCAGCTCTCGGGTTGGGAGGTGCCCCGCCAAAGTTTTCTCTTCTCAGAGCGTCCTTTAAAGCCTGCGCTTCCTTTTTGAGGCTTTGAATGTATTCTTTTGCTTCCACCTCCACAATTTTTCCGTTTTCAAGCTCAAGTTCGACTATTCCCGTCACATCAGGATCCAGGTCGGGTGCGTCGTCATCGTCGTCAAGAGCAGCGGGCGCAAGCAAGTTAAGCTTCTTTACCAGTTGCTGTTGTTGTGCAATGGCACTGCCCAATCCGCGTTCAAACTCTTCCCAAGAAACTTTGCCGTCGTTATTTTCATCAAAAAATTTGATGAATGATTCCACTTCATACGCTGGTGTCGAACCTTCATAGACGTCGTCCAATAGTTCCTTGATCTCGGAATATTCGATAAATCCGGAATTATCTGCATCTATGCGATCAAAAGCATCTTTGTAATCCTGTAGAGATGTCGATCCTCTCAGGTGCATCACTTCCTTCAAGGCCATCACGTACTCGGCGTTTCGAAACATATACCCAGTCATCTGAAGATGGAAGCAGAGTGAGCCTATTTTATCGCCAGACGCTTTCACGAGTACATCCGCTCCCATTTGAGGATTGGAAAGACCACCTAGCAAGCTACTGACGGCGCCAGACATGGCTTGAACGACCTGAGGATTGGCCGAAGAAACGAAGGAGCCAATCGCTTGGTTGGGTGATTCCGAAGACATTAGTCGAAAAAGAACTTGTGAAGCATCTCCTGCTTTTCCCGATTCCATATCTTCCACACGCTGCCGTAGTTTTCCTAACGCTCCACCCCAGTCCAATGTTTTTGCTGGTGAACTTTCCGATTTGACCATATTCCCGCTACTCGCAGAGGTGTCGTCAAGAAACTCTGAGGAAGCGTTCACCATGTACGAATCGTTTTCGTGGTCACCATCTTCATCGGCGTCGTTGGGAGTTTCTTCGTTTTCATTGGAAGTAGAGAACATTTTATTCTCTATAAGGTGTCGCCGAGATCGATATCGATTGGGATGTGTGTATGATAATGCTGTTTCCGTTTTGGAGTGAAGAAATGGTTGCGGGCTGACTGTGTACGAGTATAGTTCCTGAAATAACATTATCAAGGTCAATCCCGTTATCAGCGACGTTGCTCTCGCTAACAGTGCCATTATTGCAATGTAAAATGAAAAGATAGGGCGATGTCCTTGGGTACTTCACTTTCCAAGATAAGTGTAAGAACAAAAATAGTATCTGAGTCAAGTGTTGTGAAAAGTGATGTGTTGGAACGGAAGCACATCGTCTCTGAGAAAGAGTCTATGATTTTGTTGGCTTTGTCCCCAAGGACATTCCAAAGATATTTGTAAAAATCATAACATGACATCAGACCATATACCACCCCACCCCAGGTTGGGTTTTGGATTCAAAATAACCTGCATCAACTGGGAGTGAAACAACGATGGTGTGCTGAGAGTAAGCAACGCACACGTTTCACTTTGCGCGCCCTCACAGTCCATGACAATCAGCACAACCGTTGGTATCACTGATTTTTAAATTATCTCGTCCTTGGTTGCAGTCACTCACAACCAACAAAATTGCTAACTATTTAGTTACGCAGCCAAGCGCTGTCCTTTGCTCCGGGGACGCAAGCAAAATCCGTTTGGCTGATATCAAGGAAAGTTTATGGCCGAGACTAGCTACCGAGAAATGCTTGAAACGCTCCCAGACCCCCTACAGAACGAGACAGAAGCACAGGCTACGACCGATACGATTGCATCAGCTTTCGCTGAAAAGCCCCCTTCTCCCAAATTCAATAAATGCGATCGCGTGTACGCAAGGGACAATGACGGTGTTTGTTACGAAGCAGTTGTAAGGCGTCGCCTCTACGGAATTCATCGGAATCGACAGGTTCCACTTGGCCTCGTTGAAAACAGTGACGAAGCAGACACTGCCTTACAAAAAGAGGACGAACCAGTCTGGCATTACTTCGTTCACTATCAGAAATGGAACGTGAACTGGGATCGCTGGGTTCCTGAACACAACGTCTTTGATCACAGCGTAGAAATGCAAACATATGCAGCTCGCCTTGCCAAAGAAGTCGCCGAACTAAAAAAGGTGCTGTCTAGAAAAGCTAAGGGGAAGAAGGCTTTCCAAACGATTGATGGTGTAGAATTTCTTCGCGCGTGGACAAAGAAACGCGCTGAAATCGACGCGGAATTCAAACTTGGCCAGATAAAAGAGCAAGGAGTTCCAGCGGATGTTGAATTTTCAGACGTGAAGGTGTCTAAAAAACCGCAATTCAAACATATGAAGGAAGGATGGACACGACAAAACCTAGAAGCTGAATTAAGCCTTCGGCAGAAATCTTTGACGAACAAACGAGCTCAATCCAATTCGAACAAGATTTCCCTCCCGTTTGCCTTGAAACGAGTCCTTGTGGAGGACTGGGAAATTATCTGTCAGTGCGAAATGGTACCACAACTTCCTACATCCGTTACGATTCGACAAGCTTTGACTCAATATCTTTCTACCAAGAACTTGATACTACCCGATGAACGGAACAAAGATCTGTTCGCTCCATTGGAAAACGAGGCGAACGAGGAGGAAGGTATCATTAGTTTGGATAGCTCTATAGCTGAGACTGTCGATACAAAACATTCCTGTGACGATAATAATTCGCAAGAATGGATCGACATGGCCAATGGGATGATGATGTTTTTTGACGAGGCGTTGCCAGTTCGCCTTCTTTATGAGGCAGAGTTACCGCAGGTGCGAGTAATGAATCGAATTCTTGAGTATGCCCAGGTTCGGGACGTCGACATCTACGGCTGCGAGTACCTGCTCCGTCTCTTGGTGCGTTTACCAGATTTGGTTGCTAGTGGGGTCGATGAAGTGGAAGCGAGATCAATTTTCGCAAAAATAAATGATTTTGTACGTTTTCTTCACAAGAACCAGGCGACCTTATTGAAGCAAAACTTTCGCAAACTTAACAACTTGGAAGTGAAGGAACGGCAAAAGATGCTGAAGCGAGCTGAGGAACGAAAGCGGAAGGGAGAAGCAATCGAAGATCACAGCGAGGCAACATATCCATGACCGCCGTTACTATGCGCTAAAAAGGAATTGTCTTATACACTGCCTTAGATGAGCTGGTTGACACTATGAACCACGTTTTTACAGTACCTACCCATGAGTCGAGTTAGCAAACACTATCTGTAACACAAAATGCTGGGAAAGTCTGTCAATCGTGACTGAATTTGACACTCCGTCTCCCGTTGTTGACGTCAAACATTGACACTATTCAGGCCGATTGCGAATTCACGTGTCGTCACTGTGCAGCCACCAGATGGTTCCCCTCATGCGCGAGAGAATCTTTTGTTTTCCTCTCCACGTGTTGCCCGGTAGGGTCGTGAAATATCTTGCCTGT
>Ga0160421_1000258_pt1 | contig 11552 bp, 11 predicted proteins | sample TAMARWmetagpilot_FD_108195 | JGI IMG/M metagenome (GOLD analysis project Ga0160421, IMG submission 108195) | Phycosphere-associated microbial communities from TAMU algal ponds, Corpus Christi, Texas, USA - TAMU ARW-7 10/27 metagenome pilot | ecosystem: Engineered > Artificial ecosystem >... | reverse complement strand
GCTGTACGATGAAGTGGACAAAGACACTGACATCTTGCTTCACCTATAGGATAGGCAAATCTTTGTACGTTCCGCTCACCAGTCGATGCAATAGTCGGACTCTACCGCTTACCCGGGGTCCCAACTTCTTGCTCCCACCGGAAGTCGTCGTCGCCCTCTGTCGCGTGCGGGATGCTGAAGGAAACGCATCCCAATGGAAACACTGGTGCATATGGTTAGAAACACAAGAACGCAAACAAAAGCTACCGGAGCCATCTGACGATGCTTTTGTCGTGGAGCTTCCTTCAGACTTTTTATCGGGACGCCCAACAGTAGAAGAACTTCTGATGGAGATACAGGAAATTAACCTTTCCGAATTTGAATCAATAGTGATTGCGGGAGAAGGAGAACCCACACTGAGATTCAACATATTATCTAAATTTGTACAGCACGTACAAGAACTGTGTGATCTACCTGTTCGGCTTTCGACCAACGGCTTGCTTTCGTCAACCAGAGCAAAGGACTTAGTGGAATGCGGTGTGGACTCGGTTAGCGTCGCTCTCATGACGAGCGACGCAGACCAGTACGATAACCTGATGAATCCGCAGTTGCCTTCCGAATGCTCGTCGAGGGCACATCAAATGCTGTGTGATTTCGTGATTGCCGCACAAAAAGCTGGGCTTCAGGTTGAACTTACGGCGATCGATCGGCCCGAAGTTGACCGTGAACAAACACAGGCGCTGTCAACACGATTAGCTGGTGTGGATGTTCGATGGCGGTCATACTTCCCGTAGAACACTTTTTATCGTTATTTGTATTTTTAAAGGTACGAGTATGCTATGTAGATTACAGCAACAGTGACGATCATATAAAGTGCTGTTACCATCATTCGAAAGCAATGCTGATGCCGCTTCGTATATTTCCACGCAACGAACACACTTCCTCATCTCCATTCTCTGTGTCCTATGTTTTCCCGGCGGCGAATCATGCCCTGATAAATCAAGACGACGTTGCCTTGCTGGAATGTGACACAGATGTTACGCTTCAGTTGCATTGCATTCTTTCTTCGCCACTGGCGCAATTTCTGTATCTATTGTTGCCATTGAAATTTGGTTCTCACCCTGCACAAGCATTTTTTCCGTGGTAACCCAAGTTTCTTCTTTTAAGATTTTGTGCTTTTTCTGCAACTGCCCTACGCGACCTGGATTCGACAGATTCTCGTCCCTCACTGTCAGCTGTAGTCACCCCTGTCATGATTAGCAGTGGTAAATGTATGTCGTTATCGTATGGCAAAATTATGTTTTTCTTAATGGAAGGTGGCTTTTGTGAAGTGTACTACTACGTGTGCAAGCGATTCGTGAGACCAAAAATAGTGGGAAAAAAAACACAGATCAAAATCACCAAATCTTTGTGCTTAGGCCACGGCCTTGTCCATTGGAGCAATATCGGGGACTTCCACATCTTCCATAATTGTATTCATGATCTTTCCCGTAACAATGTAAGGATCGGCGTTAGATGACGGACGACGATCCTCGAAGTATCCCTTCCCCTCGGCTTCGGTGTCGCGACCAATTCGAATGGACGCTCCACGGTTGGCAACACCGTAGCAAAACTTGTCCATGCTGGCCGTTTCGTGCTTGCCTGTCAGGCGAAGTTCGTTACCTTCACCGTACACAGCGATGTGCTCAAGGTGCTTGGCCCCCAACTTGTAAATCGCCTTTTTGATAACTTCAAGGCCACCTTCCTCGCGCATGGATTTAGTAGAAACATTGGTGTGCATGCCGGCGCCGTTCCAGTCACCGTCAACGATGGGCTTGGGATGGAGTGTACAATATACCTGGAAATCCTCGCAGACACGCTGAAGAATGTATCGGCTCATCATGAGCTGATCCCCTGCGTCAATTCCCACGCAGGGTCCAACCTGGTATTCCTGTTGTCCGGGCATGACTTCTCCATTCGTTCCCGAAATGTTGATGCCTGCGTAGAGACAAGCCCGGTACATGGATTCCGTAATGTGACGTCCGAAGTTATTTTCGGGTCCAACACTACAATAGTAAGGTCCTTGAGGGCGATTGGGCATGCCGCCTTCTGGCCAGCCGAGAGGGGTACGCTTGTCCAAGTTGAACAGCGTAAATTCCTGTTCGAGCCCGAACCAGATCTCTTCGTCTTCCCTGGAGTCAAAAGATTCCATAGCCTTGGCACGGTGGTTCGTGGGAATTGCTTCACCGTTCGGTGTGTAGCAATCGCACATGACGAGAACATTGTCGAGACCATCGTTACGAGGTCGGAAAGGATCTTTGAAGATACGGCAAGGACGTAGAATAACTTCCGAGTCGTCTCCGGGAGCCTGGTCCGTCGAAGAGCCATCAAAGTTCCACTTGGGAAGAGCCTCGACAGATGCAGCCTAATGATAAGGACGTATGTCAGAATTGGAGTCACAAAAGCGTGAAAACTTAAATATCGAGAATCGGATGTGTATTTCTTTAAATTCCGCTAGATATATTTTGAATTCGTACCTTCTTGGCAGGAAGCGTGCGTGTCTTGGAGCGCGTGTTACCCACGGCATCGACCCATACATATTCGGCAAGAACGGTATCATCCGGGTAGGGAAGCGCAGCGTATCGCTCGATGACGGCAGGGTCGAGCTGAGACTGCCCCGTTCGTTCTTCGAGGACCGCGGACAGTACGGTAGCGTGGGAGCGAGGCGACGCAAATCGAGGAGCAAAGGCCGAAGCCGATGCAGCAAATAGCGCAATAGCAGCAATGTTTAATTTCATAGTCCAGAAGATATTGTCGATTGCACGAGTAGTCGGATTTTCGCTCTCTCAACGAATGGGAAAATTGTGAGCCTGTGACGATAGCAAAGTGGATTCGGCTTTGGGCTGACTATGAGTGCGGATGCGGATACGGACGCGAACGACCTCCGATTGGTGACCTACCAAAGTTCTGGAAGAATTTTCGGAAGTTCGACGTCATCGACAACGACTGGCGGAAAAACCGTTTCGAAATGCCCGTCAGACAATAGCGAAAATTTGATTGGACCACGTCAGTCTCAGATTCTCGTTTTGGGACGCCTCTTGTCGAGACACAAATACTGAAGGTAGGGAATTCAGCGTTGGTACGGTCAGCTTTTCGGCGCGAATGCATGCGTTGACCGACCGGGTTGGGCTGGGCTTCTTTTTGCCTGGTCTCCGGCAAAGCGATTTTCTATAGATGGTATGGGTGAGTACTTTTGCTGTAGGTTGCACTACAATGCTAGCATTTTCATCGGCGAAAACCACAACTTCGAAAATCATGCAAATACACTGTTTTGCTTCGTCGAAATAACACGGCAAAGAAGAATCTACAGTAATTCTAATTTAGCTTAGTGCATACAAATACATGGTATCCCAAAGCCGCATCTTCGTATCCTTTATACGTCCATATTGTTTGCTGCTTGACGGCCAACCGATCTAGTTGCAACTTTTGTAAGCGTTCGGCTGCCGCGTCGTGGCCTCGCCAAAACCATCGCCACGACCAATAGGGCGACAAGGCAAACAAGTCCCATGACGTGACCACTGGTGCATGCGAACCTACGTCGTACTCCATACTCAAATCCCGATGTACATCCAATCGACAACCTGCATTTTGTAGTGCTTGTGTCCAAACATCTTGGGACACTAGTGATGGACGATAACTAGGGACCGCCCTCTCTTGTTCTTCATCCGGCGTATGGTAGGCAACGTGATCGGCGACAACCAAGACTCCGCCTGGTTGCAGTGTTTGTACTAGGTTGCGTAGCGTAGCCGTCAAGTTTCGTGCGTACGTAAGCGATTCAATCGCTAGAACTGCATGGTAGCTTTTCGACGGCAGTGGCTCATCGAAGGTCTGTTGATGGAAGCGAATGTTGAGGAGATCCAAATTGTGGTGCAACAATAGTCGCCGGGCCAAATAGCTCTCTGCCGCACTGACAGTAATGCCGTGATATGTCAACTTTGTGTTTTGAACAGAATCCAGTAGCGTATAGAGCGTGCCCCCCACACCACTCCCGGCGTCCAGAATCGTCCACTCCTTCTTCCCCACCATATACCGATGTATAGTGTCTCGTACAAAGATGTTGACCGTTGACCGACCAAGCCAATTTAGTGATAAAGAATGCTTTTCCATACCCGATTTTCTGTCTCGTGTGGAGGGTCGAGGTTTTCGCCCTGATTCAATTTCTTCCATGCCTATAATATTTTGTGAAAGAAATGCATGTAGTGCAAACGGAGATTCCATGTAGCGATTGTGGAGCAGAGCATGATTGCAGGGTAGCTGCTGTGAATGCTCCATCCCGCAGGGTGTTTCTCCTAGCGATAAAACATAGTCGCGATACTTGTCCCATAACGCAGCTTCCGCCAATTGACACGCGACGGCATAATCACCCATGTTTTCGCACGAATCGATGAAATGCATTTCAATCAATAGTTGGCGCATGGCTGTCACACTCAATAGATAGACGCAGAATAATATTCCGGCACTACCCAAAGGCAAAACGATGCGCTGGACGCGATTTCGATAACGATTTCGCTCGAGTCTTTTGAGGGTACTACGTCGCATGGCTTGACAATATTGTACCAGCTTGGACGATACGTCCGCTTCCGCAATCACGGCCTTCTCTGTAGTCGAAGAAAGTTCCTCCAAAGCGTTCAGCAAACCAGCGAGGATGACAGGCGTCAACGCCACGGGGTCGTTATGTCCCTTCCTGGCTGCCCGCCGGTCCTTCAGAGACAGCTTTGTAGGAGCTTTGGTCCTTTGCTCCAAAATCTCGAGGCTGTGGGCGAACAAATCAGGATCAAACAACCGGGCGGATTGTAATGGAGCACGAAGGATCGACGGGTCCTGAAGACTTTCGTCATACCGAATTGCTAAAGCGAGAATGTCGAAAGGATCTCTTAAGCTGATGATAGAATTTGCTTGATGTTTTCGTTTCTCACGTCTCCGCATAATTGAAGGAGTGCTGCCGTTCGCAGTTGCTTTGGATGGCGTCGTCATGGTCGAGGCGGCAATGATACATGATTGGTAGTCGTCGAAATTGACTTTCCTGAGCCGGTTGCTAATGTAAAATGCTCACTTTCCACAACCCTACCCTTACAGTTCGTGAGTTTTAAGCCTCAGACAGTCGGAGCAGAAAATCTGGCAATTTGGTTGGTGTCTAGAATCACGTTTACCCACGACTAAGAAAACCACAACAAATAGATGAGAGAAGCCATAGCAGTTTGATTTTGTGTGAGCGTCCCCTACTGTTACAATGGAAATGAAATCGAGAACGTCGACCGACGCTGCCCTTTGCTTTAGCTCTGAATTCGGTTGATGTAACTGTAAATCGTTGTAGTATGAGATATCACCGCCTTCGCTCTGCTATATGTCTCTTCTGCCTTGGGTCATTCGTGGACTTGAGTATTGCTAGATCTCAGCAGTCATCGAATGTAAGGCGTAGGACAGAGCAAAGTTTGTATTCGTTCTCTTTTCGAGGTGGGTCTTCACCGTGGTCGTCTTCAACAACTCCATTTACTGCAAGAAGGGTGACTACACAAAAATCACCGCAGCAATCATCGTTGTGGACCTTGTCCGCTAGTTCCTCACAAAATCGGGACGCTCAAGATGAACGAGAACAGACCAAAGAGGTGATGGAAGCCTTTCTCACGCGTGATTCCCGGAACTCCTTCATTGGTATGTGCTATATAGAAAAATATCATTGTTACACGTGGGATCGGAAAGTGTTTACTAATTCGTGTTTTTTACTCTGTTGAAAGCCCGTGTCTACGCGATTTTGGCGGGACAATTAGTTGTCACGGCTCTTTCGGTTGTGATGTTTGGTGTCAACCCTGGCTTGGGCAACTGGATGCGTAGACCGGGAATTGGTTCTACAATGCCAGTATTGTCACTGCTACTGTCGACCGTAGCATGGTTTGTAATGTGCGCCAGTGCTAGTGCCAGACGGTCGTCACCGTTGAAGTGGCAGATTCTTGCTCTCTTTACTGCCGGGGAAGCGTTGTCGGTCGGCTTCATCAGCAGCTTTTACCATTTTCGATCCGTATGCTCTGCCATGTTAGCAACCGCTGTGGCAGCAACTAGTGTTTCCCTCTATACCGCGAAGCAAAGAAACCCCAAGTATGATTTGTCGCAATGGGGGGCGGGGTTGTCCTCGTAAGTCTTTCGACCCTTTTTGAATCCGTCTGTTGCGGCAGTCGCTCACCCGAGAAACATTTGTTTGCCACAACAGGTGTGGGCTCATTTTTCTGGTATACGGAATCGTTCAACTTTTGCAAGTCCTTGGCGTCCTACCAGCTGGGTTTATGCCCTACAATGAAGTACTGTATAGTTTGGCCGGTGCGTGCCTGTTTTCGTTTTATCTTGCCTACCACACGAAACTCATTGTGGCCGGTAAGCACACCAAGTATCAAATGAGTGAAAAGGATTACGTATTTGGAGCAATGACGTTGTACAATGATATCATCAACATCTTCATCTACACACTTCGGTTGATAGGAGAGGACCGCGATCGATGAATGCTGTTCATTTCAGAAGAGCTTGCGTTGATTACTGTTAATACGATGCATACACGAATAATTGTACAAAGTTAATCTACCAATTGTACTGCCATGTTGCTTTGGAATCAGTTCCGCCGAGTCGATTCTGTATACTGCTGGCCGATTCTACTGCATCCGCTCGGGTCAAGGAATCTTGATGGATTTTGCCCTGATCCTTGATGGATTGTAGGACGCCCTGGATGTTGGTCTCCAAGACCATGCCACCCATAACGATTTCGTCCAATATATAGTGTACCCGATCGGAATGGAATATTAAATCCAGTTCGCATACGTTTTCGAAACACTTATCGAGCGCTTCTACAAACACTTGAATAAGATCCAAAATCCCCAAATCGCTCTCTTGCTGGTCAACCGCAAAAACGAAATATAAAGTAGCGTAGTGTCGATAGATGAGCTTTATATGGTCCCCCCATTCTGGTACAATCCCTTCCAAGTAATTGCAAAAGGAGTCCGGCCGTGCGGCAACCTGCTGAAAGACACGACGAATAACAGATTGCTGCAGCGCTTCCGATTCCACGTTTTGGTAAAACTTGACGAGTCGCGGTTTTCCGTGGTTATTGACGATAATGATCCCCTTTATCATGATCGTTACTTGTGCGTTTGTTTACAAAGGCGCTTTGGCCTGAGTCGAAAGGAAATGAAACGCCAATCTGCGCTCTCGTCGAAGCCGTTCTCTTCGGAATACCCCATTGTCGGAGTCGTGTTCAAATGAAATGAAGGAAGGCCGTTACGTACGACGGACAAGCACCAACGCCAACGAATTATGTATGCATAACTTTCACTTCGCGATCGGAAGACAACGCTTCGCTATCACTGTCAGTCTCGCGCATTTATTTCTTTGTTTCAATTTCACCTGGACTGCGCTGTTTTTACGTTAGGTAAGAATATTCGTAATGAAATGATAGGACCGAGACGCAACACTATATACATATATACGCAATCTGTCTCACAGTCAACGCAACGCATCCGTGAACATTGGCTTCTCTGAGAACAACAGCAAACACAAGAACACGTGACAGCAAATCGGATCCTTCCTTGAGGTACTGCGGTATCAATCAAAGGAAGAACTGTCGGTGAACGTGACATCAAGCGCCAGGATCCGAAACAACATCAACCAATACCCAGAGCCATGCAACAACATCCACGTCTTCAACGTTCGGTGTTTGACCCCCGCTATATCGGGGCAATGATTCTAGTTACGATCCACGGAGTCTCTTCCGACGCCCCCGTCTGTGAGGGCGACCCGGGGCAGTGCGAAAGTGGCATTTTGGCACCGTGTGGTCTCTACTTGGCCCCGTCAACGAAGAATCCGGAAACTCTTACACTCCATTCGGGTGTAGACCGCGACGCACACGAGCTTGTGGGTGAGCCAGACATTGCTCTCCCCTTTTTCGATCCCAATAAGAACGAATGGAGCGCATGGCACGATATGGTATGGAATATAGACGTGCTAGATGGCCTTATTCTAGAGAACTCTTTTCTTTCGGAGCTGCTACTACCCGGAGTAGGAACTTTACCAGCCTGCTCGGTCTTTCAGGGGGAAAACGTTCGACTGAAAAGAAATCACGTTATAGACAGTTTAGATGTGCATCGAGCGAAGGATGCGACAGCCGGCTCGTTCTCGTATCACCATGGCGTGACGTACGAGACTGTACGGTCCATGGCGGCAGGAGAGGAGCTTTTCTTAGACTGCTTAGGTCCACCTCCGCCCTTCCGAAGAGACAAAGAAAAAGACGAGGACGATGGTAACGGTGACCTTGACAATGATGTTTACGAGGATGAAAATGGCGGCGGTGAAGACGATGAAATCCGGTCACTTGAATGGCTGCAAGAAAACGGCGTATGCGTCGACAACATCTGGATTGGTCCTTCGACCAAACTGGGAATCGGCAATGGCGCCTTTACCAAGCGAGCAGTAGCGAAAGGGACTGTGATCGCTCCTTCGCCTGTGCTTCACTTGGACCGTTCCCAACTGCAAATTGTCGAGCAGCGTTTTCGGGAGGACCCTTTTCCTCCATTTTTTCGAGAACATGGTGTTGAATATTCAGATTACGTTGTTGGTCAACAATTGGCATTGAACTATTGCTATGGTCATCCTGATTCCAATGTTTTGTTGCTACCTTTAGCGCCCGGGATCAACTTCATCAACCACGATGCCATAAGTCCCAATGCATTCGTTCGGTGGTCAACTTCATTGACGGAACCATCTGACTGGCTAGAGGAGACCGCGCACCAGCTGTTCGCAGAGTCTGTCGACGGGACACTGCTTATCGAATTTGTAGCATTGCGCGAAATTGCGGCTGGGGAAGAGATATTTATTGACTATGGGGAAACATGGAGCACAGCCTGGAATAGCCATGTAAAGGAATGGACATTCGATGGTGCGAGCTACATATCGGCTGCTAAGTTTGAAGATCTGTACGGAAACGATGCTATTCGCACGCATATGGAACAAAGCAAGAATCCCTATCCAGACAATCTGACAACTGCCTGCTACTTTGTCGCTATTGAGGTGGACGACGAAGAGGAGCTAGTCGAGTGGGAAAACGAAGCGCTTCATTGCTTGCGACCATGCAGTATCAAGACTCGATATAAAGAAGATGGTATTACCTTCTATACCGCTATTGTTTATCCTTTGAAGAGCCCTGCTGAGCCACAGTATTGTGGTGAAATCCCAGATTCGGGATTGTTCGTGACCGGGATACCTCTCCAGGCTGTAAAAGTTGTGGACAAGGCGTATTCATCTGATGTCAATCAAAGAAATACTTTCCGACATGAAATTGGTATCCCCAAAAGATTCTACCCTTCGAATTGGATGTCTGCCGACAGCCGACCTCTAGGCGATTTTTCTCCAGACCCGTTGAAGCCCGGTGAAATGGCCGAAATTCGTTGGGCTAGTTCTGGAGACGTAGCTACAAAATGGGCCTATCGCCTTGGTCTCCACGAAAGTATTCGCAAAACACTGTTGGAATATTGCGATAGAATGGGGATTACCGACATATTTCGGCATGTAACTACAAGAGACAACGCACTCCTCCCCGGTGCCGACAAAAATTTAGAGCTGAATGGACATAATTGGTTCTTACAACGGCCGGACAAGAAATGGCGGTCAAATCTCCATTGGCTGAGTCCCGGTGACAACGCTGCACATGAAGACTACTTGCAAGCCTTGAGTGTCTCAGGGTTTGACACAATTCTCAGGGGAATTGGAGAACAGATGGGCATGGACGGCCTAGTGGCATTCCACGTTACTTTCATTGCTGTGTCATATTCGACTGAAGGATACATGCACTACGATGTCACCGCGACAGGGGGTAAAGCATACAACATCATAATTCCTCTTATTTTGGCCAACGAGACGGGTCCCGAACTAGACTTACGGAGCTCATCAATACTAGGAGAAGATGAGACCGAGTCTCTTGTCGGAAGATATCGATACGAGTACGAGGTGGCATCTATGCTGGGTGACGACGCTTACCACGCTACGTCGGCGGTGGACTATCGGGCCAGTAAGGAAATGCGAATGGCAGCGACCATCTATGTTGCGGATGTCAACGAGGAGAATGCTGGTGCCATACTGAATGAGTACACACAGGCTTATCCGCCCGATGACCGGGATCTTCTGATGAGTTGGTCTGGACGACACTGGCGAAAAGACGATACAACAGCAAAGCTACCTGCTCCTGTCAGCGGCCATATTCTCCTTGAGGCGAATACGGATAACACTAGCTAACTGGCCAAATCGCTTCACAGTCAAGCCGCGAGCAAGCTGTTACAGAATCCTTTGCATCTTTACCCGAACTTAAGTACGCACTGCAGCATTGTAAATATCTATCCTTGAAAATATGCCGCTGTATATAGCTTCCTAACCCGTTTATGGTGCACTTGCTTTTGCAAAGAACAAAGAAACCTGCAGGCATAGCTAGGATACATATGACACAGTCAAGAACGAAGTGAAAACAACAGAAGGGAGCACGTATGAGTACTCAATATCTCACAGTAACCACTTGTTCTCTTTGTGCTCTTGGAAGTCCTTACCTCACTGACCGACGAAAAAATTATTTATACTTTTATATGTGATTCACTCTTTTCGATAGAGCTTAGAGACCTAAACCGGAACTAAGCTCCGCAACTATTACCACTCGTGTTCTGGCGAGGTAGTTTGATAACTATGGTCGTTTGGACACTAGCCTTGTTCCCGAATAGATTCGGTTTTGCTTGGGAGTCTTCAAAAGCAGCACATTATTTCAGCATATAGCTCTTGACTTTGCCTGGCCTCAAGCTGTCTACTAACGCCATACTATGGGGGAAGCGCCGCAGAGTATGGGCCATTCCTAATATTCACCATTCTTCCAGATGTAAAAACGAAATCCTTCGAAAAGGCAAATTTGTCTCGAGTACCGTCGCAACAAGCTCTTAACTATCAACGCAGTCCTAATCAGTGATACTGTCTCCTCCGGCTGCCTACAGAAACTGAGGATCAAAGCAGGTGCCGTCCGGGGACTTCCCGATAAGTGCGAACAACCATTTACAATCTTATATAGAGTGCCAATTAAGTTCCTCAACACGTTGAGAGACAAGCCATGCCAGATCGGCCCCGATGTAATAATAACGATGCCGTTCCACGCACTGTAGTTCAGAACCGCTTCCGCGTGTATGGCGGGTTCTTTAATAACCGCCTCTGACTAAACTGGGTCGGGGTTCGGAACGCTGGGATACAGCGATTCCCATGATTTTCGCCTTAAACATTCACAATCAGAATAACAAGTTTAAGCGCTTCGGGAGAGGTTGTCTCAGTACTGTTTGGCTAAGTCTCGTCGTATCATTCATGGGTATTTTTCGCAATTGGTACCATTGGATCATCGTAGACAGTAAAGATAATAGGGCTACGACGACACCGTAAAAATAATTAGACTTGTTTCGGTTTTTGTGCAAAGAAGAGACAAGCACAAACGCCATCGCTGGGGAATGTATCCAGTGTGTCTATTACTTGCGAGGATT
>Ga0160421_1000257_pt1 | contig 11557 bp, 9 predicted proteins | sample TAMARWmetagpilot_FD_108195 | JGI IMG/M metagenome (GOLD analysis project Ga0160421, IMG submission 108195) | Phycosphere-associated microbial communities from TAMU algal ponds, Corpus Christi, Texas, USA - TAMU ARW-7 10/27 metagenome pilot | ecosystem: Engineered > Artificial ecosystem >... | reverse complement strand
GTTGAAATAGTTCTTTTTGACCAATGCCGTATGTTGAACATGGGGTGAAAAACAAAAAGACTGCCCTTCCATTATCTCAAAATACCTAGTAACTTCATTTTCAGTGGCATCTTGAAATTCCGTTACTACAATGTTCTTTGATATTTCACACCCGTATTTGTCCTTTATAAAAACTTTGTACTGACCCGAAAAAACTCCTGCAAACGTATTTGATGTTTGGTAACTGCCCCCTGTTGTTGCTGAAACCGCATCTATCGAATACTCCAATGGTGCTGTGGATGCAAGAAAAACAATTCTGTTGACTATTACATCGGCACTATCCTCATATTGGTTTATCTCAATATCAAAATCTCCTTCCGCAAGTTTTCTTGGAACAAATTGCGCAACCGTGTCAACAAGTTCATCATCTGAATTGTACAGGAAATAAACTTGGGTTGTACCAGTTCTATCAAGGTTTAGATTTTCAGAAGTGCCATCCCAATCCGAAATCAAATCGTTACCTCCCCTATTTACCCTAAAAGGCGCACCATCACCAGTGGCCACAAAAGCGTGCTGTATCGTATTGCAATTCCCTGTTGAACTTGCTGTTATGGTTAAGTTTGCAGGAACAACCTGTGTTGTGTTGTTTATGTCGAGACCACTGAAAACAAGTACATTGCCACTATAAGATGCGCTTACAAAAGTGCCTACTGTTGCAGTTATGGTTATTGTATTGTCAACCCTTGATGCAGCAAGGTTTTTAGTGCCACCAATGTTTTTATAGTCTCTGTTAAAGGCATTTCTATAATTTTCCGCTTGTTGATCGTCTGAATCTTCAACATTTGGATTATCCCATGCGACCTCCTGAAAATAACCAGAGGTAGCAATTCCATTTATCAATGCTAGGCTAAGGTTGAAATTTTGATTCCCATCATTAAAAGTCACTAAAATATTTCCCCTTGTTTGGGGGGAAAAATCAAGTGCTTGCGTGGTCAATGTAAAACTTATTGTACTCATAAGTATGATTCTATTACTTTCAACTTTCCTTCTTTGTTAGGATCAACTTTCATTATCCTTACATATTCTATTTCCGTACCAGTCTTTAATGCCATTCTTCCAAACCAATTGTAAACGCCATCGGTCTTTCCAACGATTTTGTCCTCGATTGCCTGTGTAATCTGTGCCGTACACTCAATCGTTACTGGTTTTATCGTAGGTACGTCCAATCTGCTGTTGGGTATTGGTTCATCTTCCTTTATCAAATCCTGACCAATGCGCTTGCTAGAATACGCACTGTTACAGTTTGAACTTGAAAATATTATCTTTTCATTTGGATAATGATAAACTGCCGTTGCAATATTTGAACTGTGCGAATAAATCAACAATTGTGCTGGTGTTATGTCCAAATTATATGCTGAATCTGGCCTATAAAGACCTGTCGGCACTTGTGAGAACGTATCTTGCCACTTTTTAAGGTAATATTGGCTTCCTATTTTTTTAGCCCTTATACACATTATATCGCTGTCGTACCTTGTATCTTCCTCTGGATATAAAACATAGGGTTTACGTCTTGGCAACTCAATGTCTATGTCACTTAATCTAAATGGCGATAGTTTGCTGTAAACCTCTTCACTGTTCTTGTTTATGGTAGCATAGGTCGCTTTACCGTTTATAGACCTCAATCCTTCCACTTCTTCGTAATCGTCACCACCTTTTTCACTGCCCAACTCTATTTTGCCAAAGAACAATTTACCCTCTGCCTTGCGTTTAATATCGCTTGCTTCAACGTAAACGGTACGACCAGAATCATCTTCTTCTCCAAATTTAATCGTTACTTCGTTCCTTTGGGTATAAGAATATGGCTCCAAAAACAATTTTTCTTGGTTTCCAACGTTTTCTACCCACCATGCTTTAGGTAAAAGTGCCTCTATGTGGTCAAACACTTGTTGAAGTGATACGTTAAACTGTATTTTTCTTTCCTCGTCAGTACCTTCGTTAATAATGTCTGGAAATTCCCTAATGTAAAATCCATTGGTCAAAAGGTCATTGGCAAGTTGCCCACTGGTCAACAAATCAGAAACCAAAAGATTGTCACTACCCGTTATAATGTGTAAAAGTCTGTTGATAACCTGTTTATAAGTCAAACATTTACAGTTAGTTGAAGGAAACAAAGAATCTTCTGTGATGGTTATTTCCGTTTCTGAAACCTCATATCTAATACCGTTTTCAGTGGATAACATGGCCACTGCCAAACTATCCCCTTTTTTTAGGTTTACTTCAAAATCGCTAAAGGTGTATTCCATTGTGTTGCCCAATGTAACTGGCTTGGCTGCCACCAAAGGAATTGACCTATCGGAATCATAGATAAAATCCCTACCGTCACTATAAATATTCAAGTCCATTTTCATAGTCCCGAAAGAACCACCATCAATCAATGTTACTTTTACCTTTCCGTTTATGGTAAGTTTTTTATCGGTATCTGAATCTGTAAGAAAGCAGTTTCCAAAAACATCTAAACCAAGATTGGCATAATTACCGCTTACCGCTGCAAGTTTATCACCAAGTGCATTGTCTATATTGCTCCTGTCGCTGTTTATGTCAACTTGGAAAGGTATTGCCCTAGCGTTCAGATTATCGCCACTGGCCAATACCCCAATTTCAGTACCGTCCTCAACGCTCAAAACACTTCTTAGGAATATCTGTCTGCTTTCCAAAAGTATGTTTTCGGTCTGTAATGCAGGAATAGCGTTACCAAATGAATCAACTGTTGTCTTTAGGTCTATTTCATCATCTTTCCTTGCATCAATCAACTTTTTAAGACCTCCCTCTACGGCTTTTGTTTTTGCAACATTGCTGCCACCTACCTTTTCGGTATATTCCAATTCCTTCATTCCCAAATAAACGGGAATGGTCGAACGCCACCTTTCATCAATCCGATCATCGGACTTTATCTCACGCTCCATTAATACGTCCTCTACAACGCCCTTTGTGTAGAATTGGTTGATAAGAAATTCAGCACCTTCGCCAGTGAACTCCAAATCATTGGTCTTTGTGGTCAAAAATCCTTTGGAATCCTTGTCACGCTCATAGATATTCCTGTTTCCTTCATCGTGGTTTATGGGTTCGGGTATTCTTGTCCTAGCCCTGCTCTTTGAGGAAAGGTAATATTCAGTGTCGTTCTTATGTCGAATGTTGTCGATCATATCTTATAGGAATCTTCTTGGATCACTTTTACTGTGTTCTTTACAAATATTGGTCTTTTTGCAAGTTTCTTTACTTCTTGCCACGTTCTATCATTGGCCGAACGCATCTTTTTCAATTCGTCATGTAATAAATAATCAGCATCAAATGAGTTTAAAAGTTCACCGTTTGCACTCATGTTCATTCTGTAAATCGCATTGTTTATCCATTCGCTTGCATCTTTTTGAACCTCTGCGCCTTTTGGTAACATGGCCAATGTAGGTCGGTCTGGCGTAATATCCAATAACTTTCCGTTTTTGGTAACGGCCTCTCTTCTACCACCGTCACCTACCCATGCCAATGTATCATCGGCCAATGGTGATTTTGTACCTTCTGCAAACTTCGGAAGAGGCTGTGATGCAACCAACGCTGCTTGCGCTGCCCCACTCGCTGCAATAAAGGCAGAAAAAGCAGTTGCAGAAATACCAAAGTCAAATTTTGGAATCTGCGCCAATGCAGAAACAATACCAGCAGCGGTATCTGTTGCTATTTTAATGAGCGTGTTTCTTCTTTCTTCTTTTGCTTGTTTTGTCTTGATTCTTCGCTCTTCTTCCTCAAACTTTTCACGGGCAATCCTTTTTTCTTTTTCAGTGGCGAGTTCGTTGTTTACAATCAAGTCCCTTGCCCTTTGAGCCTCTTGAAGTTCTATTTGATAACGCTGTAATGAAGCATCTAAAACGCTTCCTATCGCTTCTTTGGAGAAGTTTGCCCACTCATCTATATTGTCGGTTGAAAATAGTTCATTCTCCTTGTCCAATAAACTTTCAAAAATGAAATCAGTTGAACTGAAATCAAAATCAAATGCCTCTGAAAAAGTATCGAAAACACCACCAAATATTTCTTTTACCGTATTTAGTTTCAATTCTGCATAGGCTTCCGCACTGTCCATTGTGTTTTCCCAATTTTCGGAAAACTCGTCCATTACGTTTTTAGTGTTTTTAACCATGTCTTTAAAAAGACTATCATCTTCAAAACCAAACCCTTCTTTTAATTGCTTTTGCAGTTCTTTAAAATCAAAGTTTACCTTTATATCTGTTGTGTCAACCCCCAAATTGTCCAATGTAGCCCTTAATTTTATAAGTTCTTCATTTGCATTTTGAATCATTTGGGTATAAACACGGTATTGTTCTGTTGTTGTGCCTAATTTTGACTGTTCTTCCTCTAGCTTTTTAATGTATTGTTCCAACCACGCAATAGAACCTCTTAAAGCCTCTAGTTTTTTACTTTCTTGATCATTGTTTATGATTGTTTCTTCTGTGTTTTTTCGTAAAACTTGGTTTACTGCATCCAATCTCCCTTCTCGTATTGCAAGGGCTTGGCTCGCTTTTTCAAGTAATTCATTGTTTTGTGAATATTCACGGTATTGTTTGGAAGAAAAAACTTCGGCATTTTTCATGTTTGCCATTTCATCTGAAAGTTCTTTGTTCCTTTCTTTAAGTGAATTTACCGTTTCCCTTGCTTCTTCCACTGATTTTGTATAATCAAAAAAGTTTCTCCTCGCAACATCTTCTATGGTCTGACCTAATTGTTTTGCGACAGCCTCCATATCCTCCATTTCTTGTTTTGCAATACGCACTCTTTCTTCATTGAAAAAAGACGTATCTCCTTGGGTCAATTTTGCTAAAGCGTTAACCATTTGTTCAGCGACCCCCAATATTCCTTTAAAAACCCTTGAAATTGTACCTTCTCCACTTTCTACGCCACTTACAAAATTAGTCCATGCAGTAGATAGTCTGTTTTGTGCAGCAGTTAGTGTATCAACAGTGTTTACTGCCTCTATTCCGTATGATTTTTCAAGTTGTTTGGCAAATTTTGGAAGTGCCTCTGCGGACAGAATTTCTCCTTTTTTGAGCATTTCATCTAATTGTGAAACACTTACTCCCAATGCTTCGGCCATAATACCAAATGCTCCAGGAAGTCTTTCACCCAACTGCCTACGAAGTTCTTCTGTTGTAACCTTTCCTTTGGAAAGCATTTGTTCCAATGCCAAATAAACACCAGTAAGTTCATCTGTTCTAAGCCCCAAAACGGCAGATGCCTTTGAAACGCTTTCAAATATCTGTTCGGTATCTTGTAGTGCTAGCCCAGATTGTTTTGATGCAGCAAGAAACTTTGTATATCTTTCTGTAACATCAATCAAACTAAGACCGTATCTTTCTGAAATGTCAATTAGAAATTGCTGAACTTGTGCAAATTCCCCTTGTGATTCGGTTATTAGCCCAAGGGAATAATTTAGTTTTTCAATTTCTTTTACCAAATTGAATATGTTTCTGGTCATTTCAGCAAACAATGTTGCGCCACCAACCAACCCAAAAGCACCTGTTAGATTTCTAAAGCCACGAACCATCCCACCTAATGAATTTTTAGAAAAATTGGAAGTAGCCCTGTTTACTTCGTTTAACTTGTTTTGATATTTTCTAAACTCTCTTGTTGCTTTTTGTATTTCAACAGTATTTTTCTTTTGTGCTGCATTTAAATCATTAAGTCTATTTTTTGCGATTTGGTATTTAGCCACCAACCTATCGTATGCTCCAACTACATTGCTTATTGATTTTGCTTGCAAATCAGCGTTCTTGGCCAATTTACGTTGATTCACTACCTCTTCCCCTGAAAGTTGTTTTAAAGTCCTTCTGCTTGCGTTTAGTTTCTTTGTGTTGTTGTTCTGTGTGTCCAAAAGACCGTTCATCTTGGACAATAAATCGTTTTGTTGTTTTAATATTTGGGTAAGTCCATCAGGGGTGTTTGCCTTAAATCCAGACCCTATTTTTTGGGCATTGGCAGCAGTGGCGATTATCTTTTTGTCGATAACCTCCATGTCCGTAAGAATTTCCTTTAACCCTTTCCTTACGGCATCAATTGAATTTTGAATTTTATTGTCCGCCATTGTCCTTAACTGTTTTTACCGTGTTTTGCCATTTGTTTTTTACGGTGTTCGGATATTTCCCTTATCTGTTCTATCATGTACCACCACTTTGCTACAGTGGTCGATTTGGGGTCTATCATGTTTCTTCCCAATGCTTGCTCTACCTGTACAACTTCCTTTTCAAATGGGACGTATTCGCCAGTGGTCGTAATCTCCTTTATCTCGTTCTCCAACAATCCTATTTCATTGGCCGAAGCCCTTAATTGCCTTGACAATGATTCTATCCCATTTAAATCCCATTTTTCATGTTCATACTTGAAACCAAAACTTTTAAGGCTTTCAATGTAACCCATGAATATCTTTTGCTTCATTTTACGCATGGTTATCTGAACCAAAATCCTTGCAGCAACCTCTCGTCTCATTTTAAGGTATGAAAGCCTCTGAACCGTTCTATAATACCTTATTGCGTTATTGTTCGCTGTCAGTTTGCAGTATTCATTGTAAATACCCCCAAATATTTTTATCGCTTCCTCTTTGTCATATTCAATTTCAGAATACTCGTCCCAGCCAATGACCATATAGGCATAATTGCCAGTGGACATTATCTTATGAAAATTATATATCCAAAGTTCATCGCACGACCTGTAATATCTTACATTGGTGCGCTTCTTTTTAAGAAACGGTAAATTCATATTGAAATATTTAATCGGGGATATAAAAAGAACTTGGAACAGTTCTAATCGGCAAATGTAAGGCCTCCCGTGGGTGGCTTGCCTAAAGGAAGTAGATTCCCCACTGCTAAATTAGCAAAAAAATATTACCCTACGACATTATTTACAAAATGTTCCCATAGGGCAGGTTTTATTATATCATCATTGATCATGCGATTGTGTTCTTCGGTCAATGCCGTTATCTTTCCGCCTGACATTTTTTCAAGAATTGATGTTTTTCTGTCCCTTGCCAAAATATCAAATCCATCATTGGCTATTTTGATGTAAAGGCTGTCTATCCACGTGCCTTGCCACTCAAAATTAAATTTTTCGCTTGGTTCCTTACTTGAAACTCCTGTACGTGGTGGATTGCCTTTGGCGTAAAACTGTGTCCAATAACTGTAATTTGGCGCATCTGACCCATCTGACTTTATTCCTTCGCCCAACTGTTTCTCTTTTAAAAGGAACATAATAAAGTCCATGTTTTCCTCAATGGCCTTTTTCCCCACTTCTTCCAGTTGGGAATCCACTTGCTGAATCTTCTGTATGTAATACTTGGCCAATGACATATCAAAAAAGGGACGGTATGAACCGCCCCCTCACTTCAAACAATAAACAAACTAAACTTAAAATTATGCAACAGTCGTTGAAGTTGCTGTGTTAGATTTGTACAATACATCGCTAAGGTTTATGATGCTCCTGTTGTTGGAATTATCATAAAGCCTTACCGTAACAACATCGCCTGTGTCAAGTGCGGTCATTCCAGTAAGTACATAAGTACCTGCCGTTGCTGAATCGTCACCTGCCGTTGGGTTGTTGGTCGAACCTTGATCTGTCACCAAGAAATTTGTGTAATCCGCCCCTGTAAAGGGTTGTGCATCCTGTTTTCTTGTTGCTGTAACAGTAATGGATGTGTCGGTATCGGATGGTGCGCTCAATGAAAGAACTATCTCATTGATACCGTCCAATGTTTCTGGGTTGAAGTCCAATTGTCCTCCACTTACGAATTTAAAATCACGATCAAACTCGTTTGGGACTGTTAACTGAAACATGATGCCTTCACGTTGGGCGGTTGAATCAGTGGCCCAGATTAACTTTTGTTTTTGGAGCATACCCAATGTAAACCCTTTCAAACTTCCAGAGGTTGATTCTGTACCCAAGATATTACCATCAACATCCACAAACAACGCATCATAAGAACCATCTGAATTAAGGTAGTCCAAAGCAGCATTGAAGTACATTCCTTTACTGAACTGCGCAGCAAATTCATACTTCGCTTTTCTAACGTGCTTCTTGATACCACTTTCAAATTCTTCGGTAACGTTGTCAGGGGTGTTATCGGTAAAGTTCTCGATACCCTTCAAAACAATGAGCTTGCCCTGTGCTTGTAACAACTGTACATAGGTTTTATTGAATGTTTGAGACCCGTCAAGGACGAATCCGCTTTCCAATAGCCAAATGGAAGAAACCTTCTTCAAGAAGGGCTTACAACCAATTGTACCAGTACCCAATACGGCTTCTGCACCACAAGCTACTAGATTTAATACTTCGCTTAATGTAGCCATTTTTATTTACGTTTTTTGTCGAACTCTTTCAACTTGGCGAAATACTCTTCCTTGGAAATCAAATGTTTCTTTAGAAAATCTTCCGAACCTTCCTTGGTAAGTCCTACCTTTTGTCCTTTTTCACGGATTTTTCCACTGATGGAAGCATCACGAACTAGGGTAAACTCCAAAGTTGGAACGCTTTGTTTCGCATTGGCCGAGTTCTGGTTTTTACTTTTACTCATTTTAATCGCATTTATCTGTTAAATAATAACTTAATCTCAAAGGTATCGCAAAACAGTGCAAGGGATGGATATTGTTGAACTTTATCTTTTCGGTATCTATGCCCGAAAAAATATCGCCCATGTCCTTCTCTATTCCCGTTGTTGTGATAGCGTTTGCATTTCTTATGGCTTCCATTACGTCCCTATGGCTTTCCTCATCCCTTCTCTTGTTGTTTCCAATGGGAGGAAGTATCTTTTTGAGGTTGCACATTACGACCAATTTAATATCGGCCAAAAATGCGTTTCTGTCCTCTGATACGTCCGTCCTGGAATCAATGAAGAAAATCACCGCATCGGATGAACTATCGTTGAAATAAACATCTTCGTAGTCCTCTTTTGCAGCGTTCCACCATTCAAGCACAAAACCCGTCTTTTTTTTCGGGTTTTTATAGGCTCTGCCATAGACTTCGATATTTCCAGACCATCTGCTTGTTAAAAGGTCATAAACCTTTGTCTGCAACCGTTGGATTGTCTTATCTAGGCCAATGGGTGTAGCCAATGTATGGTTTACGCTCATATCGAACCTACTTTAATGCTCAAACCATCCTTTTTTTCGGAAAGTTCGGTATCAAATACCCTTTCAACAAGTTTCATGGCTTGTTTTTTATGGTTGTGATACCTTCTTACCACAGTGTCACCATCAAAACTTTTCAGTTCAGCCAATAATACTCCCTCTTCGGGAATACCACGTTGCGAACGGTTGCTTTTATGGTTAGGATTGGACAAGAACATATTGAATGCCATATACTCGAACGTTGCCCTAATAAAAGGTGCAAGTTCCGCTATCGTATTGTCAATGAACTTTGTTGGGTTCAGATAGGCTGTAACATTGATTCCTAGGCCAATGGAAACGGTTGCCCTGTCATAAACAGCAGTTTCAGGTGCATCCCCTATACCGCTGCTAGTGTACACAACAAACCCCTTGTACTTGAAAGAATCAACACTTACATTGCTAGATATTACTTCCGTACTATCAATAACCAAATAGAACCTTCCTTTTCCAGAAAGAACTATGTTGGTAGCCCTAAAAGTGTTTCTTCCATTGTCAGGTGCAAGTGTGATGGTGTCCAATAAATTTCCTTCATTGACCACGTACACATTTACGGGCGTTGTGCCTGACTTTCTAAGGCACATTTCATTTATCCTAAAATCAACGTAGTCCGAACCTTTAGGCTCCAAAACTATTGCCGAATAATCATTGGGCAATGCTCTGGTAAAGGATTCTGAACCACTGTCATAGATGTACTGGTTGTTGACCAATCTTCTAGTAAGTCCAAGATCGGAATAAACCCTATCAAGGACACTTTGAAAGAACAGCTTCAAACGAAGCGATTCTATGTTGGTCTCTACCCAATAAAGTGAATTTGCTTCTTCTGGGTCTTGTGGGTCGTCACCATCATTGGCCAAGATACACTCAAATATCTTTGAACTCTTTGTCACAATGTTGGATTTGTCCCTAGACGTTAAGAAAACACCGTATGAAGCGGTATTGTCATATGCGGAAAAAGTAAATTCTGTCTTTGGTAGGTAGTCCAGAAGATTTTGCAAGGTCACTGCGTTATGAACGCCAGTATTTATGAACAAACCCGAATCAGGATATGCCCTTAACTGTGAATCAAGTACAATATCGCTTGTAAAATCCTCTGAAAAACCAAGTACCATGCCTACCTTTTTAAATAGTTATTATTGGATTATGCCTCTGATGCCCAAATTCCGACACCGCCAACAATATACCAACCGTCAGCACCGTCACCTCTAAGTTTGATGTAATCTCCCTTATTAGCAGTTGCCTTGGTGTTGATAATATCCTTATTCACTACACCGCCAGAAACGCTATCGGCAGCAGCATTGGCCACTGAACCAAAGACAGCATCATCGGCATTTGGTGAAACGGTAATGATATTGTTTCCATCGGCCCCTGAATTGACAAATGTAAATTCAACCCCTGCTTTTGTTGCAGGAAGCGTGACAACCAAAGCATCGGTGGCAATCAAAAATGTCTTGCCACTGTCCTCATAAGAAAGTGTCTTGCTGGCGGTAATTACCTCAATAAGATTTTCTTCTATTGGAGCGTTGTTGCCACTAACGTCTGTTTTATATTCTCCACTCATTTCTAAGTATTTTTAAAGATTAAACATTAAGATGTAGCACCAACAACTTTTACGATGTCGTTCACACGATTGGCCAAGTCAGAATTATATCTGTACACAACGTAGAAACGAATCCAAATGGCCATTTCTTCAAAGTGAGACATAATTACGTTGGAATCTGTACCAGAAGTAATCAATGCGGTTGCATCGGTAGCCTCTCTATTGGTATAGATATTGGCTCTCATTCGAGTAAAAGGAATCTCCATATCGGAAACGCTCCACTCACGCTCACCGATAACGGTACGCTTACGGAAGTCAGAAGGGAAATTCTCGATCATGCCAATGGCTCCATCCCTAAAGAAGTACCCACTAAACACATCGGAACCATTTGAAATGTTTCCAGTTTTGTGAATCCTATCGGCAGGAAGGAATCCTAGTGCTTGAAGGTTCTTATCGTTGTTTGAACCGTACTTGGCTGCTTCTGACATTTGAACTGCCAAACCTGCCCTACTTGTTACAATACGATAATTCCCTGGAATCTCATTGGCCTCCATCAACTGTGACAAGTTGTAGAACATGGTCTCTTTTTGGGCAGCCTTGTTAACGGTCAAAGTGTCCGTTGAGGTGCTGAAAGTGAATGTTCCATCGCCTTGTGATACAGGTACGGTGTAACCAAGTTGTTGGGTCTTTCTTGCTTCCATTTGGGTGGCAAGGATGCTTTCGATTGAATTTCCCATTGCATGGGCAACGTTCAACATCACTTGTTCTCTTTGGAAGTCGCTATCCACCATGTTGTTGTCATGGGCAGAAGGATAGTGTCTAAAACCAGAAAACACATCATAAGCTG
>Ga0160421_1000256_pt1 | contig 11605 bp, 5 predicted proteins | sample TAMARWmetagpilot_FD_108195 | JGI IMG/M metagenome (GOLD analysis project Ga0160421, IMG submission 108195) | Phycosphere-associated microbial communities from TAMU algal ponds, Corpus Christi, Texas, USA - TAMU ARW-7 10/27 metagenome pilot | ecosystem: Engineered > Artificial ecosystem >... | reverse complement strand
GCACGACAGGGAGGCGAAGGAGATTGCGTTGCGGGGGCAGCTTTGGATGCATGACCTGCTGTACGCCGAGGAGTCCGAGAGGGACAATGCGGCAATCAATGAAGAGATTTTGCGGCGATATCAGACGCATTTCCGACCGGGCATTGCGGTCAAGGAAGAGCTTCTATTCTATCCCAAGCCTGAAAGGTAACCGGTCGTTGGTTCGGAGGGGGGCGCAGTTGGCATCGCGGGGAGGGGATATCGCTAATTTGCCTACAAGAAAACCCAAATAATTGGATTTACATTTATAGAGTAGTTTCGAGATATTTCATTATGAGTATCTTGCAGTATTTAAATGTTTGCACGATTCTCAAGTTCCTTTGCGCCTATATTTATGTTTGGTAGAGCCTTTCGATTGGAAGAAATTGACGTACCAGGAACCAATTTCCATCACCATGCCTCTCTCTAGAAAACGTGGCGAATGCCACAAATGACCAAAAGAGAATGACTGAACGTGCGTGCATCGTTCCGGTCTCTGGAAAAGGGCAGTTTCCAGGCAGCGACACCGCGCGATGTTAGGTCTATCTCGTGCCAGCGTCCGACTCCTTTCTCTCTATCATGTTAGGCCCAAGAGTTTTGAGGTTTCAGAGTCAACGGAGTGTGTGGATTGTGCGTTCAAAACATTCTCAAACGCGCATACGGGGTTTATCGTCCGCAGATTCGAGGAGATAAAGGTAACTCTACCACGAACGCAGGTACAAGATCGTTTACTCTGTCAAGCAACGTCGACAAGTGGTGACAATTGCACGACGATCTCGCCATGAGTTCGCTTTCGAGTAAGCTGGAAGGCGACTCGTTGACGTTAGAATGTGAACGTCAGGTCCAGCAATTGCACGGACTATTTGTTAGTTGGTTCCAAGGGAAGCGAGAGAAGGACAATATTACAACGGAACTGAAACGTCGCTTGGAGCCGGATTTTGCGCACGTTGCCCCGAATGGACAAGTCCTGAAAGGTCGATCGGCACTGCTGTCACAGCTCGACGACAAGTACGGATGTTACCGAGATCGTGTCTTCCAAATCGATATATACAACACCAAATTACAGTGGCATGACAACAACAAGTGTCTCGTGACCTACGAAGAGTGGCAATCCTGGCAGCAGCAGCCGACGGCCAGTACACCAAGCAACGATGGCAGTGGAGTGGTGCTGCACCAATTCGGTCGGGTCTCTACCGCGCTCCTCATCAATAAGGCTTCCCGATGGCGATGGGTTCACGTACACGAAACGTGGCTGGAAGCTGAGGGACCGAGCAACGCATCCCAGCCGACGCTGGCGTCGGACGCGGGTACGGTGGACAACGAAACTGTTGTGACGGGCCCTGTGGAAGCGCCCCGATCGTTGCTTTCCACAACGGCGCAGCAGGGAGTCCACAACGGGCACTTGTCCGCTTGGCAACCCAGCGCGACGGCATCAGTCCAACGCAAATTGCTCGTACTAGTATCTCGGCAAAATTCGTCGCGCGAACAAACGGCCTTCCAAGATCAAACCGACGCAATTTTGCGGGCCCACCGTTTGCCTTACACCACTATCGACGGGTCCGATCCAGATCAACGGACGACCCGCAACACATTATTCGGTTTATCCAATCTGTGGGGATCGTATCCGCAAATATTCGTCGTCTCGATGGACAAGGAAACACCCGTGTTTTGGGGTGACAAGAGCCGGCTCTTTGCGTCCAACGAGGCGGGAACGCTACGACGTGATTTAGGGTTTGTTGGTCCACCGGAGGAAAGCGATGCGCTCGGCCCGGGACATATGACGAGCCTACTCAGTGGGGCAGTCCCAGTCTCAGAAGATAAGGTTCCGGACAAGGGCAAGAACGATGATGGTGACCATACTAGGGGACAGCCGCACGAAATCAAGTTTCAGCCTCGACGGACGCACGGCTCCAAACTACTCGTACTCTACTGCAGTCGTTCGGATTACAAAGATCAATTCCTGGCACAGGAAGAGGCTATGACTGTTTTGGCGCTGAACAACTTGTCATTTGAGAGGATTGACGGAACGGATGTGGCGAATCGGGACAAGCGCGATGAGCTTTTCCAAGTATCGCAAGAATGGGGATCTTATCCACAGTTCTTTTTTGAAGATTTGTATGGCGAAACCGTGTTTTGGGGAGGCTTACAACCATTTTTCGACGCCTTCAAAAGGGGGATTCTGAAGGAAGAGTTGGGTTTGCCCGAAAGTGCCAAGGTCGATGAAGATGACGCAACGACCGGAGCGCAATCTGCTGAAGCATTGCAAGGTCGCGATCACGTGCTAGTCATGGTATCGTCCCAGGCGCTTTCACCACAGCACATGGCGACGCAGAACAAGGTCACAGCGATTTTGACTGCCAAGAAAATTCCGTTCACTGAAGTGGACGGGTCCGATCCGCACAATCGAGTCCAACGCAACCGATTGTTTGGCCTGTCGAAGAGATGGGGTGCGTACCCGCAATTCTTTGTAGTGAAAGCGGATGGTGATACATCCTTTTGGGGGTTCCAGGAAGCGTTCTTTATATCGAATGAAGCTGGAACGCTCAAGGAAGATTTCGGAATCGACATTCAAGAGAAGCAGAAAAGGAGCATGGACGCTGCGGTGACGGCTGGGGCTGTGGCTGGCGCCACCGTTGCCGCAACAGCGGCTACGTTGGCTAAACAAGAGCAAAGCGAGAATTCCGCAATGAGCACCAACGCGGTCGCTAAGGGGGATCAAGTAAGTGACACCGATAGTTATTCTGGCTACAATGCCAAAGAGTTAAAACGGGAAATCGTCATCGCACCCGAAGACGCTTCCATGGAATGCGCTGAGATTGAGGAAGACGATCTTTTCGAGGCCGAAGCAAGCATCGCAAAAGAAGTTGATAGTGAGAAAGAAGAAGAATTTATGCAGGAATCACAGGGGATTCTTGTTTTTGAAGAAGAAACTGCACTCAACGAAGTCGACGATGCGCTGGAAGAGCCCTCAACCGACGGTACGCCGGCTGGCTCCTCTATATCAAAACTAGCTGCTGTTGCTTCTCCCATACCAAACGATACTTCCAAGAAACGACACGTGTCGACTGTATTGGAGAAATATGCCAAGCCTCTGACCTGGGAAAAGGCTCTGGTAGGACTATCAATTGCTGGATTCGACATAGGTACGTCACAGGGCCCAATAGGGGATGAAGCCTGGTACAAGGAAATGGGTGATAGTTTAGAAGAGATGGCGCAGTCTCGAGCCTTTCCCCGACCGCGTCGTAAAATTGGTTTACCTGAAATGGTTTTCCCTGCGGCACATGTGGCGCTCGAAGGCCACGGTTTGTGGTTGAGTTGGGATGTTCTTGACGTACTCGAAGAATGGGCTGTGGCGCATCAAGACATAGCGATCCGTTCTAGTATTGGTAGCCGAGGAGTTGCTGTGATGAAGTCAAAAGATGCTTCTTTGTGGGCAGCCAAAAAATATCACGGTGACGAAGGAAATACCGTGGCTTCCATCTTTCACTACGATTGGACATTCAGTACACCGTTTTGCGGCAAGGTAGAAGGGGGTGAATGGACAGAACTCGACAGCTCAGGCATGCGCACCGAGCTGTTGACGGACACTTCCATTCCAATTCTTTTCTTTGACGAGATTATTCTATTTGAAGATGATTTACACGACAATGGACAGGTCGAGTTTTCCGTCAAACTGCGTGTCATGCCTTCGTGCGCATACGTCCTGGCCCGATTGTGGCTGCGCGTGGACAACGTTGTCGTCCGGATACGGGAAACCCGCTTGCTAGTGGATTTCTTCGGCATCAAGCCCAAGATCTTCCGCGACGTGACATGGAGAGAGTGTTACTGGGGTGAGTTGGGCGCGCACGGTTTGCCCACAGACGTACGCTCTTGGCACTACGAAGGGAACGAAACGCCTCAATGGAATGCGCTCGTCAGAAACATACCGGAAGTTGCCGTCCCGAACGACATTTACAAACACGCAGTGCTAGAAGCAAACTAGTTATGCGTTGTAGGTGCGCTTGTGTGTATGCTCCGTCGACGACGCAAACTTGGCTTGATTTGTGTAAGCAAAATTAAATTAATATAAGCCTTCGCAAAAGGATAAAAACCGTACAACTATGAAAAAGAATAGACCTCCATGCATTTTGAGTGACTCTACATATAACAGTTCCCCAACCAAAAAATCTCAAGCCCCCTCAAGACCGAATGTTTCATCCACATGGCACGTCTGTCAACGTGGATCGGACCGTTTTTGCCTCGTGTCGTATTTGCGACTCGTACTTGAACTGATCGGCCACGGGTCCACCACCGAGAACCTTGCGCAGCACGTCTCCGGTGTGACCTTGAAAAATTTTGTAATGCATCTCGGCAATGCGTTCGTCTCCTTGTCCGATGCGGTATCGACGGGCGGCGTCCCGTTCCGACACTTGTCCCGCCTCCAGTAAGCGTGTTGTGGCGGCGGACCAGCTTAGTACGTCTCGGCACTCCGGTGTCAGGGGTTCCGGATTGTGCGACGTGGCGTGTTGCAGGACACGGCAAAAGTCGGCGGGTGTTTCGTAAAAGAGACAGTTGGGGAACTGTTCAAAAAATACGTTCGACGGGTGGGTAGGTAGAATGACAAACTTGGACATGGCAACGGCTTCGGCCGTCGACGTGCACAGCACTTCGGTGATACTCGGATTGACCATGATTTTGTAGTCCGTCGAAATGGTCCCGTGGTCTTGACGGCCCAAAAACTGTACCGGTAAGGGAACCCGTCGTTTCCAAAAAGTGGACTTGCTCCCCACCGAGGAAACATCGTCGTCTTCCAGTGCTTCTCCCAAGAATGCTTTTCGTATTTCCTTTTCCTCCGGCCCACTCCCAAAGACGTCCATGGCAAAGTACGATCCGGTCGCTTTGCGGTAGGCATACTGCAACCTCAACATCTTGTCCAGTCCCTTGGCCCACAGTAGCTTTCCCAAGAAATAAATTTTGGGACCGGTCGGTGCCCGCGTGTGCAAAAACTCGTCCCGTATTCCGTGAACGTTACAAACAGTTTCCTTTTCGGCCGCGTAGGTTTGCAGAACCGGGCTTAACTTGATGACCTTATCGCAATAGGCCCGTACACACCAACTGGACAACACCCCGACCAAGGGTCCGGTAAGCAAACCACTGTAGTGGTGAGAGGCGTAGGCTTTGTAGTTAGTGTGGATAATCCCCACGACGTGAGCAAATTTTTTCCGCCAGGATGTTTTGCCCGGAGCCCGGTAGCAATTAATGTGTTCGGGTTCTTCCAGTAAACAGACGGCGTCGTCCGGTACGGTGAGTCGTTCGCAGAAATCGCCCATGGCAAATATACTGGAAAGTCCGTGATGGTAGCGGGCGGGGTAAAAGACAATGACCACACTGTGAGCTTGTTGGGAGGTTAGGCTGGCACGGGTGACGAGCCATTCGCGTATGAATGTTTCCTGTACGGCGGTGGTGGCGTGTTTCCAAGCGTCGCCGTAGAGCAAGACTCGATCCGCGGCGGACTCCAACCACGGAATGACCAGCGTGACCGTCGTGTTTGTGTTGGTTTTATTGGTGATGGCGTTGCTACGGTTGATGGTTCCGTCGCAATCCTGCTGTGGACAGCGAGCAGCGTTACGCAGAGTTAGGTAGGCTGCCCGGAGCAATGGGTTGACGGCGGTTCCCGTCATCCAGGGCAAGGCCGCGGTGGTAACAATGAATACGGGACGTGGTCGGGCCAAGTCGGATTCGTAGGTTGGTTGGGTATCGGACAGGGCCAATTCCGCGTCCGTGTAGTCCATGGCATCCGCGGTGAAGGAAAGCCAGGAACTCGATCGAGACGGCGTTCTCGGTGCGCACGAGTCTGGGTAGTTGTGGTGGTGGTCCCTGTTTCGGAACGAGCGTCCCGTCTCGTTCGTGGTTGCGGTTCCTCCCGTCCAGGATGATTTCCAGTTGCGTGGGGAACACGCGGAGACCATCCAAGAGTCGTCGTCGGCGGAATTGTGATTGTCAATTTGACTGTGCGTAGTATCGTCGTTGTCCCCGTCGTCATCGAGAAAGACAAAAGACTCGGGCCGACTCGCTCGCCGGGATAACAAACGCACAATTCCGGACGGAGAACAGGTGACGGATTCGACTTTGTCGGGCGGTGGTCGTAACAACGGTAGTGATCGTGATTGCTGCGGTGATTGTAATGCGAATGCCGTACCGTGGGGGCGGCATGTCGACACCGTGAGCGGCACGTTGTCGTGATCGGTCGAATCCGTCGTACTGGACGACACGACGGAACTGGAATCCGTCCCGTCCACGTCGGGCGCCGTCAACGACCCCGATAGCGACGGACGCGCCGCGAACGAATGCGTGCGAGGACGTTTCGCTGCCACCACTGTCGTCCCGGACTCTCCCAGTGTGCCGACTTGGTTGCCCATACTGGTCGTTCGTCGATCAACCAAGAAATAGTCCACGGGACAAGGCGCACGCACACCAGACTCTGGATGGAGAAACAGATCGGAACGGAACGGGACGCGTCGTAGAAACCTGTTGGACTGGAAACAAACGCAATCACCAGTGTTCCTTGTACTGTCGTTGTTGCTGTTGCTGGTACTTTTGTTGTTGTTGTTGTTGTTGTTGTTGGTACTTTGCTGGTTGGTTGCTTTGGTGGATATTGCCTTGGACGACGAATTGTCTGACTGTCGGAGAAACACCGGAAGTGAGAGAACGGAATCGTAATCGATTTCGAACGCAAACGGAAAAGAAACGTGGTGTGTTTGCTTGCGCATGTGTTTCGTTGTGTTTTGTTTTGGGTCTGTGTGTGTCGGTCGGTCGGTGAATGTGTCTTTTCTTTCTTGGTTATTGTCATTTTACTGTCACAGTACCATACCTACAGGTCACGGGGGCTTGGGGAAAGTTCGGCGTCGATCGAGAAACGTCGAGACTGTACGGAATCATTCCTACATAAACCGCCGTGGACTGACGAATGCCGGGGTCGCGTACTACAATGACACGCGCAGACCGGCCTCGGGAATACTCCGACTATTTTTGCGTACGACGGCCAGTAGGACGCCGTCGATACAGACCTACCTAGATTTTTCTATCTCTATCTCTGTGAAAGTATGTGTGTGTGTCGATGTGAGTTGCCAAATTCCTCATTCCTTCCTCTGTTGGTTTGGAGTTACCGCTTTTCGTCTTACTAACAACACCACAGTCCGTCACAACTTATCACACACTGTACCAGAACCAACACCCCACACACTACAATCGTTCGCCCGCTGCTCGTACCAGCACTAGCACAACACACCACAACACACATTTCCCCCCTCTCTCTTTCCTTTGTATACAATTCCATCACCATGAAGACTCCGGAATCTGTTCTCAAGAAAGAAGCGACGCAGGCCAAGATCCAAAAGGCGCAGGCGGAAGCCACCACGGCGGCAACGGCGCAGGCGGTGGCCGACCGGGAGGCCTTTGCGAAACAGGCCCAGACCTACCAGGACGAGTACGCCGCCGCGGAAAAGGCCGCGGTGGACAATCGTCGGGCCGCCAAGGTCGCCGGGGGTTTCTACGTACCCGCCGAACCCAAGCTCGCGCTCATTGTCCGAATCCGGGGTACTATTGGCGTCTCGCCCAAGGCCAAGAAGGTCATGCAGCTCTTCCGCCTCCGGCAGTTGCACAACGCGACCTTTGTCAAACTCAACGAAGCCACCATCCGCATGCTGCGACTCATCGAACCCTACGTCACCTACGGTTACCCCACACGCGCAACGGTGGAAAAACTTATTTACAAACGCGGCTTTGGCAAACTCCACAAGCAACGCATCGCCATTGCCGACAACACCGTCATTCAGGAAGGACTCGGACAGTACAACATTCGCTGCACCGCCGATCTCGTTCACGAAATCATCACCGTGGGACCGCACTTTAAGCAAGCCAACAACTTTTTGTGGCCCTTCAAGCTGTCCAGTCCGCGGGGAGGATTCTCCAGCAAGACCAAGCTGTTGCACTTTTTGGAAGGCGGTGAAGCCGGTGCCCGTGGTGACGAAATCAACAAGTTTGTCAAGAAAATGCTCTAAGGATTTTTTAAGCGCGAACCCGCCTTTTTACACTGTAAATCACTCGAAAAGGTTCCGACCCCGGGCGCAATGCTCGGGGCGGTCGTTTGCCTAGCTAGGAATGTGCCTTTTTATATGGACTGTACGCGTTATCGTCTCTAGAGCCTAACATTGCTTGGTTCTGACGGGTTTGTCGCCAAATACGGACGGTAGCATACGAATTTCGTGAGCACGAAAAGTGGCATGACACGCAACAATTCACCGGACTCGTTTGTAGCTAAAACAAGAGTTGAACGGATTTCCCAAGCATGATGGCAATGCGAGGTGTCGGAATGATTAGATTTTGCACGGTAATGAGACATGATACGGAAAGTGTTTTACAGTCAATCAACTTTCACCTGTTGAAGTTGTCCAGCTAGAGTAGGTTGGAGGAGTATTGCGCGTTCGGAAAACAAACAAAACCTGTGCTTTGGTATTTGAACCATACTACCAGGGTAGGGGGTCGTCCCGAGACAGGAAACCTACAGTATGCACTACGGGGGTTGTTGCATCTCCAGACAAAGGGGATCCAAAATCCCGAACTAGGCACTCTATCGCTTCGGTTGCACTTTCCTCGCCATTGACGATTACGTAATAATAGTGGCGCAATCACCATGAGCAATTTACCCATCCTTTTTAACTGTACTGTAAGAACCCAGAGACTATAGTCAGCGTATGAATCTCGTTGACAAGATAAGGAAGACCCTTTCTTTTCACCAAGCATGAGTAGTGGACTTCCTGGCTTAGCATCGACGGCAGCACCACCGCCCTCCCAGAGTGGTAGTCGCCAGGGACGCAATGGAAACTCGTCCAACGCTACCACTCCGACTTCGTCTCCGTGGATTCGCAAACCACTCGCCGTCGTTCACCAACAGGAACAAGACATGCTTAACAGCATCCACAACAGCGCGGCTGCCGCCAGCAGTCACGGGGATGATCCACTCGCCGGCGAAGTCGGCACACTCCGCCGACACCTGACGGTGTGGGATTTGATACTCATTGGAGTCGGTGGCACCATTGGCTCCGGGATCTTTGTATTGACAGGACAAATTGCCGCTCAATCCGCTGGTCCTTTGACTTTTCTGTCCTTTGCGATTGCCGGTATCGCCGCTTGTTGCTCCGGCGTGTGCTACGCCGAATTATCGGCACGGATTCCGGCCGCCGGATCGACCTACGTGTACGCCTATGTCTGTCTGGGAGAAGTTGCGGCCGTCGTGGCGGCAGCCTGTCTCACGCTCGAGTACGGCGTCGCCGGGGCGGCCGTCGCACGATCCTGGGGTGACAAGGTCGTGCTGTGGATGCAAACGTCCTTTGGCGTGTCCGTGGCCTCCTGGATGATGCCCTGGGGCGTTAATCTTCCCGCCGCCGTCGTCTCGTTGGGATCAACCCTTTTGCTGTTGGCTGGCGTGCAAGAAAGTAAGAATGTTTCGAACGTGATTACGTCGCTGAAAATGGCGATTGTTGCGTTCATGACCATTGGTGGCTTTATCCTCTACCAAAAAGTCAACATGCAAGCTCCGTTGGCGCCGTTCGGAGTGGACGGGGTCTTACGGGGCGCCACAACCAGCTTTTTTGGATATCTCGGATACGATGAAGTCTGTGTGGTAGCCGGGGAAGCTTTGCATCCTGCGAGAGACATGCCCCGAGCCGTCTTGGGGACCATTTCAATTGTCACGGTGTTCTACGTGTTATCGGCGCTAGCCTTGACCGGTATGGTGCATTACAGCGATATTAGTCCGACGTCGGGCTTTCCCGAAGCCTTTGCTACCCGACACGTTATGTGGGCCTCGCAACTGACGGCGCTGGGGGAGCTCGTTACGCTACCGGTCGTAGTACTGGTCTCCCTTATGGCCCAGCCGCGATTGACCTTTGGTATGGCCAGTGATGGCTTGCTACCGGCAATTTTTGCACGAGTTGATAGCACCGGAAATCTTCAAGGAGGAACATTGGTTTCTGGTTTGGTCATGACGTTCGTGGCAACGTTTATCCCCTTTGTGTACTTAAATGATTTGATCAGCGCTGGCATTCTCCTCGCCTTTAGCATGACCAACTCGTGTTTGCTGCTGTTGAGATGCGAACCACCGACTCGGCAACCCAAACTTTTGGAATGGTCCCTCGTTTTTTACAACACATTGTGCTTCGTGACGTCGCTTCTCTGGACGAACGATTTTTGGTACATTCCGTTTCAACACTTTTGGGCCACCGTTTCCACCATGGGCGTGTTGTTCTTTCTGTATCGAATAGCCCGGAAATGTCCTGCGTCATACTCCTTCGGGGGAGCTATTCTATCACGGAGATCCGGTGATCGACACTTGAACATTCCTGGACAAGAATCCATCGCGGATCATCTGTACTTTCGTACGCCCTGGCTTCCGTATCTCCCCTGTATTGGTATTTTTGTCAACTGGTACTTGATTGCCCAACTCGAAGCGCTCGGAATTTTTCTGCTCGTCGTGTACGTAAGCATGACAGTTGCCGTTTACGGATTTGGCTGCGCGCATCATTCCGTCGGTCACAACTGGAATTGGGGACGGGGGAACAATCCACAATACGAAACGGTCGAGAGCAACGAATCGGGTGAGATTGAAGGCAGCGCGTCCGCAAATTCGGAACAGTTTGCGTCGAATGGAGATCTTCAACGTTCCAATTCTATCTCCTGAAGTGAGGACAACTGTATAATTCAGGTGTATCGAACTGAGGAAATGATTCCTACCTAAAAATCATCTTTTTGAAAAGTCTCCGCAGATAGATAGGATTAACGATTCGCAGGCCTTTCGCGAACATTTGAGAATTCGCCATCCAAATGGTCATAGACTCGAAGCAGCACAGGCAAAGACTCAACTGCTTAATCATATAATGTTTCACTCGTAAAAATCAGTGCTCGTCGATCTCTTCATGCCCTGAAGGTTTTTCGCTTGGAGTCGGTACAGAAGAGGCGTGACGACCAAGAACGCCTCCAGGTCGTCAACTGATTGCTGATGTCGAAATCCAACCAACTGCTTAGGTGTCAAGCGCTTTAGCACTTTGTTGCGAAGTCGAGCAACAGTTTGGTAATAGATAAGGCAGAGTTGCTCCGGAACCGGCTTAGGCTTCCAATTTAACGTGGCAAGAGTCATCAGCGCATCCTGGGCAGCATCGTTCCGGTTTTTTGGGACTTGCAGTGCTTCATATGCTCTCCGTATGGCAGGCTGCGCATTCATGACGACCTCAGGAATCCCTTCCTCTCTAAGTTTTGCAACTAGAGAATAGAGCCGCTCCATCCGTGGTTCGATAAATTGAGGAATATAGTCGTCGAGTACAACGAAAGCTTTTGCTACAGCGTCTTCTTCGCGGCTGGCAGGCTTCGCCAGAGCCGTGATTATTTCGCGTTCTCTTTCCTTTTCGTCACGTGAAATACTTAGTCCGTACCCGTCTAGAAAATCTTCCAAGCATTCCATCTGGCGTAAGTATCTGCTGGATGAACTAGCCATTGATCTTCTGAGCCGACAAACTGAAGACTTTCGAGCACCATGGAATACGCCGTATTCATG
>Ga0160421_1000253_pt1 | contig 11701 bp, 13 predicted proteins | sample TAMARWmetagpilot_FD_108195 | JGI IMG/M metagenome (GOLD analysis project Ga0160421, IMG submission 108195) | Phycosphere-associated microbial communities from TAMU algal ponds, Corpus Christi, Texas, USA - TAMU ARW-7 10/27 metagenome pilot | ecosystem: Engineered > Artificial ecosystem >... | reverse complement strand
TTCCGGCGCATTCCAGGCCCATAATCTCAGAGGCCCCAGGCGGCGGTGGATAGAGCCCGCGTCGTTGAACCAGATCAGCGCGGTTCAGGCCTGCTGTCACGATCTCGACGAGAACATCATTTGGGCCGCAACTCGGCTTTTCCACATTGCCAAGTTTAAGCGGCTGATCTTCCTCAACCACCACAGCCCACATTGTCTCGCTCATTTGACACTCCTGTTTGTTTTCGTCTTCTTGCCTACATTGAGGTCAGGAAAACAAGTGGGAAAGGGCAAACCATGTTTGAAGATGAGCCAACCCCGGAAAAGAAGCTCGATTTGGAGCGACTTTCGGTCGAAGATTTGAAAGAACGGATCGAGGAGTTGCAGGCTGAAATCGCGGCTTGCGAGGCTGAACTCAGTAAAAAGCAGTCACATAAATCTGCAGCTGATGCGCTTTTTGGCGGGAGCGATTAAGGTCTTCTAAGGAAGCGCCAGAGTATTATAGCCGCGTATATGTCAATTCTGAGAGCTGTTCGAGCATGGTTGATCAATCAAAGTCTTCATCGTCTGAACTCACGGACCTGTCATTTACGGACGGCAAAGTGTTCGAAAAAGTCTTTGTCGATGGCATGGCCCTGGTCGAAGAAACCGCGTCTTATTTGGACGGTCCCGGGCGCAAGCTTTCCTCCAGTCTGCCGCGGGAAGCGAGCCTGACCTATGCCGCTTGGAGCATGGAACTCACCACCCGTCTGATGCAGGCCGCAAGCTGGCTCGTCATGCAAAAGGCCGTGCGCGACGGGGATATGCACCCGAATGATGCGATGCAGAGCAAATATCGGATCAGTCGCGAAGACCCAGCCCTCGATGCCACTGCGCAGCGTGGCCGCGGTCTGCCGGATGTGTTTTTGGATCTCGTTGATCGCTCGGAAAACCTGTTTGAGCGAATCTGCCGCCTGGATCAGGCCCTATACGGGCGCGGCGTGCTTGAAAGCGGGAGCCCGGTTGGCGATCAATTGGCGCAGTTGCAAAAAGCGGCCGAGACCGGCGCATTTGATCCATTACGCGTTTGGGGCAAAGCCCGCTAACGCCAACCCGTGCTAGACCCATCTAAATTGATCAGACAGACCCTGAGCGAAGTCGAAGGGTCTCTTGATGCTGCGCGACGCCCTCGTCCTTCGACTTCGCTCAGGATGAGGGCTGTTGTGTGCTAACGCCGCAGCGACACGCGGGTGTCTGACATCGGCGTCTCGCGTCCATCTTCATCGACGAAAGCTGGGCGCACTTTTTGGCGGCTTTGCGCATGCGTAAATGTGATCGGGGGCAGTGCGCCGTCGCTGGCAAAATCATCGCCCCATTGTGTCAGCGCCATCAAGACCGGACGCAAACCTTCGCCAGCCTCGGTTAAAACATATTCCGGGCGGGCGCGTTTGCCGTCCTCTTTATAGGTCCGCTTTTCCAGTACGCCGTGCTCGACCAGCTTGGAGAGACGTCCGGAAAGGACGGTGCGCGGAATGCCCATTTCTTTCTGGAAATCATCGAACCGGCGCACTCCAAACAGAGAGGCCCTGAGGATTAAAAGGGTCCATCGATCGCCAATTATTTCTATGGCTTTCGCCAAATGGCAGATCTCGAGCGGGACAGGGGATTTTCGCGCGCGGGGTATCATACGCCCTCTGTTGTCTGATTTTGCCCGGCAAATCCAGTGCAAATTTACCCCTGCGACCAAGGTTACATTGCGCGAGCGACTTGGCTCGGCTAGGGGAGGCGCCAGATGGTTCAATTTTGAAGGAGGCCCTAAGGATGGCTCGCAAGAAGATCGCTCTTATTGGTTCAGGTATGATCGGGGGTACTTTGGCCCACGTCGCAGCACGTGAGGAGCTCGGCGACGTTGTATTGTTCGACATCGCAGAAGGCCTGCCGCAAGGCAAAGCCTTGGATCTGGCTGAGTCGACACCGGTTTATGGCAGCTCTGTCGATCTGAAAGGCGCCAACGCGTATGAGGATATTGCAGGCGCTGACGTTTGTATCGTGACTGCAGGTGTTCCACGTAAGCCAGGCATGAGCCGCGACGACCTGCTCGGAATCAACCTGAAAGTCATGAAAGCCGTTGGCGAAGGCATCAAAGCGCATGCCCCTAACGCTTTTGTGATCTGTATCACCAACCCACTCGACGCCATGGTTTGGGCACTGCAGCAATTCTCTGGTCTGCCAACAAACAAAGTCGTCGGCATGGCTGGCGTTCTGGATTCCAGCCGCTTTGCTTACTTCCTGTCTGAAGCGACTGGCGTTTCAGTTGCAGACATCCACGCTTGGACCCTGGCCGGTCATGGCGATTCAATGGTGCCAATGGTGCGTCACTCAACTGTTGGCGGTCTGCCGCTTACTGAACTCGTCAAGCAAGGCTGGATGAGCCAGGAGAAGCTGGACGCCATCGTTGACCGGACCCGTAAAGGCGGCGGCGAGATTGTTGCACTGCTGAAAACTGGCTCGGCTTACTATGCGCCGGCTGAATCTGCGATAGCGATGGCGAAGTCTTACCTCAAAGACCAAAAGCGCGTTCTGCCTTCTGCTGCCTGGTGTGATGGTCAGTACGGCCTCGACGGTCTGTATGTCGGCGTGCCAACGCTGATCGGTGCAAATGGCGCTGAGAAAATCGTCGAGTTCGATTTCAACGACACAGAGCGCGACATGTTCATGACCTCTGTGACGGCTGTGAAAGGTCTCGTCGAGGATTGTAAGAAGCTCGAGCCTGCGCTCGCATAGCGCTTATCGACTATGAGTGAAGCCGTCGTCCTTTAGTGGGGCGGCGGCTTTTTTTTGTGCCGCCCCCGCACCGGTTTCGCCCCATCACACTCGCTCCCCACCGCCGTGAACGCTCTATTCAGCTCTGCGCCGGGCCTGTAAAGACGCCGCAAAGATGGACTAGAAGAAAGGTCGCTCCCATGTTTCGTTCTTTAATTGCAGCGTCAGCTCTGGTGATGACGAGTGCTGCGGCGTTTGCAGATGATCACAGCGCCGAGACCAGCAATATGGTTTGCGTCGAGGCGGGTACTGTGGCGCCCACCGTTGCGGCTGTCACAACGTCCGGCGACGCGGTCGACTTGGCCGGAATTACCGGTGAAAATGGCGCCGTTCTGGTATTTAGCCGCTCTTTGGACTGGTGTCCGTTCTGCAAGGCGCAGGCGCTTGAGCTGGAAACCGTGAAAGCAGATCTTGAGGCCGCTGGATGGTCTTTGAACCTCATCACATATGACACGCCAGAAACCCTGGCGGCGTTCGCGGCTGAGAAGTCGCTAACCTACACATTCCTGTCTGACACAGATTCTGCGACGATCGATGCGTTCGGATTGCGCAATGAAGAGGTGACCGCAGGCAGCCGTTTTGATGGCATCCCTCACCCCGCCATTGTCTATATCAAAGCGGACGGTGAAGTGGCCGGTGTCCAGAAAGAAGAAGGTTACAGAGAGCGCCCGCCAACGGAAGGCATTCCGCAGCTCGTCACCTTGATCAATCAGGGCGCGCCAGTCGCCCAATAGTCAAACGATGATTTGTGAAGGAGGCGCGACTTCGGTGGCGCCTCTTTTTTTGTGTCAGTCGTTTCGGAACCAGCCGACAATGGAATACCGCCCATCGCCCGCAAAATTGGAGACCGGGCTGACCGAATGCACCATCCGGCCATCAAACACGGTCAGGGTGTTCCAGCGCGGGATCCATGCGCTCGTCACATCCGTGGTCTCGCGATTGACGAATTGCAATTGCCCGCCCCAATCGGTTTGCCATCCGCGTGTAAATCCAAGCGTATAAGCCGCCCGCAACTGTTGCGCGCCGCCTTCATCAATGTGGCGGGTCAGGAAATGTCCGCGATTGAAGAAGGTCGCTTGGGCATCGACTTTATTGAGACCTGTCTCGGATATGATCGCCTCGCCCAGCGCGAGGAAGGCGCGAGAATTTAGAAACCGCGTAATGGCGTGCAGCCGAAGGTGCGGGTCGCGCCCATCCTGCAGCGCATGGTTCATTTGGTAGCCATTATAGCAGAACCCGATATTCCGCGTTGCGGCCTGCATGACGCCATTCATGCGATTCTGAAACTCCGCCGGATCCATGGCTTGAACTTCTTGCTGGCTGAGTTGAACGACCCCGCCGCCAGGTTCGGCATAGATGAAGTGCCAAGGGGTCTCTTGGCGCAAGATCTGTTCGATTTGCAGGGCCGTTTCATCGGCAAACACGTTCGGGATCTGCACAAAGCGCTGGGCAGCGTAGGTTGCCCGAATTTGATCGAGATCGAGCGCGGGATTGAGGCGAATGTCTTGAATGTCCATCGGTCTCAAATGCCGGAACTAAAGCCCTATGCGCAAGCCCGCGCCTGCAAGTCGTGGTGCGGCTATTCAAAATCTGCATAACAGTTTGGACGGAAAGAGCTCTGTGCGCGCACTGAGTTCGGTTCCACTTAGTCTCCATTGCAAATCATGGAGGCCCAGATGGCCCGTAACATTTTACACATAGACGCGTCTGCTCGGCAGGCTGGATCGGTTTCTCGAGAGCTGTCTCAGCATTTGGTGGATGCCTTGTCTGATGCTGAAACTCAGGTGACGAAACGCGAAATCGGCCTGACCCCACTTCCGCTCATTTCTGAGACTTGGGTTGGCGCCAATTTCACCCCTGAAGAAAATCGCTCTGACAGCCAGAAGCAAGCGCTCGAATTGTCCGACACCTTGATCGATGAGCTGGAAGCCGCCGACACGCTGGTGCTTGGTGTGCCGATCTATAATTTCGGTGTCCCGGCCGCGTTCAAAGCCTGGGTCGACCTGATCGCGCGAGCCCGAAAGACCTTTAAATATACAGAGTCGGGACCGGTAGGCCTGCTCGAAGGCAAGAAAGCTTATGTCGTCATCGCGTCAGGCGGTACGCAATCAGGGTCCGAGATCGATTTCGCGACGCCTTATGTGCGTCATGTGCTCGGATTTGTCGGGATCCATGATGTGACAATCATTGCGGCGGATCAGCTGATGTCGACAGGTGACGAAAAACTGAACACGGCGCGCGCCCAAATTGCAGCAGTCGCCGCCTGATCGCGGGCGCCCATTTACCCTAGACGCTGTAGCAAATCCAACTAATCTCTCCCAATCGACTTGGGAGAGATTAACTATGTTTATACGCATGATTGCGGCGGGTGCCGCGTCTTGTTCACTGGCTTTAATGAGCACGGCACAAGAGGCCGCTGACCTCTCTCCAGAAATTGAGGCGACGGTCAACTTTCTGATCGAACAGGCCGGAAATGATGAGATCGGATTGGACTTTGTGGAGGATCTCACCACAGAGGTTGGGCAGCGTTTGGCGGGATCTGAATCAGAAGCCCGCGCCCGCGCTTGGTCGGCGGCTGAACTCGCTGAGCTTGGTTTTGACGAGGTGCGGATCGAGCCGTTCGACATCCCGTTCTGGTCTCGTAAATCAGAATCGGTCGCGGTGATTGCGCCGAGCCCGCAGCCCCTGGTTGCGACAGCGCTTGGTGGATCGGCGGCGACTCCGAAAGGTGGCGTCACGGGGAAAGTGGTCCGCTTTGAAAGCCTCTCTGAATTGCAAGCTGCGCCGATCTCCAAAGTCGATGGCAAAATCGTTTTCATTGATGAAACCATGATCAAGACGATGGACGGGTCCGGCTATGGTATGGCCGTGCGAAAGCGGAGCCAGTGCGCGGAAGCGGCCTCAAGCAAAGGCGCGCTAGCCTGTTTGATCCGCTCAGTTGGCACGCAGCCGCATCGCATGCCGCATACCGGGATCATGGCGCGTGACGGCGCTGAAGGTGCTGGACCCGTCGCGGCGATCTCCGGCCCTGACGCCGATCAACTCACTCGCCTGTTGGAGCGCGGGGCTGTCACCGTGTCGGTTGATATCCAGACCGAAATCAAGACCAACGCGCCGTCCGGCAATGTCATTGCGGAGCTAAAAGGCACCGATTTGAGCGATGAAATCGTACTAATCGGGTGCCATCTCGACAGTTGGGATCTTGGAACAGGCGCGCTTGATGATGGCGCCGGGTGCGGGATCGTGGTCGGTGCGGCGATGCTGATCGCCGATTTGCCGGAGCGTCCGCGGCGCACCATTCGCGTCGTCTTGTATGGCGCTGAAGAAGTCGGCCTGTTTGGCGCAACGGCCTATGCCCGCGCGCATGGCGATGATCTCGACAAACACATTCTGGCGGCCGAAAGCGATTTCGGCGCGGGCCCGATTTGGCGCTTCCAGACCCGCTTTGCCGAAGCAGCATTGCCTTATGCGCGAACGATCCAGAATTTGCTGATGCCGCTCGGCGTGACCCCTGATGACAATCGCGCGTTTGGCGGGCCAGACATTGGCATCCTCGCGCGCGCGGGCGTTCCGGTTGTGACGCCTGGTCAGAACGGCATGGATTATTTTGACTATCATCACACGCCCGACGACACGTTCGACAAGATCGACCCGGAAGAGTTTCGCCAGAACGTCGCGGTCTATGCGGCCTTCACCTACATCGCTGCAGAGACCGGATGGGACTTCCGCAAACAGCCAGAAATCGAGGCACCGGGGACAGAATGACGCCAGAGAGCTCGCTCTGCGAGACCGTTCAGTTCACGGCGCAGCGGTTTGAAGTCTGCTCGACCGAAACGGCGTTCGATCCATGGGTCGTCGTCGGCGGTGTCTTGATGGCCCAGCAAGCGGCTGTCCTGTCGCTTCGGGCGGCGGGGGATGCGATCCCGGCCCAAGCCGGCGGAACTGAACTTCTCCTGCGGGCGGCTTCGAAAGACCGATTGCCAGCGCCCTTCACCCTGCCTTTCGGCGCAGCGGCGCGGCAGGGCTTCGATCGCTTGATTGAGGCCCGCAATGCCTTCATGCATCCACGCGGGCTTCTCTGGCATGTCAGCGCCGATACGCTGCAGCGCGGTTTGATTGTGGCGACGCGCACGGTGCGCCATCTTATCCTCACACAGCCCATACTGGACGACTTGGTTGGGCCTGATCAGCAGGCCGCACTTGAACGTGATCTCAACGCGATAGAGACGATGGCGGATTTTATCGCCGCGCCACACTAAAAAAACCCAGCCTGTGGCCGGGGTTTTCCAGATTGAATTGTGCGAAGCGTCTTATTCAGACTTCTCTTCTTCAGCAGCAGCCTTTTCGACTTCGAGGTCGATCCGGCTCCTGAAAAGGGCGAACAATTTGGTGTCGTTAAATCGAGAGGTTTGCCGGTTCTTGTCCTGACACCCGGCGTTTCCATATGGTCGTGAGCGCGGACTCGAAATCGCGCACATACTGTTTCGTATCAAACACGAGTGAGGTTGAGCGCGCATTGTTCAATCGGTCTCGGACACTCGATAAGGCGTCTTGATCTTGTGCAAGCTTTAAAGTGAGAGCCTCATACTCTGCCTCTGTCGAGGTAATCAGATCAGATAGACCCAAGCCGTTCAGGAGGCTGGCACCAACGCGGGCCGCAAATTGGTCTCCGATCTTGGTAACCAGCGGTAGTCCCGCCCATAGAGCTTCAATCGCGGTTGTATGAGCGTTGTAGTTGAACGTATCCAGAAATAGATCGGCGTGCTGATGGCGAGCAAGATGCTCATCTTTCGACACGCGCTCCGAAAAGACCAGGCGCGCGGGATCAATGTTTCGCTTTGCGGCAGCTTTGCGGAGATTTGAAACGACCCACTGGTTTTTGCCCGTCAGCCAAAGACAGCTGTCTTCGATACTGCCCAGTAATCGCATCCAAACATCGAATTCGCGCGGTGTGATTTTGGTCGGATTGTTGAAGCTACAAAACACAAAGCCTTGCTCCGGCAATCCATAGTGCGCGCGATCGGGAAGATCTTCCGCGATCGGTGTTTGATCGTCATATGGCAAATAACTGCCAGGCATCCACAGCACGTTTTCGGCATAATGCTTTGTCGCCTGGGCGGGAATTACTGTTGGATCAGCGACGATATAGTCAAATGCCTCTGAGCCAAGCGTCCCGGGATAGGCTAGATAGTTTATCTGAACTGGTGCCAATCGATGCGCGAACAAAGCAGAATTTGAGCCGCTCGTATGACCGCTCATATCGATCGCAATATCGAGCGCCAATCCGCGAACCAATTCGATGAAGGCCGTGTCGGATAAGTTGCTGGCATCATGAAACTGAACACCATTTTCTTTCAGTCTCGCCGATATTTGCGGGTCGTAGAATGGAGCATAACTGATCGCGTGATACGAAAAATTTGGTCGATCATGCTCTCGAAACACGCCGGACATGAGGTCCATAACCGGGTGCTCGTTGTAATTTGTGGAGATGAAACCAACGCGGATGGGGCGCGACTGAGCCGATGCTGTCATTGGCTTAGCGAGCTTCGGAAATACGGCATCCGCAAAGCGCTTTGAGCGTTCAAACTGGCGCTGGGCTGAGTCATCGAAAAATTGGAGCCTGAGGGGGGAGATGGCCTGTTCGTCGACCTTTTCCATGAACCCAAAGGTTTCAAAATCCTCTGCTTCCCAATCCGCCATTTTTGCCGCGCCGGTGACTCTGTCCATCAATAGCGAAACATCGGATGGATCCTCATGAGATGCGTGGGCAAAAACGGAGTAAGCCTGATCTAAATCGCCAAGCGCTGTGTGCAATCTTCCCAACCGTTTCGCCGCATATGTGGCTTCCGGAGCAAGCGCCATTGAATGCTTATAGTGTTCAATTGCGAGATCAGGTTCACCCGACTGAAAAGCGCTATCTGCGAGCCGGTCGTGAGCGCCGATGAGCGTATCGTCGATTGCGAGCGCATTTCGAAAGCACGCTTTCGCTTCGGTCCAGCGCTTCTCTTGCTGAAAACACTTTCCTAAATCGATTTTGATTTGCGGGTTATTGGGCTGTACTTTCTCCGCTGTACTGAGGTGTGTCCTGGCGAGTCCAATGTCTCCGGTTTCAAACAAAAGGGCGGCAAAGTTACAGAGATTTACCGGATCGTTCGGTTGAATTTTGCGTGCTGCCTCATAGCTTTCACGGGCCTTTTCCGGTGCGCCGCATTGCTGGTGCACCGTTCCCAAAGCAGCATGTGCGTGAAAGAAGTTGGGTTCAATTTTGAGCGCGCTTTGAAAGGCGTGTGCGGCCTTTTCATAGGCATTCAACGATTGCTGCAGAACACCCAGATTATAGTATCCAGCTAGAAATTTAGGGTCAGCATCCACGGCCTGTTTCGTTGCTGCGAGCGCGCCATCTATGTCGCCCAATCGATAGTGTGCATTCGCCAATTCAAGATGGACTTGAGCATTTGATGGGTCGAGTTTTACGGCTTTTTGAAGTGTGACGCACGCGTCTTCCAACTGGCCAACTTGCATTTGCGCCAGACCCAGATTGTGCTGTAAAGCAGCGGTTCTGGGGCTTGTTTTCACGGCCCGATGAAGGATCGAGTTGGCCTTCTCGAAACGGCGGAGCCGCATATTCGACAGACCAACCATGTTCAGCACGGCGGCAGAGTTTGGGTATTTGACCAGGAGCGGGGTTCCACGCTTTATGACGGTCTCAAACTCGCCTTGCGAAAACAGCCTGGCGAGCTCGCTCATCAAATGTGTCGATGGATTCAAGTGACAATGTCCCCCTAGTGCTCTGTAGCAGCTGCGGGACCGTTACTCAATCGTAATAAACCTGCACCGATTGCACGCGCTCAATGTCAGTACTTGTCGAGATGAGTGGAGCCCTTAAAGCGCGCTATAAATATGAAAAAGCCCGCGAGATGTCTCGCGGGCTTTCATCAGTCGTATTTTGATCGATCAGTCTGCTATTCAGACTTCTCTTCTTCAGCTGCAGCCTCTTCAGCAGGGGCCTCTTCTTCGGCAGCAGCGGCTTCAGCTTCAGCGGCTTTCGCGGCTTCTTTTTCTGCTTTCGCAGCGGCTTTGGCTTCTGCTTCAGCTTCCTTACGGGCGGCTTCTTTTTCAGCTTTTTCTTCTAGGCGTTCTTTGGCTTTCGCGCCTGGCTCACCCTTTTGCGGGTTGTTGCCGGCAGTCCAGCCATAGACCGGGGCCTTTTCGCCTTCGAGCGTGATTTTGCTCAGGAAGCGGGCGACACGATCGGTTGGCTTTGCGCCTTTCTTGATCCAGTCAGCAGCTTTCTGGCCGTCGATTTGAACGCGGCTTTCGCTGTCTTTTGGCAGACGCGGGTCATATGTCCCGATCTTTTCGATGAAACGGCCGTCGCGTGGCATACGGCTGTCAGCGACAACAACGCTATAGAAAGGGCGTTTTTTGGACCCGCCGCGGGCGAGTCTGATTTTGAGGGCCATGGTTTACTCCTAAGTGTTCGGCGTCTCGGGAATGCTCTGTGAGACGCCATGCGCCCTCACCCTGAGCGAAGTCGAAGGGCGGGGGCGTACGGCCTGGTCCGTCCTGTGAAACCCGCCTCGTCCTTCGACTTCGCTCAGGATGAGGCTGATCGGTGTGCGCGGTAGAAACATTATTTCTCTCCCCGCAATTTTTCGTGGTGACGGATCACTTCCGCCACGATGAAATTCAGAAATTTTTCGGCAAAGACCGGATCGAGATTGCTCTCTTCGGCGAGGGTCCGCAGGCGCTCAATCTGGCGCGCTTCACGGGCTTTGTCGGCCGGCGGCATATCATGCTCGGCTTTCAGCTTGCCAACCGCTTGGGTGACTTTGAATCGCTCTGCAAGCGTATGCAGCAGGATCGCGTCGAGATTGTCGATGCTGGCACGGTATTGAGCGAGTTGATCGATTGGGGAGGTCATTTCTTCGGACCTCCAAGACCTGGAATGTTCGGCATGCCGCCCGCGCCCGGCATTCCACCTGGCATCGCTGCGCCGCCGCCCATTTTGGCGAGATCGGCAGGTGAAACACCGGCTTGGCCCATCATGTTCATCATGCCCTTCATGCCGCCCTTGGACATTTTCTTCATCATGCCGGCCATTTGCTTATGCATTTTCAGGACGCGGTTGACGTCTTGGACGGTGACGCCCGCGCCAGCGGCAATGCGCTTGCGGCGAGAGGCGTTGAGGAGCGCAGGTTTGGCGCGTTCTTTCTTGGTCATGGACGAGATGATGGCCGCCTGGCGAGAGATGACCTTGTCATCCATGCCGGAGGCGTCGAGGGCTTGTTTGGCTTTCTTGGCACCGGGCAGAAGGCCCATAATGCCGCCCAGGCCGCCCATTTTCTGCATTTGCTGAAGCTGCTGGGCGAGGTCGTCCAGATCGAACTGCCCCTTGGCCATTTTCTTGGCCATCTTTTCAGCTTTTTCGGCGTCCATCTGGTCGCCAGCTTTTTCCACCAGTGAGACAATGTCGCCCTGGCCAAGGATGCGGCCGGCGAGGCGTTTCGCATCAAAGGCATCCAGCCCGTCGAGCTTTTCGCCCGTGCCGAGGAATTTGATCGGCAGCCCCGTCACCGCGCGCATAGAGAGCGCTGCACCGCCGCGACCATCGCCATCCATACGGGTCAGGATGAGACCTGTCAGAGGCAGGCGCTCATGGAATCGGCTCGCGGTTTCGACAGCGTCCTGACCGGTCAGAGAGTCGGCAACGAGCAGGGTTTCATTCGGCTGTGCGATCTTGGCGATCTCGCTCGCCTCAGCCATCATTTGCTCGTCGATCGAGGTCCGGCCTGCCGTATCCAGGAACAGGACATCATGGCCGCCAAGCTTTGCTGCTTGAAGCGCGCGCCGGGCAATCTCGGCTGGGCTTTGACCATCAATGATTGGCAGGGAGGAAACATTGTCGCCGCACTGATCG
>Ga0160421_1000252_pt1 | contig 11709 bp, 4 predicted proteins | sample TAMARWmetagpilot_FD_108195 | JGI IMG/M metagenome (GOLD analysis project Ga0160421, IMG submission 108195) | Phycosphere-associated microbial communities from TAMU algal ponds, Corpus Christi, Texas, USA - TAMU ARW-7 10/27 metagenome pilot | ecosystem: Engineered > Artificial ecosystem >... | reverse complement strand
CCCTATCCGCAAAAAAACATCCGCGGTTGATGCTGTTTGCATGCTGCATTGTAGATGCACACATGGTGCCGTGAGTGTTTCTTTTGTAAAAATTGACAAAGTTTGACGAAAATTTCATCTGCTTGTAGCTTTAGCGACGGCAAGTCTAATTTGGCTGACAATGAGTGTCAGAATATGGTTGTACGTAAGCAACACAAAACACAAACACAATTTGCAGAAGAACAACTGACTGTGAAAGCTGTTTGCCAGACGTCAGCAAGTTAGGTATCCCTGCGCAGGAACTATAACCCTATTTGATATCCCAGTGCAATTTGTTGATATCCCAGTGCAATTACTTATATAAAATCTGATATCCCAGTGTAAAGATAAAATATCCATTCACGAATATTTTTACAACACCCGGATATCATTTTCCTTAGAGTGGGCGGGTCCGTCGCGAAATAAGCACCAGATTTCGTAAAACGCTCCGAATTACACTCCAAATTACCACACTGCATGATCACCAGTCTTATCTGGTATTAGCCTACCCTATCCGCAAAAAATATCCGCGGTCAATGCTGTTCGCGTGCTGCATTGTAGATGCACACATGGTGCCGTGAGTGTTACGGTTTCTGTAAAGTTCGACGAAAATTTCATCTGCTCGTAGCTAGCGACGGCAAGTCCAATTCGGCTGACAATGAGTGTCAGAATACGGTTGTACGTAAGCAACACGGAACACAAACGCAATTTGCGGAAGAAGAACTGACTGTGAAATCCGTTTGCCAGACGTCAGCAAGTTAGGTATCCCTGTGCAGTAACTATAACCCTATTTGATATCCCAGTGCAATTTGTTGATATCCCAGTGCAATTACTTAAATAAAATCTGATATCCCAGTGTAAAAATAAAATATTCATTCACGAATATTTTTACAACACCCGGATATCATTTTCCTTAGGGAGCACCGGCGGTAGTTCTGCAGCCTGTGATTCGTTTCCACTGCGTACAATTGCAATGTTGGCAATGCCATTTGCTGCATCCACAAATAAATTACCAACGCTGGCCAGCAAACAAGAAAGTTTCTCCTCGACAGACGCCAATTCTTCGACTGTTTCGATCATCCACATGCCGAGCCCATCAAGGCACAACCGAACCTGATTGTGAGTGATAACATATATTCCGTTTCTCTCAGCTGGCTCTTTTGAAATGATAGCATCAATCTGTTCTTGTTGAAGGGGCCCAGCCATCCCAGACATTCTACAGTAGGTATCAATCAAGCCACTGAGAATTTTCTGCTGCTGTGACACCAGTGTTGTCAATCCCTGAAGCAAAGTGAACACGTTATGGGCCTCCATTGCGAAGGCATTGACTGCATGCAAAAAAATCCACCAGGACTTTTCTGGGGCACAACTAGGCCTCTTTTCATCCAAGCGCTGCAGGATACGAAGCCTTTTTGAACACAACCAGCTAGTGGCTATATACATCGACGCCCAACAAGTATCTGCAACCTTAGGGCATGTTGATTGCATCTCTGCAATCAAAGTCTGCTGTCGCCAGAGGTGCCCAATAAGAGCAGTAAGCACTCTGTAGAACTCATTCTGTAAGGCAGGCTTGTAGACACGCTGCATGACTAGATCTAGCTGATGTAATCCACACCAGATCCGAATAATGTCAGATGTGCATGCCTGCTCAAGCCGGCTCACCAAACCTTGTACTCTTCCAGTCATATTTCTAGCACCATCTGAAGATTCACTGATACAGGAATGCTTCCATTGGCAGCCAGGAGAGCATCCAGAAATTTTGTCAAGACTTGAAACTGATTATTGCCGGTATGTCGGTCAAACAAAGGGATTGCAATTAAGTGAAAGTTGTACAATACATTCAGCCAAACAAAACAAACTCGAACATCAAGATACGACATTCCCATATGAGTTGACCCATCAGTGGCAAGGGAGAAGGCCCACACATGTGAGAGAGCATCAGACTAAATTTGAAGCAAATGGGTGCAGACAATTTGGGTATAGTTTGACGCCAATACATCACTGCAGCCACCATACACTGACATGCCCGACTCTTCCTGAGTGCAAGTCATGAGACGCGACACTGCTCTGAATGATACACCACAGGCGACAAATTTGACAAGAAGCTGGAACCTCTTCTTGGTTTTTACCACAACCTCGTAAATCTGTCGACCGGCAAATGATTTTCAGATTTGGCCTCCTCAAGCTTCTTGAAAAGCAGCATAGCACGGCTTTGTGTTGTTCCAGCAATATCATCAGGATGGAAAAGGAGATTGCCAATAATGACTTCAACAATTGCCAAATTAAAATGAAAACAAAGTGGCCGTTCGACTTCCATATGGGCATTCATGGTGCTGGCAAAAGGCACATTGGCCTGCAAGAAAAAGGCTTCTTTCTCGGCTTTACTAAGCAGGCCCTTGTATTTTTTCCAAGTTTCTGCACGCTGCAATTGTAGGTGACGCCTGTAGCCATCCGCACGAAAAGTCGAGAAATGCTTGACCTTCACAGTCCAAGCCCTCTTGTCTCCGACTGACTCTTCACGTCCGAACACAACACAGAACTCGCAAAAAACAGTGGTCACACAAGAGCTGCTAGGAGAACATGCAATGACCTTTAATCCATACTCAAGCTCATGACATGTCTGAAATATCATAATTGCGTTGGCATTTGTGATGTAAATGCTTTCTTTAGCTCTTCTTGCTAAAGGCAGAGCACAGGGTATTGCACAGGATAGATTAGCTATGTTCTAACAGTGTTTTGATTGAAATGAGCAGTAAAGCGGGTTAGAGTTAAGAGTTTTCTTTTCTACTGACTCTACGTAAATCACGATAAAATAGAGTTAAATAAGTACTTTTAATGCGGTGAGTTCAAAACCTTTAATGCGGTTCAATGCGGTGTTTAAGGACAAAACACCGCATTAAAGGCAGCCTGCCTAAGAGGGATCAATTTTATGTCGTACTGTGAAATCAGAGGGATTACTTATGAGGAGGTTTTGGGCAGATAATTTAGATTTTTGAATGAAAGAAGTGCTCTGGGTTCTCCCTCCAGTTAGGGATTCCCTCAGCCAAGACTTACACTTAGATGACACGTAAACCGTGTTGATGATAGGTTTAGCCCCTCATTATATTTATTTACCAATTTGGAACGGTTTTATATTGCCCGAGTACAAGGATCAATATCGAATCGCCATTCTGGAATGATATCGGTAGGAATTCGTTCTATTCAGTCACATTTGACAGACGTTCGAATCTACTACTTTTAATCGAGATTTCAGTATTATACAAGGCATATTTTAATTTGTTAAATTTTTTCACAATAATCTCGTGAGTTTCAGAATTCTCTTTGTCAAACACTTAAGCACTCAACCTTCGCATCATTATGCACGGGCAATCGAGCATAATTTTCCTAGTTCACAGTTATTCACGATTGGCATACCTTTTCCTGCTCGGATGTCTAGATTCCAAGGCAAAGGGCAGAGTCTTTCAGGTCGTTGATTGTTTTAGGAGCTATGCCACAGTTTTTTTAAAGGAAAGCCTCATTGGAAGCACGAGCCAATCCCAATCTTGAATTATGCCATCGGTAAGCGAAAACCACTTTCCGAAGTCTCCTGTTTTGCTCATTCTGTGCGTTGCAACAGACAGTGTTGCATACAGTCATAAAACACAAGAAGTTTGTTCAGTTCGCAACAACCGTTACGTTGGCAAAGGATTGTAAAACGACCGTATATTCCTAAAAAGAAAGGGAATGGAGTGAACCAAGTTGGAGTTTGATAGAAAAGAAAGCAAACGACAGAATGGGAATGTTTGCATCGACCACTCGCAGACATCACGCTTCTCTGACCAGTGTTCTTTGCTTGCTGGTCTTGACAGTTCCTCTTTTTGCGCAGACAACGCCGCAACGTCAAATTGTGTCAGAACTCTCGCTCTGCGTGGAGGTGGCTGGAGCGAGCCAAGACGACGGGGCCTCCATATTTCAAGGGGATTGTAATGACGGAAACAAGCATCAAGTCTTCGACTTCATTCCTGCTCCCGGTACAGACAGCGGTTTTCATCGAATTCGAGCCTCGCACTCCAACAAGTGCCTTGGCGTGGCTGATGGGGCTTTAGCACCTGGAGCTGAGGTAGTGCAACTGTCTTGTGTCGACAACAATCCCAGTACGCTGTGGAAACAACGTGATGGGGCATTGATCTTGCAACACTCTGGTTATTGTTTGAGCGTCGATGTCAGTTCGCGTTCCACATCAGGGGCCTTTATGGTGCAATGGTTTTGCGACAGTCCCAGCGTCAAGTGGCAAGTTAAGAGTGTGTCCGAGCAACATGACGGACTACAGCAACTTTCTAAACGCGGCAATTCTGTGGGAAAGTCTCAATCCGGATTCTATCTCAGTACGGGAACGCCCCACGACAACCAGTTTCTTAGTACGAATTCATCCTGGACGGAGACAGAAACCAACGGCGCAACATATTCGGGATGCGGTAGCTATGGGCAAGACACATTTAACCGTCATCGCACTGGGCCTTCCTTTGTATTTACGATACCAGGGTTCGTTGCGGGCGATACGTACGACGTAACAATGGGTTTCGCCGAGATTTGGGCCCCGCAATGTGAAGACGGAAAGCGAATTATGGATATAGCAGTCAATGGCAGAAGCTTTGCGCATGACTTGGATGTATACAATGCCGCTGGTGGGTGCCATGCTGCTTTGATTCTGACCAAGTCGTTCGAGGCCAATAGCAGAGGAGACTTTGTCATCGATTTTTCAAGTACGATTCACAACCCAATTGTTTCATTCATTCAGATACAACATGTTGGAGCAAAGGGTATACAAGCCCGAATGCTAGCGGATGTACCTACGGCTTCGCCAAAGCTCAGCACCGAGCCCAGGATTGCGCGAGCAATAGATGTCTCCACCATTGTATCAGAGGGATTGAGTGGTCTCTGCGTTGATATAATTGACGGCAGTGAAATGGATGGTGCTCAGGCTATCCAGGCGTCTTGCAACGGAGGTGCCAGTCAGGAATATCAATTCTTGATTGTTGGGGAGGGTCAGTTTCAAGTTGTGGCCTCTCATTCACAAAAGTGTTTGGGTGTCGCCGACTTCGATGTGACTGAGAGCGCCAATATCATTCAACTACCGTGTACAAACAACACCCTTTGGTACGTTGTTGGCGATAGCGCATACCTGCAACTTCGCGTTCTCCACAGTGCCAAATGCTTGAGTATTTTCGGAGCTTCGATTGCTTCGGGTGCGAAGCTTGTTCAGAAAGCCTGCAATGAAGGCCTCGATCAGCGCTGGAGTGTCGCTGACGGCTTGTTTGTAGTGGAGACGCTGAAGCCTTCAACGTCAGCAGCTCCAAGCCCGAGTCCCAGTGTGAGCTTTGAGCCAACGAGAGCGGGAGCGGGAAAGGGCCCCCCTGCTCCGACAATTCAACCAATTGACGTTCCAAGTAGTATGCCTGCCTTACGCGGATCCAGGTCACCCTCGCGGCGACCTTCGCAAGCCGTAGGTGTTTCACCGGGGCCACCGCTGTTCTATCTCAATACTGGAACTGATCAAGACCTTGAATATATCTCTGGTGGTGCCGTTGGTGTCTATTCCAAACCTGGGGCTCAGATTTTCGAAGCTGGAAGTTACGGAGAGGAGACATTCAGGAGTCACCGATGGGGAGAAACGTTCGTGATTACTATCCCTGGACTCAGTGGCGGCGAGATGTATACCATATCACTCGGCTTTGCTGAGATCTTCTTTTGTGACGAAGGTCAGCGTATTATGACCATTACTGTAAACGACGAGGTTTTGGAGGCCGACTTGGATGTGGTTGCTACCACTGGTGCGTGTAATACTGCTCTCGTGCTGAGGGAAGATTTTGCAGCAAATAGTGATGGTGCATTTGTCGTTGCTTTTTCCAGCCTTGTCGACAACGCAATGGTTTCGTTCGTCGAGATTCATTTGGCGGGGACATTGTCACCATCCTTTTCTCCAGCTCCTGGCTTTGTACCGAGTTCAAGTGCAGAACCTACCGTAGCTCCGGAGCCAAATCCGTGGGAAGGTGAGTACGCCATGTCTCTGGTAGCTGTAGCTGCTGCAAATCTGGACGACGGAAGAATTCTGGCTTGGTCCGCGTGGAGTAGGACCGACTATGCCCGTAGTGTCGGAAAAACTTTCATTTCCATTTTCGATCCTTCCACCAATGAGAGTACTGAGGGAGAAATCACAAACACGAATCACGATATGTTTTGCCCCGGGACTGCTACGTTAGGCGACGGTCGAATTATGATTACCGGAGGGTCTAGTGCAGCGTCCGTTACATTTTTCGACCCCTCCGCTAATAACTGGTACAGAGGACCACCTATGAATATTCCTCGGGGCTACCATTCGATGACTGTGCTAGGGGATGGATCGGTCTTTACTCTCGGAGGGTCATGGAGTGGTGGACGAAGGGGCAACAGGGGAGGCGAGGTATGGAGTCCAAGCGGTGGGTGGGTTTTGAAGACTAACATTCTCATTCCCGGAAGCTCCACCTTGCTAACAAACGACCGTGGTGGTATCTTTCGGTCGGACAACCACATGTGGCTCTTCACTGCTCCCAACGGTAAAGTATTTCATGCCGGACCGTCGCAAAGAATGCACTGGATCGATATTGCTGGCGAAGGAGAAATATCCGACTCTCTTCTCCGTGGCAACGACAACGACGCTATGAACGGCAATGCGGTCATGTTTGATATTGGCAAAATTTTCACCGTCGGAGGCGCTCCCAATTATGAGTATGGTGATAACGAAGGAACAAAGCTGGCCCACGTTATTGATATCAACGCTGGAGAAGGGTCTGAGACTGTTGAGAGGGTCGGTGACATGGCCTTCGCAAGGACACTGGCTAATAGCGTGGGTCTTCCCTCGGGAGAGGTGATTGTTGTTGGCGGTCAAACGCGAGTATTTCTCTTCACAGACAGAGAAGCTGTCTTTGCTGCCGAGATTTGGAGTCCTATCACAGGCCAGTTTACGACTTTGGCGGAAATGAAGATACCGCGAACCTACCACAGTGTAGCAATATTGATGAAAGATGGTCGCGTATGGGCAGCAGGTGGCGGCCTTTGCGGAAATTGTCCTACAAATCATCAAGACGCTGAGATTCTTACACCACCCTACTTGCTCAATGGAGATGGTTCCCTTAAGACCCGGCCTGTCATAGAGTCTTCACCGTCTCGGATAGTCCCCGGTGAGACGATTACTGTATCGGTGGACAGGAGCGGTAGCCACAACTTTGTGCTTATGCGGATTTCCGCTGTTACTCACTCTGTGAACAACGACCAGCGGCGCATACCACTCACGATTGTAGGTGGCGACAATAATTCCTTTCAATTGATTGCTCCGGACAACTACAATGTGACTGTACCTGGAACATACTTCTTGTTCGCCATGAATGCAGATGGTGTTCCAAGTGTTGGAAAGACGATTGTAGTTGACGCACCAGACGGTCCGGTGCCAGAGCCGTCGCTCATCTTTCCTATCGAGTCTGCGGACTTTAGTGGTCTGTGCGTAAATATTGCCAGCAACAGCTTTGAGAATGGGGCCCAAGCTACTCAATGGACGTGCAATGAGAACGCTAACCAGCAATTTGAGTTCCAATTTGTGGAAGGAGGGCTCTACCGTATTGTCGCCTTCCATTCCCAGAAATGCTTGACTGTTACTCAAGGATCGATAAGTGAGGGAGAAAATATTGTACAAGAGCCTTGTGACGACGTTCCTCATCAACTATGGACCGTCACGGGATCTGGGAGTGGCCAGGAACTCAAGGCTTCACATTCCAACAAATGCTTGAGCATTTTTGAATCCTCCATGGCGACTGGCGCGAGGTTGGTTCAATTGGAATGCACTGAGGGACCCGCTCAACTCTGGCAAATAGATGACCGATTGACCTTATCGGAGGTAGAGGCCCCATCCCCCTTTAGGCCACCGAGCTTGGCACCAAGTGTGAGCCCCGCGCCAGTTGCAGCGTTGGCAAGTCTACCACCGACAACAGCCGCAGGGCCGCCAGTCTTCTCCCTTCGAACAGGATCATCGCTAGACCTCCCTTACATATCAGCTGGGGGGCCGGCAAGCAAGACTTACCAGGATCCTACTCCGTCAGCAATCTCCGGAGCCGGAGCGTATGGGGACGCAACATTCCAGCGCCATCGATGGGGGAACACCTTTACTTTTACCATCCCTGGCTTCGTGGCCGGCAACACATACGCTGTCACCCTTGGTTTCGCGGAGGTCTACTTTTGTGCTGCGAGTAGCTCCCGTACCATGACTATAACCGTAAACGGCGAAAGCTTCGCCACGAATTTGGACGTCTTTGAAGCTGCCGGCGGTTGCAATTCGGCTCTTTTACTGACGCAAGAATTCAGCGCCAGTAGTGCAGGTGATTTTGTTTTAGCCTTTGCCAGTCCGATTCAGAATGCCATGATATCACTGATCGAAGTAAGATCAGACGCAGGATCGCCTCTTCCTGATGAGTCTGTGCAGGCACCGCAGGGTCCGACTGTCTCCCCAGGGACGACCCAATCACTGCAACCAAGCTCGGTTCCGATGCTGAGCGCCGAGCCAACGGATATATCGGTGCCACCTTCAGTCGTGCCGTCTGTACAGCCAGTCACGATGCCCAGCATAATTCCGTCCTCAATAGTAGGGCAGCCCAGCGGTTCACCGCTTGATAAGCAGAGTCGGACACCGTCTGTCATACCATCCTCGTCTCCGAGTTTCAGTCGCGGGTCAAGCTTGACTCCAAGCACAGGTCCTAGCTTGACTCCTAGTTTATTCCCATTTTCCCTGCCATCGACCACCCCAAGCCGATCACCTGCTTTCGAGCGGAGTCCTACCCCATCAACAACACCAAGTAACTCTCCGTCGTTGCAGTTGTCAGAAGAGCCGAGCGCCTCTCCCCTTGTCGCGCAAAGTCGTAGTCCGTCTACCGTGCCGTCTTTGTCTCCAAGCTCCAGACCTGAGTCGTCCATAAGGCCAAGCGAAGGACCTAGCTCAACACCTAGTTATGGGCCTGTCTCCCCGCCATCAACCACACCAAGCCGATCGCCTGCTCGAGAGCCGAGTCGCGTTCCGTCGACCACACCGAGTTCATCTCCAAGCGCTCTGCCAAGTACGACCCAAATTACTACTGGTGTCCCAACTACAGCTACTCCGGGAGAAGCATGGACGATACAATCCAGTGCCGCAAATAATAACTGGACTGCGGTGATATATGGCAACGGGACATTTGTCGCAGTTGCGGCAACCGGCATCGGCGACCGGGTCATGACAAGTCCCTATGGTACCACGTGGACGATACGAGCGAGTGCAGCAGATAACGACTGGAACGGTCTGACGTACGGTGATGGGATATTCGTCGCTGTTGCCAGCACGGGTCTTGGCAACCGGGTCATGACCAGTCCAGACGGCATCGCGTGGGCTAGTCGACCGAGTGCTGCGGACAATAACTGGACTGCAGTGGCGTACGGCAATGGAATATTCGTCGCGGTTGCGGCATCTGGTATTGGCAACCGTATCATGACGAGTCGTGACGGCACAACTTGGACACTCAGAGGGAACGCCGTAGACAATGAGTGGCGAAGTGTAACGTATGCCGAGGGGACGTTCGTCGCTGTAGCGAGTACCGGCATTGGGAACCGAGTCATGACGAGTCCCGATGGCATCCAGTGGACGATTCAAACCAGCGCTGCAGACAATTGGTGGTCTGCCGTCACGTACGGCGACGGGACGTTTGTTGCTGTTGCGGCAACCGGCACTGGCGACCGGGTCATGACAAGTCCCGACGGGATCACATGGACGACTCAAACAAGCGCCCCAGACATTGATTGGCGCAGCGTGACTTATGGGGATGGGATATTCGTTGCCGTTGCGAGTACCAGTATTGGCAACCGGGTCATGACAAGTCCTGACGGGATCACGTGGACGACTCAAGGCAGTGCCAACGACAATGATTGGCACTCCGTGACTTATGGCAATACAACATTCGTTGCCGTGTCAAAAACGGGAATCGGAAACCGGGTCATGTCCAGTGGTTAACCACCAACATCTGGACTTTGGCGGCTCGAAATACCTCGACGGTATTACGGTTACTTCCCCTATATTATACATCTTATACATATTATCTCTATGAAATGTCTAACAGAAATCACAGCTTAGCAGTAATGTATTGTAACGAATAAATTCTTTTTAATCTGTTACCTTTTCATAGTTGTCGATGTAACAAAACTTACTACTACTAGAGCAGAATAATAACGATGATTGGTTCTTCTAGCCTTGGTGTTCTTGCTACATTTGTGTTTCCACGGGCATCGCGACGTTTGAGCCCCGCATGCAAGTGTCTGTTGTGAGAAGTTGATGCGGGAGGAGTAGGCAATATGTACAAGAATGCATGCAAGAACTCCTGCAGGGCACGCGTTGATAGGAATGATACGGGGAAAAGGGGTTAGTTGTTCGGACACGTATACCGGTATCAACAAGACAATCAATCCTGCCTTTTGCTAGACAAGCAGAACTACTGCCAACTGTCAGAACATGATGTTTACAGTGTCGTCCGTGGCGGACGACACTGTAAACATCAACACGTGTTGGAGAATGCAGGTGATGATTGCAAAGAATATTGGTGAAATGTTGTAGTCAGTAGTTGGGCACCAGAGTGTGCTGGCAAAAGGATTTCTCCATCAGTCCTAAGGTAGTTCAGTCCGAAAAATGCCGCATTCAGCAACTGAATTTACAGTTAACCACCAAATTGAATCAAATTGAACGTTAAAGTGGGGTATTTTTTAACTGTAAGATTATTTAAGTGATTGCTCCATCCATTCATCCCGTGCGGAGCCGTTGAGTTTGCTGCACAATTCAAGATCTATTGACTTTACTCGAGTTTCTTATGACTTGAGTCCACTCTTGACTCCAACCGTCAAATGCGGTGTACGTCTTACTCGGTCTCAGTCTCGGACTCGTGACCGTTGCCTTTTCCAGTCTCTATGTCATGAATGGAGTTAAGGTATACGGCTACGGACGAGGTGGTCTCCATAAGCGCCTTCAAGGCCGGTGGCGTATACTCAGCAAAGCCAGGAAGTTTGACCAAATGCCCGGCTCCCAAATGTAGCTGCTCTGTGTTGTCACTCGTGTTCTTGGCGGCACATTTCTCGGCAGTACCAATGTTCCTCTCGTCAAATTTCTTGTGAATCGCAGCGAGAAGTCAAGCTCCGGACGAGATACCAATGGCTTCCGCTACTTAGACATCGGATAGTGATCCCAGAGAAGTTACTTAGACGTTGGATAGTGATCCCAGAAGAAGTACTTATGAATAGTTTTTGGATCCAATTTAGTTCAGCACTGTATGTTTATACGACTCTCGCCCTATGGGTTAGACAGTAGATACAGCCATTCTCCGGTTTTTCGTGGAATTCCACCAATCAGCTGGTCTGGTCATGTCACTTCATGAGGTGAGACCAACAAAGGTGAGTCGTATTCATGTCGATGATTGTGTCAGTCACAGCCGGTGGATTGCATCTGAGACGGGAGCTCGCTTTTTCAATGGTCGTGGTTTCCTCCGAAAAATTCCACACGCCCCTTCCAATAAAATTATATGCGGAGCATGCAATCGATGGTGACTGGAAGCTGAATCAGTTCTTTCATTTCTATCTACGAGTCCCAGGGCCGTTTCGTTACTTTGAAGTACCGGG
>Ga0160421_1000251_pt1 | contig 11714 bp, 10 predicted proteins | sample TAMARWmetagpilot_FD_108195 | JGI IMG/M metagenome (GOLD analysis project Ga0160421, IMG submission 108195) | Phycosphere-associated microbial communities from TAMU algal ponds, Corpus Christi, Texas, USA - TAMU ARW-7 10/27 metagenome pilot | ecosystem: Engineered > Artificial ecosystem >... | reverse complement strand
GGTAGTCACGAGTAATTAATGATGATCCTTTATTTATTTAGGTATTTAATAAAGGTCATTCATATCGTGACTTGGGCCATGATTGGAAGAGGCATCTATTTTGATAGACACAATGACCTTTTAGCCTGGCAACAAGGATTATCTTGAGTTCATGATTACAGTTCGTATTTTTTCGTTCATGTACCTGGCGGGACCTGACTGTGTCAAGATTCTAACTTTCTAATTTGATGTCTCAAGAAAAGGTGTCGCTATCACGGGTATCCTCTCCACTCCAACTGCTCCCGATGAAGATGCCCGTCAATTGCAAGAAAAGCACTCACCAGGGTAATAGAGTACTCATCAATAGCCTGTGTTTGAAGTCTAAATTAGATGACAGCTACATTGCACAAGGTCTTTACGTTAAAGCCTTCCAAATAAATCATCTACAGTTTGATGCGGCTCGCGACAGCATTTGCCTCCTCAGGCGGACGTCTTGTACCTTTGAGATATTCTACTAACTGTAAGGTTTTTTAGGACGAGAGTTTGCTTTGGGTAGACGTAGGATCCTTAACGGTGACATACGATGTACGTCCATCAGCGCTCGTCCACATGGTCCTGCCCGTAAATGGATTAAAATGAGGTGTAAAGTCATCTGACGAGCGAACCCTTCCTTTTTCTTCAAACGAATTTCTTTCTAATTCGCGATATTCGATCAGCCTTTCAGTTTCGGTCTGCTCTTCATTCATTGAAGAACCTTTTAGTGCATCTGCATCGTCTTTAAAAATCGGGGGCATCGTACTAGGAGGATGAGGCGTAATTTCGGGGGAGATAGTAGGCAGAGATGAGGCTTTTTTGCTGCCTAAGATACCTTCGTCTTTCAGCTGGGCCACCCATCTCTCGATACGCTCAGCCGTAAGTTCCTCTTGATTGACTTCATCCAGAAGCAAGCCGCAGAATTTTCCGTCCCTGATACTCTTCGATGCTTTAATTGCGTAGCCTTCTCGGCTCCATAAACCCAGCATTTGGCAACCGAGGCTATCGAAGACATCGAAGAGCTCACCAGTCGCATCAGCATAGTTTTCAGAATATGTAATCTGATCCCCTAAACCAAATACAGCTATTTTCTTTCCTTCTAGAGTACTTTTCATGAATGCAAGTTGGTTGTAGTAGAGCACGTCCCAGCCAGTTCCACTACGTTCTGTATCGGCCCCTGTATTCCAGGTAGGAGTACCGACGACCAATGAATCATGAGACCCAAAGGCTTTCACAAGGTTGTCTACATTTTCGACGTCAACCGGTTCGGCGGCCAACTCGCTGCCGAATGCTTTGTATATCTGCCGCGCGCATGCTTCGGTGCTACCGGTGGACGTGCCGAAAAATATCCCGACAGCGGCCATATCTAGTGACACAGAGCGAGGATCCGAAGTACGAAATGATGTAATTGGTGCAAACGATGCCGATGTGCCCAAAGCCGAAGCGGCGAGCAATGCGGAAATCTTATTCATGGCGATGCTATTTCCACCCACCCAACAAATCAAATCACCCTTGTTCGCGTTTCAGAATATGTAGTTCCCACAGGTTTGTCAGAGTTGCAGAGCACACGTACTTGTTCGCGTCGAGATCAGATTCCAAGGAAGAGATGGCAAACGACGACCTGCATACTTCAGCTGGTCGGAGCACCGGAGCCGGCCTTCTGGAGATGGCTGAAATACATGTGTCGCTTTGTATAATAGTTGGTATTTGCAGTCTGCCAATCGACTTATGCTAGTGTTCGTGGCTTACACTTATTGTCTGGAGACTGATTGGCCGGAATCAAAAGTCCGTTGCCCGTCGCTTGCCACGCCAGCCGTGATTGAGATTCCTGCCTCCCCCATTTTTTGAAAAGCACCCAACCGTTCGCCTCCATGATATTTTGTGGATCTCCCGGACAAATTTTCTGTTGCGATCACCACCAACACTCTCAAATTTCTTTCTCTCATCAGAAAATTTGAAGAGTCATGACGGTCTCTTCTCTCTGGAAAGTCTTGGACAAGGCCGGTTGCGCCACCCCAGTGGGTATAGCAGAGTTTACTGTTAATGACCCACAGCACTACGCTCGTAGTCAAGAAGCACCCAATGAGGCGAGTCCGTGGAATCACAACCTGGGCGTTCGTCCATCTGCAATACGAGAGCAACACAAGGCAACCACATTGGCGGTGGATTTGTCAATTTGGATTTGTGAGTCCCTTACGTCCCGTGCGATGACGGAAAATCACGCCAATCCGGCTCTTCATCTGGTCTTTTCACGAACAATGAAATTGCTTTCCCTGGGAATAAAGCTTATTTTCGTGCTTGAAGGCAAGCGACGCGTGCAAACGGCGGGAAAGCGAGACAATTTTCGTAATCGGCGCAGTGGCACTACCTTTTGGAAAGCAGGTGAGCAATGTCATGACTTGTTGACACGGCTTGGCATTCCAGTTTTCCGGGCCAAAGCCGAAGGTGAAGCTCTTTGTGCTTTACTTTCACAGCGCAATATTGTTGATGGTGTAATTTCCAATGATGGGGATTGTCTACTATTCGGAGCCCGAGTTGTATACACGAAATTCTCGGTCGAAAACCTTGTTGAAGGTAGTGTTATGCGGTATGACCTCGGCAATCTTCGAGCCCTGATTGACCACGCCGGCGACAAAGAAGCCTCAGACCAGCTTACTGGATCGCTTTCTCTCAGTCGTTTTGACCTCCTCTCTTTTGCATTGCTCACCGGCAGCGACTTAGCAGGGAACGGACTACCGAAGGTTGGGCACAAAAAGGCCATTCGTTTCATTCGAAAGTGCCAAATCGACAACCCCCTTACGACTGAGATGGCCTCCATTGATGAGGTGAAATCATGGGCAGTTGCCGCTCATGTTCGACCAACCAACCTGCCACATCAAACGAAAGCGAACGAAAAATGCTGTAGTCGCTGCTGTCATATCGGAACCAAGCACAGCCACGAGAAACTAGGGTGTGAAGCTTGTGGTACTGCTCCTGGAGAACCATGCTATGCATTCTCTACGGAAGATCGCTTCCGAAAGTCTCTCCGCGAAAAAGCTCTAAAAGTCATTCCGATTTTTGAGCCTTCCCAGGTTGTTGAGGCCTATCTGCGACCTAACGACAATCAGCTCCCCGCTCAGCTGGCTGGCAAGACCTCAAATCAAATAAAGATGGACCCACCGGACCTCAACGCTCTCTTGCAACTCCCTCTAATACTCAAGGGTCGTAGTCAGGAAGAGAGTCGCGAGTACTTGGTTCGTTCAGTTGGCCGCCTCTTATCTCGTGCTGAACTATTTCGAAAGCACGAGGAAAGCGATGAAAAAGAACTGATGACTTCTTATCGCCGAGCGCGAGAAAGACCCATTCCCCACAAAATTACGAACTCAATGACGCAGAACGGAGTGCCTTCTTACGAGGTAAAATGGTTGGTTAACGCTACCGTGACTGATAATTTCGGTGAAGGAATCGATGGCTACGAATATTCCACGGTTGAACCTTGTGACCTGATAGCGAACCGTTACCCCGTCCTAATAAAGGAGTTTCAGCAAGCGGAGAAAGAGCGTATGAAGCAAGGAGACGGAGAAAAGCTTCGTCGTTTAGACTTTCTACAATCGCACCTGTTCCTTCACAGAGACCCGCAACGTCCTTCAGAAACCGGCGACGCAAAGAAGGTGAAACGATCGAAGCACCGAGCAGGATTCTTTGAGACCAAAGAAGCAAGCCTTCCAAAACTCTACGCATCAAGCAGACGAAATAATCGATCCAAGCGCAAGACGGGAGATGACGTTGGTCATTTGTTACGTTATATTGTCCGTTCTAGCGACATCACACAAGATCCATTGGGATTCAGTCCGATTGACAACTCCAAATATGGATTACTTCCTGGAACGAGCTTGCGCGGTCACTGTACTCCATCGCCGCGAAAGAACGTATACAAATCAAAAGCTTCATTGCACTCACCGGAAGGAAGGGTGTTTTGCAATATGGGTGGTGTATTCATTGAGATTACGCCGATTATATCCAACCGTCGTACCTTCCCACCCCGTCACATATTCATTCGCCGGAGTTCAGCCTAGGCATGACCTACTTCCCTCCGTCTTGGACCGAACGAGAATCTCGTTTCCGCCAGCGTCTGTCACGTGCGAGAAATACTTACAAGGTAGAATTCCTCCTTTTATTCCAGCTGTAAGCAGCACTCCGTTGTCACTGCGGTAGAAAACAACGCCGGCGTCAGCGCATGCCTCCGCATTTATGTATATATAGACATCGCAGCCTCGTCGCATCCCAGATATTACTCCGTTCTCTCCAATCAGACCGGATGCACAATGTATATGCGTCCGCTTCATCCGCGACAACCCCCCAGAAATTTGTATAGCCGGCCACAAAGCAGAGTATGTTCCGTGTACAATGGTGGGAATTCGACGTAATTCTTCAGCGGACAGACGGACTAGCAGCAACTCTGGCTTTATGAATGAAATTGTGTGACCTTGATTGGCCCGAATACAGAGAAGCATATTGCTGGTGGCAGTCGTAGTCTGTGTTAGTCTTTCAACGGTACGTTGAGTTGCTTGTCCATAATCCGAAGCAGGCTTTTCGCGCAGCTTGAATCGTTGCTTGTCACTATCGCTGACTACATCCCGTATATCCTGAAGCGTCCATTGATTACCAATGAACTTGGGATGCTGCAAAATCAACAAACTGTCAACTGGGACGTACCCGTCAGCAGTCATCTCGAGACCCATATCTAGGGCACCGTGTCTCAAGACGTAAGACAATCTATGGCTCAACTTGCGTAAATTCTTCTTCTTTTCTGACATGAGTTGATGTGCGGCTAGCTGTGAATATACACGTAATGGATAAGGATATCTGTTTTTATAACATCTCTACACAGACTGTGATTTGCTACAGTAACAGTACATTCGTTCTCGATTTCAAAATACGTCTGGAAGCACGTCTCGAGATTGGTTACTTTTCTGACGGACACCGAAAAAACTCGTGACGTCACTGAAAAACCCATCCTAACTGCAAGATCGCTGCCACCGCCACAATAATCCGTCGTCCTGCTATCAAGTTGCTATAAAACTACCGAGACAAGGGGCTACACTTGTCAAAATAGGGATGCTCTCTTAGACACAACAAAGAGTCAGGTAATTTGCCGCTTGCCACGCAAAAAAAGAACAAGTCCAAAATGTGGCATGACCGTCCATCTGAACTCTCCCGCAGGCAAAATTCGAAAAGGATAGACAAGCCGAATGGATTCAATCTAAAAAGGGAGTTTCGCTCTTTAATGTCAGTGAGCGCGCGTGTCAAGCTCTTTCCGAATAGTTGGTGACTTGCCTTCGTTTGAGGCCAACATATTCTCCCAAAGCTTTAGCATCGCCAACTCTTTCTGTGTTCGCTCATCGACTGACTGCAGAAATACTATACGGTCTGGACCTGGAGAAATAGCCAGTATTTTTCGTGTAAACTCGTCTGAAGCTTCCTTGGCCAACGACATTCGTTCTTCGCGTTCTTCATCTGGCATAGATAAGAGTTGCCCAAGTAGTTCTTGTTGTAAAGCGGCCGCTTGCGATGCCACACGCAATTGCTGACGCTGTTGAGAGTCTGTTTGCTGCTCCATGGCTAGACTAGAGGGAGCTATGCGTTCAGCCTCATCAACATACTGACCAGTCAAAGAATCAATCACTTTCTCTGAATACTGCACCGAGACAACTCGAGTGCATCCACCATCGTCATGATCCGAAAAAGCCGCCTCAGTAGCAATTAAAGTCGCATTGGTCACAACAACTTTCGTTTTGGATAACATATCGGCAAAGACGGCCATCAGTTCCTTATCGTCGCCAAATTCGCTGGAGCGCTCGGAAAAGAAGATTCGCTCGATTTCCGCCATGCCGTGATCTGGATCGTAACCCAAAGCTCGGAAAAACATTCGCTGGATCAATTCAATGCGTTTGGGCGGATCAATCGGTACCGGTGGAAATTCTCCATCATCGAATAGCGACTTACCCTTTTCCAAGTGTAATCGGACATTGGGTAAGCGCAACGCCGTATTACAGAGTGCACAAAATTCCATTATCTCGTCTCGCTGCATTGGCTGCGACGCCTCCAGCTGCATTTGGTCCCGGAGGCTCCGGTCTTGATGCTGGGAAGATTCCGAGTAAAGCACAAGCCGACAAAAGGCCAATCGAGCGGTTTCATTCATCTCATCCAATTTCAATTTTACCTGCAAAGACACAGTCTCCGCCCGGAGAGACTTTAGCTGCGCTTGTATTTGGTCGACGGTGAAAGATGTACCATTTTGCCTATTGTATTGATTTAGGACAGTTCCGAGACATGCGCTTTGGTTAGCAAGAAGGACGGCGCGAATTTCCGCCATCCGACTTGCTCCGCTGACTTTGCAGTTTTGCAATTCCGTCTTCGCTTGCGTGAAAAAAGCAAGCAGTAAAGGGTCGGGCAAGGACTTTGACATTGTTTCCATCGGCCCACTCGGACACTTTGGCGTCCACAACAATGGCGAGTCTAATGTGCTACTGTTGTCGCTGTGCTTTCTCGCGTATGTTCTGTACGCTTTAATAATGGCAAGGGAAAGCTTGCCGTATCGCGCATCTACGCGCTTGCGCTGGTGTTGACAATCGTCGAATTTCAATTTCTGTTGCGGACTCACAGCCGGTCAGCGCTGCTCGACAGAAAGTTTCCACACAAAACGTTTGATGCTCTTATCTAGCTAGAGAGAGTGGATCAGAGAACGGAAAAGCTTATACAAAATATATGAATAAAGTAACATATCGTATATAAATATGGACAACGAATAGGACGCTTTTCAGACATTGGAAAAATTGCAATGCCATAAGCAAAGAGCGAGAGCCACAAGATTGCCAACCGTGAAAAAGGCTACACGCACCGCACCGTTTGAATACACAAAAACTCGTGCAACACATCGGCCGTCTACCTCTTTGTTGCGAGTGGCTCCACTGCGTATCACATTCACATAGTCAGGCCACGCCCAACGTATTCGTGCTGTTAATCCCGAATCCCGGCCCCAATCGATCGGTCGTTTCCGAAAAGAATGGCGGATTCGGAATCCCGCACCCAACGTGCCGCTGCTTTGGAGGAAAAACGACGGAGACTGGAGGAGCTAAAGCAGCGCCGCTCCCGGCGAGGTGAAGATACCGCTAATGTTCGAGCATCGGCATCGGCAAATCTAGACGAGTATATTGACGGCTTACTGAGCCAACCTTCGACAGAATCTGTGCGCTTAACCGAGTCTGATGCGGATACGGTAGCCGAGCTCGTCCCATCGACTCAAAACGGCACCGTCGCAGCGATTGTATCCACGAAATCGGCGAGCAGCTCGACGACAACGACTAATAATGTCTTTGCTGAGCCTGCACCAGCACCCCTGCCGAAAACCGTCGAAACCTTCACGATTGGAACCCAGACGGATACAGATATTGATGACTCACCTGATGCCGTAGCTTCCGAAGAGAATAAGCCAGATCTGACGGAAAGGCTGTTGGGAGACAAAGACGCAGCAGAGAATGATCCAAGCAAAGACCAACACAATCAAATTCCGAAAATGCTTTCACCAGAAGATCTGGAGAAAGAAATTGCCTCGAAACCTTTTTCTAACTTCCTTAATAGCGCTTCCAAAAAGGTTGAACGCCTTTTGGGCGCCCCTTTACTCACTGACTTGTTCGCAGACTACGTCGGCGAAAGCCATGATCTCGAGCACACAGAAAGTGTCTCTAAAGAGACGGACCAAAGCAAGTTTTTGGCATCTCGGCAGGTCTACGAATGCGTCAAATGGACTTCCGGTCGAGACGTTACTGATATGGATTGGTCTCCATTGCATCGTGAGCTTCTTCTTTCAACATATCATATGTGCATGTCGACCAGTGCTTCAGCGCATCTTTCGAAGGGATCCGCAGCAGTTTCGGCTGTGTCTCCCAACGATACTCTGTCGTCGTCACTAACACCGCGTAGTGGGGAATTGCAGTCCGATGGCTTAGCATTAGTTTGGAATTTGACCATGCCATCTCGCCCGGAACACGTATTTACGTGTGGCAGTCCAGTAACGACAGGGCGCTTCCACCCCTCAGAATCTCCATTGATCGTTGGAGGCTGTGAAAGTGGACAAATGGTTGTTTGGGACGTACGGGCCGGTCGACTTCCAGTTCAGAAATCTGCCTTATCCAGCATTGCTGGAGCATCCAGCAAAGGGCATGTGCACCCAATTTGTCGAATGGAAGTCGTCGAAGGAGGGGTAAGAGAAACATACAAACCTGTTGAGCTTTTTGTGTTCAGATCCGTGCTTACTTACATAACTCTTATCAACTCTGTTAGTCTGGAATAGTTACGAGTTCTACCGACGGTCGTGTGAACTTTTGGTCTCTCTCGAATCTACGTGAACCAGTCGAGTCCGTTCAAGTTGGCGACAGTGTTTCTTGCTTTGCTGTTGCGCCGGAGTCCGAAACATTGGTGCTCGGTGACGAATATGGTACACTTTACTCTGTGCCCTCGTCGGCTACTTCCGGGGGTCAACGGTCTTCGCGAAAACAAGTACGTAAGCTTGATGCCAAAGACGACCAGGGCGAGAGTATCGGCCACTACGGAATGGTGACGTCTCTTTCCACTAAGACCTTTAAAAAAAGCACAGCCAGTCGGGCCACCGGTTTGACAAAAGGCTTTCTGAGAAACAGCGACGGGTTTGTCTTATCGTCTGGTGTTGACTGGACCGTGAAGCTCTGGGCCCCCGCCTATGCCGATAAGCCGTTATTGAGTTTTGTGAGTCACTCCTACGATTACATGTCCGACGTCAAATGGAGTCCAACGCATCCCTCGCTGTTTGCAGCAGCGTCTAGTAATGGTACAGTAGGATTTTGGAATCTGGCTAAATCGTTGGAGGACCCTGTCACTGGTCAAGACGGTATTGTAATTGAGCCTGACGCAATGTCGGGTCGCGGACTCAACAAGCTAGAATGGTCCGGTGATGGACGTCGTATTGCAGTAGCCTCCTCGGACCGCCTGCACGTTTTAACCTTGTCGGAAGAAGTACTGCGTGTCCAGGGCGTCGAAGACACGAAAATGATGAATGATCTAATTGCACGTGGCTTAATTGGTCGACCGTAAGGAAACGGTATATTATCGTATGCCATGATCTGCTACCATTATAGAAAGCTCAATTTAACAAGTGAGGTTCCGGAAGCTTTTGGATCACTTGAGTCTCGCATTGCTTACTTAAATGTAACTCTATTCAAAAGCAAAGCACACATTTCTTGTTGATCAGAAGCGAACCAAATTTCTCTCAAATTCAGCTGCTAATTGTGCAGCCTTGCTCTCGTAAACAGCAAGTTGTTGTATGGGATCGTTACGCAATATTTCGACGGATTCTTCTCCCGTATCTTGATTGTCGGGTGCTTCTAGCCTTGTTGACAAGAAGAACGGTATATCTTGCGGATTAGCTGTACTTTGTTTCGGTAAATAAACAAAATGATCCATAACGTCTTCGATGCTTCTATTGAGATTAGCTGATTGATTCAAAGCAGCGTTCAATCGTCCAAGCATTGTAGGCCAATCTTCACCACGCGGATTCCGTAACATACGATCCCATTCCAACATATTTTTCCGCAGGATTGTTGCCTGTCGTGCGTAAATGCCATGTTGCTCGTCGCTTCTTCGTGGTCCGGAGCTCATGATACACGTTAAGTCATAAAGACAAAGTTGGGGCACATCAAGTGAGTCGGTGTGATCTGCAGCACCGACGTTGGAAAAAAGTCCAATCCGGAACAATGCAAAGAGATAGAGCCGAGATGGGTTGGAGAAAGGGAGGAGTTGCCGAACGTCGGTTTATAGTCGGTCTAATATAAATGGCACGCAAGCAACGGTAAGGTCAAAGGTACGATCAAAATGATTTTTGGAAGTCATCGAATTAACTGGAAAATAGTAGTCTACCTATTTACATACAAAAACACCTCGAATGTCTGGCTGTCTGTCTCACTGTCAAGTTCAACACCAAAAAAGCACTCCGTTCGACTGTCAATCATTCAATCCGGGCTCTGCCTGAAAAACACGTATCAGGGTCAATCTCTTTCGAATGACGAGAATATAAAAGGGGCACCTGCTCTCCTGTCGCCCGTTATCTGGATTCACTGTTGTACGTATTTGCTTCGATTCGCCAGTTATACACCTTTCTAGAGTGATGGAAACGGATCCAAGGGCAATATTATTGAGGTTTGAAGACCCGAGGATGCCTTTGACTTGTCAGACATGCCTCCCACACAAAAGAAATGTGTTTTCGAGCTGTTTCAACTTTGCGCTTCGTGGGAGAACACCTGTATGATGGTTTGCGTCGACCAACATGGTGGTGTTTCCGAATTGGCTTGCTTGCTGCTGTCTTCGGACTGATACGACAGCTGTTGGGAACCTACTCTTTTGTTCAGGTTGACTACTTTTTGCATTCTTCTGACCTCGACACGAGTCTACTGACGAATGTTGAAATTGCGGTAGTAAATCGCTCGTCCCAATCAAGACCACTGAGCCCGTTGCATCCGGATCGTGCTTTTGTTCCACTACTACACAGAACAGTAGACCTCCCTCTCCGTGTTGTGTACTGGCCCTACGTAACAATCGGATCTTCTCCCGATGCGATCCACGTCGGTGAGGACGGGCTCTTCAAAAGCCCATACATACAACTTGTTGACATGTATGATGATCACCCTGATACAGTTTGGGTTGCCGATGAAACGGTGGGCGGAAACGTTCCGAGAGATTGGTGCGAAAACTTGCTTCAGGCTGTACATAATGTCCGCAGGTACCGTCGCACCAAGACTTTACCGTTGTTTTGGCCGATTCATTTCCTTCAAACCCACTACGACTTCCCGTCTGACTACCTGTGCAAGCCGTCTCGAGACGAGCTGGGTGGTGAATATTGGACACGTTACTTTAAACGATCCGTCATTTTACACCGGTCATGGAACGAGACTTTGCAGTGGGTTGATACTGGATATCATATCAACAGCAAGAATCGACTCTTCCTTCCTGATCAGATACACACGCCGCTTGTGGTGCGTAGCGATATCGTTGAGGCTATGCACAATTATCTGAAAATAAGAGGTCGATCTTTGAGCGACGACATTGCGAGCCTCCCAAGACCTATTGACGTCATTCATCTGTGGCCATTGGGCAACTCATCCGAAGTTTATCAGGGATATTCCAATTTGCGGACAAAAGTAAGTCAGATAGTGGTTGATCTCTCCAAGCAACATCCTGATTGGAAAACTGTGGTAGGCATTGTAGGGAAAGCACGGTATCTGGGGCGACAAAAGGTTTCACGATTGCTCATACAAGTCATGCTCACAAGCAAGATTCATGTGGTCTCCCAAAGGGATCAATGGGAAGATCATTATCGATTAATGGAGGCGCTAGCTTCCGGTGCACTTGTTTTGACGGACCGAATGCTATCGCTACCCGAGGGATTGAAAAATGGAACTTCGCTGATTGAGTATAGTAATTCTGCTGAGCTGCGTGAGTACATTCAATTCTATATTGGCCATGAGAAAGACCGTTTATCAATCGCTAGAGAAGGACGCTTCATAGCAATGTCGAAGCACCGGTCTTGGCACCGAATGGAAGAGGTGCTCTTTGGGCGCATAATATCGTTGTGTTCCGAGTCGCCAAACGAACACGGACCATGCTCGTTTGAAGAGAGGATATGAGAGAAGTAT
>Ga0160421_1000250_pt1 | contig 11715 bp, 5 predicted proteins | sample TAMARWmetagpilot_FD_108195 | JGI IMG/M metagenome (GOLD analysis project Ga0160421, IMG submission 108195) | Phycosphere-associated microbial communities from TAMU algal ponds, Corpus Christi, Texas, USA - TAMU ARW-7 10/27 metagenome pilot | ecosystem: Engineered > Artificial ecosystem >... | reverse complement strand
GGCTTTGCACACTGCACGATGATTCGTTCTTTCGGTCAATCGGATGCTACATTTTGGAAATGAATGATGAGGAAGACGATGGAGTCGAAACCAAGCCATCAGACCTTCCAAAATGCCTTCCAAGAAGCCTGCCGAATTGTCAAAAAGTCTTTCTTGCCAAGAGGTTTTCATTCTGTACTCCTCAAGGGTCCAGGACTGGATCAGTCACGAGTAGTGAGTCGGAAAACTGAACCTGTTTGATGTGAGTTTTAAAGTATGCCTTCGATTGTAAAGTGGCAGCGTGCGGAATATTTGATGAGATAGGTCTTTAAGAGAATTTCCGCATAATGCGATGTCTGACTGATTGTAACTATGTGCTATTCCTTGCGCATTGCGCATCTTTCTTTGGCTCCAGCCTCGGATTTACGTCGACTTCGAGGTCAGCCTGGCTTCCCCGATAGCTCTCAACTGGAGACGTAGAAAACTGAGATGCTCCAAAGCTTCAGAAATCATCGACTGAAGCGGTATCGAATTTTCTCGCATTAGCAAGCTTGTGGTACGATTAGACTCTAGACCATGCTGTTTTGTAGAGACAAGCGTACGTTCAATACCCTGGCACGACTCGATCAAAGACGGCACAATGCTCTCTATTTCGTCCTGACTTTTCCCAATGAGTAGATTTACCCCGTCATTCAAGTCAAAGAAGCGGTGCATTGCAGCCGAAAGGGAATTGGGAGAAAAAGCCATACCGATTCGCTCCATTAACGTACGGATGTCCTTCAAGCTCAAGAAAAATAGGTTGGGCAACCAACAACCTTCAAGCACATCTTGCGCAGATTTGAGATCGCATTCCAATCCGTGCACAACAAAGCCGAAGGCGTCCTCTCGGTATAGAGCTCGGTAGGCGAGGGCTTCTTCAAACCACCGGCGAGGGATTCCAGTCTCCTCGAGAAAAAGACGCTTACCATCATTGTCCGATGAAAATCGACAAATCAGACTTTTTGCGCGGTGAGCTTTCCAATGATGCAAGGTTTCAGACATTTCACCTATCGCCGACAAGCAAACGATCACAGCCAGATCCCAGCGCCCAGCTTGTATCAGCTGGGCTTCAAAACTGTTTAGGATATATTCAGTTTTGAATGAATCGTTTTTCGTAGCGCCCGTCGCACAAATCAAGGCTGTCAGATGAAAGACCAGTGAAAAATCGTGGCTCATTGAAGAGAACCCAAGAGGATGTACTACATCAGAAACTTCCATGGACTGTGGAACCGAATATGACTTAAGAAGCTGGAAAGTGAGGCTTCTCATGTCTGTTTGTTGTGAATGGGGAAGATTTGGTGGTGGTGCGTGGTTAGACGAAATATCGTTTTCGTATTGACACAACAGTTGCACGAGGCTTTTATCGCTATCTTGCAAGAGGCGAAGAGCAAGACGGCGTTTCCAGTCGAGAGAACTAGAGCCTTGTTTGTACAAAGTGCACTCTGAGTGAACATCTCCCCCAGATTCTTTCATTAAGCGAATCAATTCCGCTGGCACTGATGACGCATGATTGCTCTCGGCAAGCTTACTCACACTCAAAAGTACATCCTTCCTGCCCTCCGAACCACTTGCGAGAATCGCAGCGAGATTGTTGAGACCAGAGCTGATTGCTACAATGCAGGCTTTGTCGACATCTCCACCAGCCAAAGCCGCAAATATAGCAAGAATATTGAAATTTCGAAGCTTTGCTTCAGCAATCTCAGAGTCAACAGATGGCGCGCAAACGTCAACAAGCCAAGCGAGCACGGCAGTGTTCTTTCGAGAGTCGAAGGATATTGAGTTTGCAATATAGCGAACACCATCTACTGATTCTGTGGGAGGAAAAGATTCACTGTCCATCAAACGCGCTATCAGGTCAAAAGCTGACTGGACTTCATTATTTTCGTTGCGGACAGAGCGGAATTTGGTGACGGTTTCATACAACGCTTTATGAGACATCAAAGAGCCTTTGTTCTGAAGAGCTCGTGGGAGGCTGAACAAGGGACAGCCGTCTTGCGATTCGAGTGCTACTGACTCTGAACGGTGAATTTCCAGAAGGTGTTCACTAGTGAGTTGAGAAATATATGAGTCAGAAAGGACAGGACGCAAAGAGGTAAGTGTAGGCGACCGATTGAAACTGCTTGGCTTTAACTTCAGAAGCGAACCGTTAGGAAGCCAACAAGGTCGAAAGACTCGCCCCATACGCAGGCCCATATCAGTAGAGGAAGAATGCATGCCTGATTCAATTGCAATACCTCTGCAGAAGCTTGATGCCAATCGAGCTGCATGCCAGTCTTCGCCATCGGGTGGTACCACATAGTCAGATTCCTCCTCGGAATCGCAATCGCCGACATTCTCAAACGTTGTGATCTTCGCGGGCCGTAGTGGATGTTGCACCTCATAGTCAGGATCTTGTTGTGGTACAATGTGAAAGACTTCCTTAGCCGCTTCATCAGCGCGTTTTTGAACCAAGGCGATTTTTTCCGAGTCCGTCATTTGAATGTCCTGGACGCAAACTACATCACTGTCATCAGCGCTTTCGGAAACTTCCATTTCGTCGAATTGAATTCGACTCGGTTTGTATGGTGTGGGATTTCGACGCAGGAGAGATTGAGCGTTTGGAGGTGTCTGTTGTTGAAACTGCACGCTGTTTTGCTCCGGCAGGGACACTTCGTTTTCGGTGTCTGAGTCGTCATCCAAACCGTAGCGACTGAAATGGAGAACTCGGATTTTCCAGACACCATTGTTGCGATCATAGGACATAAACTCGGCGCCTATCTTGGCAGTACTGCGCTGTACTTTCTTCGCGTGCTTTTCTTTTTCTTCTTTGGATGCATTGGCCCCACCGTTTTTCGGAAAAATATTGTAGAAAGTAATAATAGCGGGACGGTTCAATTTGGAGCCCACCTTGGGCTTGCTACCTTCGGCTTCATCGGCATGATATACCGATACATCTGCTTGATCAATGGTGATTATCCGATCCAGGTCTGCCCCCCGTACATCCACGTCGCCTTCCCATTCCACCATTCCAAATCCCGGGCGCTTGACACTAAAGTCACTAACGGCAGCCAGATCGGCGTCCTCAGTCTTCTCCAATTCCTCCAAAGTCGGCGATATGATATATCCCTTTCGCGTTAGTGTGGGTACCGAGGTACGGGTAGGCTTCTTCACCTGACTTTGAGGCTTGCTGGACGCCTCTCCACTGCCGATAACTTGTTGGTACAACTCATAGGCAGGGCTCTTGGGGGTTGCGGATGCATTTGGAGTTGTAAAAGGCTGGGGCGACTCATGCACCAGAGAGGCCCCGGTAGTTGGAGAGACATCAGGTGGAGGCGACGTGAGAGTCTCAGCAAAGGTCGGAGAAAGGAACGAAGGTTGTTGCGGTTTTGGATCAGATGGCGTCGGCACCGGTGAAGAGGCTGAGGGCTTGTTGATTTGTAAACGGAAACTGGATTTGCGATTCATACTCTCTGGCTTGATATGCAAACTCATAACGGATGAACGCAAGTGAGACTCGGGTGACAAGAGACCGCTATTGTCGCGCCCAACAGCGCTGAGCGAAAGGGCTGTCGACTTGCTCGGTTCACTTCTTGGAAATCCACGGGGTCGAATCTTGACGGCTGATCGAGGGGTCGTCGTAACATAAGGCGAAGCCGAGTAGCGCGACGCAAAGAGTCCGTCCGCTTCAGACAAACTCGTAGGTGTCGTGACTGGATCTTTCGTTGCGCTACCCTTCCAGGCTTCACTCTTCTGAAGTTCGGCCTGCTTATTTTCAATTGCCCGCAATTGCTGTTCCATGACTTCATTGACAACAGGTGGTATGATAGAAGCGTTTTGCGGCAAAGCGGCAGGCGGCGGAGCTTGCTCGGGGGCTCCAAACAAACCCGGTGTGGGAGCACCAAACGGAGCCGGCGCTCCATACCCGAAGCCTCCCGGTGCGGGAGCTGGTGCTCCAAAGAGACTACCACCGGGCGCTGGGGCTGGTGATCCAAAGCCAAAGCCTCCCGGTGCCGGAGCTGTATTGGATCCAAACAGACTACCGCCAGCCGGAGCTCCGAAGGGCGCCGGGGTGGCACCAAACAGACCGCCACTGGGTGCCGGAGCTCCAAAGGGCGCGGGCGTTGGATTGCTACCAAAGAGCCCGCCGCCGGCTGGAGCACCAAAAGGTGCCGGTGCGGGGGAAGACCCGAAGAGACCCCCGGAAGGAGCGGGGGCTCCAAACGGGGCAGGTGCTGGATTGGAGCCGAATAGACCAGTCGACGGAGCCGGTGCACCAAAGGGCGCTGGTGCAGGGTTGCTGCCAAATAAGCTACTCGACTGCGCCCCGAACGAAGCCGGTGCTGGAGAAGGACTGCCAAACAATCCTCCCGCCGGCGCGGGAGCGCCAAAGGGAGCTGGTGCGGGAGCGCCAAAGGGAGCTGGTGCGGGAGCGCCAAAGGGAGCTGGTGCGGGGGCGCCAAACAAACCGCCACTAGGTGCGGGAGCCGGTGCTCCGAACCCTCCACTAAAAGCGTTACTCGTGGATGGAGTCACAGTAGATCCGCGATTGCCTTGCGAAAAGTCTTCCATGCGTAATTCATCAAACGACTTGTTCTCGTACTGTGGCATGGCCGTAATAGAACGTAGAGTAATGGTGGCGGTGCCATCTTGTCGATTCGTTGCTTGATAAGGGACCGCCCGGGTTCCCTCTGCTCCGGGAGCGCTGGGACTGGGGGATCCGAACAAGCCACCGGCTGCGGGTGCCGGTGCGGGTTGTCCAAACAGCCCACCCGAGGCTGGTGGTGCGCCAAAGGCGCCGGGAGCGGGAGCCGGCGATCCAAACGTACCACCGCCAAAGGCTGGAGCCGGTGCGGGTTGTCCAAATAAGCCACCAGCGGCAGGTGCGGGTGCGCCAAACGAACTGGTAGTGTTTGCTCCAAAGGCACCAGTAGTCCCCGTGGAACCAAAGGGCGAGGATGTGGGTGCACCAAAGCCCGAAGGCGCCGGAGCCCCGAAAGCGGAACTACCCGGATTTCCGCCAAAAGGTGAAGTATTGGTTTGTGGAGCTGGAGCTCCGAAGAGTCCAGGCGCGGGAGTGGGAGCGGGTTGTCCAAACATACCACCATAGGTGGGTGCCGGTGCGGGAGCGGGTTGTCCAAAACCGCCCCCAAAGGCTGGTGCGGGAGACGGTTGTCCAAAGAGTCCTCCAGTGGGGGCGGCAGGAGTTTGTCCAAACCCTCCACCTCCAAATGCGGGTGCAGGGGAACCAAAGGCGGGAGCAGGAGCTTGTCCAAACGCTGGAGCCGAAGGGGCACCAAATGCTGGAGCAGGAGCCTGTCCGAACGCTGGAGCAGGAGCTTGTCCAAACGCTGGAGCCCCCGCTGGACTACCGAACAGACCCCCGGTGGCTGGAGCTGGCGCTCCAAAACCGGATGTTGGGTTCTGTTGTCCAAAACCTCCTCCGCCGAACGGAGTGTTGGGCTGTTGTCCAAACATGTTTTACAAACGCAAGAGATGGTAATGTGAATCAACCCCAACACGTTTGCTCCGGATGAAACAGGAAAGAAATCAAAAGGCCAAGGAGAAAGATCGAAAGCTTTGCTTTTAAATCAGGAAACGCTATTTCACATTAAGAGTAAGAGAACTAGTGAGCAAAATGTCACATGAAAACGACGAGGGAGCTAGCGGTAGCAGCTCAGCGTGGCTATTGGAAAGTGGAGGAGGCGCAACTGAAAGCATTGACTGTGTTTGTGACTTCTCTGCGCTTGTATCTTGGATCCTCCCAACGGTACATCGCAGCAGCTTTAGAGAACACGTACCGTGAGATATCCAAAGAAGTCCGAGAAATGGATTCGAACTAACGGTAATGCAATTCACCCACGCACCCTAATCTCCATGGTCCAACGGAGTGAGTGTGTGTAAGAGAGGAGGGGTGGGCGGTGTCGACGGTGCCGCGGAGTCCAAGCCGGTTTTGGTTACCGTACAACGCGCTGTTAGCGAGGCTCGCTCTGGCACGTAGCGAATAGCGTCTGATCATCAGCCGTAAATATCTGTCCGACACCTATCGGTGTGTACGTCGTCCCATATGGAACTGAGAATCTTTGTGTTCATAAAACTTTAAATTAGGTAGTTCCCGGCCAATGCAGATCAAGTGTGTCGAGGCATCACCAACGAAATTTACAATGAAGGTTACAAGTAGACCCTTTGTTTTCACTGTCGGTTGGTGCCTCTCCCAGACCACTGACATTGGTATAGTATATATCAACTTTGCAGTTCGTTCCGAGAAATACGAATAGTTCATCTGTAGAGAAATCAACATGGCGACTATGGAAGAGTCTCTCCTGGATGAGATCACGGTAGCTGCTTCCGTCCAGGAGCCAGTCAAAGTCCAGCTGGTGGTATCGGTGCAACCTAACGACGATCCCATTCCCCAACTGGCGCACGATGGCATTACCGCCGGCGATCTAACGACGGCGATCCGTGTCTTGAACGCCGTCGCCTCCCTATATCCGTCTCACAAGGGAAAAGACGAACAGCGCGAACAAGGATTGGAGCGCTACAAACAGCCCAATCTCCGGTCGTTCCGCAAAGCGCTCGCGGCTTGTCTCGAGCTGCACCGCCGCACAATGTTCAACGGCAAAGACGAGGAAGAACACTACGAACGACGACTGAAGGACCGTTCTTTGAAACGGCAAAAGACAGCGGAACGGGATATGAACAAAAAGTACATTGCGAGTACGGCGTTGCGTCAAGGTCGAGTAGAGCGTTTGCAGCAGTTACAAGACGATGCCGCGGACGAGGAACGTCACAAACTGCTCCTCGCCCTGCAACCCGACGGACATGTCGACACCACCTTGGCACGGACAATCCCACTGTTGGAAGACTCCTCCGCCCCTGCTGAACACGTACAACTCCCCAAGCTCCGTTCCTGTTACGTTTGCAAAGTGCGGTTCCGCGAATTACACGAGTTCTACGATCAACTGTGCCCCGCGTGTGCGGCACTTAATTGGCAAAAACGCCACAATTCGGCAAACCTGCACGGCCGTGTCGCTATTGTGACGGGATCACGAGTCAAGATTGGGTACCAAACCTGTCTCAAATTGTTACGGGCGGGCTGCGTTGTGGTGGCCACCACCCGATTCCCCAACGCCGCCGCGGCAACGTACCGAGCCGAAGCCGACTTTGATAGCTTTCGATCGAGACTACACGTGTATGGGCTAGACTTGCGGGACGTGACGGGCTTGGAAGCATTTACTCGCTTTTTGAAGCAAAAGTATACGGATGGGATCGATATTCTGATCAACAATGCGTGTCAGACAGTCCGCCGGCCCGTGGGATACTACCGGCCGCAAGTGGAACGCGAACAGATGTTGTGGATGCAGGCCGATCAAACGCACAAATCCTTGCTGGATGACTGTGCCGACTTTGAACGAGTTCGCCGGCGATTACAATTGGATCATAAACAACAGGCTTCCTTGCAAGTAGAAGGAAATAAGGATAATGTTCCTGCTATTCTAGACGTTGAAATGGACAATGGAGGGAATGGTTTGTCGGAATCGGAAGAGGCAACAAGGAACGAAAGTGCGCTTGTGGCGTCAACAAAACCGAACAACTCAGTCGCTTCGACGCCGTTCGAAGCCACAGGCCTATCGCACTCCGCAGCTATGTCCCAGATGGTGATTCTTCCCGAAGACGCGGGTGTCTCCGATTCAGTGCTGCCCCCGGGAGTGTCGGATGTCAATGGACAGCAGCTCGATTTGCGGACAACGAATTCTTGGCTCCTAAAGATGGAAGAAGTATCGACACCGGAGATATTAGAGTGTTTCTTCATCAATGCTATCGCACCTTTTGTTCTCAACTCTCGACTCAAACCTCTTATGACTACTCCCAACACTGCCAATCGTTCTGACCGTTATATCATCAATGTTTCGGCTATGGAAGGGAAGTTTTATCGCTACAAAATGCCCAATCATCCTCATACTAATATGGCAAAGGCGGCTCTCAACATGCTCACACGCACATCATCGGAAGACCTGGCGAAGCAGCATCGGATCTTCATGAATTCGGTCGACACTGGTTGGATTAACGATGAGAATCCAACCGTTAAAGCCAGCAAGATTGCCGAAACCAACTTGTTTCAGACTCCAATCGATGAAATTGACGCTGCCGCTCGTATTTTGGATCCGATCTTTGAAGGCGTCAATGGCGGAACAGAGTTTAAGAAAGATTACGGCAAGTTTCTGAAGGATTATCGCGAAAGTGAATGGTAAACGTCTGACATTTATGCTACTGTGAGTGCCTCGTTGTGAAAGTATTGTAACAAAATAGAGAAAAATATGCTTCCCTTTGCTATACCCGGGCAATCGACTCAAGTGTCTGAGTATGAGAAATGATAATTGGGATTTCGACAGGATCGTCCACACCATTGGTGACGAGAATCCTTCGAGTCCCCTCCGGTACTGTTCGCTCGCCGTTTTCGTTTATCAGTGAAAGAGCGTTCTCGAAAGGTAGCTTGAAAACCAAATCTTTCGTTTCTCCAGGCTGCAATCGGACTCTTTCGAAACCAATCAGCTGTCGAATTGGTACAGGATGCTTTGCTTTTCGTCGAATATCGTCTCCTGGAGCGTGGTAGATTTGTATCACTTCATCCCCTGTCCTATTTCCAGTGTTCCAGACAGTACATTCCAGTAGAATCGAGGAATCGCTGATCCTTTGATGAAAGCATGATGTCTCGAATGCTGTGAGTGAAAGACCGTATCCGAATGGATACGTTGCTTTTCCCGTGAAATATCGATACGTCCTGCCCGGCGGGGCTGACATGCTATGGTCTTTCATGTCGAACGACTGCATCACACTGTACGGATATATTGTGTAAGGAAGTTTCCCCCAGCGATTCTCTTGACCAAATAGAGACGCAGCTAAGGCAGTCCCGCCAATACCGTTGGGATTGAAGGCTTCAATGATAGCCGAAGGGTATCCGGTCATTCCGTCAAGCGCGATCTGGCCACCATTTACCAAAACAAGAACTACAGGTTTGCGAAGAGTAAGTACGGCCTCAAACAAGGCGTATTGTTGACCCGGCAAAGCTGTGTCCTTGCGATCAAATCCTTCTTGCTCCTGAGTTTTTGTGTTCCCGAGACAAAGCACTATAAGATCCCTGTCAGCGGCAAGCTGCAAGATTCTCTCAACATCCGATGTATTGCGAGAGTCCACATCGACACCAGCAGCTGCAACGGTGAACTCCTTTCCATTTATGAATCCGATTGACTCGGCCAACGTTGGTATGCAATCATGCCCGCCACCAAAACAGCTTTGGTCGCTTTCGTAGTCGCTCATCAGGCCGGACCGCGTCATTCCTAATGGACCTAGAACCGCCAATTTAGTGCCCGCAGCAATAGGCAAAATGCTGTCCTCATGTTTCAGCAAAACTAGTCCTTGAAGTGCTGCTTCCAATTGGATCTCCTGGTGCTTTTTTGACTGAATGTCGTCTAGCCCTAGACTGAACCATTCGCTCAAGGTAGGATCATCGAAGCGACCCGCAATAAAATGAGGACGATATGAACGACGAATAGCTTGATTGACTGCTTCTTCGGTCGCATATCCCAGTGTTATAGCAGTAGTGAGATTGTGTACAAATAAGGTTGATCCCATCTCAATATCCGCGCCATTCATGAGTGCCATTGCGGCAGCTTGCGCTTCATCGGCCGCCTGGATTGGTTTGCCACGCAGATTGTTCACCGCCCCACAGTCGGTCGTCACGTGCGCATCGGAACGATTCCAGCGTTGCCGCAAAATTTTATTGAGTAAATAGTCATTGGCACACGCGGGAATACCATTGACAGCATTGTACGAGCACATAACTCCGGTGGCTCCGCCTTGGACCATGCCCATTTCGTACTGGGGCAAATATGTATCAAACAGATCGTACATCGAAATATTGTAGTCGTCGTTCCCGCGCCCTTCCTCTCGGCTGTACGCCGTAAAATGCTTCAGATACGCCAAAACTTTAGGATATCCGTTGGCATCTCGCTCTTGCATACCCTGTACCATGTGCGCGGCGTACTGCCCCGACAGAAACGGGTCTTCCCCCGGCAACTCCGATGAGCGCCCGAACCTCGGATCGCGTTGTTGATTGATATTTGGGCCGAACGCTGTCAGACCAATATGTCGGCCGCTATGGGTATGAAATCGTTCGCCATGGACATTCATCAGCGCCCTTTGCTCGGTGCCAAAAACGCTACCTTTGAGAAACCAGGATGATCGATTGAAAGAAGCGGCGATCGATAACGGGCCCGAAAACTCAGTCGCACATTTGTTTTCGGCAATACATGCCGATCCAACGGCCGTATTTGTTTCCACGAGCCAGTAGTAGTCTGGTAAGCCTATGCGAGACACATTCATAGTATGAGTCATACAAACGTCTTGCGTAGGGTCGGCGCCGATCATGGCAACTTTCTCATCCAGGGTCAAGTGTGAGAGCAAATCCTCTAGTCTCTCGTCAATTAAGAGCGACATGTCGCAATAAGGCAGTGCTTTGGCTACGTCATTCTGGCATCCCCAAAAATTCGGGACTTTGTCTTTCCAAATATAGTTGTTGACGGGGCTGACGTTGCGGTCGAGCCCGATTGGACCTTGAAGCCGAACAGAGCCTTCAAAAATGGAGTACGATGCCCAGAGCGCAAGCAGTAAGAAGAAATACGACGTGCATATAGTCAATATCCTCAAGCAAGAAGGCATGGTCAGGTGAATGGCAACAATACGATGCCAAGGAAGTAGGTCCTTTCCGATTCTTGGGTATGTTCTGGCGAAAGCAGCAACGTAGTCACATGATAGTTTCTAACTGTAAGCCACAAAAGATACTCTCACATGGGGTTTTTACTTTTAGGTTACGTTAGTAGTTTTTTATCTCACATGCAAAGCGAAAACGCTAGACCCTAATCCTCAATGTCACCTGTGCTCATTTTTTGCACGTGACTCGGGTTTATATTCGTCTGAAAACATTCACAGTCACAACCTCTGTTGAGTAAACGAGACGTGCGATGTCGCTTTCGTTCGTGTTATCGTCCCCTTGTTACATTCCGGTATCACCAGTACAGTAAACTACATATCTATGAAAATTCGGGAGTAGCGAACGTTTTGTGTTGCTCTCTACAGCTAATTGTTTGACCATGCCCACAAAGAAGACATTGGTGATTGTGTATGGCGGCGAGCTGGCGAAGGATGTGGCGGAACAGATTCTAGCGCACCAACCAGCCGACCTGCAACAGGAACTGACTGTTACCCTACGCTGCGCATCGGAGCGTCCGAAAACTCTTGTGGAATTTGGCTCCGATACAGCGGTTTGCTTTGTACTGCAAACAATCGAAAACGAGGCTGCCACTGAAGAAGTAAGCGACGGTTTCAAAATGTGTCGGGATGCCGTGCTGCTGCTGACCTTTTTTTCCTATTATCTATTCAGGGCGGTGCGTGCGTACGATTTTTCAAGAGAAAGACACACGCCAACGATCTCTTGGCGGACAAGTTTTCTTTTGCCGTTCTGGGTCTCGGCGATTCGAACCTTTTGTTTGATCGGCAAACGACGTCGGCCAAAGATTGCAATCAAGTGGCGCAAGAACTTGATGCACGGCTGGTGATGCTTGGAGGATCGCGACAATGTCCACTAGGAATGGCAGACGAACGCTCGGGTCTAAAGGAGGTGGAACCTTGGATACAAGGATTGTGGGAAAGTCTGCGATGAGT
>Ga0160421_1000247_pt1 | contig 11845 bp, 15 predicted proteins | sample TAMARWmetagpilot_FD_108195 | JGI IMG/M metagenome (GOLD analysis project Ga0160421, IMG submission 108195) | Phycosphere-associated microbial communities from TAMU algal ponds, Corpus Christi, Texas, USA - TAMU ARW-7 10/27 metagenome pilot | ecosystem: Engineered > Artificial ecosystem >... | reverse complement strand
TACCCTGCCGAGGTATATGGCCAGCCCCCTGATATTGTCTTCTGATTGGTACATCTATGCTTTCAGTTTTTGATTGATTAAGTAGTCAGAGATAGCCTTCTCCGTGAAAAGGTATTGCCGCCCCACTTTTATGGCTTCAATCTCACCAGCTCTTACTTTATCGCGGACAGTCACAACGTGAAAATGAAGGATTGCCGCAACCTGTTTAGATGTGAGGAAGTTTGCTTTAATTTCCATTGCTTACTCTTTTTTTACTTTGTTTTCTTTTCTAAAATTACGTATTCTTTTCCGTCATTCATGCGGGTAATTAAGTACCCAATTGTCTGTAAATCAATTGTTTGTAAGTTTGGTTAAGTCGAATTAATGATATTCGGTTTTGCCTGCTTACTCGAAATGAAATGCTGTGTTTTCTAAGTCTACTTAAACTTAATTTTGAGAAAATGGGATGAGTTTTCCACATCGCGTGGATAACTTTTACTAAAAAAATCAAGGCTTGTCCTGAGCGATAGCGATGGAAGTAACAAAGGTTCCTACAATCCCGATGACAATGCCAGCAGACACCCAAAAGCGGATAGAACTAAATACAGGCCAAAATGCCACGGCAAGGGAAAGTAGAAGAATACCCACGAACACTGCTCTCAATAATTTCATTACTCTTTATTTTTTTGTCAGGAAAATTAGTAGTGGCCAAAAAATGATAGTGACTGTGATTTTATCACTAGGCGAGTTGCCAACATTTAAAGTCCTTCCCCATATCGAAATAATGAAGCCTACAATGAAATAGGAGAGGATAAGCCAAAGGGTGAATTGCTCAGTCATATTATTTTGTCTTAGATGTTATTTTTTCTTTAGTATTTCATCAAAGCGTTTGCCGTTGTGCTTCGCTGCGTGGTGATTAAGGCGGCAATCAGTTGAGCAAAAGCGCTGGCGGGTTGTTTTTCGTGTGTAGTCTTTACCACATTGTTCGCACTGTTCCACCGCTCCTACTTCGCCGGTCTTACGTTCACGTTGTTCGGCTTGCGTTGTTCCGTTTTCTTCGTCTAACGGCTTGCGTTCGCGTGCGCGCGCGCGTGAACGGCACTCGTTGCGTTCCTCTTCTGTTCGTTCTTGGCGTTGTTCCTTTTCGTTGGTGTCTTGCGTTTCCTCCTCGTCTACTTGCGTAGTATCGAACAGGCTTCGATATGGCAAGTCTGTTTCACGTGGTTTGCTTGGCGTGAATAACAGCCGTAAGGCAGCACGGGCGCGGCGTTCGGTTCTCCAGCTTAGGCCCGTCCAAAAGTCAGCCGTAACGCTTGGTAAATTCCAATACTCGTTTGGCTCAAGTGTGTATTCGATTTCGCTTCCCGCTTCCACTTGGAGCGTTAGATAAATCATATAATAAAAGACCGTTTGGCCTGCCACGGTGAGAATAATGAAGATTAGCCCCTGAAAATTCGCCTCCTCTTCATGGTCGGTTATCGTCTTTTTGTTGGCATCCCTTGCCCGGCCTAATTCTTGCTTGCCCGTTCTATCTAATTCGTTTAGTTCCGTTTTTCTATCTGCGAGTAACTGTGCCAACGCATCAGTCTTTTGTCGGGCAATAGTGGCCGTGCTATCTGCTAATGATGCGCGGGCTTTATCTATGTCAGCAAGTAAGCTAGTTAGCTTGCCCTTACAGTAGGTGTTCCCTTTGTAAGCACACCTTTTGAAGCGTTCGCGCTCCTTCATCAGTGCAGCACTGTCAGCAAGGAAACGAGTTTTGGCAGCTTGTAGGCGAATTTGGTAGGGCGCTGTAGTCATCGCAGTATCTGCCGCGAATTGTTCGTTTATACTCGCCGTCGTTAGTGCAATTGCTGTTTGTATCGAATCCTCATTTACCAGTGTTGGCGGGGGCGCGCTATCTTCCGCATAATAAGTACTTCCCACGGCTGAAAGGACATAGGAAAGAACCGCAACAGCAATGAGGCCGATTAGATAAGCCCTGTTTAGTATCCTGTGCCGATTGGCTAAATCTGCTGCTCCTGCAAACATATCCTTAACGACATAAGGCTTAATTGCGGGGCGTGCTAAAACTCGGTTTGAAAGCTCCACAAATAGCCCTACCACCAGGGCAAGGATAATAGATAGGGTAGGGGGCGCGGCTCCTGCGGTCTGCGCTACGATTAACGCAAAAACAGCGTAGGCCAGGGATAGCCCGGACAATAGCTGCCCTATTAGCCCTATTAGGTTGTATTTGGCCAGGCTCTGCCCGTGTTCGTTGAAAAACTCCCGGTTTTGGGGTTCTGATTTTGAGATTCGCATTACCTTTAATCTGTTTTGAATTATCAAAGCACCCCCGTTCCGGTGAGGTCGCCAAACTTTCTACCGGGCGGGGGTTTTTACTTTATACTACTCGCATGGTGGTAGCTTTATTTGCCCTACGGGCTTTCTTAAGTATTGATTGCATAGCCTCCAATTCATAAGCCGTTAAGCCCCATGCCTGGGCGTTCTCCTTAATGATTCGCACTGCGCTTGAAACAGTGTCGCTCGATATTGCTACCTCGTTATCTTTTTCAGCCATCGCTAAGGCATTCTCTAGCTTAGTTACTCGTATGTACCTGCGAAGGTCTTTTTCTTGTGTGTGACCCGTAACTAACATGATGGCGGTAAGGTCATGCCCATCCAAGTAAGCATTGGTTGCCCATGATCGGCGGCCTGTATGCGTTTTTATGAGGTCATACTTTGGTATCTCCCGTGTTACCAGTTTGCCCCCTTCATGGCGGCTGAATATTACTACATCATCAAGAAAGCCAGCGTCCCTGCAAATCATCTTGAGCACGCGATTAACTTCTGTTTCGCTCAACTGTGGCGCTGATCCATCGTATTTGTTCAGAATTGCCTCAACTAAGGGGTGTACCGGCGCTACCACTTTCTTTGCAGTTTTTTGGGCTACTATAGTGTACAGACGAATACCGTTTTCTGTGCTAAAGTGCTTAGCTAGATTTAGACGGGAGTAATCGGAGAACCTTAAGCCAGTATAAGCGCCCAAAAGAAACATATCTCGCACTCGTTCAAAGCGAGGGCGATTTGATAAGTCTAACTCCCATAGCTTTTGCAGTTCGTCCTTAGTTAGGTACACTTCATTTGACTCCCGTATTTTTAGGTCTAACTCGATGCCCTTAAAATGGTCAAAGGGATTATTCCCTCTCTTGTATGCCTTATTCAGTACAGCCTTTAATCGCTGAATTATTTTGTTGATGTACGAATTGGTTAATCCCTTTTTTTGAAGGTGTACAACTAGCTCGTCAAAGAACAATTGATTCATGTCCGCGAAATCAAACTCTTTTTGGCGCTTGGTTGCAGCAAACTCTTTTAGCTTGTCGAACATCTGCACATACCCCTTCACGGTTTGCTTATGGTAGCTAGGGTTTTCATCCAGCTCTTTGATGTACTCGTCAATGAAGGAAAAGAGATTGTTGGGGTTTTTCGTTTTGCCAGTAAGAATATCAATTCGTGTTCTTAGCATGGCATTTGTAACAACAGGGGGGCGGTTGCTGGCCTTTGCTTCCTCAAGCAATTCAGCATAGGCTTTACTGGCAGCTAATAGGTAGCTCTCTATTACTGCATTAATCTTTTCTGCCGACTTATGACGTGGAAGTACTTTCCTTTTTGTGCTGCTCCAAAGTGAAGGCTTAACCTTCTGGCGCGTGGAGTAAGTGAAACGCTGCCTTTTGGAAATAAACCACCTGATTAGGATAGGGGTGGCCTTCGTGCCTTTCGGCTCTTTTAATAGCAAAATTGGCTCTGCCATAGCGTATATTTTTAAATCCGATTCCAATGACAAGATACAAAATATACGGCAAGGTGTGCACCTATAGTGTGCACTAATTGATTAGAATTATAATTTGTAGTAGTCTTGTATAGTTGTTGTATTTGGTTTAATTATAGGTATTTATGCAAAAATACAAATAGATATTCTGTTAGTAGGTTGAGTAAAAGTGTAAGTTGAATCCGCTCGCAACCTCCTTTAATTAAGGTGTAATTACTTGATTTTCAAGTTTTTACACCTTTTTTAATTGTACCTGCGTGTGCACTATAGTTGCAAATACTTTTTGAAAAGCTCATTTTGGGGCAAAAAATAACCGTACCCCTATATACGCTCTATTGGAATCGGAGCAAGGAGTACGGCTCAATAATGTAAAGATACTAAATGTGCTTATTCGTTTAGGGCTTTAGTTCCTGTGTGCTGGTGTATAAACGAAAAGGGCGCACCGTTGCCAGTGTACCCTATTCCATCCTCCACAAAATCACTCCAATCCAGTTTTAGGGCTTGGTAGCCCGGTTGTTTTAGGGATTCCCTCAACCGCTACCCGTTGGCCTGACAAGTAGCGGCTCGTACGTACAATTCAAAGGTAAGTCGGTAGGACTGCTTTGTTTTTCCATATTGGGTTTTGTAGGGTTAAACACCCTATTCTTTCCCATCAAGTAAAATCAAAGTCAATTGATAAAAGAAGTCTTCCACGTACTCACTCGGTGGCTGGTATTTCGCTTCCTCTGTTGTCGCCTTTTTTGTCTGCTGAATTAATTGTGTGCTTAATTTATCGCAAGGGGCCAGTAGTTTTTTATCGTGGCTGCCAGACATAGGTTTTTCTTCAAAGGTAAGGATAGCGGCAAGCACTTGCTTTGCTCAATTTTACTCAACTATTGCTTTTCATTTGCTCAATTGGAAAATAAAGCCCTGGCGTTTACTCAACTCTCAAAAGGCTATGGTAGATTTATTTTAAAATTAAGCAGCATGGAGCAAGCAGCCCATTCAAATCAAGTTAAGCTAAAAGCCCCACCAGCGAAGTAGTGAGGCTTCAAGTTTAGCAATTTGCCATAGCTTTTTTAGCTCGGGCAATTGCCTGTAGTGCTTTTGTGTTTACCTCTTCGGCTCGTTTAAGAATTTGGTTGTTAGTTTGGATTTCTTCCTTTAGCTCGGCTTTCAATTCAGAAAGCAACCATTGGTGTAATTCAATTGCGGTCATGCTGTTATGTATTTAGGTTAGAAGATCATTTTTTCGATGCGGAAAGAGCGCCATTGGCTAATGCCTTCGACAATCTCCACAAAGCGGATAAAGCCCCGCTCGATGGTGGATAGGGAGCCAATAGCAACAACCTTAGCGGTGCGGATTTCGCCAGTAGACTTTGCAAAGCTGATTTCGGTAGGGTAGCCCAACTGCATTTTGACGATTCTCCAAGCGGCTTTTAGTGCGTCGCTCCAAGTGTCAAATAATGCCTTGATTTGGTGAGCTAGTGTGAATACTTTGCTTTTCATGTCTTGCTGTTGTTGTAAGTATTGATACAAAAGTAAAGTAAATAACATTACTTGTCAAGCTTAAAATAAAGTTATTTACCTAACTTTGCGATTAAAGCAAATAATTGAGCAAAATGAATCGGATTAAAGCAGTATTGAAAGAAAAAAAACTTACTCAGAAATGGCTAGCGGATAAGCTCGGCACGTCAAAAGCCTACGTTAATGAGTTGTGTACGAATAAAAACAACCCTTCGCTAAAGCGCCTCAGTGAGATTGCGGAGATAATCGGAGTGCCTACTTATACCTTGATTGGAGATTATGAATCAACCAATAAAAAAGGGCAGCCCTAATAGAAAGCTGCCCTATAAACAGAAGCAATTCTTATCAACTGGCCTTCTTAAGGCGGGGGACACTGCCAGAGCGGTCGACTTGGTATAATGCGCCTTCGTGTGAAATAAACTCTTCACGGCTTTCTACAGCGGTGCGTAACCCTTGTAACTCCGAGCTAAGGCGGTCGGCAAGCTCCCTATCTGTTCCGCTATTGTTGTTCAATACAATTTCACGGCCTCCATTCCCCATCAGGTTCTGAATGCCAGAATTGAAATTAATTCCTTCAAGCGTCACGCCCTCCATTAGTACGCGCCTTAGACCGTCCTGGTCAACACCTGAGTTAATGGCTTCAAGTAGTGGCATATTCTTTGCCGCGTCGCTTCGGTTTACGACAAACTCGTTTCCTTCAAGACTTACCATTCGCTTACGCCCTTGGTTGTCTGAGTAGACACCAGGAATACCCCCACCCTCATGTGACGGCCCTAGCAGTAGACCGTTAACGATGCTACCACCTTCCCGAAATTCCGGTACTTCACTGAATTGTTGTGCCTGTGCTTTGGCCCTTGAAATAATAGAGAACACCGTAGCAAGGCCAGTAGTAGCGGCCAGCAAAATGCCCGGAAGACCCTGTAAAGCAGAAACAGAAAGCAGGCGGGAAATTGTTAAGGTGGCGGCGCTAATCTGTTGTGCGGATTCAATTGCTAACCGTTGATTTGCGGCTTTCCGTTCTAGGTTCAGCCGTTCCCGTTCCGCTTTTTCGCGGGCTTGGTTTTGTTCTTCTAAGCTTTCCCGTAAAGCGTCCGCACTGTTGGCGAATCCCTCTTTTTCTCGCTCTATCTCAATGTCGAGTTTCGACTGGATGCCTTCTATCTGCGCGTCAATGGCCTCGATTGTCCGTTCGTTCTCCGCTAGCTTTGCTTCCCTTAGAGCGTCAAAGCCAGAAATAACATTCCCGATAATTCCAGAAACAGCGTCGGCTACAATTTTAAAATCCTCTTCACTTAGCCCAAGTGCCTTTAGAATCTTGCCCTTTAGGCGCTCTATAGGAGAAAGATTGATATTATCAATTTCTGCTATTGCGCCTTCAAGTTCTTGTATCTCAAGCGTGATTAACTGCAATTCCGGCGAGCCTTCCGGTAGGGAGTTGAAAAGTATTTGTTGCCTTTCCTTAGCAAATCGCAGTGTTGCAACTAGCCGTTGTCTTTCCTTGCTGCGCTCTATTCCTAATTCTTTATCGGCTACGTCCTCCTGTAAGTCAATTTGCTTTTGCGCAACCTGTTCCCGGATTCGCAAATTGTCTAACGCTGCCTTTACATCGGCTTCCGCTGCCTTCTCTAAGGCGTCTTTTCTTTTTACCTGTTCTTCAAGTTTAAGCTTAGTGATTTCCCGCTCTGTTTGTCGTGAGATAGCTAGACGCAATTCGGCAAACTCCTGGTCTAAATCGTAGGCTTTTCCGGCTGCTTTGAAACGCTCCCTCGCAACCCGTTCAAGCTCGTCAATTTCTGCTTGCGCTATCTTTTCCTCGAAGCGAATACGGGCTTCGCCTTCCAGCTCGTTCAGTTCCGCATTCTGAAGGCGCTCTAGGAGATTTAATCGAAAGTCGGCAAGCTCTTGTTCTGCCTCTTTCTGTGCCTCAAGAAATGCCCGGTATTTTTCGCGGCGTTCGTCTTGTAAGTCGGCTAGCCGTTCCTCTCCGTTAAACTGAACTTCTCTTAGTTCATCTTGAAGCGTAAAAATATCCCGTGTAGCGTCAGCAAAGCCTTGTAACGCCTCCGGGCTTACATCCTGGCCGAAGACCTGGCGTAAGTCATCATTCAAGCTTAGAGCCGCGTTTCCGGTCGCTTTGAAGGCGGCACGGCTCTGGTCTTTAAGTCCGACAAGCGCGGCGGCAAACTCTTCGGTGGATAGCTTGGATTTTGCGTTAAGCCGTAATTGTTCGGTTGCAATTTCAACACGTTGTTGGGCAATGCGGCGTTCGGTGGCAGTCAGGTTCCTTGCAGCCTCTTCACGTTCTTTGTAGCTGCGCGTTTCGTCAGATAGAATGCGGGAATATCTGCTTAATTCGGTTTGCCCGGCCGAAAGGCTCAATGTGTATGCGATTTGTGCGTCTCTGAGGCGTTGTAGTGCTTTTTCAGTATCGGTATACAAGTCGATGTTTTTTCGAAACTCTTCGCCAACGCCACCGACGACCGCTTTTAATTCCTGCCAACCCTCGACGAAACCTTTGTTCCAGAACGTAGATATTACTCCCGCCAAGTCACCGAAATAGTTCAATAATGTATCGACAACCGCATTCACTCCGGCGAAGGCCACACGTGCTTGGTCTGCTATCTTGTTGTTTTTTAGCACGCCTACGGCCAGTATTCCCAAAACGGCTACAACCGCCAGCAATGTTGCGGAAAGTGCAGTAAAGGCGACGCGTGTAGCTCCGGCGGCCAACCTAGACGCTTTTAGGCCTTTAGTGTTGAGCAGTCCAGCCTTCCCCGCCTCCTGTATTGCCTTTACTCGTTCCTTAGTAGCGGCCGATAATTTGCGAGATTCCACTACAGAAGATTTAAGCGAAGAAGCCCAACCCGTCAACAGTCGAATAGCTTTACCCACTGCACCGTTTTGGTTTTCGATTTCTTGCGTTAAGCCCTCCTGCACCCCCCTGAGGAATTGCGCTCGTTTCGATAGTTCTTCGGTTTGTTTTGCGGCCTTCGCGCCTTGCTTTACGTTCTCCGCTAGCTTATCGTTGACCCCTGAAATGGTATTAGTCAAGCCGGAAAAATCCTGCTTTGCTGATGGGGTTCCCTTCGCCACCGTCGCATAAAAATCATTGGCCTTCGCCGTCAATTCCGACAAATCGCCGCCATCGGTAAAATTGATCTTGTGAGTTACTTCCCTTCCATTAGCCATATCATTCTTCTCTTTTTCCTCCTCGATAAAGGTTTACTATCTCAGCCTTTATTGAAATAATCTCGTTCAATAATTCATTTGATTTAACCAGACAGTGTTTCGCATGGGGTGTGTCCAACTCTTTGAAAAATTCAAAGTTTTCTTGATACTCTTTTTGTTTCGGCTCAAGCTCATGAAGCCTGTCCTCAAGCTGCTGAATCTCTTTGGCTGCGCGAATCCATCCGAACATATCACTCAGCTTTTTTCGCCAACAGAATCAACGCCAATTCCTTTAATTGGGCAGGGGTATATTGGGTAGGGTCAAAAGTGTTAATACTTTGGCCATTTGATGTGTGGTCAACTTTGACTGCTTGATCTAAACCTTGAAGCTTTGAAAGCTTTTCACGGCGCTTTGCAATTTCGGCCATGTAGCGGGGGTCGCCGTATTCCTCCCATTCCGTGACCTGAACTGAGCCGCCTTCATCGTCACCGCCTGACTTACTCGTTTTCTTCACCTGAACGCCCTTTGAGTTAATCCAGCTTTGCTGTAACTCTGCTATCTCCCACTGTAACTCAGATATTTCAGCCTCTCTTAATTCGTTCACTTCTGCCTGGGCTTTCTCCGCTTCTTTATTGACCGCTAATTGATACTGCCGATAATAAACAGTAAAGTGCAAGTCATACCGCCTTTTGCTATTGATGATACGGGCAATAGTAGTCCATCCGTAGTTTTCCTTGCGAAGCTCACAAATGCGCTTTAGGTCTTCCGCTAACTCCTTTTCAGTTCGGACATTTCTGGTACTCATTTTGCTGCCTTTATTTGTTGCGCGAGTTTGGTGTACATCGAGTTTTTCTTAGCCTCTTTCTGCTCTAGTTGGCGCTGTACTTCGGCGGCTTCTCGTGCCTTTCGTTCGATGCTCTTTAGAGCTTCACGTGCCTGGTCGATTTTCTCACCGCGTCCCATGCGGAACACATTTGTCTTCTGCTCATTCAATGCGGCTTTCGCAATATTTGCCAGTATACCACTGGTGGCGGTGATGGTGTTACCGTCGATGGCTAGTAATCCGCGATTTCCATAATTCGACAGAGGCAAACCAAGCTGTTCTAACTGCGCTTTCTCCTGTGATGTAAGGTTCAATTGAGTCATTTCTCTTTTTTAAATTAAATGCCCTTAAAGGGCGTTAAAAATCCATTACGCGGCCTTTTGGGTAGGGACTGCGTACACCTGCACCGTCTTGCCCGTCGTCCTGCACTTTCTCGTGCCGACTACAGCAATAAGTCCCTGATTTTCTAATGTGTTTATGCTCCTTCGTGCAGATGAAATGTCTAGCCCTTTTACTTTACACATCAGGTGGTGAACCTCCCTCGATGTGAGTGGGATTTCACTGGTAGATATGATAGTCAGGGCTTGCGCGTTTTGAGTGGAGTAGAGTCCACTTTGTTTATTCCGAGCATGAGCCATTCGGCTCGTTTGTGTTGTTTTTTTCTTCGCCATTGTGGACGGGATTTTATTTAAAAATCATCACCCGTCTTGCTGTTTTCCTATGCTGCTACTGTGCTTTCTTCAAGAAAAGCTTCAATTTCCGTCGCCCGGAAAAAGACAATTTTCGGGCTGAGGCGTATAAAGCTCAGCTTACCTTGAGCCATATAATTGTTGATAGTTCGAGTCGTCACCCGCAATTTTTCCGCCACTTCTTTCTTTGTGAGAAATTCGTTCATTTTCTCCAGTTTTATTTGCAGCAATTTAAGGGCATCGGGGGCGAGCCTCACAACACTTTTCTTCATTTGTGTTGAAACATCTTGAAAATTATGCTACCCGAAGTTTTTGTTCTGCCCCTAATTCCTTTTCGAGCTTATTAGCCAGCTCCAAACCGCGCTCCCAATTAGGGAGGAGATGAAGTAAGCCTTTCCATACACTGTGGACTTGGAAAATCCGTGGGGCATCTCTTCGGAATGAGGCAATGTCAAATACCTCATCCTTGAGCATTCGCTGGATAATCGGTCGATGGTAATCACGAGTCTCTTCGCTTAACTCCCTGTTGCTTAGTTCTACGTAAGCATCAAGAATAGCGTCAGCAGTCTTTGCTTCACGGAAAGCAATCATTGCTTTAAGCTTTTCCCGCTTCTCTATTTCGTTCGCAGATAGCGCTTTCTTACTCCGTCGTTTTTTGGCCTGATATTGACTCAAGACATCATCCGGTAATTGCTTTAGAGTAATTCCTCTGTATCCGTTCATGACCGAGTAATCGTAAGCCACTTCAATCTCGTCGAGAATGTATTCTGAGAATTTGTGAATCATTGCTGAAATTTCGGCAGGAGTTTTGGCTGCTGCCTTTATCCCATTTTTATATTCAAGCCAATCCATCAGCTTAGAAAATCGCCCGTCATGGTACATACCGCGAAGCTTCTGATAGGTCTCTTTATCGCCACAGGCTTTGTTCAGTAGCTCATGTTGTTTGTATCCTATTTTGTCCCTTAATCCAGGCACTTTAAAAAAAAGATCATCAGTATGCGAATCAACAGATTCGCTTTTACTTTTTTTTCTTTCTCTCTTATTATTTCTTTCTCTCTTATTTGTCGGATTTGCATCCGTATTAGATTCGGATTTGTATCCGTGTTCAGTCGGATTTGCATCCGTATTCGGATAATTATCCGTGTTCCATTGAAGGGCTTTTTTGGTTAGCCGAATGCAGTCTTTTTTCCCATCCTTCAGATAGACAATTAGTCTCTTCTCGGCAAGTTTCTTGTAGACACGGTACACTGTGTCGGCCTTACTGGTGATAAAGGGAAGTTGTTGACATATTAAATTCCGACTCGCGAAATAGTATTCTTCTCCGTCAATCTCTAATTTTTCCAGCCATGCCGTATGCGATACCGAAGCATCGACAAGGAAACCTAAAATATCTGCTTCAACGCGAGTCAGTTGCCATTCTATTGCTTTGGCTTGATTGGTTCGCAGAAAAATGCGAATTGGCTTTATTTCAGTCGCCATAATCTATTGGATATGGCTCTAGGTTGCTTGCTAATTATCTGATAATTAGTTATATTAGCGTTGTTGTTTATTTCGCCTAGAGCGGTTAAGAATTACAAGCTCCGATTCGCACTCGGAGCTTTTTTTGTTTACGCCCGAATCCGGCTTTCTCGGTACTCCAGTATATCAGCCCTTCTGAAATTGACGCGATTGCCAACCTTGAAAAAGGGTATTGCACCATCTCGCTGGAGTATACGAATAGTTCCTTTTGATACGCCAAGAAGCTCGGCAGCCTCAGAGACGTTACAAGCGCGTTCCTTGTCTTCGGCAAGGGTTTCAATGATAAACGCCTCTATCTCGCCCCTAAACTCGTTTACAGCCTCTCTAGCGGCCTTTTGAGCAACTTCTTCCAT